>Ga0111538_10011975_pt1 | contig 11467 bp, 12 predicted proteins | sample SoiMethybrSBSTD1_FD_79669 | JGI IMG/M metagenome (GOLD analysis project Ga0111538, IMG submission 79669) | Bulk soil microbial communities from a Populus tree surrounding site in Tennessee, USA - Soil MetaG P. TD hybrid SBSTD1 (version 2)... | ecosystem: Environmental > Terrestrial > Soil >...
ATTGTTTACTATGATCGCCTAACTGCTCAGCAGCACCGATTGACCTTGCCGCCGTAGCGCGCCTCCTGGCGTTCCCTGAAAAAGGTTTCGTAAGACATGATTGGCTCACCTGGATGGGTATGTTTCATATGAGCGACATAGGCGTCATAAGCGGGCACTCCCACCATAAGGCGCATGCTCTGCCCCATATACCGCATTGCCTGGGTAATCCTGTTTATCATCATTTCGACTCCACTATCAAGTTTTGCGGGTACTTATTCAAGATTTGGAAGGGACGCATCAGGATTTTGATAAAGCTTCTGCGGGCAACAGCTCAAATGGCGCTTCCCTGGCGCTTGGTTTACCCAAGGCGCGCGCACATATAACCGTTCTGATTCCAAAGGCCAGCATGCTGATCAGTACCAGCATGAATAGTCCTGCGAGCGACGCGTTGACATAGTCGTTAAAAATGACCTGTTGCATCTGTTCAATGGATTTGGCAGGCGGCAGGACTTGACCCTCGGCAATCGCCCCCTTGTATTTGTCGGCATGGGCCAGGAAGCCGATGCGGGGGTTAGCATCGAAAATCTTTTGCCAGGCAGCCGTCAGTGTGCAAACAATGACCCATGAGGCTGGAACGATGGTGATCCAGGCAAAACGGTCGCGCTTCATCTTGAACAGCACGGCGCTGCAAAGAATCAGGGCTACCCCGGCCAGCATCTGGTTGGAAATTCCGAACAATGGCCACAGTGTATTGATTCCCCCCAAGGGATCGACGACTCCTTGATAGAGAAAATAGCCCCAGCCGGCGACGCACAGTCCAGTGGCGATCAGGCTCGCCCCTAGGGAGTCGGTGCGTTTCATGGATGGGATGAAGCTGCCCAGCAAATCCTGCAGCATGAAGCGTCCCGCGCGCGTCCCGGCATCCACCGCAGTGAGGATGAAAAGCGCCTCGAACAGAATTGCGAAGTGATACCAGAAGGCCATCATTGTCCTGCCTCCGGCAAATTCCGACAGGATGTGCGCCATGCCCACCGCCAGGGTCGGTGCGCCGCCGGTACGGGAAATGATGGTATGTTCACCCACATCCTTCGCCGTCTGGGTGACCATCTCCGGCGTAAGGTAAAAGCCCCATTTCGAGATGGTTTCCGCAGCTGATTCCGCGGTGGTGCCGATGATCGCAGCCGGACTGTTCATGGCGAAGTACACGCCCGGCTCAAGGGTGGAGGCGGCAACAAGCGCCATGATGGCCACGAACGATTCCATCAGCATGGCCCCGTAGCCGATGAATCGGGCATCGGTCTCGTTCCTGATCATCTTCGGGGTGGTGCCGGAGGAGATGAGCGAGTGGAACCCGGATACCGCACCGCAGGCAATAGTGATGAACAGGAAGGGAAACAGGCTGCCCGACCAGACGGGCCCAGACCCATCCACGAACTGGGTGAAGGCGGGCATTTTCAATTCCGGCGAAATAAATATGACGCCGATCGCCAGACCGACGATGGTTCCGATCTTTAGGAAGGTGGACAAATAATCGCGCGGAGCCAGCAACAACCATATTGGCAACACGGAGGCTATGAAGCCATATCCGATCAGAAGCCAAGTGAGTTGTTCACCGGTGAGGGTGAAAAGTGTGGCCAGCTCCGGAATTTCCTGCACGTATTGACCGCCCACAATGGACAGCATCAACAGCGCAAAGCCGATCAGTGAAACCTCGCCGATAGCGCCGGGACGGAAGTATCGCGCATACACGCCCATGAAGAGCGCCGTCGGAATCGTTGCGGCAACGGTAAATGTGCCCCAGGGAGATTCGGCCAGGGCCTTTACCACAATGAGCGCGAGTACGGCGAGGAGGATGAGCATGATGAAGAAGGTGCCGAACAGGGCGATCATGCCGGGTATCTGGCCCAGTTCGGATTTGATCAGATCGCCGAGGGAACGGCCGTTGCGGCGGGTGGAAATGAACAGCACCGTGAAGTCCTGCACCGCGCCGGCAAACACCACACCCGCCAGCAGCCAGAGCATGCCGGGCATATAGCCCATCTGCGCGGCGAGAATAGGGCCGACCAGCGGACCCGCCCCGGCGATGGCGGCAAAATGATGACCGAACAATACATATTTGTTGGTTGGCACATAGTCAAGGCCGTCATTGAATTTGTAAGCCGGGGTCATGCGGGTAGGGTCCAGCCGCAGGACACGGCGGGCAATGAACCGGCTGTAGAAGCGGTAGGCGATGGTGTAGACGCAGATGGTTGCGATCACAATCCAGATGGCGCCAATCGATTCTCCGCGCTGCAAGGCAATGACAGCGAACGCAGCAGCGCCTGTCATCGCGAATGCCGCCCAGCCAAGTTTGATGATCAGACTGCTCATTTTTTCTCCTAACGCAAAATCCGAATTGACGCCACGATTATAGTTTGTCGCTCAAATTTTACGCTGAGCTTGTTGGTTGCGGCCAACCTTAACGGAATGGCCGACTCACGAAAGAGGAGCCAGCAAACCCGAAACGCCACGGCATATCGATGGCCTTGGAAATTCCGATGCGAGGTCCGGTCACGATTGTTACCGGCTCCAATGGCGGTATGAGCTGAAATGGCGGCAAGTCGATCGGCAAACCGCTATGTGCGCGTGTGATACCTAGCGCCTGGGATACGCGACCCGGCCCGGAACATAGCAGGCGCACGTCGTCCAGTCCACGACGTGAACGCATGATATCCAGTCCCGCCGCCGGTTCAATCGCGCGGATCAAAACACCTGCCCCATGTCCTTCCGTCCGGCAGACGAAATTGAGGCACCAGTGAATTCCGTAGGAGCGGTAGACATAGGCGCGGCAGGGTGGGCCGAACATCACCAGGTTTCGTTTTGTAGGGCCAGAAAAGCTGTGCGAGGCAGGGTCGTCATGATCATAGGCTTCCGTTTCTACGATACGTCCTCCAACTCCATCCACGAGCAATGTCACGCCGATGAGGCGCTGCGCCACTTCAACGGATGACGCCGAAAAATCGATAAATGGCGTTTCTGAGCTCATGGCGGCAATATTATACAGAGCACTTGCAAAAACAATCTTGCCGGATCATCGATAATCCGTTGACAGCATGAAGCGTGCTTCCTGTACTTACTTTGTCCGCATGTATATGCTACAACCCGCCCGGCTAGGGGTTTAACACTAATAGATACTTGTAAACCAATAATGAACTTTTTTGCATGAAAGGGAAGGAATCTATGTCCGCGCCGTTGCTGATGGTTGCCTCGACACTGCTATTTGCAACCATGGGCATGTGCGTAAAGTTCGTTTCGGCCGAATACAGCACGGGAGAGATTGTGTTTTACCGCGGCTTAGTTGGCGCGGCAATGATGATTATGCTCGCTCGCGTGCGCGGCACAACGCTCAAGACCCGGTTGCCGGCCATGCATTTCTGGAGAAGCCTGTCCGGCGTGAGTGCGCTCGGTCTCTGGTTCTACGCGATTGGAGAGTTGCCGCTTGCGACTGCCTTTACCCTAAATTACATGGCGCCCATCTGGATGGTTGTCCTCCTCATTGGCGGCTCCGTATTATTTAGTCACGCGAAGGTGAATGCGAACCTGATTGCGGCCATCCTGGTGGGTTTTGCAGGCGTGGTGTGTGTACTTCAGCCTACTTTAGCAAGCAATCAAGCATGGGGTGCCCTGACGGGCCTGCTTTCCGGCCTGCTCACGGGGGTAGCGTACATTCAGGTGGCTGCACTTGGACGGGCGGGGGAACCGGAGGACCGGGTAGTGTTTTATTTTTCTCTAGCGAGCATTGCGGGAGGCGCCATGACGGCGTCCCTTTTCAGCGGATGGCATGGCCACACCCTTGCAGGCTTGGGATTGCTACTTGCAGTCGGTTTGCTCGCCACGCTCGCGCAGTTGATGCTGACCCGCGCGTATGCTACCGGACGTATGCTTGTCAATGGCAGTCTGCAGTACCTGGGGATTGCGTGGTCCTATCTGTATGGCGTCTTGCTGTTCGATGATCCGGTCACCGTTATTGCCCTACTGGGCATGGGCTTGATTGCCCTGGCTGGCATCGTGGCGGTACGGCTGCGTCCGACCGCTCTCGCTTCAAGCCGCATGAGCACCACGCTATAACGACCCAGCATGCGGCAGAATATTGATGAGTGTAAAGCGGTGCAACACTAAGCCCACGGGGTGGTTCAGTGTTTCGCCCGAACCACCGCGCAAACCTATTGGCTCATAGATATCTGCGGCTTAATTTGGCCCGATCGGACCGCCTTGCTCGTCCTTCAGGTCCTTCATCGGTTTTCCTTCTTTATCTCGGGGGAAGTCCGGGACATGGGCATCAGGGCTTGGCGATTTTGGATCTGCCGCACGTTCCACTCTTTTCTTCTGGTCAACCTGTCCCTGATCCATTCCTGCCTTTCCTTCCTTTAGGCTTTCACTTTCAGTGGGTGTTTTGCCCGCGGAACCACTTTGACCGGCAGAACTGCCGCTCTGACCCGAAGAGCTGCCTTGCCCGTACGAGCTACCTCCAGACTGGGCGTGTGCGATACCGGCTATGCCGAAGATGGCGGCGCTGACTAGAGCTACTGCGGATGCCATTGAGCGATTTTTTACTGTAGAAGTTTTCATGGCTGTTCCTTTTTTTCGATCCAGCGATATTGCTGTGTTTGAAAGATTACGTTCTGGTTGCTACTTGTTCAGTGCGGTATCACACGAAGGTCATCCATTGGCCGCCCGCTGAAAAGGAAGTTTCAATGCAACTCAATGAGTTGTAAACGACAGCGCCGGTGACAGAGATGCAGCTTGCCAAAGCCTGTTCAGGACGAGAGGCTTGCGATACCCGTCGCCCGGCAAGCCCCACGCGAATAAGTCGTACAAGCGGAACGATCAATATCTTCCTTTGATTCGTGGCCCCGTCCCATTCGCCGAATCATCGTCATAAAGCTCGACTTTCGCGCCTTCTTGATACGAGCCTCCATATTGGCTACTGCTCGACTTACTGCCGCTTGTAGTTTGTTGCGATCCGGTTGTGCCGTAGCCGGACGTATTGGATGAGCTCGTTCCCTGTTGGGAGGATTCTTGACGTTGCTGTTCTGACATGGGGTCCTGCTTCCCTGAATCATAACTTTGGGCATTGGCTAAGCCCGCGGTGCCAAAAATCATTGCTGCGACGATTGGAAGAATTTTCATGATCATTCCCTTATTTTCAATCCAGCGACAGTGCTGTAACAATAATGTTAGGCTGAGTTAGGCCATTGTTCGGTGCGGTAGCATACGAAAAAGCAGAGCGATAGCGGAGATTCCGAGCCATCGCCTAAGAGGCGTCGAAAGCCGACTCATGCATGGAATCATGCGTTAAAGTTATGGGACACCTGAAAAAGGCAGGACGCTTACAACTGATTTCGCAACTGGTTTTACATGGGACAGTTTCCAGTCCGTCAATAATGTCTTATCTATTGAAATATAGCGTTTTGGCTGTTTTTTTACTGCTTGGCGCCGGTGGTAGTCCCGCTCATGCGTTTCGTATCGTCACCGAGGGCGGACCCAAGATCCAGAGCGACAGTGGGAATTTCGAGCTTGGGCTCAATGCTCGCGCGCATCTCGACGTGCACTCCTTCAGCCAGGATAGCGCGAATCCAGCGTTTCCGCCTTTCGGCAGCCAGACGCTGAGCAGCGATGATGGCAGCGGTTTCAACTGGCGCCGGACTTATGCCACGCTTACGGGCAAGTTTTATCGCCTGAATTTCAAATTCGAGAATGATTTTGCCGCGGGCGATTTTCCGCATACGCTCCGCGAAACCTGGGTTTCAACCAAACTGGGCTCCGGTCTTGTCACCGTCGGGCAGTTCAAACCCTACCGCGGCATGGAAGAGCTGACCAGCTCAAACGAGATCACGTTAATGGAGCGCCCTTCCACCTCATCCACTGGGATATACAACGGACGCCAGTTCCTGATGGGGATGGGTTACAAAGACACGATCGGGGACAAGTTTGGCTATGGCGTCGATGTCATGAGCCTGGGCCACATGGGCTTGCCGATTGAAGGCTTGACTTACGGTGGCCGCGCTGTCTGGTTGCCTATCTCGGAGGAGGGGACGACAATGCACTTTGGGTTCTCCTTCAGCCGGGATCATGCCACGGCAGAATCACTTTCGGCAGGGGCGGTCGATGTGTATGGCGGGCGAATAGGAATTCGAAAATCGCTGGGCACCGCTGGCGCCGGCATGGCCGCTGGTAGCTCAACGCAGACGACTTTTGCCGCCGAGGCGGCCTGGGCTTTGGGGCCCGTGACCGTGCAGGGCGAGTATGCAAACTCACGGCTCGACAATACTCACCTTGTTGGAGGAGCGCAAAAGGATTCCACCGTGCAGGCATATTATGTGCAGGCAAGCTGGTTTGTCACAGGTGAGAAAGCGCTTTACCGGAAAGAACGCGGCACATTTGGGAAGCCAAAGCCGATCAGTAAGTTAGGTGCTCTGGAGTTGGCTATTCGATATGATTTGGCGGAGAACACGACGCAGAGCCTGATGGCAGACCCTTGCCGCACCGGGACGTCGAAATGTCAGGTGGAGGTGATTACGCTAGGCGCTAATTGGTATGTGCGGCCCGGTTTACGCTTTATGCTGAATTATTATGTAACTGAAGCATCGATCGGCAACGTCGGCCCTGGCACCGCGAATCGGAAGGACGAGCCATACGTGATTTCCTTTCGCACCCAGTTGAGTTTTTAGCCGGCAGTCGATTATTTGTACGTGGGGAGCTGATACTTACGGGAATGTGTCTGTTCGGCCATGCTCCACTGCGGCATACCTACATGCGCTCGATATACTCTCCGCTATCGGTGTTGATCTTGATTTTTTCACCTCGCAGGACGAACGGCGGAACCATGACAACAAGACCGGTCTCCATCGTGGCAGGTTTGTAAGAGCTGGTGGCGGTAGCGCCTTTCAGGTTGGGTTCAGTGTCAGTGATGGTCAGTACGACGCTGGCGGGAAGCTGTACCCCGATGGCGCGGTCGTTGTGGAAGTTAACCTGTACATCCGTATTCGGCAACAGGTATTCATACTGGCTCTCAAGAAAATCCTGCGAAAGGCTCAATTGTTCATAATTCTCTTTATCCATGAAGATATAGTTGTCGCCTTCCTGATAGAGAAAGGTCATTTCGCGCGGCTCGACAAAAGCGCGTTCCACTTTATCCTCGGTACGAATACGCTGATTGGTTTTGGTGCCTGCTTCTATATCCTTCATTTCCACTTGCATGAATGCACCACCACGGCCCCCCACATGGACGTGATAACATTTCAGCACGCGCCAGATGCGTTTCTCCCATTCGATGAGGTTGCCGACGCGGATTTCGGTTGCAAGAACTTTAGCCATGAATTTGTCCAGTGAATCAAGAAACGCGCATCTTACTACAAAATATTGCGGGTAATTGTATGCAAATGAGATTTACCGTTGACTGCCGCGATTGCTCACGGCTAGCGGGATTTTTAGACGAGGTAAAGGCGTGCTACCCAGATTACTATGCCCGCCCCGTGCCGGCCTTTGGCGATGTGGCGCCCGAGCTTCTTATTATCGGCCTGGCGCCCGGGATGCATGGGGCAAACCGGACCGGGAGGCCATTCACGGGCGATTACGCCGGCATATTGCTATATCAAACGCTATATAAATTCGGCTTTGCGACTCACGAGGGGTCGGCTTCCGCAAACGACAATCTTGAGCTCATGCGTTGCCGCATTACCAACGCGGTCAAATGCCTGCCACCGGGAAACAAGCCCGAGCCAGCGGAGATACGACAATGCAACCGTTATCTTGCAGAGGAGATTTCCGAGTTTGCGGCTAGCGGATTCACACTGCTTGCTCTTGGCGCTATTGCTCATCAGGCTGTGCTCATGGCGCTGGGGCTCAAGCTCAAAAGCTATCCATTCAGCCATGGCGCGATTCACACGCTTCCCGGCGGGGCTTCGGTTGGCATACCAAAATCCACAGGGTTGACGCTATATGACAGCTACCATTGCAGTCGTTACAATACCCAGACCCGGCGTCTGACTCCCGATATGTTTGAACAGGTATTTGCCAACATCTGCGCCGATTTCGCCTCTCACCAAAAAACTGGAGAATAACCCATGCCCTATGTCAACATTCGCATCGCGGGTTCGCTCAGCCGCGAGCAGAAGCAACAGATCGCCCAGGAAATTACCGATACGCTCGAGCGGGTAGCGCATAAGCCCAAGTCTTATACCTATATCGCCTTTGACGAACTGCCGCATGAAAGCTGGGCCATCGCGGGGACACTGCTGGGAAAAGAGGACTGAATTCATTGTTGGCAGAGTCTGTCTTCGACCCCAAGCCATTTTGCGCGCGTCTTCCTTCCCAGCCGGGTGTTTATCGCATGATAAATTCGGCGGGGCAGGTGATTTATGTCGGCAAGGCAATCGATCTCAGAAAGCGTGTTTCCTCCTATTTTCAGAAAAACGGCCTAGGTCCGCGCACCCAATTGATGGTTTCGCAAATTGCGGGGATCGAAACCACGGTAACCCGTTCTGAAGCGGAGGCCCTGTTACTTGAAAATAACCTGATTAAAACGCTTGCGCCGAAATATAACATTCTGTTCCGGGACGATAAGTCATATCCCTACGTTATTCTGAGCGGTAACCGCTTCCCCCGGCTCGGCTTTTACCGCGGCCCGCTGGATAAGAAACACCGGTACTTCGGTCCGTTCCCAAGCGCAGGAATGGTGAGGGAAAGCATCCAGCTCTTGCAGAAGGTGTTTCGCATCCGCACCTGCGAGGACAGCGTGTTCAGCAATCGCACGCGGCCCTGCTTGCTCTATCAAATCAAGCGTTGCAGCGGCCCGTGTGTGAACCTGATTTCTGAGCAGGCCTATAGTGAAGACGTGCGTGATGCCGGCTTATTCCTGCAGGGCAGGCAAACCGAGGTTCTGGAAAGTCTTACCGCTAAAATGGGGGCGGCGGCGGATTCTCAGGAATACGAGCAAGCAGCCCTGTTTCGTGATCAGATTCAGGCCCTGCGCAAAATCCGCGAGAAACAATTCGTGGATAGCGGTAAGGCGCTGGATGCCGATGTGGTTGCGGCTGTCGCGGAGAATGACGCGGGTGGAAGGATATGCGTCAATCTCGCCATGATAAGAGGAGGCCGGCATCTGGGGGATAAGAGTTTTTTTCCCCAAAATGCGGAAGGATACGATCTTCCTGAGGTGGTGGAGGCGTTTCTGGCGCAGCATTACCTGAATCGAAGCGTGCCAAACCTCATCATTGTCGGTGAGAAGATTCAACGGGAAACGCTTCAGGCGCTGCTGGTCGAGCAATGCGGCCATAAAATCGTTATCAATGCCAATCCCATCGGCGACCGGCGCATGTGGCTGGACATGGCGGCCGAAAACGCGCGCCTGGCGTTGGCACAGATGCTGAGCCGTCAGGCCAGCCAGGAGGACCGGCTGCAATCGTTGCAACATGCGCTGGATATGACAGGGCTCGGGCGCATCGAATGTTTCGATATCAGTCACACGATGGGGGAGGCCACCATTGCTTCCTGCGTAGTCTATGACAATTTTGCGATGCGAAATAGCGAATACCGCCGCTACAATATCACCGGCGTTACGCCGGGGGATGATTATGCCGCGATGCGTGATGTGCTCGCCCGGCGCTATCAAAAAGTCGCGGAAGGCGAGGGGAGTCTTCCCGATCTGATTCTGATCGACGGCGGCAGGGGGCAGGTCAATGCTGCTCATGAGGTATTGGTCGAGCTTGGACTGAACGACGCCAATCTGCTAGGTATTGCCAAAGGCGAGGAGCGGAAGCCTGGCATGGAGCAATTGATTTTCCCGGCGAGGGAAAAGCCGCTACAATTGTCAAGGGATAGTCCCGGGTTGCACTTGATCCAGCAAATTCGCGACGAAGCCCATCGTTTCGCGATATACGGCCATCGCGCCAAACTCGGTAAATCGCGCACCAGTTCAAGCCTTGAGCAGATTGCCGGAGTTGGCCCAAAGCGCCGTCAAGGTCTACTGGCAAGGTTCGGTGGCCTGAAAGGTGTACGCACTGCCAGCATTGACGAACTCCAGCAAGTAGAGGGGATCAGCCGTGCCCTGGCTGAAAAAATTTACCGGGAGCTGCATTGAATGATTCGGAGGCGTGCCGCCTCGGTGACCTCAGGCACCCTGAAAGCTATGCGACCGATCTTAATGCCAATTCGGTAGTCAGCAGGCCATCAGAAGCGAAAGTTCCGAATATGGCATTATTCGCCAGTCATACCACTGGCATAGCCTGACTCTTATGCCTTTTAACCTCCCCAACATCCTTACCTGGATGCGTATTCTGGCAATTCCGCTGTTCGTAGGAATTTTTTATTTCCCGCCCAGCTGGTTGTCCCCCTCGGATCAGAACCTGATCGCCACCATTATTTTCACCGGCGCAGCGATTACAGACTGGCTCGATGGCTACCTGGCGCGGGTGCTTCATCAAACGTCGGCTTTTGGCGCGTTCCTGGACCCGGTGGCGGATAAACTGATGGTGGCGGCGGCATTAATTGTCCTGGTTTATTTAAGCAGGCTGGATGCGCTTATTGCCTTCATCATAATCGGCCGTGAAATCACGATTTCGGCCCTGCGGGAATGGATGGCGCAGATTGGAAAGGGCAAAAGCCTGGCTGTTTCATTTTTGGGCAAGCTGAAAACTGTATCGCAAATGGCCGCCATCCCGTTGCTGTTGTATCACGACAAAATAGGGGAGGGCTTCGACCCACAGAAAGTCGGAACGTGGCTGATCTACCTGGCCGCGATACTTACGCTATGGTCGATGGCTTATTATTTGAAGGTGGCCATCCCCCAGGCATTGAAACATGGCTGAACCATGTTCACCGATATATGAGTTGCATAGCCCCTTTCTTGACAACGGCACCAGCATCCTTATAATGCCAGGATTGTATTTCGCGGGAATAGCTCAGTGGTAGAGCACAACCTTGCCAAGGTTGGGGTCGCGAGTTCGAGCCTCGTTTCCCGCTCCAGTTACAGGGAAAATGGATCCTTTCGCACAAGGCCATCGTATGTAACCCATGCGCCTTTGCTGAAATCCGTTTTCCCTTTTTAGCTTTTAAGTTGTGCTATTGCACCGCGACGGTGCGACCAATCCAAAGGTTGAGGCAGCAGTGGCGGGGTGGCAGAGTGGTCATGCAGCGGCCTGCAAAGCCGTGGACGCCGGTTCGATTCCGACCCCCGCCTCCATTTAAGCATCCAGAATAATCCAAGAACATCCTTAAACCCGCGTAACGGCGCGGTTTTTTATTGTCTCTTTTGTCCAGTAAGAGGTATTATAGGCCGGTAGCATCCAGCTTTTGATAGGGGTAACTCTTCGGGGTAACTCCTGATTCTGAAACTGAGTTACCCCATGCCCCTCACTGACACCGCGATCCGTAATGCCAAGCCCGGCGCGAAACCGGTCAAACTATTTGATGAACGCGGTTTATTCCTGCTAGTCAGCCCTTGCCG
>Ga0111538_10011976_pt1 | contig 11466 bp, 10 predicted proteins | sample SoiMethybrSBSTD1_FD_79669 | JGI IMG/M metagenome (GOLD analysis project Ga0111538, IMG submission 79669) | Bulk soil microbial communities from a Populus tree surrounding site in Tennessee, USA - Soil MetaG P. TD hybrid SBSTD1 (version 2)... | ecosystem: Environmental > Terrestrial > Soil >...
ACGGCTTGAGCGCGACGCCGCCGGCTGTCTGATTCTGGACGTGCGTTTGCCCGGACTGAACGGCCTGGATTTTTACGACGCCCTGGTGGCCGACCGTAAGGCGCTGCCCGTGGTGTTCCTGAGCGGCTACCTTGATGTGAGCTTGACGGTGCGCGCCATGCGGGTCGGCGCCATCGACGCACTGCAGAAACCGGTGGTCCGCGACGTGCTGCTCGACGCTGTCAAACGGGCCTTTCAGCGCGACGAGGGCCGGCGTGCCCGCCTTGCTGAAGAGCAGAGCGTTCGCGCGCGATTTGAATCCCTAACGCCTCGCGAGCGGGATGTGCTGGCACAGGTCATTCGCGGCGAGGCCACCAGAAGCATCGCGAGCGGGCTGGGCTCGTCGGAGAAGACCATCAAGGCCCATCGCAGTCACGTGATGCGGAAGTTCGGTGTGCGCCGCACGGCCGATCTCGTGCGCCTGACCGAAGGGCTTGTGCCGGAGGTTGCCGCACCCGCGGCGAGATCGGCGCGCACTGACGCCGCCCCCGAGCGCGACGCCCAGCGACGCATCCAGGCCGGCATTCTCGAAGCGCATATCCAGGCAGGACTGGGATTTGTGGCGACCGCACAGGGTGCGCCTGATCCCGTCACGCAGGAACGCTCCAGGCAACTGGCGCGAGAGGCGTATGACACGGTCCTGCGGTTCATGCAGGAACTCGGAATCAGCCAGGACGACGAATCCGAATTGAAAGCCGGATTGGCCACGCTGCGTGCGGCGCTGTTGCAGGGCAGTGTCCCTCCTCGCACCTGACGGACGACGGACCGCGGGATGCAACGAAGGATGGCCAGTCGACGGAACATCTGCGTGGTCGCGGTGCTCGGCGCCGTTTCTTTCTGTCTGGCCCGTCCTTGCGTGGCTCAGGAATCGCGTGCTGCTGAGATCGGGGCCAAGCAATCCGAGAAAGCGCAGCAGCTCAAGCCGTATCAGCCCAACGTCGTCGAAAAGGTTCTGTTGCGGCTCGAAGAGGGCCGCCTGAATCCACCACCCATCACAGTCTCGTTCGATACGGTGTACTCCGGCGGCGGCCTGACCGGTAACGTGCTCTATCGCCGGCACTATGGAGACCGTTCGAACTGGTACGGACGCGCCGCCTATTCGGTCAAGCACTACAAGCTGGTAGAAGTCGGGACCACCGTGCCCGATCTTGGCCGCAAACGCCGGTTGACGTTTTCGACCAACATCGGATGGCGCGACGCGACGGAGGTCGGGTTCTGGGGACTCGGCATGGCGACCACCGAGGCCGATCGCGCGAACTACCGGTTCCGCGAAGCCTATGGCGAAGCGCGCGCGGATTATCGGGCGGCACCGTGGCTGCCGGTGTCTGTCGGCGTCACCTTTGAAGGCTACGAGTTGTTTTCTGGCGAAGGACGGGGACCATCGATCGAAGACGTGTACACGCCTGCCACGGCGCCGGGCCTGGGCGACAGCCCGGACTTTGTTCACAGCGACATCCGCGCCGCCATCGACACGCGTCCGCCGGGCGAGTACACCCGCAAGGGCGGCGAATACAGCCTGGGACTCCATCATTATCAGGACGTCGACGGCGGCACGTATTCCTTCTCGCGGCTCGAGGCCGGGGCGGTGCAGCACATCCCCGTGATTCGCGAGACCTGGGTGTTGTCGATGCGCGCGCGGCTGAGGAGCACGATCGGTGGCGAATCGCAGGTGCCGTATTTTCTGCTGCCCACGTTGGGTGGCGGCAGCTCGCTGCGTGCCTATTCGTCCTGGCGCTTTCGCGATCGGCACGCCGCCGACGCCAATCTTGAGTGGCGATGGATTCCCAATCGCGCCGCCCTGGACATGGCGGTGTTCTTTGACGCCGGCCAGGTAGCCGACGAGTTCAACGCGCTCCGTCCCAACCGCTTTGCGACCGCCGTCGGTGTCGGCGTCCGGCTGCACGCCAGGCAATTCATGGTGATGCGCATGGACGTGGCGCACGGCAGTGCGGGCTGGCACCTGACCATTTCGAACAAGGTGCCGTTCTAGCCATGCGTGCAACGCCCTGGTTCATCGCTGCGACGACCGCCGCTGTGCTGACGATTGCCTCATCGCACGCGGCCGCGCCGAAGTTCTATCCGGACGATCCACTGCCGCGCGAGCCGGAGACGCAGGACGCATCAGGCGCCGCGAACAGCGATGTCGACCTGTTTTCCGACCTGCTCATCAACTTGTTCATGAAGCCAGGCGACGTGACGCCAGGCGTCCGTGCGGGCAACATCAACACGATCGACGAAGTGCCGGACTCGAGTTGGTTCACGAATCGCATCGGCACCGTGCCTTTGAGCGCAGCCGACATCAGTCGCGGCGCCAATGTCGGCCAGGGGCCCGCGCCGGGACGGTGGACGGTGATTGGCGCCAAGATGAGCGGCGCTGCGCCGGGATTCCGCGTCAAAGACAGCAAGGGCGAGGTCTGGTTTCTTTCGCTCGACGTCAAACGCGCGCCGCGCGCCGCCACCGGTGCGATTGCCGTGGCAAGCCGCCTCTACTGGGCGCTTGGATATCACCAGGTCGAGAGCTACCTCGCGTCGTTCCGGCCGGGCGACCTCGACATTCCTGAGACGACACTTTTCGAAACGCGGCCCGGGCACAGCCGTCCGATGTCTCCCGATGACATCGATGAGGTCCTGAGTCACTCGGCGCGCAACGCGGACGGATCGTACCGCGTGATGGCCGCCCGCCTGATTCCGGGCCGGATCGTCGGCGGCTTCCGGTACCACGGCACCCGTCCCGACGATCCGAACGACATCGTGCCGCACGAACACCGGCGCGAGCTCCGCGCGCTGCAGGTCTTTGGCGCCTGGACGAACTTCGTCGACATGAAGGCCCTGAACACCATCGACACGGTCATCGAAGAGAACGGCCGCCACGTCGTCCGCCATTACCTGCAGGACGTGGGCTCGATGTTCGGCACGGGCGCATACGAGCCCCACGACTGGGATCAGGGCCACGAATACCTGTACGAGGGAGGCCCAACCTGGCGTCGGCTCGTCACGGCCGGGTTTTATCTGCTGCCATGGCAGACCAAGCCGTTCTACGAACATCCAGAACTCGGTCGCATCGAAGCGAAAGGCTTCGATCCGGATCACTGGAAGCCCATGGCGACCAACGCCGCGCTGCGACAGGCGCGCGCCGACGACACCTTCTGGGCCGCGTTGCGTGTTGCCGCGTTCAGCGAAGAGATGATTCGCGCGGCCGTGCGGGAAGCGCGGTATGCCGATCCGGACGCGGAGGTCATGCTGACGCGCATCCTGATGGAACGAAGGCAGGTGATTCTGCGAACGTACCTGCCACGCATCACGCCGCTCACGTCGTTCGCACTCACGAGCACCGGCAGGATGACGTTCGAGAATGCCGCAGTGAAGTACGGCGTGGCGGCGGCGCCTGCCGGTTACCGCGCTGCATGGTTCAACTTCGACAACACCACGCAGACCGCAACTGCGATCGGTGAAAGCGCGTCGGCGTCCGCAGATGGGATCGATCCGCCCGCGGGCTGGCGCGATGTTCAGCCTGGCGCGTACGTGAAGATCTCGATCCACGCCGTGGACCCGTCGCGTCCGGACTGGGCCAAACCGATCGATCTGTTCTTCCGGCGCACCGCCACCGGCTGGCAACTGGTGGGCGTTGAGCGCACCATGCCCTAGCTGTCTGGCCGCCAGGCCACGACCCCTCCTCGCTTCGCGTTCAGCACACACGACATTCCGCGGGATTGCCGTGACATCTCGCCGTGATCTTGGTGGGCAGTCGTGGCCCCTGTCTGACGGCCAGCAGCGATTTGCCCTGATTCGGCGGGGTTCGAAGTGGGCGAGGACCGGTCCGCGCTGGCACACCGCTTGAAACAGGGAGGTCTTATGCGCAGACGCGGACGTCAATCGGCTCCAATCGCAGTCCTGTCGGCGCTCGCGCTCGTCTGGCCGCTGCATGCTCCTGGGCATGCGGCGGCTGCACGGCGCTCTTGGGCGGTCACCCAGACTGGAGCGGCAGCCAAGACCCCGCCGCCGCAGGCAACGACCACACCGAAGCCGACGCCAACACCTCAGGGAGCCAAACCCACAACAACCGCCCCGGCTGCGACACCAACAGCCACAACGCCTGGCGCAAAGCCAGCGCCGACGACGGGCGCGAAGCCGACGACAACGACAGCGAGTACAGCTAAACCGGGAACGCCGCCCAGCGAACCCGGCTGGCCCCGCACGTATGTGATGAAGACGGGAACTGCCGTCATCCATCAGCCGCAGATCGCGAGCTGGGACGATCAGAAAAAGATGGTCGCCTGGTCGGCAGTCGCCTATACGCCGCAGGGCGCGTCGTCTGCGACGATGGGGACAATCAGGATCGAAGCGAAGACCAAGGTGTCCATGCAGGAGCGCCTGGTCAGCTTCAAGGATTTCAAGATCACCGATTCGTCGTTCTCGACGATGAAACCCGAGGAAGCCAAGGCGATTGTCAGCGCCATCGAAGGATCGATTCCTGACGATGAGCGGGTCATCGCGCTCGATCGCGTGATGGCGTCGATCGATGTGAGCGCCATCAAGCCGAGAAACACACCGGGCGTCAAGGCCGATCCCCCGAAGATCTTCACCAGCTCGACGCCGGCGATTCTCGTCAACATTGACGGCGATGTCGTGTGGAGTCCGATCAAGGACAACGAGCTGAAGTACCTGGTGAACACGAACTGGGATCTGTTCGAGCACACGGCGTACAAGACCTATTACCTGCGGGTGGAGCAGTCGTGGCTGAAGGCGCCGGCGCTCGAAGGCCCTTGGACGCCGGCGACCGATTTGCCTGCCGCATTCAAGCAGCTCCCGGCCAACGACAACTGGGCGGATGTTCTGAAGAGTCTGCCGGGCAAGCCGTTCGCAGCGGGTCAGCGGCCGAAGGTGTTCGTCAGCACGGCCCCGGCAGAAATGATTCTCACCGCGGGCGCGCCTGTATACCAGGGGGTGAAAGGCACGAAGCTTCAGTGGGTGAGCAACACCGACAGCGACGTGTTCCGCAACGGCAAGGACGGCGACTTCTATTACGTGATCACCGGCAGGTGGTTCAAGGCGCCGAGCCTTGACGGACCGTGGACGTTTGCGACACTCGCGCTGCCTGAGGACTTCAAGGACATTCCACTCGAACATCCGCGGTCGCGGGTGCTCGCGGCGGTCCCCGGTACCGACGAAGCCAACGAAGCTATCGTGCTCGCGAGCATTCCGGAAACGGCGCGTGTCAGCAAGAAAGAGCTGAAGGCGCCGGATGTCGCATATCAGGGTGAGCCGCAGTATCAGGTGATCGATCCCACCAAGGTGTCCCGCGCCGTGAACACCGACAAGGACATCCTCAAAGTCGGCGACCTGTACTACATGTGTTTCCAGGCCGTGTGGTTCGTTTCGACCACACCGAATGGTCCGTGGCAAGTCGCGACCTCGATTCCGAAAGAGATCTACGAGATACCGGCCAGCTCTCCGGCGCATCACGTGACCTACGTGACGGTGGAAGCGGACGACGATGACACCGATGAGTGGGTGACGTTCGCGTACGTGGCCGGCTACACCGGAATGATGGTGGCGTACGGCTGTGTGGTGTGGGGCTCCGGCTGGTACTACCCGCCGTACATCGGCTGGGGCGGCTACTATCCCGGTTACTACCCGTACCCGCGCACCTACGGCATGGGCGCCTGGTACAACCCATGGACTGGCGCCTACGGACGCGCGGCTGGCGTCTATGGTCCATACGGCGGCCTCACAGCCGCTGCACGGTACAACCCCCGGACCGGAACCTACTCGCGCGGCGCTGCCGCATATGGCCCGTACGGCGGACGCGCCGCCGCGCAGGCGTACAACCCGCGCACAGGAACGTACGCGTCCACGCGCCAGGGATCGAACGTGTATGGGAACTGGGGATCGAGCTACGTACAGCGCGGCGACGATTGGGCGCGCACGGCTCACACGCAGAACAGGATAACGGGCAACACGAACGCCGGAATTCAGACCAGCCGTGGTGGCGCAGCGATCTCGCACACGGGCGATGCGGGTCGGACCACCGTCGGCAGGACGGGCGGTGGCGATGTGTACGCGGGCCACGACGGCAACGTGTATCGCAAGGGATCGGACGGCAGCTGGCAGAAATGGGACAACGGCGGCTGGCAGTCAGGTTCGGGTGAGCGCCCGACGCCAAACACCGGGGCCAGCCAGACGGATCGGGCTCGTTCTGGTGCGAGCGCCGGCACGACCGATCGCTCCACGAGCACCAGTCAACTCGAGCGCGATAGTGCGGCACGGTCGACAGGCACAAGCCGTACGACGCGGTCGAGTACGTATCAGAAGTCACCAAGCGTTTCGCGCGGCGGCACGTACGGCGGCGGCATGCGAGCCGGCGGCGGCGGCGGCCGACGGTAGATCAACGAACCACTCAGTCGAAGATGTCACCCAGGAGGCACTACATGAAAGTACGGACTGCTATCGCCATCGCCGGAGCCTTGTTGCTGCCGGTGGTCCTGCTCGCGCAGAGCGTTTCGCGCGATTGGGACAAGAAGTACGACTTCACAACAGTCAAGACGTTCGCGATGAAAATTGGCACCTCGTGGGGCAACCAGCTCAGCGAGCGCAAGGTCCTGGCCGACATGGCCGAGGCCCTCACGGAGAAGGGCTGGAAGCAGATCGAGAACGAGTCAGCTGCCAACCTGGTGGTCGTGATCCATGGGGCCACTGAAATGAAGCACAACGTGAATACGTTCTACAGCGGCATGGGTGGCTACGGCTACGGCTACTACGGGATGGGCGGCATGGGCATGGGCACCGCCACGACGACCGTGAGCGAATACAAGGTCGGGACGCTGGTGGTCGACATGTTCGATATCAAGACCAAGAACCTGGTGTACCGCGGCACGGCCAGCGACGAGCTCAACAAGGACCCGAAAAAGAACGAAAAGAAGATCGACAAGGCTGCGCAGAAACTCTTCAAGGACTTTCCGCAGAAAGACAAGAAGTAGGGCACACTGACCGGGGCCGTTGCGGAATCTACGCCGCAACGTGTCCCGGACTCCAGTGGACTACTGGCTGACGACGCCTCGCCTTGGCCTGCGCCGCTTCATCCCGGCGGATCGTGACTGGCTCGTAAATCTCTACGCGGACGTGAACGTCACCCGGTACCTGGGCGGCGTCTTATCGCCCTCGCAGGTCGACCGGATGCTTGCGACGCGCGTGCTCGACTACTACACAGCCCATCCCGGGCTCGGCATCTGGATGACGGTGGAGCGCGAAACGGGCGTACGCGCCGGTTTCCATCTGTTGAACAACATCCAAGGGGAATCGATCATTCAGGTCGGCTTTGCTCTCCTGGAACCCTTCTGGGGCCGCGGGTTCGGAACCGAGATGGCGGCAGCCGTGCTTAGGTACGGTTTTGTCGATCTCGGTCTGCCAACGATTGCCGGCATGGCCAGTTTGCAGAACCTGGCATCCCAAAGGGTCCTGGCAAAAATCGGGCTCGAACGGCGCGGGGAGCGCGCCTTTGCGCATCCTGCCTACGCCGCCGAAGGTCCGATGGCGTGGTTCGAACGCGACCGCGACGCCGGGCTGGCGCGGCCCTGACTTCTAGATTGTTCCGGACTGCTTCCACGGCGTAAATCGGCCTTTTCGGATGCCGTTCGCAATGGAGGTAATCGTGTCATCGACGGACGTACCGGCCTCAAAAAACACAGGCGCACGCGCGCCCGGCGGGACGAACGCCCTTCCCTTGGAAGCGGCGTAAGCACTGCAGACGTATGTATGAGGTTGCAGATGTCCGAACAGATCCTTGAGGTGGCGAACCTCGATTACGATTTCGAGCCCGTCGTGGTGAATTGCCCGTCCCGTCATTGGGGCGCTTGTACACCTTGAAGTTTCCTCTAAGGTCAAGGTGCGCAGTACACTGCGTGCATGTTCATCGGCGAAGTGGCCAAACGCGCGGGCGTCTCTCCCCACACCATCAGGTATTACGAGGCCGAGCGGCTGATTGGCCGGCCAGCCAGGTCAGCTGCGGGGTACCGTGTGTACTCATTGCGCGTCATCGAGGAACTGGCGTTCGTGCGCCGGGCGCAGGGACTGGGGCTGTCGCTGACCGAGACCCGCGAGATCCTGAATCTTGGGCGGTCCGGCAAGAGCCCCTGCGATCGTGTCGCCTCAATCTGCGAAACACGCCTGGCTGACATCGAGCGCCGCATGCAGGAATTGCGCGCATTCCGCGACAATCTCCGAGCCGCGTACCGCGCCGCCAAGAATGGGTGCACGGTGAGTGCCGAGGGGTTCTGCCAGGCCATTCTGACCGCCGTCCCATCCGCGACTCCCTCTTCTGAAACCGCGGAACCGGAAGCCTGATTCCGGCTCGCCGGCCGTAGAATGGGGCATGGCTCAGCACATGACCCGTCGCGCCGCACTGCTCACCCTGCCCGTCGCGTTTGCCGGTGTCGCCACCGCTCTCGCCCGCGCGCAGACGAAGACCGGCGGTCAGACGAAGATTCCAATTCGCGTCTACAAGGACCCGAGCTGCGGATGCTGCAGCAAGTGGGTTGAACACATGACTGCGAACGGTTTCGCCGCGAGCGTCATCGAAGGCGCGATGCCGCCAATCAAGAAGCAGTACAACGTTCCGTCACGCCTGGAGAGTTGCCACACGACGATCATCGGGGGCTTCGTGATCGAAGGTCACGTGCCTGCCGACGATGTGAAGAAGCTGCTGGCAGCGAAACCGGCAGGCATCATCGGGCTCTCAATCCCGGGTATGCCTCAAAGCGCGCCGGGCATGGACATGACACCGTTCCAGCCGTATGAGGTGCTGACGTTCGACAAGGACGGCAAGACCACCGTCTACGCGAAACATACGCGTTAGTCAGTCAGCGCGGGGAGCGGCGCCCGAACCCGTTCCAGTCACGCCGTCTGCCGGCGTACACAACGAGCAAAAGGCCCGAGGCAATCAGGAGCAACGTGCCCGGCTCCGGATTCACGATAGGCAGATCGACAATGGCCGCCGCAGTCGTCGTCAACTCCGGCACGGGCGCGTCCGCGGCGATCCGCGCCGGCGCTGTGGTCCGCGCCGCATGGTCGATCAGGGCCTCGATGGGCTGAGGTGGCGGCTCCAGCGAAGAGACGAACGCGGGACCGCCGGCAGAGGGTGCCCAGTCCAGCACCTCCTCAAACTCCGATTCTTCAACGGGATCCGCCGGCGCATCCTCCTTGAACGCACCCGTGACCGACGACGTGCGCGCGAAGCCAATGCCCCCGAACAGCCCGAACGGCCCACCGGTAGCGAACCTGCTACCTGCGCTGCCGGCAGTAGATGAGGCCAGCGAAAGCCCGCCCGCGCCGAAGAAACCTCCGGCGCCCATGCCCAAGCCAATCGACCCCCCTCGATCCTTCGCGCTGAAGTGCCTAGGGCCGCCTCCAGAGCCGTTCGTATCGCTCCAGTCCCCACCACTCCCCCCTCCGCACGAAGGGCTGACCATCGTCAGGCTCTTGGCGCTGAGCGCCGGGACCAACTTCTCATCGACCGGGGCTCCCGCCTGGGGCGTCGGCTGTGGCCTGCCGTCGGGTACGCCAAGAATCCGGACTTGATGATTCAGGTGCGCCTTCAAGACCAGGTCTTCCGTCGCGGGTACCACGACGTACCGTGCCGCCTTTTCGGTCGCACTCAGGGGATCCCGCTTCGCGTTCTGGAGGACGAACACACTGGCTACAGACCCCTGAACCAGGCAGCCGGTCACGGTGATCTCTGCCTCAGTCGATTTCGCCGATGTTTGCAAAGGCGGTTTGGGATTCGGCGGCGGAGGCGTCTGCTGAACGAACACTGTGGCTATGTTCAGGCCGACAGCGCAGCACACCCCGATGCCTGCAGCAACGGACGTCATGGGTTCGCTCCTAGGAACGGAACACTGGGACGCTGGCATGAATATCAAGGGCCGTGCCACGCCAGAACCACCGGATGTGGTGGACATCTTCGTCGATCGCCCCGGCTGAGCGTGAAAGCTAAGGAGCCGGACTATGAAGGAATGGGACAGGCCTTCCCTGTGAAGGATGTGCGTCCGAAGTCCGTGCGGCTGCAACGGCGCAATTCGCCCGTCCTACACGGGCCACGGCGGCGGAACTGATCAGCCAGAGCGCGAAGCGCGGCACGGGATGGGCTGGACTCGCCGGGCTGGCTGGGGCCCGGCGAGTCCCGAGGAGAGAGAGTACGTGAGCTAGGCAGATTTCCTGTGCGAGGGCACGAGCCCGACCACTGAGGTGGTCAGCCTGTGCGCGCGCGGCAGACGAACCGCGCCGGTCCTGAGCATGCGGGCGTGTTCACCTGCAGTGCGGTCGACGGCGGGCACGGCGTGACCGCAGTCTTCGCAGACGAGATGCATTACCTGGGCGCCGTGGAGCAGGCGGCGTTCCCGGTACGTGGCGTGGTGCGAGCATCCGGTAAGTGTCCGAGCAAGAAACGTCAGCATTTTCATAACAATCCTGTAGGCGCCCCCTCAATCTTCGGCGCACCCACTTACATCGCAACTCCCTTGCCGTACAGAAATGCCATTTCTTGCGGTTTTTGGGGCCCTTCCTGGCAAGAAGTCGCCAAAAGGATGGGAAAACTTCCACAGTTGCTGGTATTTCATTCCGCCGTTCCATTGCGGCGCGCGACCGGGATCCGAGCGAGACGGGGGCAGGCTGAGTCGGACGCTGTCAGGTCTTCGTTGCGCTATTCTTCACCGGGGGGTTGATGATGCGCCGTTCGTTCTCATCTGTCGTTTGTGTGGCGCTGGCCTTGTCGGGAGCACTGATCGCCGGCCAAGCCACGCAGCAGGGCGGCGGCCAGCGCGGGACTCCACCACCGGCCGGAACGCAGCCGCAGGGCGGTCGTGGCGGTGGCCGTGGCGGAGGAGTCGCGATTGAGCCGGGCCAGGAATGTCCGCCCGGCACCACGATGACGCGGTACCTGCGATGCACCGCCCCAGAGTGGCCCGTACCGAGCATCGTCGACTATCGTCCGAAGTCCACGCTCGTGACACCGGAGCATCCGGTGCCAAAAGCAAAATATCCCGCCGTGGATGTGCACGGCCATATCGCCGGCAACCTCGCGTCAGCGGAGACTCTGGCGGCGTTCGTTGGAAAACTCGATTCGATTGGGGTCGGCGTCTTCATCAGCGCCGATGAAACATCAGGCGCGCCTCTCCAGCAGAGAATCGATCTCGTGCGCAACAGCCCGTATAAAGATCGCGTTCGATTTTTCACGGGTCTCCCCGTACGCGGCAACGGAGTAGGTCCGGGGTGGGCCGAGAAGGCCGTGGCGCAGCTCGAAGCCGACGTGAAGGCCGGCGCGGTCGGTGTGGGTGAAGTGAGCAAGGGCTTCGGCATGACGGCGCGCAAGGCGGACGGATCCCGCCTCGCCGTGGACGAGCCGATGCTGGATCCGTTCTGGGCCGCCTGCGCCCG
>Ga0111538_10011977_pt1 | contig 11466 bp, 19 predicted proteins | sample SoiMethybrSBSTD1_FD_79669 | JGI IMG/M metagenome (GOLD analysis project Ga0111538, IMG submission 79669) | Bulk soil microbial communities from a Populus tree surrounding site in Tennessee, USA - Soil MetaG P. TD hybrid SBSTD1 (version 2)... | ecosystem: Environmental > Terrestrial > Soil >...
AAGAATTGCCACACCACGAAAGGCAAATCATAGAAGCCGCAATCATTGAATTGAAATTTGCCGTTATATGCAAAACGCGCGACGTGAAGCGGAGGCTAAGAGAAGAATGGCACTACTGAAAAACGCTCTATACGGCATCCCGCTTTCACTCCTGGCCTCTTGCGGACTATTCACAAGTGTGCCGCCAAAAGTTCTCGAAGGACAACGAGTCGCCCATCAAGGCATCACGGTCATCGAAGATAATATACTATCTATTCTAGATGCTTATGAACAAGATTGTAAGGCTGCGGTCACATATCATGTGATGTTCATCTACGAACAAAAGATAGAAGAAGCAAGAAATGATCAATGCAGCACAGAGCATGAGATTGGCGTGCTGATATCAGAAATAACATCTGAAAGAGATACAGAGCTTAAGCAAGCATTTCTCAAGATAGAGACACGCAAGCAAAAGATGCTGGACTCGATCACAAAGAACACAACAGCCACGAAGAAGCTCGTTGAGGCTGTATATGACTATCTCTCAGCTACACCAATTACTGTGGACAATGCAGACTTCTGGATTGTAAAGATCGTGGAGGCAAGCCATGGACGAAAATAAAGTTCGCGATATGCTAACCGCATTCCTGACAGACGTAGCCAACCAAGCCAGGATTGATGCTAAAACTGGTCAGTCAAACATAGGTAGCGTCTTTGATCAAGATATTCCGGCAATGAAGATGCTGGATGAAAAGAAGATTCAAGAGGCCATAGCAGATATCAAAAGAGCCACGGCAACTAAAGAGTCATGTGCGCGACTCATTAACACCATTCTATTAGCAGCTAAGGCGATAGCTATTACTGTATGAAAGATTCTAAAGTTATTGTGTTACTATTAGTTGGTACTTTTGCCATGTTAGTTTCTTTTATGGTGATGGCTACCTATGATATACCAACACCGCCGCCACCCGCCCCAGTGGTGGTAGTAGAAGATGCGCTAGTAACAGCAATGAAGTCTGCTGTGATGATTCAGTTCTCAGATGGAAGCTCTGGATCGGGCACGCTTATTGGACGCAAGAAGGACGGAAACGAATGGTGCTATAGTGTTCTAACATGCTATCACGTAATGGAAGATACCAAGAACGAGCTAGCCTTTCCAGGCAGAACAATTGAGCAAATCTTGTCAATATGTATCATCTATCAGGAAAACTTCCACGCGCCACCCAAGACGTGCGTGTCCTCGATCAAAGAGTTGAAGTGGCTCATACCAAGTGGTGATTGGGCTATCTTTACATGTAATCTTCCAATGAAGTTACCTTGTGCAGAATTAGCAACTAGAGAAGAATTTGAATCAATTCAACCATTCGACCACATATACTGTGTTGGTGGGGATCACGGACTAGGCTTACTATCGCGCGAGGGTGTAATAGCCTCTACCACGGCAGTTCAACCATTAACACACAACGATCCTATGGAAATGGCGTTCTTTAGAACTAATCATGGTGGTTGGCTTGGTGTATCTGGTTCGCCAATTTTCACCAGACAAGGTAAGGTCATAGGAATATGCAGGGGATTTCCAATCGTGTTTAGAAAAGAACATCTAACACTAGCCATTCCCGTATTCACCCTTGCCTTTAAGGCACATATCGTTCGAGACTTGCTTGAACGTACTCAATCAACACTTACAGTAATAGAGAAGTAGCATGGACCTAAATCAGACCATATGGGAGCTTATCAATAGCCGCCCCAAGATCGTAACCGACGAACAGAAGCGCGCCCTGCACGTTGACATTATGCGCGCCGTAGAGAAGTCAAAGACCCAGGTCGGTAAGAAGCATGGCGTCACCATTATGACACAAGAGGCTAGTCTCGCAGGAGATAAGGTGAACCAGGAGCCCGGACATCGTGGCAATCCTGGGCTGCCAAAGCCAAAGACTATCTAGTTGCCAGCAGACCTTTAGTGTATAAGGTTGGTAGAACTAAACCATCTACCATTACCCACTAGAGGATGACATGGCACAAGAAAGTTCAGTAGTAGTCGGATCAGGTCTCAACCCAGCTAAGTACGGCCTTCCATTCAATGACCGTTCGAGAGAGCGTCACCTTCGAGGAACCGATGTTGTTGTCGTGAATCCCGAGGACGCGAGCGCTGGTCTCTCTGGCCTAGCCAGCAGAGTGCTCCTAAGCGGTGGCGCTGCACAGCAGCTTCCCAACACCCCGCTAACGTATCGTCGCGCTATTTCAGTTCGCAACAACTCTGCCGCGACACTATACGTAGGATTCACATCAGCCGTTAGCACGGCTACAGGCTATCCACTAAGCTCTGGCCAGTCGCTACCACTCCAGGTCAACGGCGCGGTCAAAGTTTGGGGCATCGCCGACTCGGCAGTCGATGTAAGGATCATCGAGCTAGCATGATCGGCGGCATCATCGGGTCTAGCGAAGTTGCGGATGCGGTGCTCGTCACCGCGATCATCGGCTCAATTCGATAGGATATGATATGTTCAAATGGATCAAGGGGCTCTTCTCAAGGAAGAAGCTTACCGTATTTGAATACGGTAGATATGAACTAAAGCCAGTGGTGGGTAGGGCTCTGTCTGTTGTGATGGGGCTATCTAAAGAACAACTAGATAGTTTGGTGAAAGCGAAAAAGCTCACGCTGAACGAACAACTTGTAATCAACCTTGAAGCCAGACTAGAGTCTGGTCAATACCATCTTTTCTTCTTTGCCAAAAATCAGGCTTGGAATTTTCATATCGACTGAGGTTTCGCTATGGCAAATGAATCCAGCATTGTAGTTGGTAGTGGACTAAATCCACTAAAGAGAACAATACCTGAGAATCAGGTAAGCCACGAGCGACATCTCAGAGGCACGAATGCGGTTATCATCAACCCAGAAGATAGCAGTGTTGGTGCTAGTGGATTAGTATCCATGAAAACCGTAGGTAGCTTACCAACCAAGTTACCAACGACACCAATGCGTGGTAGACGCGCAATTGCCATCTACAACAATAGTTCATCTGTCACACTATATCTAGGTTTTGACAGTTCGCTTTTGGTAAGCACGGGGTGGCCACTACCTCCCGGTGCATCAATACCATTCGATATGAATGCAGATATCGAGATCTATGGCGTGGCATCTTCTAACGTAGATGTTCGTATTCTGGAACTATCGTAATGGGAATAATGCGTGGTGGAATTATCGGAGCACAGTCAGCGTCAGTCTCTGGCTCCGCCATAGTTACCACTACTGCTGGAGTGCAATCGCTTGAAAGCCTTTCTGGCATCATCGATCTAGATTCTCCAAATCAAAGCATAACGATCACAACTAGTGGTCAAGTTATACAACTAAATGCCATATTCACACCAGCATCTGGCGCACTATTACAACAACATTCTGCCGATCTGCTCACATTAAGTGGTATAGTTGGCACGCCTATTAGAAAGGCGACGATGGATTTTACACCAAACTCTGGTATGGAATTTGTCGTAGCGCATAATCTAAATACAACAGATTTTACTTTCACTATGTGGTCTACTGTAGAAACTCCGCGCATGCTCATGTTGCCGCTAAATGTATATCCATCCGGTCTCTATCATGCTGTCATCAGTCTAGATGTTCCAACATCGGGACGTATAGTATTTGTTGGTTAGTGTAGTATAACCAGTACACCACATTCCATCTACAATTGTGAGGATTCATGGTTCTCTTTAACACACCAATAATTTTCGTAGGTAGCGGAAAGATCACTTCAAATGTAAGTTCGATCTTTTTCGACGATACCTTTCTAACCAATCCACTAGCATTCTGCCAGACTGGTCATGCTGGTCTAGATGCTCGTTTCGTCGCATCCTCAGTAGTTGGCGTTCTGAACGAACTAAAGGATAACATTGTAGGAACGTCAGGTTCAATTGCAGCAACCACCCCAAGAGTTCTTGGATATGTTGTCGGAGTTGACGCCCAGGCTTTCGTACACGATCTGACGCATGCCCTAGGCACTTACGATGTCACAGTCAACATGTATAACGCTGACCCATCGGGATTCCCCGGTGTGGCTAAGCCAGTGATTGTGAACTATTCACCAATCTCAACTAACGCAGTAAGAGTTGAACTAGACTCTGCGGCTTCTGGATTCTTCATCGTTACAGGATATAGAGCACGAGTGATCTGATGCCTAATTTTAACGGTGATGTAATATTCGTTGATACCAGCGGACAGGTGAGAGCGCAAAATGGCGATCTCACCCTCCGTGCGGATAGTACGAACATACGCGACATCATCGTTGGAAGTGGCAAATCACTACGCCCAGACACAGATTTTGCTCTCGATCTGGGCGTCTCATTCCTGAGATGGAAAACAATCTATGGAGCCAGCGGAGTCCTAAATGTGCTTTGCGCGCCATCATCTGGCACGTTCGTTGGTCTAGATGATCTTGACTTAATCCCACTCAACAATGCACGCAGAGCGGTTGGTTCTCTCACACAACGTCTAGCGCGTGTGCACGCAGCCAGTGGTATCTTCAATACGGTTGGAGCGCCAACATCTGGAACGTTTATTGAATCAGCAGCTAGCTTTGTTCCAAACCGCACTAATATATATGCATTGGGCACTGGTTCTGCAAGATGGGCAAACATCTTTTCAACTAGCGGAAACGTTCTTAATATTGTATCTAATGATATCAATACTTCGACTTTTACCGCTGGTTCTGCAACAATCGATGATCTTACCCTAAGCAATTCGCTAACTTTTCCCCAACAAGCAGGTGGGTCATTTTCAATTAACCAAATTGGTTCTTTGACATGGGATGCAGATGGTTTTGATGTAGCCGTCATCAATATGACCCAGTGGGATTGGAATCAAACAAACCTAGTAAATGTCGGAACATTGAATGCAGATACTCTATCTGTTAATTTCAATGCCTCCGTCTTTGGTACTCTAGCAGTTAATATCTTTGAGGTAACGGGCGGTGCAGATATTCTGGGTATGCTAGAAACAGAGCATATTCGCCCCCAGAGCGATGGAGTATACGCAATCGGCACTAGCGCGCTTCGTTATGCTAGAATACATGCAGCTAGTGGCTTGTTCAACACGATCGGACCACAAACTTCTGGTACATTTACGAATGTCATTGGTAGCTTGGTTCCAGAAAAGACGGCACAATATGCTCTGGGAACAAGTAGCTTACGTTGGGGTAATGTCTATGCAACTAGCGGAGATATAACAACACTGACCAGCACGAGTATCACTTCAACTGATATTCTAGCAACCAACTCAATTGGATCTCTTGGAAGCCTCCAGGTTTTGGGAGTGTCTTTCATTACTGGTGGAGCAATCTTTGGCTCTGATGCTATTCCAACAAGCGATGCTGTCCAATCATTTGGATGGCAAGGCTTTAGATGGCGTCAAATGTATATGGTAAGTGGTTTCATTGAAACCATCAATCCACTTACGTCTGGATCGTTCACCACAATCAATGGTAGCTTCATCCCAGATCAAAATGCAACTAGAGCACTTGGAACGAGCACTAGTAGGTGGGGAAGTATCAATGCAACAAGCGGTGTGTTTAACACTATTTCGCCACCAACATCTGGAACCTATCTAGAAGTCAATGGTAGTCTGTTGCCAGATAGAGATCTACTATACAGCCTTGGTACATCTACAAATCGCTGGGCCACCGCACAGGCTGGAAGCGGCATCTTTACAACCGCAGCAACCATTAAGGGTGCTCCAGTTGTTACCAACAAGGATGCACGCACAACTGTTCATGCTGTCATTACAGCTAATAGCGGCGCTATCATCAATGCCAATACAGAGCGAGATATCTATAACTACACCGTGCCAGCCAATACGCTGAGCGCAAGTGGTAAATTAATGCTTGAGCTTGTAGGAAGCGTAACCAACATGAGCGCTTCGAACGTTAACTTCACTCCTCGTGTATATGTGGATGGCACAAACATTTGGGGTGACGTATTTGCAGTTACTCAAGGACCAAGACCAGCAGACTTCGCATTCTATCTAGACATCTGTGCACTTGGCTCTCTAACTGGTCAGCGCGTCCGTGGTGTAATTGAACTGGGAACTAGAACTGCGGGTTCGGTTACTGGTAACGGCGACTTCGGTGTCGCGAACGTTGGTGGCACTTGGTCAAGCGTGGCAACAAGCGGCACAGCAAACTTCAGCAACCCCATCAATATTCGCGTATCAATGCAGTTGGGCACAGCTTCTACGCTGGCAAGCTATAGCGGTTTCCATTGCATTATGAGTCATCAGCCATTCCCAACCTTATAACATGCAAGAATACATACAACTATGTCAGCTAGGTGCAACTGGTATCATGCTAGTAATGGTATGGAAACAGTTCTTGGTTAAGGACAAGAAGTCCTATGCCGCCGCACATGCTCATACTGAGGACATCAAGAAGATAAATGAATCAACTCAGGAGTTGGTGACCGAGGTTACCACAGCCCTAGTCAGCAAGAATCATACAGATGAGAAGATGGCACTAGCTGTTGATAAGCTGGCGGAACAGCTTCGTCAAATCAAAGAAGCACTTAAGGAGAGAAAGTGATAGACACCGCTCTTCTTAATACGCGCCTTAATAGGATTCAAAGACTAGCTCGATTTAAGCTACGACTTATCAAGACTTCTGGATCTTTAGAGGCGGCAAAACAAACTGCTCAATGGGATAATATCGAACTTCTCATTAGCGTTATCAAATCAAGAATCAATACACAGCTAGAAGCTGATGATATCAATACGCCGCTCACCGCTGGCGAGATAGTCTTCATCAATTTCTTGCTTAATCAACTTCAGGATCTCTAATATGACAGACAAGAAACAAGAAGTGCCGCGCCTCTCACAAGAGGTTAAGAAAATGAACGGCAAGTCTGGCTATAAGCTAAGACAGTGTATAGATGCATTATGCGAAGTCTTGGATGAAAAGCATCTACCTACAAAGGATGATGATAGTCAGGAGAGCCTGCCAAGTCACGACTAGGGTGTATGCGACGAGGGCAATCCAGGTGCCCACCTTGCTATTCAACCAAAGCCAAACACCAAGGATGGCAACAAGTAGTTTAGCTAGACAGAACGGCATCACTCCCTGATGAAGAAACCATCTCATTAGAGGATTAGCTTCGCCGCCACCGTTCTTGATTATGAATAGCGTCAATATCGCATCCATAATCTGAAGACAAACAATTAGGATTGGTTGCCAGTATTTAGAAAGCAAAGCTCGTTCCACAGCCGCACCCTCCTATACTTCTAGGTAGTGTCCATCTAAATCCTCTATTGAGGAGGTTACCCCCGAAGTCTAGTATAGCGTCTCGTACATAGTGTGCGCTTTTTACATCCACTATGAACTCTACTCCATCTTTATCAAATGTTAAATCAAACATTTCATCTGATGGAAGTTGCGTAAAATCCATTACTAGTGATATACCAGCACATCCCCCACCTTTACATGTAACACGCACTCTTGGAGGTATATTATCAACTGAAGCTATGCGCTTTAGCTCCGCTATAGCTTCTGGCGTCACAAAGAAAAACTCCTCGCTGGTTAAGTCTTCCGCATCGCTCTTTGAGTCTGTCATAAGTTCTTTGCCTCTTTTCGCTATAATCTATGTCCCATCTACATCTACCTCCGCTCATTACCTTCTTTAGTCTATCAAGACGCAACACCACATAAGCCTGGGGTTTCTTGATGATTAAGAACGGACATAGTAATCGAATTGCTCTAGCGGCCTTATCTGCCGTAAGACACCATTCATAGCATGGTTTCCAGTTAGCCTTGTTCTTACCCTTCCAAGTTCTAAGTCTTTTCTTGCCACCAAAAGCAACTTCAAATAATTCTATTGCTTGATGATTTGTATTAGAAACTGAAAGCTTAATCACATGTCGTTTGTGTTTTGCGACTGAGATTATTCCTATGGATCCATCAGCATCAACAAATCCAGCCATATAGGCAAGTTTTGCCTCAGTTAGATTTAACAGATCTTGGATCATAGTTCGTGTAACACTCACCCTTGATCATTTTGCGATACTGTACCCATCCACGGAAATTTCCACTATACTGATTAGGATCAGTCATGGGAGTCGCGGGGTGTTCGAAGGGGGACATGTGCACTGACGACAACAGTTGTTGATAAAGCTCAAGATCCTTTTCAAGAGTTGGATTTTGATTATCATGTGTCATGTAAGAAACACGAGCACATCTAGCAACCGAAGCCTTAATCAAGCTCTTATCACCAGCCGGCACAAACATTCCACCAGTTCTGGATACGTATGGTAGGTGCCACATACCTTGTGTAAGTTCATATGGTTTACTTGCAAAGAACAAATCTCTCATTTGCTCAGCAAGAACCTTAATCTCTGGTTGCGCGTCTGGATGACAGCGCAGAGCAAAGAAATTGTCGAAATCAGTTGCAGTAACCACAACGTGAATGTGATGCCATGGCTCAAGAATACGATTGGCGATCTGTTTATGAAGATCGATATCTACTAGCTTACGCGCTTGTTCTACGGCAGCATCACGAGCAGTAAGCCAAATCTTCTTAGCTTGTTCGAGTGCGTCGCCAGTTAACTCTTCCTTGGCCTGCATGCCCTTTTGGTTCTTGCCCCAATAGACAGGCATTGCGGGATTATCTATCACCTGTTGAATAATCTTCGCTACAGGAATCGCACGCGAACTTGATGCGTTCCTGCTAAACACGCGGTGCGTCATAAGCTCCGCATGGATCATGCGCGGATAGACAAGCTGAAAGGTGGTGAGTCGTGCGTTTGTTTGACTGATTGAGTCGGCGATTATCTTTGCTTCGATCATATTAGTTTGATTGCGAGCCACTGCCCCACTTCTGAGAATGGAGCACTTGGATTTGGAACATGTTGCGACCTCATGTATTGTGCATACATAGTCGCTTTGTGCGCATTTTCTTGCCCAAACATTTCTGGATTGTTCCTAATGATCTCGAAGACTTGTATACCCCATAAACCTATTCCGGTGAGACCGCCGCCGCTTCCAAAGTAGGTTGGATTGTCGTATTGTTCTGGAGTAAGGGGGCTGCCATCTGCATTCCATCTTGTGCCAGCACCAATCTCAAGGGCGCTAAGTGTCGCGCCTTCGTATTTTGCGCGCCAGCCATAATTCATAATCGTATTGCCCCAAGCCACCATAAGCTCTCTGACTTGTGATAATTGCGTGACATTGTAAAGAGCAACCGCGCCAACAAAGCCTAGCGAGTCATTCCATGGAACCCATGCATCTACCGTGCTACCAAGCACGCGGTCGTCACGAATATGTTCCCAGTTCTTCACTGGAGTATGAGTCGCGCCATCCCAGAAGGGCACTACGCACTCATTGAACCTTGCAACCATGTGATCGAATAGATCCTTGCGATCTACCAATAGATAGTGGTTACACATTGCATGATGAGTTCTACCAAATGCTCTTGGTGCAAATCTACTATTTGTTGCATAGCCGGGCTTCGTGCTAGGTAGCGTATGCCCTGATAGATAAGCTTCGATCTCCTGATTTATTTCATCTAGAAGCAAATAGGAACCAGTCATTAGCGCGGCGAGCGTTAGGAGATTGCTTGAATGATGTTCCAGATCTTTGCCATTCCAACCATGCGTATTGCCGCCATAGTTAGGTTCTGTCTTTCCTAGGCGGTCTTTGGACACGCCAGAATGCCAGTGTGTAACGGCACTCCACACAACCCACTCGGGATGGTTGGCCGCCCTGACTTCGCTAGCATCTGCTTCATAGTAATGCCCTGGACGTTTGGTTTCTTCGGTCGCCATGAAGTATATTGGATCTAGTAGTTCCGCCGCGCCCATGTAGAGGATCGCACCACCTTCTAGGCATCCAAAGTCTTCTTGTGCGCCAGTTTGACCTGGAGTCTTTGTTAGGCCCAACATGTAGTCATCCCATGGATTTCCTGTATCGTTCATGAAATCGTGATACTTACCGAACTGAGCGATAAGCTGAGTCCAGTAGGCTTGGATGTCTGGAAAGTCTGGTTGTTGAGCAATTAGAAGAGAAGCATATGCTTCCTTAGCCGCCCAGTCTGGTGACATGCCACAAAAGACATAGTCAACTGCCGCCAAAGCATTGGCAACTTGTTCGTTATCAGCAAGATCAAGTGCTGGCACCATCTCGCCATACCACGCTTGCTTTTGACCATCGCCAAAATAGTCATTGGCCATCAATCGATAGTCCTTATAAGGCGTAATGGTTTCGATTCCACGCCTTGCAGCGGCACGAATGTTCATGTATGAATTACCATCCACGATGAGCCTCATCTCCTCGAAAGGATAGGTGACCGCTGTGGTAGATGGATTAGATCCGGTAACAGATAGCTCGAATTTGACTAGCTGCTGATCTGACATTAGGTAGACCTTAAGATCAACTACGAAGTCTCCCAACCTATGGCGTGAACGAAATACCTTACGTAGTCTATTGTCTTCTAGAAGCACTAGGTTCTGATTGAATGTAGTATTCTGCCATCCACTAGTTGTCTTTATTGACAAACGTAGCGTGCCAACTCCTAATGGATTAAAGAACTTGCGACTAAGCTGAAAGGGAGTGTTGATTGTCCTACGCCCTTCTGATATTGTTACAACCTTAGTTTGACCAGCGTTCAACGAGAGACGCGCCAAGAATTTGCCATATCTTACAGATCCATCTGGCCATCTAGCACCCATGGGTTCGATATGACAATCTACTTCTTTGCCGCTTTCATCGCGGGCGATCAATGGTTGGATGCCATCCCATTCGCTCTTGGCAAATGGAAGGGCCGCATAGCCAATTTCTGTTCTTGGTGTCCTAGCTAGGTTTGGGAATCTGACATTAACTTTGACCATATTACTTCTTACCATCTAGAAGGAGTTCGTGTAATTCTAATCCAGCTTCGCGCGCCATATCTTCGGCAAACTTCAATGAGTCGCCCCAGCGAGCACGCAACTCTGCTGATGCCGCTGGATAGACAACTCGCTTAATACCATTAGTGATAATCAGCTTCATGCATTCAGAGCATGGAGCGAATGGAAATGTGTATATCGTGCAGCCAACTACGGGACCATTAGCGTTGGCAAATGCATTTGGTTCTGAGTGAACCACATACTTGTATTTGGTTTCGCGATGGTTAAGTCGCTCTGGCGTATCTGCTATGCCCTTTGGAAAGCCATTGTAACCAATGGCGATCACCTTCTTTTGGTCATTAGCAATCACACACCCAACTTGGGTAGATGGATCTTTGCTCCACGATGAAACGTGTTGGGCTAACTCTAGAAATCGCCTATCCCACTTATCGTTTATAGTTGACATGTATCGTTTGTGCAGTATCTACTACCGCCCTCCTTACCCTTGATTGATCCTAGCCTGAGTTTCTTAAGCGACTCTGCATATGCATCATATTCAGCTTCGCTACAGGTTTGATATGGAGCCTGTGCATAGTTGTGGTCTTCTAGCGGAAGAAAGCTGAGGGTCT
>Ga0111538_10011979_pt1 | contig 11465 bp, 10 predicted proteins | sample SoiMethybrSBSTD1_FD_79669 | JGI IMG/M metagenome (GOLD analysis project Ga0111538, IMG submission 79669) | Bulk soil microbial communities from a Populus tree surrounding site in Tennessee, USA - Soil MetaG P. TD hybrid SBSTD1 (version 2)... | ecosystem: Environmental > Terrestrial > Soil >...
CCACGCGTGGCGCCCTCACGGCTCGCTACGCTCGCCTTCGGGCGGTCATCTGTTCCAGCGCGTGGGGCTCCACCCCCACGCGTGGCGCCCTCACGGCTCGCTACGCTCGCCTTCGGGCGGTCACCGCACGTCGAGCAGCTCGACTTCGAATACGAGCATTCCTTTGGGGTGCGGCGGCATGCCCGGCTGGTCAGGGATGGGATCGTAGGCGAGCGCGCCGGGAATCCAGAATCGGCGTTGTTCGCCGACGACCATTAACTGCAGGCCTTCGGTCCAGCCGGGAATGACATCGGTGAGGCCGAATCGTATCGGCTGTCCGGACTTGTACGACGTGTCGAACATCTTTCCGTCGGTGGTCCAGCCGGTGTAGTGAACCGCCACGCTCGAGCGCAGCGTCGGCCGGATGCTGCCGAGGCCGACACGGATGACTTTCGACGCCAGGCCTGACGGCGTTTTCAGCGCGTCGGCCGGAGGCGCGGCGACATCGGGCGGGGCCGGCCGGTCGGCGCTGATCGGCGGGTCCTCTTTCAACGTGCAGGCCGACAGCGTGACCGGGACGATTATCGCGAGACACAGGCGAAGGATGCGGGACGTCATCATCCCGGAAATCATCGCATGGCCGGGCGCCGGCGGTCATTCCCGATAGAATCCTTGCGTGTTTTCGAAGGTCGCGCACCTCCCGGAGCGCTCCGTGCGGTACCTCGAGGCGGGCTCCGGCCGGCCCGTCGTGTGGCTCCACGCGTTTCCGTTGAGCGCCGAGCAGTGGCTCCCGCAGTTCGCGAAGGTGCCGCCGGGCTGGCGGTTCATCGCGCCGGATCTGCGCGGCTTTCGCGGCGCCCGCGGGGCGTTCGAGGAGATCGCGCTCGCCGGGATCACGATGGACGACTACGCCGACGACGTTCTCGCGCTGATGTCGCACCTCGAGATCGATCGCGCGGTGGTGGCTGGGTCGTCGATGGGCGGGTATGTCGCCTTCGCGATCCTGAGGCAGGCCGCGGCGCGGGTGAGCGGACTCGTTCTCGTCGGCACGCGCGCCGGCGCCGACACGGACGAAGGACGCGCCGGCCGCGATCGCATGCTCGACCTGGTCGGCCGCGAGGGCGTGGGCGCGATCGCACGCGAGATGGTGCCGAAGCTCCTCGGCGCGACGACGCGGCGCGAGCAGCCGGACCTGGCCGAGGCGCTCGCCCGCATGATCGAGATGAACTCCGCCGGCGCCGTCGCGGCCGCGATCCGCGCGCTCAAAGCGCGCCCGGATTCGCGGCCGCTGCTGCCGGCGATTCAGTGTCCGACGGTCATCGTCGCCGGCGACGAAGACGCGATCATCCCGCGCGCCGAAGCCGAGGCCATGCACGCCGCGATTCCCGGCGCCACATTGCAGATCCTGCCCAAGATCGGGCATCTGCCGAATGTGGAGGGGACGGGCCTGTTTTCCACAGTTTTGCCCATGTGGGGGACAGGCCTCGAGGCCTGGCACCAATAAGGGCAAAACTGTGGAAAACAGGCCCGTCCCCCATGCAGCTGCAGCTCACTGAAAAAGTCGCGATTATTACGGGGTCAAGTCGAGGGTTGGGGCTGGCGTCGGCGCGCGCGCTGGCGGCCGAAGGATGCCGCGTCGTGTTGTGCGCGCGCGGGGCCGGCCCGCTGAAGGAGGCTGCGGCGGAGGTCGAAGCGGTCGCCGCGCCCGGCGCCGTCCTTACGGTCACCGCGGATGTCTCGACGCCAGACGGCGCGGCGACGGTCGTCGGCCGCGCCGTCGAGACGTTCGGGCGCCTCGACATCCTCGTCAACAACGTCGGCAAGGCCGGCGGCGGCGACATCGTGTCGACGCCCGACGACGAGTGGCAGAGCGCACTCGATCAGACGCTCTTCCCTGCGATCCGGATGTCGCGTCTCGCCGTGCCGGAGATGCGCCGGGCCGGCGGCGGCGCCATCGTCATGATCGCGTCCATCTGGGGCCGCGAATCGGGCGGCCGCATGACGTACAACGCCGTCAAGGCCGCCGAGATCAGCCTGGCGAAGGCGATGGCGCAGCAGCTCGCGAAAGACAACATCCGCGTGAACAGCGTCGCGCCGGGCTCCATCCTTTTTCCGGGCGGATCCTGGTGGAAGCGGCAGCAGGACGATCCGCAGGGGATCGCCGAGTTCATCCGGCGCGAGCTCCCGTTCGGCCGCTTCGGCCGCGCCGAGGAAGTCGGCGCGGTCGTCGCGTTCCTCGCGTCGCCCGTCGCGAGCTGGATCTCCGGCGCGTGTCTGCCGGTCGACGGCGTCCAGGGAAAGGCGAACTTCTAACTTCTGGCTTCTCACTTCTCACTTGTCATAGGCTCTTCACTCCCATGGCTGACGCGATCCAACACTGGGCCGATCTGCTGTTCATGCCGTACGTCGTCGGCGTGTTGCTGGCGACGGGACTGTTTCTGACGCTGCGCCTCGGCGTCGTGCAACTCCGGCGCCTGCCCGAAGCGCTTCGCGCGATGGTCGCCGGACAGGCGAAAGACGCGTCGGCCGGCGCCGTCTCGCCGTTTCAGGCGTTCATGCTCGCGCTGGGCGCGTCGATCGGCACGGGCAACATCGCCGGTGTGGCCACCGCCGTCATCTCGGGCGGTCCCGGCGTGCTGTTCTGGATCTGGGTGTATGGGTTTGTCGCCACCGCGATCAAGTTCAGCGAAGCGGTGCTCGGTGTGCACTTCCGGCAGATCAACGGCGCGCACGTGCAGTCCGGTCCGATGTACTACCTGCGCGACGGCTTGAAGTCGCCGTCGCTCGCCTGGATCTACGCGCTCGTCGCCGGCGTCGCGGCGCTCACGACGACGCCCTTCACGCAGCCGAACTCGATCGCTGTGGCGATCGGCTACGTGATTCCGAGCGGGCAGGTGACGCTTCCGCTCATCGGCGACGTCAACAGAACGGGATTGATCGTGGGGCTCGTCGTGGCGGTGCTCACCTGGGCCGTGATCATCGGCGGCATCAAGTCGATCGCTCGCGCCGCCGAAAAGCTCGCACCGTTCAAGGTGGCGCTGTATCTCATCGGCGGGCTCATCGTCATCATCACGTTCGCCGGGCGGCTGCAGCACGTCTTTTCGATGGTGTTCAGCGAAGCGCTGACGACCCGCTCGGCAATGGGGTTCGGCATCTTCATCGCCATGCGTTACGGTATCGCCCGCAGCATCTACGCCAACGAAGCGGGATATGGCACGGCGGCCGTCGCGTACGGCACGGCCAAGACGTCGAACCCGGCGCAACAGGGCCTTCAGGCGGTGATGGAAGTCTTCATCGTCTCGTTCGTCACCGCGACGATCAGCGCGATGGCGATTCTCGTCAGCGGCATTGCGGAGGCTTCGATCGCCGCGAAAGTGCCCGGCGGCCCCTGCGTGGCCCCATGCATCACGAGCACCGCCGCCGTGGCCAGCGCGTTCAACGCCGCCGTCCCGATGGTGGGCGGGTGGATCGTCGCGTTTTGCGCGTTCCTGTTCGGCTACACGACGCTCATCGGATGGGCGTACTACGGCGAACAGTTTCTCGAATACCTGCTCGGGCGCAGCGTGACGCTGCCGTATCGCTGGATCTACTGCCTGCTGATTCCGTTCGGCGCGGTCGTCCGCCCCGAGGTGGTCTGGGCCTGGGGCGATCTGATGAACGCCCTCCAGGTGTTTCCCAACCTCATCGGCCTCATCGGGCTCAGTGGCATCGCCGCCGCGTACGCCCGGCGGCGCACGTAACCCGTTTCGCCACTTGATCGCCCCTCGCCGGAGCGGTACGATCCGCGGCGATGGCCTCTTTGCCCGCGCCGGCCTCCGACAAGGATCGCTCGCTCCAGGTCGCGCTCTCCCGGATGCTCGCGGAGTACGAGGCCGCCGTCCGCGAAGAGGCTGCGCCGGCCGTGGCCGAGCCGCCGGCGCCCCTCCGGCAGGATCTGCACGTCACCGCCGTCCGGCGTCTTGCGCCCGCCCAGGCGCAATACGCGCCGTTTCCGGGTGGGATGGACCCGCGGCTGGAACAGGCACTGCGTGCCCGCGGACTCGATCAGCTCTACACGCACCAGGCCGAAGCGATCGAGCACGTCCTGGCGGGACGCAACGTCGTCGTCGTCACGCCGACGGCCTCAGGAAAAACGCTCTGTTACAACGCGCCAATCCTGCAGGGCATCGTGCAGGATCCGTCGACGCGCGCGCTCTATCTCTTTCCGACGAAAGCGCTCGCTCAGGATCAGCTCGCCGAGCTCCATCAACTCGCCGAGCGCATTGGCGGTGCGGGCGGCGGCGAGATCGGGGTCTTCACCTACGACGGCGATACGCCGCAGGATGCCCGGCGCGCGATTCGCGGCCGCGCGCACGTCGTGCTGAGCAACCCCGACATGGTGCACTCGGGCATCCTCCCGCACCATCCGCGCTGGGCCAAGCTGTTCGAGAATCTGCGCTTCGTCGTGATCGACGAGCTGCACGCCTATCGCGGCGTCTTCGGGAGCCACCTGGGCAACATCATGCGCCGGTTGCGGCGCGTCTGCCGCCACTACGGCTCCGATCCGACGTTCATCTGCTCGTCGGCCACCATTGCCAACCCGCGCGAGCTGGCAGAGCGTCTCGTCGGCGCGCCGTTCGAGCTGGTGGAGAAGAGCGGCGCGCCACGCGGTGAAAAATTTTTCCTCTTCGTCAACCCGCCGGTGGTCAACGCCGAGCTCGGCATCCGCCGGTCGTATCTTGCCGAAACGCGGCGCGTCGCGATCGAATTCCTCAAGCGCGGCCTGCAGCTGATCGTCTTCGCCCAGAGCCGCCTGTCGACGGAGATCCTGACGACGTATCTCAAGGACGAGTTTCCCGCGCACCCGGGCGGCGAGGACGTGATCCGCGGGTATCGCGGCGGCTATCTGCCATTGCGCCGCCGCGAGATCGAGCGCGGCCTGCGCGACGGCACGGTCCGCTGCGTGGTCTCGACGAACGCGCTCGAGCTCGGCATCGACATCGGCTCGCTCGACGCCTCGGTGATGGCCGGCTATCCGGGCACGATCGCCGGCACGTGGCAGCGCGCGGGCCGCGCCGGCCGCCGCAACGGCCGATCGGCGGCGATCCTCGTCGCGTCGAGCGCGCCGATCGACCAGTTCGTCGTCCGCCATCCCGATTACTTCTTCGGCGCGTCGCCTGAACACGCGCTGATCAATCCCGACAACCTGCACATCCTGCTCGATCACGTGAAGTGCGCGGCGTTCGAACTGCCGTTCACGAGCGACGAGGTGTTCGGGACGATGAACGTGCAGGAGATTCTCGCGGTGCTCGCCGAGGAGGGCTTCGTCCAACTCGTGGACGGCCAGTGGCAGTGGACGCAGGAGTCGTATCCCGCCAATGCGGTCAGCCTCCGGTCGGTGACCTCAGACAACTTCGTCGTCGTCGACCTCACCCATGGCGAGCGCGTCATCGGCGAGACGGATTTCACCAGCGGACCGTCGACGCTGCACGAGAAAGCGATCTACCTCGTCGAAGGCCAGCTCTATCAGGTCGAGCGCTTCGACTTCGACAACAGGAAGGCGTTCGTCCGCGAGGTCGAGTGCGACTACTACACCAACGCCATCACGCACACGAAGGTCACGATTCTGGACACGTTCGCGACAGGACTCCCGGAGTCGGCGACCATCGACGACTCTGGGAGTCGTGACATCGGCGCGCTGGCGGCGGGGGAGGAGATGGATCCTGGTCAGGCACTCGGCACGAGGCCCTCGGCACTCGGCAGTCCGTCCGTCGAACCTGCGAGCGCCCAGGGCCCAGTGCCGAGTGCCTGCTTTCACGGCGAAGTCCACGTCGTGTCGCGCGTCGTCGGATTCAAGAAGATCAAGTTCTACACGAACGAGAACGTCGGGTCGGGTGAGCTGGATCTCCCCGAGCAGGAAATGCACACGACGTCGTACTGGATCACCATTCCTCCGGGCATGATGGCGGGCCTGCCGTATTCGCCGGCCGACCGGCGCGACGGAATCCTCGGCCTGGCGCACGCGATGCACAACGTGGCGCCGCTCCTGTTGATGTGCGACCGGCACGATCTCGGGCTGTCGATCGACGGGCTCGCGCTGGAAGGCGCGTCGCGAGTGGGCGGCTCGAGGCGATCGGCCGAGCGGCCCGAGCTCTCGGCGGCGCCGACGGTCTTCCTCTACGACAACTACCCCGGCGGCATCGGACTCAGCGAGCCGCTGTACTCGATGCACGACGAGTTGCTCGCGCGAACGCGCGAGCTGATCGATGGCTGTCCCTGCAAGTCGGGCTGCCCGTCGTGCGTGGGTCCCGAAGGCGCGTCGGGACCGCTCGCGAAAGCCGTCGCCTCCCGCCTGCTTCAAATCCTGACGGCGGCGCCCGCCGCGGCGTGATTGACATGCGAGATCTCACTTCCCGCCTGCGCAGCATCGTCCGTCAGGACGTCGGGTCGCCGAGATCGTTGACCTACGTGCCGGAGCTGCCTGTGGCGCGCGATGCGGAGGACGTCGCGGCGCGCCTCGGCGGTTCGCTCGTCGGGCGGAAGGGCAGCGCCTGCATTGCCATCGACACGGTGTGGGATGACGATCACTCGCACGGCCGGCGTCGCGTGTCGAGCTATCGACTGGAGGCATCCCAGCCACTGGGGTTGTTCGATCGCCGCGCCGGCGCGCTTCCCGGCTGGGCCGAGCGTGTGGTGTTTTTCGACGTCGAGACGACCGGGCTCAGCGGCGGCGCGGGCACCGTCGCGTTTCTCGTCGGCTGCGGCTGGTTCGAAGCCGGCGGGTTCCGCGTGCGGCAATTCCTCCTCGCTGGTCCGGCAGGCGAGAAGGCGCTGCTCGAGTCGCTCGCGGAAATTTTCGACGAGGCGACGCTCGTCGTTACCTACAACGGCCGCAGCTTCGACGTGCCGCTGATGGAAACGCGCTGGGCGTTCCACCGGACGGCGTCGCCGACCGACGATCTGCCGCACTTCGACATGCTGCCGCCCGCACGCCGGCTGTGGGGTGCGGTACGTAGCGCGGCTCGGTCTTCGAGCCGCGATCTCCACGACCTGCTCGACTCCGACGTCGCTGACCCGCGATCGAGCTGCACGCTCACGTCCCTCGAGCGGACCGTGCTCGGCTTCCATCGTCTGCACGACGTGCCGGGCTTCGAGATTCCGGCGCGCTACTTTCACTTCCTGCGCACCGGCGATCCGGCGGTGGTGGCCGGCGTCCTCGAGCACAATCGCCACGATCTGCTGTCGCTGGCGGCGGTGACGTCCTACGCGTTGTGGCTGGCAGAGGAAGGGCCGCTCGCGTGCCGCGAGTCGCGCGAACAGGTCGGCCTCGGGCGGCTTTACGAGCGCGCGGGCGACACCGGGCGCGCGGTCGAGGCATACGAACTGGCGACCTCGGCCGACGAGCACGATGTCCGGTGCGCGGCACTCGAGCGCCTCGCCGTTCTGCTTCGCCGCTCGGCCCGCTACGACGAGGCGGCCGCGGCATGGACCCGCGTGCTCGAGCTGGTGGGCCGCGGACGCGGCGCGGCGACGCCACTCGCACGGCGCGCGGCCGAGGCGCTCGCGATCCATCACGAGCACCGCGCGCGCGACTTGTCCGCGGCGAAGCGCTACGCCGAAGCGCTCAAGCCCGACGCGACCGGCCGGTTCCGGCAGGAAGTCGCGCATCGGCTCGATCGGCTGGATCGCAAGTTGAGCGGGAAAAAACGGCGGGCGGAAACGGGACTGAACTGGGACGCGGCGGAGTAGTCGCGTCCTGACCGTCAACGGCGCGGGCGGGCCGAAGCCCGCGGCAGGTCTCTAGGCGCTCGCCCCGGACTTTTTCGTGGTCTTGGCGGCCTTGTTCGCCTTCGTCTGCGCCTTGCGCCCTTCCACCGACTGCGCGCCGAACCGCTTGGTGAACCGCTCGACGCGGCCTTCCGTGTCGATCAGCTTCTGGCGGCCCGTGAAGAACGGGTGGCACTGGTTGCAGATTTCGAGGTGCAGTTCGTTCTTGGTCGAGTGCGTCTTGAACGTGTTGCCGCACGCGCAGCGAGCTTCGACCTCGAAGTACTTTGGATGAATCCCGGGTTTCACTGTCAGCTCCTGGACGACGTAGCCAAAAAACCAGTATAGGACAAGTCGGAAGGGAGAAGCCAGAAGGCTTCCATTCAAACTTCCAACTTGTTGTTACGCAACAACATACGTGCGTACCCATCGATGGCGCTTCAGCCGGCTGAGCAGCCCGGTGTCCAGCGGCCGCCGGTCGGAAACGCTCAGATTGACGTCCACGTGCCGTCGCTTCCGCATGCCGGGAATGACGGTGGACACGTCGGGCGACGCCAGGATGAACCGGAGCGCCAGCTCCGGGAGCGTCATCCCAGGCGGGACCTCCGCCTTGAGCGCCTCGACGCGAGCGAGCGTCTCCGCGAGCTTTTCCGGCGTGAAGTACAGGTTGCGCCAGTCTCCCGCCGGCCAGCTCATGTCGGCGGTCATCGTGTCGGTGAGGCTGCCCTCGTCGAACGGCACGCGCGCGATTACCGCCGCGCCGAGCTCGCGGCACATCGGAAACAGCTCGTCCTCCGGATTCTGGTCGAACAGGTTATAGACGACCTGCACGCTGTCCACGAGCTTCGTCTTCAGCGCGCGCAGGATGTTGTCGGGCTGCCAGCGGTTCACGCTGATGCCGAAGCCCCGGATCAGCTTCTCGCGCTTCAAGTCGTCCACGGCGCGCTGCCAGCGCTCATCGCCGGCCCACTCGTCGGTCCAGACGTGCAACTGCTGCAGGTCGATCGGCCGGCCGCCGAGGTTCTCGATGCTGATCTCGGTCGACTGCCGGATGTGATCGGCGGGGAAGACGTCCTCGAGGCGGTACTCGGGAAGCGCGGGCCATCGCAGGTTCTTCGGCGGGATCTTGGTCGCGACGATGAGCGGTTTGGCGGCGTGGCGTTTGAGGACGGGCGCCAGCAGTTGTTCGCTCTTGCCGTTGCCGTACGCGAGCGCGGTGTCGAAGAACGTGCAGCCGAGCTCGACGGCCCGATCCAGCGCGGCAATCGACTCGTCGTCGTTCGAGCCGGTCCATCCGCCCATGCCCCAGAGCCCATAGCCGACTTCCGAGACGGGCCAGCCAAGTCGTCCGAATTTTCGCGACTGCATCGAATGATTCTATGGGCCCAACGCCCCGAGCCCAAGGCCCAGGCGCGGGAAAGGCAAAAGGCAAAAAGAAAAACTCAAAACTGCGGCGCCGCGTCTGGGGTGGCTTGACACTAATACGTTCTGCGTAGTATTACGTATAGCGTAGTATTACGCCTTGCGAAGTAGCCATGAAGAAGACGCCTGACTCGCTTGCCGACCTGGGCCGGTTCTCGGAGCCGGCGCTGCTGATTCTCATTTCGCTCGCTGACGGCCCTAAGCACGGCTATGCGATGACGCAGGACATCGAAGCCGTGTCCGGACAGAAGCTCGGGCCCGGCACGCTCTACGGCGCCATCGCGCGGCTCGAAACGCGCAAATGGATCGAGCCGCTGCCGGCCGACGATCGCAGGCGGCCGTACCGGCTCACGATCGCCGGTCAGAAGGTGCTGCGCTCGCGGCTCGAGAGCCTGCGGACGATGGCGCGCGTGGCGCAGACGAGGTTGGCGGATGCGTAGGCGACGCAAGGCGCGCGGCGCCCGTTCGCAGTCCTCCCTGGGCCCTGGGCCCGTGGCCTTGGGCCACCGTCCATGACCGCGTCCCAGCTCCTCCGTCTCTACCCGCGCGAATGGCGGAAACGCTACGGCGAGGAGTTCGTCGCGACCGTCGGCGACGGCGCGCTGCGCTTTCAACAAGTTATCGACATCGTCTCCGGCGCCATCGACGCGCGGTTTTCGTCGGACGTGCGCCGGAGCACCACGAGTCCCTCACAACAAGGAGAAGCGACCATGACAGCACTCAAAGCGGCGTGCGGTAGAACTCAGCTACGGATGACGACGAAAGACGGCCTCATCGGCGCGGCGATCATGATCGGCGTGACGTTCGCACTGTCGGCCCTCGGCATCTTCCTGAAGCGGTCCGGATCGGCCGAGCTGGGCGAAGCACTCACCAGTATCTCGTTCAGCGCGGCGCTGGTGGTTTCCATGCCCTTCACCTTCATGAAGGGCCAGCCCTGGCGGGCGCAGGCCGTCATCTGCGGCGGCACCCTGCTCATCCTCACGGCCATTACGTACGTGGCGACGCTCATCTGAGCGTCGCCTCGCGCGACCCCGCACTACCGCGAAGTTTCTCTGTGTATGATCCCTCCGTCCGGAGGGACGGCAATGAAGCGTTCAACCCTGTTGATGGCGGCGCTGCTCACGGCGGCGCTGGTCGCACAAACCAGCGAGTCTGTGGACTCGGCCGCGATCGCCAAAATCCGAGACGAGGGGCTCAACCGGTCCCGCGTCATGGAGACGATGTTCTGGCTGACGGACCGCTATGGGCCGAGGCTGACGGGATCGCCGGAGTTCGAGGAAGCGGGCGACTGGGCCGTCAAGCAGCTTCAGGACTGGGGTGTCGCCAACGTCCAGAAAGAGCGCTTCGCGTTCGGCCGCGGCTGGTCGCTCGCGAAATTTCACGCGACGATGGTCGAGCCGCGGGTGATGCCGATCATCGGGCTGCCGAAGTCCTGGACGCGCGGGACCAACGGCACGTTCACCGCTGACGTCGTGCAGGTCCAGATCGCCAATGAAGCGGACGCGGCGAAGTACAAAGGTCAGCTTCGCGGAAAGATCGTCCTGACGCAGCCGGCGCGTGAGGTGCGGATGCTGGACAAGGGCCCGATCGTCCTGCGCTACGGCGACGATCCGAAGTGGCTCGAGGAAGTGATCTCGATGCCGGCGCCGCGCGGTCGCGGGGCCGGAGGCGGCGGCGCCGGCCGCGGACGCGGGAACGCCTTCAGCGTCACCCAGTTCTACAAAGACGAGGGTGTGCTGGCGCTCTTCGATCGCGGCGGCAACAGCGACCTGAGCGCCGGCGGGAGCGATCTCACCTGGCAGACGCAGCGCGTGGACGGCGGGACGATCTTCGTGCAGTCCGGCGGGCGCGCGGGCGACGCACCGGACGCCAATCTGCCGCAGATCACGCTGGCGGTAGAGCACTACAACCGGATGGTGCGCCTGCTCGAGCACAACGTGCCGGTCAAGGTCGAGCTGAACGTCGAGGTGAAGTTCCGCGAGGAGACGCAGCCGGGCGGGTTCAATGTCGTGGGCGAGATTCCCGGCACGGACAAAGCGGACGAGATCGTGCTGATCGGCGCCCACTTCGATTCCTGGCACGGTGCCACGGGCGCGACCGACAACGCCACCGGCTCAGCCGCGATGATGGAAGTCCTTCGCATCGTCAAGGCGACGGGCCTGCGGCCGCGCCGGACGATTCGGATCGGCCTCTGGGGCGGCGAAGAGAGCGGCCTCCTTGGCTCACGCGCGTACGCGCGTGAGCACCTGGGCACGGCGCCGCAGCGCGGCGGCGGCGCCGGCGCGGCCGCCGACCCGACCGATCCCGACGCAGCGGCC
>Ga0111538_10011981_pt1 | contig 11464 bp, 9 predicted proteins | sample SoiMethybrSBSTD1_FD_79669 | JGI IMG/M metagenome (GOLD analysis project Ga0111538, IMG submission 79669) | Bulk soil microbial communities from a Populus tree surrounding site in Tennessee, USA - Soil MetaG P. TD hybrid SBSTD1 (version 2)... | ecosystem: Environmental > Terrestrial > Soil > Tree...
CGGTAGTGCCGCGCCCAGCGGAGCGGGGGTGCGCGTCTGGGTTGTCGGGCGGTCGATCATTGAGTCAGGTGGATCAGGAGGGCCATGTAGTCGACGAGGTGGCGGGTGATCAGGAAGGAGCGGCGCACGTGCTCGCGACCGGCGGCGCCCATGCGCGCGATGAGCTCGCGGTTGTTGAGCAGGTGGCGCAGGCGGAAGGCCGCTCCCTCCACGGAGTGGACGGTGTAGCCGGTCACGTCGTACACGATCTGGTGCGGCAGCCCACCCGCGAAGCCTCCGATGACCGGCTTGCCCTTCCACATCGCCTCCGACACGGTGAGGCCGAAGCCCTCCCTGGTCGACTTCTGGAGGATGATGGTCGCCGTGCGCTGGAGCGCGTTGATGGTGAGGTGGGCATCGGGCGGCAGGTCGAGCACGTGGATGTCGGAGTCGCGGGCCGCTTCGCGCGCGGCCGCGAGGACCCGCGCCCCCTCGGGATCGTCGTCGGCCCCGCCGCCCGCGAGCACCAGCACGCAGTCGTGGTACGGCTTCACCATGCGGTAGGCGTTGATGACCCCGATGGGGTCTTTGAAGCGGTCGAAGCGCGAGACCTGGAGCACGACGGGGCGCTCACGGGGAATGCCGAGCGGGGCGAGCAGCGCGTCGATCTCGCTGGGCTCCAGCTCCCGGTTCTTGTCGGCGAGGGGATCGATGGACGGGTACACCAGGAACTGCGGGATGGCGAGCTGCTGGGCGAACGCGGGCAGCGAGAAGACGGCGGCGTCGTAGCGCAGCACGAAGCGGCGCAGGAAGGACCAGGCACGCCGCTGCGGCGAGGCGAGATCGATGTGACAGCGCCACACCCACTGGCCGTCCGCCGGGCGCGACTCCACGAGGGCGGCCGGCTGCGGATCGTGGATCAGCACGAGGTCCCCGTTGAGGCTCATGCGCGAGGCGTTGGCGCGGTTGCTGGCGAGGTAGTGCTCGAGCATGGCCTCGGTGAAGACCTGCTCCTCGCCCTGGAGCGCGTTGTGGAAGGCTTTGGTGACCGCGAAGAAATCGCGGTCCCCCTCGATGATCTCCCAGTCGGCCTTCACACCCACGTCGTTCATGAGCGGGACGAGGCGGCGCAGGATCTCGGCCACTCCGCCGCCCACCCGGGTGGAATTGACGTGGACGAAGTGGCGGCCTCGCACGCGCTCCGAGAGGTGGAGGAGGAAGTCCACGGCACCGCGCGGCGCGACGTCGCGATAGGCTTCGATCCCGGGTCCCGGGATGCTCATCACGCGGCGCCTCGGAGCGCACCCTCCAGCTGGGCGTCGACGAGGGCCAGCATCATCTGGCGTACCCGCTCGAGCCCGCCGAGGTAGGGATTGAGGCGGCCCACCCGCTCCGCCAGCTCGGCAAGCCCCAGCTCCTCCCCGAGCCACTCCGCGAACTGTCCGCCACGCACGCCACGACGCGAGCGCGCGTCGAGGGCATGGAGGTAGATCGCGCTCACGTCCACCTCCGCGAGGGCGGCGCGGAACTCGGCCAGCGAGCGGGCGGTGATGCCGGTCGGAACCTCGATCAGGTGTGAGCGGACGAAGAAGAAGGGATCGCCGAACACCACCCGAGGCACGGGGTTCAGTCGTTCCAGATGGTCATCGAGGATGGACAGGATCTCCTCGCGGGTACGCTCGACGCTCTCGAACAAGAAGGGGTCCACCATGCCGAGTCGCTCCGCGAGCACCTGGTCGCGGATCTGCACGGCCACCCAGATCGCAAAGTCGTTGGGGTAGGACCCCGCGACCAGCGGCCGGCGTAGGAACACCGTGTCGGTGTGGTAGTAGATCGACTCCGCCGGCGCGCCCTCGATCTCCTCCATCAACTCGCGCTCGTCCCGCGCGCGGCGACCGGTGATCTCGCGAAGCTCGACGCAGCCGGTGAAATGGAAGGGGCGGGTCGCGGTTGCGGCTCGCTCGGCCATACGCAAAGGGGAGTGCAATGCCAGGGCCAGCGACCGGCGAGGCCGGAATGCCGAATTGCCCTTTACTTACAGCAGCTTGAGAAACAACGAGCGGGAAGAAATCACCCGCTATGAAGGAATGACCGGACAAGATGTCGCCCGCGCGACAAGTTGTCGCGGGCGTCGGCCCGTCTATTAGGGCGTGGCGTTGAGTCGGGCTGCGTGTCCTCGCGCTCGAGCCGCTCGAGCAGGGCCTCGAGATGCCGATCGAACGCCGGCTTGCGTCGCGCCGAGACGGGCTCCCCGGGGAGGAACCGCTCGCCGAGCGGGTTCACGAACTGGCCGTCCTTCTTCACGCGGTAGTCCAGGTGCGGGCCGGTCGCGAGCCCGGTTGCACCCACCCGGCCGATGATCGCGCGCTGGCGCACGCGCTCGCCCACGCGCACGGTGGCCGCGGACAGGTGGTTGTACATGGTCTCGTACCCACGGGCGTGCCGGATGGTCACGCTGATGCCGTTGCCGCCGTTCCAGCCCGAGGCGATCACCGTGCCGTCCGCGACCGCGCGTACCGGCGTGCCGGTGGGGGCCCCGTAGTCGATGGCGAGATGCGGACGCACGCCCCCCAGGATCGGGTGGAGCCGCGCGTGCGAGAAGCCCGAGGTGATGCGGGTGAAGTCGAGCGGCGCGCGCAGGAACATCTTCTTCACGGAGCGGCCGGCGGCGTCGTAGTAGGCGTCGCGGCCCTGAGCGTCCGTGAAGCTCACGGTGGTGAGCGGGGGGCGATCGGCGGAGCGGTACTGGGCCACGAGGATCTCGCCGTAGCCGAGGAACTGGTTTTCGCCGAAGCGCTTCTCCACGAGGAGGCGGAACCGATCGCCGGGCAGCGAGTCCGCGGCGAAGTCGAAGTCCCACTCGAAGAGGCTCACGAACGCGACCGTCAGGGCGGCGCCCTCGCCGAGGCGGTCCATGCTCGCGAACAGGGAGTCCTCGAGCCGCCCCTTCACCAGGGCGATCCGCGTCTCGACGGGCACGCGCACGGCCTGGAGTGCCCACCCGCGCTCCGCGCGGCTCAGCTCGTAGCGCTCGATCGGGGATCGCCAATAGGTGATGCCCATGACCGCATCGGCGGCATCGCGCGTGACGAGGAGGCGCTCCCCTGGCGCGAGACGGCGCATGTCGACGGCACCCCGGAGCAGGCCGATCACCACGGTGGCGTCGGCGCGCTCGAGCCCGCTGCGCACGAGGGCGGTCTCGAGAGTCTCGCGGCGCCGCAGCGTGGTCTCCGCCGAGACGGGCGCGGGTCCCTCGCCGGCGGGCGCGGTGATGGTGAGCGGCGGCGCCGGGTCGATGGGGCGAGACGCCCAGGCCAGCACGATGACGAGGCCGAGGCCGCCGCACGCGAGGAGACGGACGAGAGATCTCATCGACGCACGTCACCATACCTGTGGCGGCGGGCTCCGCCAAGCTTTCTGCCCGTCCGCGCCGGCCGCGCGCCGCGCTTGACACCGCCGAGCGATTGTATAAGTATTCTGTGTTATGAATGAACATACGGACCGGCGCGGGCTGCGTCGACACGAGACCATCCTCGCCCTCGTGCGAACGGGCGCCGTGCGCTCGCAGGGCCAGCTCCAGCGACTGCTCCGCCGGCGAGGGCTCGCGGTCGCCCAGCCCACCCTCTCCCGCGACCTGCGGGATCTCGGTCTGGCCAAGACGCCGCGCGGCTACGTGACGCCGGAGGGCATGGCGGCGCGGTACGGCGCCCCGGCCCGGGGCGAGGCGCGCCTGCGCCGCGCCCTCCGCGGCTTCGCGCTGTCCGCTCAAGCGGCGGGCAGCCTCGTCGTCGTGAAGACGCCGCCCGCGGCGGCGCCACCGCTGGCGCGGGCCCTCGACGAGGCCGGACTCCCCGAGGCCACGGGGGCCATCGCGGGCGACGACACCATCTTCATCGCCACGCGCGGCGCCCGGGCGGCGCGCGCGCTCGCGCGGCGGCTCACCGCGGCGCTCACGCGCCGAGCCCTGGGGGAGGGAGCATGATCGACACCCGGCACCTGATGGACATCACCGAGCGGCCTGCCCTCGTGTTCGTGCGGGGGGCGGGGTCCTGGCTCGTGGATCACACCGGCAAGCGCTACCTCGACTTCGTGCAGGGGTGGGCGGTGAACTGCCTGGGGCACTCGCCCCCCGTGATCGCGGAGGCCCTCGCCGCGCAGGCACGCGCGCTGATCACGCCGAGCCCGGCGTTCTACAACGAGCCGGCGCTCCGCCTCGCCGCCACCCTCGCCGCGCACTCGGACTTCCCGCGCGTGTTCTTCACCAACTCGGGGGCCGAGGCCAACGAGGGGGCGATCAAGCTCGCACGGAAATGGGGCCGTCGCGAAAAGGACGGCGCCTACGAGATCATCACCTTCGACGGGGCGTTTCACGGCCGCACCCTCGCCACGATGTCGGCGAGCGGCAAGCCGGGCTGGGACACGATGTTCGCGCCTCAGGTCCCCGGTTTCCCGCGGGCGACGCTCAACGACCTGGCCTCGGTGGAGGCGCTCATCGGCCCGCGCACCGTCGCGGTCATGCTGGAGCCGGTGCAGGGCGAGAGCGGGGTGGTGCCGGCCACCGTGGAGTTCCTGCGCGACCTGCGCGCGCTCACGCGGCGCCACCGCTGCCTCATGATCGTCGACGAGGTGCAGACCGGCATCGGGCGCACGGGGCGCCTCTTCGGCTACCAGCACTACGCGCGCGGGGTCGACGAGGCGCCCGACATCATGACGCTCGGCAAGGGGCTGGGCGGCGGCGTCCCGCTCGCCGCCCTCTGCGCCACGGAGGCGGTGTCGGTGTTCGAGCACGGCGAGCAGGGGGGGACCTTCAACGGGAGCCCGCTCATGACCGCGGTGGGCTCGGCGGTGCTCGACGTCATTCTCGCCCCGGGCTTCCTCGACGCGGTCGCCGCCCGCGGCCGCTACCTGAGCGCCGGCCTCCAGGACCTCGTCTCCGAGCGTGGGCTCTCCCACGAGCGGGGCTGGGGCCTGCTGCGCGCGCTGGATCTCGGGGAGGACGTGGCCGGCGCGGTGCTCGCCTACGCGCGGGACAGCCTGGAGAAGCACGAGGGCTGGGAGGGGCAGGGCCTGCTGCTGAACGCCCCCCGGCCGAATCTCCTCCGCTTCATGCCCGCTCTCGACGTCACCGAGGCCGAGATCGACCGGATGCTGGACGGCGTGCGGATCGCCCTCGAGGCGGTGGGCTAGCGCGCGGGCACTTAGAGCTCCTTCTCCTTCCGTTGGAGCGTGCGGACGGAGACCCCGAGGATCTTGGCGGCGGCCTGCTTGTCGCCGCGCACCTCGTCGAGCACGCGCCGGATGTACTGGCGTTCCAGCTCCTCCAGGGTGGGACGGAGCGCGGGAGCGGTGGGCGCGGCGGCGAGCTCGGTGCGCACGTCGGCGACGGTCACGGTGGCGTTGGCCGCGAGCACCGCCGCGCGCTCGATCACGTTCTCCAGCTCGCGCACGTTGCCCGCCCAGCGATGCTCCCGCAGCCACTCCAGGGCGTCGGACGTGAAGCCGGTGAGCGACTTGCCGAGCCGGGTGGCCGCCTCCCGGAGGAAATGCCGGGCGAGCAGCGGTATGTCCTCGGGGCGCTCGCGCAGCGCGGGGAGCCGGATCGGGATCACCGCGAGCCGGTAGTAGAGATCCTCCCGGAATCGTCCCTCCTGGACGAGGGCGGGAAGCTCGCGGTTGGTGGCGGTGACGAGTCTGAGGTCGAGCTGGACGTCCTCGCTGCCGCCCACTGGCCGTACGGCCTTGTCCTGGATGGCCCGCAGAAGCTTGACCTGGGTGGTGAGGGCGAGGTCTCCCACCTCATCGAGGAAGAGCGTGCCTCCGTTGGCCGCTGCGAAGAGCCCGGCGCGCTTGCGGTCGGCCCCGGTGAACGCGCCCTTCTCGTGGCCGAACAGCTCGGACTCGAGAAGGCCCTCGGGCACCGCGGCGCAGTTGACGGCGACGAAGGGACCGGCCCGCCGGCCGCTCGACCAGTGCAGCGCGCGGGCCACCAGCTCCTTGCCGGTGCCGCTCTCGCCGAGCAGGAGCACCGAGGCGTCGCTGTCGGCCACCGCGCGGACCTGCTCCAGTACCGCCCGCATGAGCCGGGACTCGCCGATCACCCGCTCGAAGCCGAACTGCCGCTCGACCTCGGCCCGCAGGCGGGCGTTCTCCTCGCGCAGCCGCTGATCGTCGAGGGCGCGGCGCACCGCGTGCGTCACCTCGGCGAGCTTGAACGGCTTGGTGAGGTAGTCGTACGCGCCCTGGCGCATCGCCTCGATGGCCGTCTCCAGGCTGCCGAACGCCGTCATGAGCAGCACGCGTGTGGCGGGGGCGCGCGCCTGGGCGGCGGCGAGCACCTCGAGGCCGCCGGTGTCGTCCATGATCAGGTCGGTGAGGATCACGTCGTACCGCGCGCCTGCGATGGCGTCCAGCGCCTCGCGTCCGCCGGTGGCCGCGGCCACCGCGAGCCCCTCGAACTCGAGGTGGCGCCGGAGCATGACGAGCATCTCCGGGTCGTTGTCGACGATGAGGACGCGCGGCGCGCTCATGCGGCCGCCTCGTGGACGGGCAGCCACGCGGTGAACGTCGTGCCCTGACCCTCGCGGCTCTGCACGGCGAGGGTGCCGCCGTGCTCGCGCACGATGTCGCGGCAGATCGAGAGGCCGAGCCCGGTGCCCTGGCCCTGGGGCTTCGTGGTGAAGAACGGCTCGAACACGTGCCCGATCGCCTCGGCGGGGATGCCGGAGCCGGTGTCGCTCACCGCCAGCGCGACCCCGGGCCGCCCGTCGTTGGGACACGCCCAGGTCTCGATCCCGATGCGCCCGCCCCGAGGCGTGGCCTCGAGCGCGTTCACGATCAGGTTGATCAGTACCTGCTGCACCTGATTGGGGTCCGCGGCGACATCGGGGAGCGGAGGGGCGACGGTGGCGGACATGCTGACGCCGCGCCGGCGCGCCATGTGCTCCATGAGCGGCACCACGCGGTCCAGCAGCACGGGAACGGCCACCGGCTGGATCTCGGGCTTCTGCTGGCGCACGGTGTCGAGGAGCGACCGGATGATGGCGGAGATCCGGTCGGTCTGCGCCACGATCACCTCGAGATCGGGCCGGCCGGGATGATCGGGCGCCAGGCCGCGCAGGAGGATCTCCGCGCGGCCGGAGATGATGTTCAGCGGCGTGCCGACCTCGTGCGCGATCCCCGACGTGAGCTTGCCCGCCACCGCGAGAGTCTCCGCGCGCCGGAGCTGCTGCTCGAGATCGACCGCGCGGTCGCTCTCCAGAAGCAGGCGCTGCTGCGCGGCCTGGAGCTGGTCGGCCATGCGGTTGAAGGCCTCCGCGACCTGGCCCATCTCGTCCTGCCGCTCCACGGGGAGGGGGGGACCCGGCTGCCCCTCGCCGAGGGCGCGGATGGAGCGGGTGAGGCGGGACAGCGGCCGCAAGACCTGGCGGGAGAGCACGACGGTGGTCACGGTGACCAAGCCCAGGGCGAGCAAGCTCAGCCGGATCACCGCGTCCCGCGTGGCCCGCTCTCGCTTCTCGCGGGCGCCGGGCGAGGTGAACAGTACTTCCAGCGCGCCGATGATCTCGCCGCGCCGTCCGCGGAGGGGCATGACGTGGGAGAAGGTGTCCGCGTTGCCGGCCTCCTCGGCGACGATCTCCGAGCGCCCCTCCGTCATCACGCGCTGCAGCCTCTCCGCCGCCACCAGCCCGCCCACCGCGCCCGGCTCCGACTCGAGTGCGGGCACCAGGGACTTGTCGTAGACCCGGATCCGATCGATCTGCTCCTGACGGTTGACCAGCTCCGAGAGGAGCCGGCGGATGTCGCCGACCTGGCGGTCGCGCACGGCGTTCTCGACGGCGATCTGGATGGCCCGCGCCGTCACCGCGGCATTGCGCTGCTCGGCGGCGAGGAGCTGCCCTTCCTCCTCGCGGATGCGCACGACCGCGTAGAGTCCCACCAGCAGGGTCAGCGGGACGATGAGCACGAAGAAGAGACGGAGCCGCAGGCCCATTCGGTTGCCTCGATGATACCGGGCACCCCGAGCACCGGCAACCCCGTCGGGGCCGCCGATGACGTGCGACTACGCGCCGTACTTGGTGAAGCGCAGGGCGTTGGCCATGGCGAGCGGCATCAAGTGATGCGCGGGCGCCAGGCCGAGGCTGCCCGCGAGGCAGTCGCGCTCGGTGAAGCGCGCGACCGGGTCGCTGCCGCAATAGGCGCTGGCGAGCAACGCCGGCACCGGCTGCCAGCCGTGCCCGGCGAGAACGGCGGGCGTGGCGTGATCCCCCGAGACGACGAGGACGTCCGGCCCGAGGGAGAGGATGTCGGGCAGGAGCGCATCCCAGCGCTCCAGCGCGGCGACCTTGGCGTCGAAGTCCCCGTCCTCGCCTGCCTTGTCCGTGTCCTTGTAGTGGAGGAAGAAGAAGTCGTAGCCGCTCCAGTGCTCCCGCAGCGTCGCCACCTCGTCGGCGAAGGTGGACCCGGTCTTGAGCACCTCCATGCCGACCAGGCGCGCGAGCCCCCGGTACATCGGATAGGCCGCGATGGCGGCAGCCTTGACGCCGAAGATCTCGGGGAAGCGCGGCATGTCGGGCCGCTGGTCGAAGCCGCGCAGCAGCAGCATGTTGGCCGGGCGCGCGTCGGCGAGCAGCGGCCGCGCCGCGTCGACGAAGCGGTTCACGAGCTCGGCGGGGCGCGCGGCCTCGGGCGCCAGCGCGGAGACGGGCAGGGGCGGCTGGCCGGTGGCCTGGGGATCGGTCTCGGTGAGCCGGCCGGAGAGCCCGCTGCCGCGGAGCACGAGCACGAAGCGGTGCTCCTTCACCGGCTCGACGAGCACCTCGACGCCGGGGAGGGTGATCGAGCGCAGCCGCTCGCAGAGGGCCACGCAGATCTCGGTGGCGATGCGTCCGGCCCGCCGGTCGGTGATCTTGCCGGCGGCGTCCACCGTGCAGAAGTTGCCCCGCGCGGCCACGTCGCCCGGCCGCAGCTCGAAGTCGATACCGAGCGCCTCGAGCACGCCTCGGCCGACCGGGTAGCGCAGCGGGTCGTAGCCGAAGAGCCCGAGATGGCCGGGCCCGCTGCCCGGCGTGACCCCGGGCCCAACGTGGCGGATGAGCCCGCAGGCCGAGCGCGCGGCGAGGGCGTGGAGGTTCGGGATGCGCGCGGTCTCGAGCTCGCTCTTGCCCGTTTCGGGACGCGGCAGCCCGCCGAGCCCGTCGAGCGAGCAGAGCACGACCTTGGTGGTGTTCGGGATGGCGAGGGCGCGGAGGCCCTCGAGGTCGAGGCTCACGCGGCGGTTTCCTTGTTCTCGCCGAAGTCCGCCGGCACCGACGGGCCCCAGATGTACAGCGAGTCCTCGCCCGGCCAGTCGCGCGGCTCCCAGGCGCAGTCCTCGGGGATCACGTCGATGTCGAAGAAGTACTCGGCGAAGCTGCCCCACGGATCGCGGATGTAGTAGAAGAAGTTCGAGCCGATCACGTGCCGGCCGAAGCCCCAGCCCGGCTGCCAGCCCTTGTCCGCCATCCGCGACGCGCCCATCCCGATCTCGTCGATGCTGCCGACCTGGAACGAGCCGTGGTGGAAGCCCGGCGCGTGGGAGGCGAGGAAGGCCAGGTTGTGGTGGTCGGTGGTGCAGCGCAGGAACGAGATCACGTCGCCCGAGCGGTCGGAGAGCTTCAGGCCCAGCGCGCGCTGATAGAAGTCCATCTGGCGCGGCATGTCGGGCGTGAACAGCAACACGTGGCCCAGACGGCGCGGCGCGATCGCGGCCGCGCGGTCGGGCGCCCCGCGCTTCGCGACACGCGCCGCGTAGCCCGGGCCGTTGAGGGTGAGCGGGGGATCCTGCGGCTGAAGCGGCGCCGCCTCGTCCCGCACGTTGACGAGATTGCCGTCGGGGTCACGCAGCCACACGCCGCCCTCGGGAGCGCCGCGCGGCGGCTCGATCTCCGCCACGCCGGCCGCCCGCATGGCCGCGCGCGTGGCCTCGAAGGTCTCCCCCGGCGCGCCGAAGCAGAGGTGATGGAGCCGCTTGCGCGGCCCCTCGTAGAGCAGCACGTTGTCGCGCGACTGCCGGGGCGCGCGGAGCCGGACCGCGTTGCCGCTGCCGGTGGCGATGAGGTCGCCCGGCGAGAGCGTCATGATATTGGTGAGATAGTGGATGATGTAGCGGATGTCGAAGATGAAGTTCTTGGTGTTGCCGTTCTGCATGAGCGTCCCGTTCACCCAGGTCTTGAGGTCCAGCACGTGGGGATCCGGGATGTCCGCGCGATCCGCGATGTAGGGGCCCACCGGCGCCAGGGTATCACCAACCTTGCCCGCGCCCCATTGCGTCGTGTGGAACTGGAAGTCGCGCGCGCTCACGTCGTTGATGATGGTGTAGCCGTAGACGTAGTCCAGCGCCCCCTCCTTGGGGACGAAGCGCGCGGTACGCCCGATCACCACGCCCAGCTCCACCTCCCAGTCGAAGGTCTTTTCGCCGCGCGGCCGCAGCACCGGCTCGCCCGGATCCGCGATGGCGTTCGCCCACTTCGGAAAGACCGGAGGCTGCTTCGGCGCCGGGTTGTTGGTCTCGGCGGCGTGGTCGGTGTAGTTGAGCCCGATGCAGATGAACTTGCCCGGGTCGTGGATCGGGGCGTGCAGCCGGACGGAGGCCAGCGGCGCGGTGACCGGCGAGCCCTTGCCGGCCTTGGCGGCGTCCACGAGCGTCGCGAGCATCTCCTGGGAGGCGACGCCGCCCTCGAGAAAGCCCCGCGTGCTCTGGGGGAACAGGGCGTCGGCGATCTCCTGAGCGCGGACCACGCCACGGCTCGCGAGATGCGCGGCGGCGCTGGCCGCCAGGTCCATCACGCGGTCGCTGCCGACCAGGCAGCCCAGCCGTGGGGTGTGACCATTCTGGGAAAAACGCACGATCTTCATGACGCGTCTCCTCTCAAGGGGCTCCTCGGGGTCGGGCGTCCGGGGCACTGGCCCGGCGCCGGGCATGATAGCACCGGGGCCGGGTGTCTGCATCCTGTGTGGCATCCGCGCCACGCCTCTATATGGTGTGGGTGGGGCGGAACCAAGATGCCTTTGGATCTCGCCATTTGCGTTGCTATCATCGAGCGCAGGAGGTCACACATCCATGAGAGTCTCCCGCTGGCAGTGCGTGGTCCTCGCCTTCGTCGTGATGCTCGCCGCGCCCTATGCGATCTGGCTTTCGGTGGCGCAGGCGCAGTCGCAGACGTACGAGACGATGGGCACCGCGAACTCCATTCTGACCCAGCCCATGAGCGGCTCGGTGGAGCCGACGGCCGGGGACGCGGTGGGCGCTGGCTTCCTGAACGTGATGTACGTGCCCGGCAAGGCCATCATCTGCGGCCTCGGGACGGTGGCGTCGTTCGGCCTGCTGGTCGTCACCCTGGGCAGCGCGTACACCGGCGCGACCAAGATCTTCAAGGAAGGCTGCCACGGGGACTGGGTGCTGACGCCCGACCACGTCTCCGGCGCTATCCCGAAGCCCAACTACGAC
>Ga0111538_10011984_pt1 | contig 11462 bp, 8 predicted proteins | sample SoiMethybrSBSTD1_FD_79669 | JGI IMG/M metagenome (GOLD analysis project Ga0111538, IMG submission 79669) | Bulk soil microbial communities from a Populus tree surrounding site in Tennessee, USA - Soil MetaG P. TD hybrid SBSTD1 (version 2)... | ecosystem: Environmental > Terrestrial > Soil > Tree...
ACAAGGGCGGCGTCTGGCTGCAGCATCGATCCGATCCGGGGATTCTTCACATCGACGCCGCGGGCGACATCGTCAAGCGGTTCGAAGTGACCTTCGCCTCGTCACACGGACTTTGCCAGGACGGCGACGGCAATCTCTGGGCGGTCGACAGCGGTCCATTCGGTGACACGCCCGGCGTCACCGGCGTGAAGGGCAACCAGGTCTTCAAGTTCGATCAGAACGGCAAGGTGCTGCTGACGCTCGGCAGGGCCGGCGTCTCGCAGGCCGGCACCGACACGTTCCTGCAGCCGACGGCGTGCCGGGCGACGCCGGACGGCAACATCGTGATCGCCGACGGCCATTGGCCGCGGCCGAAGGTCAATCCGCAGGACGGCGATCGTCTCGTGTGGTATTCGCGCGACGGCAAGTTCATCAAGGCGTTCGGCCGTCACGGCTCCAAGCCCGGCGAGTTCATCGGCCCGCACGGGCTGGCGTTCGATTCGCAGGGACGGCTGTTCGTCGCCGATCGTTCGAACAATCGCATCCAAATCTTCGACAAGAACATGAACTTCGTCGACGAATGGCGTCACTTCGGCCGGCCGAGCGGGATCTGGATTCTGAGAGACGACACGCTGATCGTGTCTGACTCTGAGTCGAATCGCCCGATCGTCGGCGCTCCTGACGCGGCTGACGCCGTCAACCCGGTGCGGAATCCCGGTTGGAAGAACGGCATCTACATCGGCAGCGCAAAGGACGGATCGCTGAGATCCTTCATCGACGGGACGCAGCCCGAGGGGTTGGCCGCGGACGATCTTGGCAACGTGTTCGGCGGACTGACCGGCGGCTGCGACGCGAGCCGATCCGGCGGATGCCTGCAGAAGTTTGTCAAGAAGTGACGCACACACGAGGCGCGACTGCGCACGTCAGCGCTGTCGCGTCACCTCAACCGCGGCGGTTCACGAACGCGACAGGCGCAGGCCGCAGGCCTGACTCGACTTCCACCGTACTGATGATTTGCGACGCGTCGACTTTCAGCCAGAGCAGCGCTCCCAGGCCCAACAACACCGCCATCGGCACGAACGGCGCGTCGTAGCTCGCGTAACGTTCCACGATGTAGCCGTACGCCACGGACGAGAGCAACCCGCCAATCTGCGCCGCCGTATTCATCAGGCCGATAATCGACCCGGCGTGATTCCGGCCGATGTCGAGGCACACGCCGAAGACGCCTGACTGCTGAAAGGTGATCGCGCCGTAGACGAGAGAGAGCAGCACCACCGTCAAGATCTGCTGTCTGGTGACCATGGCGCCAACGGTGAAGAGACTGGCGGCGCCCAGCCCGGCGATGCCAAGAGTCCGACGGCCCCACCTCACGCCGAGCCGGCGGACCAACGCGTCGCTCGTCACGCCTCCCATCAGGTTCGCGCCGGCGGCGACTGCGTACGGCAACGCGGATAAGATGAGGCTCCCCTCGCTGAATCCCCGGCCCCTCACCAGGAACGTATGGAACCACGTCTGGTAGAACGTGTACACGTAGACGTAGCAGAACGCCGCACCGAGCAGGGCCACGACACTCTGAGAGCGCAGTGCGTGTCGCCACGGGAAGCCGTGCGCCGGCGCCACCGACACGCCTGACAGCTCAGCGAGCTCTGCGTGACTGACGCCAGGCATGGCCGCGGGAGAATCGCGGAACCACGCATACCATGCCGCTGCCCACAGCACGCCCAGCGCGCCAAAGACGAAAAAGGCCATGCGCCATCCGTAGCGGATCTGAATGGGCACCACCAAGAGCGGCGCCACCGCGCCACCGATCTGGCTGGCCATCAGCAGCACGCCGGACATCGTCGCTCGCTGGCTTGGCGGAAACCAGCGCGCCACGACGATCGACGCATTTGGAAAGGCCCCGGCCTCGCCGGCGCCGAAGAGAAACCTCGTGGCCAACAGCAGCATGTAGTTCGATACGGCGCCAGTCAGGGACGTGAACGCCGACCACCACAGCACGATACGCGTCAACACCCGGCGCGGGCCGATGCGGTCGCCCATCGCGCCGGTCGGGATCTCGAAAAGACAGTACGAGAGGGTGAACATCGCCGTCACCCAGCCCCAGGCAACGGGCGCGATGCCGAGATCCTCCTGCATCCGGGGTCCCGCGACCGAAATGCAGACGCGGTCGATATACGTGATCGCAAAAAGCAGGATGAGAAAGCCCAGAACGCGATGGCGGTGCTTCAACATATGTCGGCAGCGATGTTCTGAAGGCGGATCCGGAAGTATCGGATTGGCGTTACTCTGACACGACGAAGCGCGGCATGGTTAGGGGTCTTTTATCGGCAACAGCGGCCCTCGTGTTATGCGCCGCATTTCCGGCAGCCGCCGGCGAGTCGCACGGCCAGCTGGCGGCGGGCCCGGTACAAGGTTCGCCCGTCTTCTCGAGCCGCTCCGATCTGGTCGTGCTCGACGTGCTGGTGACGACTGCCAATGGCACCTACGTTGCGGGCCTCGGATCCGACGCCTTCACCATCGAAGAGGACGGGGTTCGACAGACGATCCAGTTTTTCGGCGAACACGACAGTCCGGCCACGGTCGGACTGATCGTCGACAGCAGCGGCAGCATGGTGAGCGCCGGCGACGGCGTGATCGCCGCGGTCGCGGCATTCGTCGAGACGAGCAACCGCGACGATGAGGTGTTCGCGCTCGCGTTCAACGACCGGGTGTATTCAGTGCTGCCGCCCGACACGCCGTTTACTGGGGATCCGCGGACGCTGCGCGATGCGTTCGCGGACGCATTCAAACCATGGGGTCGCACGTCTCTGTACGACGCCATGATCGGCGGCTTCGACTATCTGGCGCGTGGCACGCACCGGCGGAAGGCGCTGGTCGTGGTCAGCGACGGCGGCGACAACGCCAGCCGCGCGACGCTCGACGACGTGGTGAGCATTTCGAGAGCGTCGAATACCGTCATCTACGCCATCGGTTTGACGGATCCGCTCGAACTCGAGGCCAATCCGCTGATCCTCAAGCGGCTCGCCGAGGCGAGCGGCGGCAACGCATTCAGGCCGAGGAACACCCGGCAGGTCAGCCGGGACTTGCGGGTCATCGCTCAGGACATCCGCAACTCGTACACGATCGGCTACGTGTCCACGAATCTCCAGCGTGACGGGCGGCTGCGCCGCATTCGGGTGACCGCAGAGCGCGCCGGGCAGCGCGACCTGCGGGTCCGAACGAGGGAAGGCTACGTCGCGAAGTAACGGGGCGCAATCGACAGTTGCGTCTGGCCGTAGCTTGACGGTCAGGCGTGAGCCGCGGCGGCCGGCTGATACGTACCTGCCGGGACGGGGAACGAGGTCACCAGCCGATTCCAGGCGTTGGTCGAAACAGCCGTGAACGTGAGCACCACCAGGTCACGCTCGTCGAACTGCTGCCGCACCCGCTCGTAGACATCGTCTGCCACGTGGCCGTCGGTGATCCGCGCGATCGCCTCCGTCCACTCGAGGGCGGCTCGTTCGCGGTCGGAGTAGTACGGCGTTTCGCGCCACGCGGCGAGTCCGTAGAGACGCTGCTCGGTTTCGCCGAGCAGGCGCGCGTCTTTCGTGTGCATGTCGATGCAATAGGCGCAGCCATTGACCTGCGACGTCCGCACCTTCACCAACTCGAGCAGCGACGGGTCGAGGCGGGCGATCTCCTCGGTCTTGTCGAGGCCGAGCATCGCCCGGCCGGCGGCGGTCGTCAGATATTTGCGGACGTCGATACGCGGTGTCATGATTCGCTCTCCTTGTCTCATCTCATCAGCGAAGACGATCCCGCACGCGGGTTGTGACAGGCGTTCAGGAGAGCTTGTCGGGGTTGACGACCGCGTAGACCTGATGGATGCGCTCACCGTCGGTGAGGATCGACAGCACCGCCGTGACCCGGCCATGCGTGCGGACGCACAAACCGGTCTCGCCGTTGACCTGGATGATCTCCATTCTGGCGACGGCACCGTGCAAACGGTCTCTGAGGCGAAGAACCAGCGCCGCGATCTGCTCCGCACCGACCACGGGCGTGAGCCCTGCGGCGGCCCGACCACCGCCATCGGCGGTCCACGTGGCATCTGGCGAGAACAGGCTGAGCAGCCGTTGTTCATCGGCAGTGTCGACCGCCTCGGTAAAGGCGCGCAGCAGCCGGCTCTTCGCGGCCTCGTCGACGTCGAACCGCTTGCGCGCGTTGCGAACTCGCGTCCGCGCCCGATGGACGATCTGCCGGCACGCGTCTTCGCTCTTCTCGAACACCGTGGCCAGCTCCCGGTAGTCGAACTCGAAGACCTCGTGCAGCAGGAAGGCCGCACGCTCCTCCGGCGCCAGCCGCTCGAGCAGCACCAGGAACGCCGTCGACAGATCGGACGCAAGATCCAGGTGGCGATCCGGCGGGGGCGGAGCGTCGGCCGTCATCGGCTCTGGCAGCCACGGTCCCGTATAGGCGTCCCGTTCGGTTTTGAGCGCCCGCAACCGGTCGATCGCGAGGCGAGTGGCGGTCGTGACCAGCCAGGCTTCGGCGTTCCGAATCGCCTCGCGGTCGGTCTGATGCCAGCGCACGTAGGCATCCTGTACAACGTCCTCGGCCTCGGCTCGGGAACCGAGCATCCGATACGCCAGCCCGAAGAGCCGCCCTCGAGTCGGCTCGAACCCGGCCGTGGAATCCATCTGTTCACTCACTCAGCGCTCCGTGAGATAAAGACGAACGCGGTGTCCCCGCTGTGACAGCAGCACGCGCGTCGCACGTGGCCGACTCCAAGACTTCGGAGCATGCTCCGAGCCATCGGGACGCACGCGATTACGCTATCGTTGCAAGCGACCCAAGGCCTTCGGTATCCGTCGCTTGGCTGGAACTCGAGTCGAATCATCGCTGGCACGGCAGTTGGTGCACAACAATACGATCGACGACCGCCTCATGAGCCCACTGCCGCAATCGCTCCCGCGTTCTGGTGTCGTTGCGGCACTCGCGGTCGCGCTCCTCACGGTGGCGATGGCCTCCCAGACCGCGGCCCAACCATCAGCTGCTCCCGACCAGCAGCCTCCGGTCGAGCGTCCGCTCAACCCGACGCAGGAGGTTGCCGGCGCGACGCCCCAGGGCCCCTCATTGGCCGTGGGTCCGGCGCAACTTCGCGTCGGCGGATATCTTGGACTCACGGCGTTCGTGCGCTCGACCAACGGTGGCGGCGGGGTCGGCACGAACTTCGCCTCGATCCCGTACGCGGACACGCTTCAGGGAAACGTGTCCGAGACGCGTCTCTCGGCGCAGTCCTCGCGGATCACGCTGCGCGTCGATGCCGATTTTCCGGAAGGCAAGCCGCGCTTCCGCAAGCTCGCCGGCTACTTCGAGATGGACTTCAACGGCTCTGTCTCCGGCAGCATCGCCGTCACGAGCACGAGCGCGACCTTCCGGCTCCGCCACGCCTTCACCGAAGTGCAGTACGGCGCGGCGTTTTCGTTGGCGGCCGGCCAGGCGTTTTCCCTGATGACGCCGCAGAAGCGTGAGATCAGCATGTGGCCGTCGGACGTCGAGATGTCTCAGGCAGTGGATACGAACTACCTGGCTGGCATGGTGTGGGGACGCATCCCGCAATTCAGGCTGACCTGGCGGCCGTCCACGGTGTTCAACTGGGCGATCTCGCTCGAGAATCCTGAACAGCAGTTGGGACGGGCGATCGTGGCCTTGCCGCGCTGCTGCGCGAGCGACATCGATGCGCAGTACAACACAGGGTCCGACGAGTTGAACGTGCCGAACCTGATGCCCGACCTCATCACGCGGCTGGCGTTCAATCCGACGTCGGCCGTTCATCTCGACGTCGGTGGTGTGCTCCGCGCCTTCCGTCACCGCGTCGCGCCCTACCAGGACGACCACACGTTCACCACCGTCGGTGGGGGCACCAACATCAACGGCTCCGTGGGCGTGACGCCGAACACCAAAGTGCTGGGACAGTTCGTCATCGGCGCCGGCATCGGGCGCTACATCGGCGGGCTGGTGCCGGACGTCACGTTCGCCGCCGATTCGTCGATCGATCCACTCGATGCGACAGCCTGGGTGGGTGGCGTCGAGCAAAAACTCGGGCCGTGGATATCGGCGGCTGCCTACTACAGCGGCGTGCACACCGACCGTCAGACGGCGATCGACACCGACGGAAAGTCCATCGGCTTCGGCTTTGCCGGATCGTCCAACTCGAACAACAAGAGCATCCAGGAACTCACCTTCAGCGGCTCGTTTGCAGCCTTCAGGAGCACCGACCGCGGTTCGGCGCAGGTCAGCTTTCAGTATTCATGGCTCGACCGCGAGCGATGGGATGCGAGCGTGCTGCCTTCCTCGGCTTCCATGCACATGTTTTTTGCGCAGATTCGCTACAACCTGCCCTGATGGTTCGCGCCCGCGGCTAGAGATAAGAGAGCCACCAGTCGCGGCGCGTGGCTTTGACCTGCGCCCACCAGCGGCACAGCGGATAGATGATCGCCAGCACGGCGATCCAGGCCGGATAGACGAACCAGAGCGGCATTCCCGTTCCACCCATCGCCTGGCTGTTCAACACGAAGTTGTAGATCGCGTTGTTCAGTCCCGCGGCGTCCTGTCCGTTGGCCACCCGCGATACGACGGCGATCGCGTGCACGACGTAGATGTGGACGAGGTACGCCATCAGCGGCACGGCCCCGTAGATTCGGAGCACCGACGCCACCGGTCCTCTCCACCTGGCGAGCAGCGGGAAGGCGAGCAGCGCCGATCCCAGTGTCGCGGTCACGAACTGCAGCGACGGCGGATACTTCGTGACGTCCATGAAGGCCATAGCCGTGGATCGGAGGTCGGCGCGCGCCGCCCACGGACGCGGATCGCCATAGACATTGACGATGCGCAGGATGAGAAAGAGCAGCAGCATCGCACCGCCAATCCGATATAAGAGGCGGTCGCGATCCTTCGCGACGAACACCCAGGCCAGTCCGTAGCCGAAGGCCATCACCCCGAACCAGGGCAGGATCGGATAGGAGGCGAGGACCGCTCCCCCGTCGGGAGTTCCCAGAACGCCGCCCGCGCGAACGAGCTGCCACAGCACGCCGAACCGGCCCAGATCGCCGGGCCTCACTCCATCGAACAGGTTATGGCCGGCAACGATCGCCGCACCGATGACGAGGACGGCGCTGGCCGGCAGCCTGACGCACAGCGCGAGCAGCACCATCGACACTCCGATGGCCCAGATCACCTGCAGAAACGGCATGAACGGAATCGACCACGCCCAGCCGAAGCCGATCACCGTCAGCTCGAGGAGAACGAGCCAGAGGCCACGGGCCAGCAGCCGGCGCGACAGGTCGGACGTGGGCTTGCCCCGGGCCACGAGCAGCCATGCCGAGACGCCGGCCAGGAACACGAACGTCGGCGCACAGAAGTGCGTGACCCATCGGGTTACGTAGAGAAGCACCGTCGTCTGCCGCGAATCCAACGGATTGAAGGCATATCCGGAGACGTGCAGGAAGTCTCTGACGTGATCCAGCGCCATCAGGGCGATCACCAGGCCGCGCAGCACGTCAATCGCCTCGAAGCGCGAACGGCCCAGCGCCGACATCGGCCTTGATGACGGTCTCACCTGGAGATCGCGCGTCGTGGTGGCAACAGCCATCGCGGTGAGGTGAAAGTCTACCGAAACTGCCTGTCGCGAGCGACGAGCGCCGGGTCAGAACTGATAACCGAGCGAGTAGATGAAGCCGAGGATGTGGACGTCGACTTGTGAACGGAGCTCCTGATTGGTCACCAGATTCTGCAGCCGGACGTCCTCTGCCTTCCCGGTCTGCCGGTTGAAGCCGACCGCGAACTGGAACCTCTTGAGCGTTCCGCTGGCGCCGACACTCCAGGTCGTGAGATCGACCCTTGTGAAGACCGTGTCTTCCGGCGCAACCGGTGAGCCATTCGTGCTCACACCGGCGTGGATGCGGAGATCCCGCTGGCTGAACGGACGGACATGGCCGCCCACGCTCACGTTAGCGAGCCCCTTGGACGCCACGGTCAGGCCCCCGAACGGACGGGTGGCCATCGCCGGGGGAGCGCTCCCGGCATCGGTGTAGAACCGCACCGGCTGGTCGGACGAAAGCAGCTGATAGGCGTCGATTGGCGTATAGCCCAGCACGTCGAACTCCAGCTCCAGCCGCGGTCTCACATACGCGGCGCCGGCCTGGAATTCCCAAGGCAGGTGGTATACGAGTCGCGCCTCCGGATCGAAGATCGACGCGCCCGACGATTCCGGCTGGCCAGCGAAGACGCCGTCGAGCACCACCGAACCGCTCTTGTGGAGCGTCACTCCCGGGCTGCGGAAGACGCCGCCCAGCCGCCAGTTACCCGTGTCGTATTGCGCGCCGCCCTGAGTTCGGAGCTGAAGAGCGGAACCCGATGCGTGCGCCGACACGAGCAAGGATCGGAGATCGACCGGATCCGCCACTCGATTGCTGGCGCTCTGCACGAGACGCAGGCTCATCAGCGAGAAGGCGAATCCAGCTCCGACTCGCCAGGGCCCCTTCCCGTGGAAGCCGACGCCTATCGCGGCGACGCGCTGCTCGAAATCGGACTCCGCCGAGTAGGCAAACCGCTGCTGACCGGACGCAACTGGGACAAAGAGCTCCGAGTCTGTCGCCTGACTCCATGCGTTGGTCGACAGCAGCGCCGCCCCGGCAGTCAACCCCTCGCGAGGAGTCACGGTGAAACCCACGAAGTTCGGCAGCTGCTGAATCGAGCCACCCCGATCCGGCAGTAAGCGGGGCGAAACCTGGGTGCGTTGGTAGACCCCAGCGCTCCCGCTGATTTGCGCCGAGGCCTGCCGCGCGAGTCCGGCCGGATTGAACCAGGCGGCCGATGGATCGTCGACCCGGGCGGCGAAGGCATAGCCTTCGAGGCCGCCGTTCGGACCAACAGCGGTGCTGTTGTAGTTGGAGATCACCAGGTTCGCCGGCGGCGTCGCCACGAGATCCGCCTGGGCCCATGCGCTCGTCGAAGCGAGGCAGCCGGCAATCACAAACGCGAAAAGCCTGTGCGTCATGTCTCACACTGGGCAAAGAAGCCGCGCACGAACGGTGAGTCGCCACGGCCGGCCGTGGATGGCGGATACCGCTTCCGCGGCGCCCACGGCGTCAACTCGCGGCGGCTCACGGAAATTCAGCCTCGGCCGGCAATCGTAACCCGGACTCCCACCGGCGCGGGCAAAGCTGATTCCCGGTGTCAGGCGGACTCCGACCCTTCGGAGGGGGTGGGACTCACCCTGATCACCGCGGCATCTTTCCCCCATTGGATCGCGCGGATTTACAGCGTGTGTCATGGCATACGCATTGCCCCTTCGAGCGGCCAAGCCCACTGTTACGACTGCAAGGAGACTGAGATGCCCAGCACCTCCACCCGGCTCGAGCGCGACCTGCTCGGCGAGAAAGCCGTGCCCGCGGACGCCTACTACGGCGTCCAGACCGCTCGCGCCCTCGAGAACTTTCACATCTCCGGTGTGCAGCTGCGCCTGTACCCCAATCTGATCAAAGCGTTCGCCATGGTGAAGATGGCCGCCGCCCGTGCGAACTTCGAGTGCGGCCAGTTCGATCGGAACATCCTGACGGGGATCGAAGGTGCGTGCCGAGAGCTCATCGACGGCCAGTTGCACGACGAGTTTCGCCTCGACGTCTTCCAGGGAGGCGCCGGCACGTCGACCAACATGAACGCGAACGAGGTGATCGCCAACCGCGCCCTCGAGCTGATGGGCCATCAGAAAGGCGAGTACGCGCACTGCGACCCGCACGATCACGTGAACTGCTCGCAATCCACGAACGACGCCTACCCCTCGGCGCTGCACGTCGGGCTGGCGCTGGGCAACATCCAGCTCGTCGCCGCGGTCAACGAGTTGATTGCGGCGTTCCGGGCGAAGAGCCAGGAGTTTTCGAGCATCCTGAAGATGGGCCGGACGCAACTCCAGGACGCCGTACCGATGACGCTCGGCCAGGAGTTCGAGGCCTTCGCCGCCACCCTCGCCGGCGAAGTACAGGCGCTGGAACGGATTCAGCGCGTGTTGTGCGAGGTGAACATGGGCGCGACCGCGATTGGCACCGGGCTCAACGCGCCGGCCGGCTACGCGTCCCGCTGCACGGAGCAGCTCGCTGCCATTTCCGGCCTGCCGATCTACCTCGCCGACAATCTGATCGAGGCGACGCAGGACACGCAGGCCTTCGTGCTCTACTCGTCGTGCATGAAGAGCCTCTCCATCAAGCTGTCTAAAGTCTGCAACGACCTTCGGCTGCTCTCCTCTGGCCCGCGCTGCGGTCTGCACGAAATCAACCTTCCGGCAAAGCAGCCGGGCTCGTCGATCATGCCGGGGAAGGTCAATCCGGTGATTCCCGAGGTCGTCAACATGGTCTGCTTCCGGGTCATTGGCAGCGATCTGACGGTGTCAATGGCGGCCGAAGGCGGACAGCTGCAGCTGAACGTGTTCGAGCCGGTCATCGCCGCGTGCATCTTCGAGGCGCAGACCATGTTCATCAACGCCGTGCGAACGCTGCGCGTGCACTGCGTCGACGGCATCACCGCCAATCCGGAAGTATGCCGGTACTATGTCGATCACAGCATCGGCACGGTCACCGCGCTCAATCCGGTCATCGGCTACGAGCGCTCGACCGAGCTCGCCGCCGAGGCGATGAAGACCGGCCGCGGAATCATGGAGCTGATCCGCGAGAAGAAGATCCTCGACGAACAGCAGATCATGAAAGTGCTCGATCCCGTCGCCATGACCGGACAGGCGCATCGGTGATGAGCGGACGCGGCCGAACGCTCGCCGCACAGGCAGCGACATTGGCGCTCGTGACAGCGCTGTGGTGGTCGCCGCCGCCTGACGGACTGAACCTGCAGGCGTGGCGCTTGTTCGCGCTGTTCGCCGCGGCGATTGTCGCGGTCGTCATCGGCGCACTGCCGATTCTCACGGCATCGGTGCTGGCCGTGGCGGCCGCGGTGCTCACAGGTCTCCTCCAGCCGTCTGACGCTTACGCCGGCTTCGGCAACGGCACCATCCTCCTCATCGTCGTCGCCTTCCTGGTGGCCAGCGCGGTGGTGAAGTGCGGCCTCGGCACGCGCGGCGGACACTGGATCGTCAGCCGCTTCGGCCGTTCGACGCTCGGGTTGTCCTACTCGATTTTCGTGATCGATGCGGTTATCGCGCCGGCCTTCCCCAGCAACACCGCGCGGTCGGGCGTGCTCTATCCCCTGACGGTCTCGTTGGCCGAAGCGGCGGGCGCGCAACCCGACCGGCCCGGCCGCCGGCGGTTGGGTGCATTCCTGATGTATTCGGGCGTCGCCAGCCTGAGCGTGTCGTCGGCGCTCTGGCTGACGGCGATGGCGGCCAACCCGCTCGGCACGGAGATCGCTCAGAGCGTCGGCGTCGAAATCGGCTTCGGCCGCTGGCTGCTCGCCGCCTCGGTTCCGACGCTCTGCGCGATGGTGCTGCTGCCGCTGGCGCT
>Ga0111538_10011986_pt1 | contig 11460 bp, 11 predicted proteins | sample SoiMethybrSBSTD1_FD_79669 | JGI IMG/M metagenome (GOLD analysis project Ga0111538, IMG submission 79669) | Bulk soil microbial communities from a Populus tree surrounding site in Tennessee, USA - Soil MetaG P. TD hybrid SBSTD1 (version 2)... | ecosystem: Environmental > Terrestrial > Soil >...
CGCGGTCCCACAGCACGCCGACGTGCCAGGGTCGCGGGGTTTCCTTCCAGCTCTCGGTGAAGGCCTGATTGGAAAGAAGAATGGGCCGACCCGCCGAAGCGCTGCACCGGTCGATGACATTGTCGATGGCGCGGTGGTAGGGCGCGTAGTAGAGGCTGATGCGCCGCCGGCGCTCCTCCTCGTCGAGGCGGCGGTTGCCGGGGATGACCGCGCCGTCCGACAACCGCATGATAAGGGTCGGGTCATCCACGCCGCGGTTGGGGTCGATCAGCAGGCGCGAGAAGCGGGTCATCACCGCGGGCGCCCCGAGAGCGGCAGCCAAGCCCGCCGTTACGCGCGCCGCGCCGATATCGTAGGCGATATGGCGTCTGAGCTGCTCCGCAGGAAGCCCCAGGGTGCCGTAGGGCGGGGGTATGGCATTGGCGGCGTGGTCGCAAAGCAGGATGAGACCGGCGTCGGCACGGCCACCGAGGATGCGGTAGCTCTCGTGCTCTTCGTCGGGGATGCCGTGCACCGGCGATGCATCATCGGCCATGGCCCGACTATAGTGGGCGCACCCCCTTGCCGCAAAGCGCGCAGGTCGGGCGGTCCCGCGTCCTGGCTGGAACTGCGCTCGGCTTGACCCAACCTGCGTCGTACCGGCAAATGGTGGCAGGAAGCATCAGGCCCAGTCGACGATCCATGGCGAACGGAGCCGCACAAGCCGAGCAGCGGGCGGCCCTGCTCGCGCTCTATGACGCTGCCGTGGCTGCGGCCCACCCTGCCGTGTGCCTGCCGCCGCATCTGCCGGCACCGCCGGCAGGCGGACGCCTCCTCGTGGTTGGCGTTGGCAAGGCGGCAGCCTCCATGGCGGTGGCCGCGGATGCGCACTACCGCGCGCAGGGTGTCATCGACCGGATTGCCGGGTTCACGACAGCGCCGCACGGCTCGCTCGAGACGCTCGGCGCGCAGCGTCCGGCCGCGATCGAGATCATCACCGCGCGGCATCCGACCCCGGACGCCGCCAGCCAGACGGCGGCAGAGCGTGCGCTTGCCCTCGTCGCAACGGCGACAAGCCGTGATCTCGTCCTTGTCCTGCTGTCGGGCGGGGCTTCGGCGCTCTGGGCGGCGCCCGCAGCAGGCCTCACCCTCGCCGACAAGACCAGGCTTTCGCGCGGTCTCCTCAAGTGCGGCGCCGACATTCACGAGATGAACACCGTGCGGCGTCACGTCTCGCGCATCAAGGGCGGGCGCCTGCGCAAGGCGACGCCGGCCTCCGTGATTACCCTCGCCATCTCCGACGTGCCGGGCGACGATCCCGCCACCATCGGCTCGGGGCCGACGGTCCCAGATCCGACAACGCTCGCGGATGCGCGTGCCGTGCTGGAAAGGCGCCGCCCGGCAATGGAGGCCCTCGGCCTCACCCTTCCGCCTGCCATCGACGCCGCGCTTGCCGATCCCGCCAACGAGACGCCCAAGCCCGGCGATCCCGCGTTCGCGAACGCCGAATATCGCATGATCGCGACACCCGCCGCGGCGCTCGCGGCTGCGGCCGCCGTCGCAAGAACCAAGGGCTACGAGGTGGTCGACCTCGGCGACGCGGTCATCGGGGAAGCCCGCGACGCGGCAGGCGCGCACGCGAAGCTGGCGCGCGAGCTGAAGGCCGCGGGCCGCAGGGTCGCGATCCTGAGCGGTGGTGAGTTGTCGGTCACGGTGCGCAACGCGCGCGGGCGCGGCGGCCGCAACCAGGAGTATGCGCTCGCTCTGGCGCTCGCGCTCGACGGCGCCGCCGGCATCGGCGCGCTGGCGGCGGATACCGACGGTATAGACGGCGGCACCGGCAAAATGGCCGATCCCGCAGGCGCCATCGTCGACAGCGCCACGCTCTTCTCGGCCCGCCACCTCGACGCCCAGAAGTTCCTCGACAACAACGACGCCACGACTTTCTTCGAAGCCGTGGGCGGACTCGTGGTGCGCGGACCCACGCAGACCAACGTCAATGATTTCCGCGTCCTTCTGGTCGATCCCTGATGCAGGGCCTTGAAACAATGCCGGGGTCAATTCCGGCCTCGCTCCCGTTCGCGGCAGCTTTCGTGCGTCACGCTGCCGCCCTCCTCGTGGGCAGCTTTCTGGCATCGTCCGCCTATGCCGATCTCAAGCTCTGCAACACCACCACGAGCCGCATCGGCGTCGCCATCGGCTACCAGGACCCGAGCGGCTGGACCACCGAGGGCTGGTGGAACATCGCCGCCCAGACCTGCGAGACCCTCTACAAGGGAACGCTTTCCAGCCGCTTCTATTATATCCACGCCATCGACTACGACCGCGGTGGTGAATGGGCAGGCAAGTCGTTCATGTGCACGGCCGACAAGTCGTTCACAATTCGGGGGGTTCAGGATTGCGGCCGTCGCGGCTATAAGAGCACGGGCTTCTTCGAGGTCGACACGCAGGAAGCCAAGGACTGGACCATCCGCCTGACCGATCCCAGCGAAAGGGGACGCTAGTGCGATGATCGAGAAGTCCGCTACAGCTGAGACGAATATCGCGATCAGGACACTAGCCACATGAGACGCACGAGGCGCGTCAAAATCGTCGCCACCCTCGGACCTGCGTCGTACGCCCCTGAGATGATCGAACGCCTCTTCGAGGCCGGCGTCGACGTTTTCCGCATCAACATGAGCCACTCGCCCTTCGACCTCGTGAAGAAGGTGCATGCGGCCGTGCGCGCGGCGGAGGCCAAGTTCAGCCGTCCGATCGGCATCCTCTGCGATCTGCAGGGGCCCAAGTTCCGCGTCGGCAGCATTGCCGGCGAGCGCGTCGGCTTGAGCGAAGGCGCGACCTTCCGATTCGATGCGACCGAATCCGAAGGCGGGGCGCAGCGCGTGTTCCTGCCGCATCCGCAGATCTTCGAGGCGGTCGAGCCCGGACACACGCTGCTGCTCGACGACGGCAAGATCCGCATGGTCGTGCTGGAGAAGTCGCGGTCGACCATCGACGCCAAGGTTCTCGTCGGCGGCATGCTGGCGAGCCGCAAAGGTATCAGCCTGCCCGACACCGTGCTGCCGATCGGGCCGCTGACGGAGAAGGACAAGAAGGACCTCGATTTCGCCCTGCGTCTCGGCGTCGACTGGGTTGCGCTGTCGTTCGTGCAGCGCGGCGACGACCTGAAGCTGGCGCGAGAACTGATGGGCCCGAACCAGTCGACCCTGCTGATGTCCAAGATCGAGAAGCCCGCAGCGATCGCCGATCTCGAGAACATCGTTGCGAATTCGGACGGCCTGATGGTCGCGCGCGGCGACCTCGGCGTCGAGCTGCCGGTGGAACGCGTGCCGGGGTTACAGAAGCAGATCGTCGGCAAGGCGCGCGCAGCCGGCAAGCCGGTAGTCGTCGCCACACAGATGCTGGAGAGCATGATCTCCTCGCCGGTGCCGACGCGCGCGGAGGTGTCGGACGTCGCCACTGCCGTATTCGACGGGGCCGACGCCGTCATGCTGTCGGCGGAGTCCGCGGTCGGCCAATATCCGATCGAGGCGATCCGCACCATGGATCGCATCGCCTTCGAGGCGGAGAACGATCCGAGCTACGGCGCGCTGCTGCACGCCACGCGCACCCAGCCGCAGGCCACCGCGGCCGACGCCATCGCCGCGGCGGCCCACACCGTCGCCGACACGCTCAAGCTCGCAACCATCATCTGCTATACGGCGACCGGCTCCACGGCGCTCCGGGTCGCGCGCGAGCGGCCGGGGCTGCCGGTCATCGGCCTCTCCCCAGTGCTGGCGACGGCGCGCCGGCTGGCGCTGGTATGGGGCGTGCACTGCGTGCTCACCAGCGATCCCGAGAACCAGACAGCGATGGTGCGCAAAGCCTGCCGCATCGCCTTCGATGAGGGCTTCGCGAGGGCGGGCGAGGGTGCGATCATCGTCGCCGGCGTCCCGCTGGGCTCGCCCGGCACCACCAACATGCTGCGCATCGCCTACCTCGACGACGCCGGCAATCCGGTGGCCGAAGGGGTGTGAAGGCTACGGCCGCCCGCCCCGGATGCACCCGACGGACAAAGACACCGCCAGATGGCGTTGATCTTGGAATCAGGTCACGAGGTGGCATCCGCGTCTGTCGTACCGATGCTCCTGGCGCCGTTCGCACGTTCGCCACACGTCACCGGAACAGCAGCAGCACCAGGGGCGGCACGGCGAGGCAGAGCCCGTAGAGCGCGTAGACGTCGAGCGCATAATACGCGCGGGCCCAGACCGCCTCCATCCACGGGCCGCCGCGCTCCGCCTTCGCCATCAAATAGTCGACGCGCGCATGGTTGTAGGGGCAGCCACGCACCACCGCGTTGTAGCGTCGGCGAAATTCCTGCACCGTCACAACGTCGGCGGACGGGATCAGCTTCAGCTCGTGGTAGAGGTCGTTCACAGCCAGCGCACACTCGTGCATGACGTATGCCTTCATGCGGTAGTCGTTCATCGCCTCGATCAGCGCCAGCACCAGCGTGAAGATCGAGGACATAATGGAAACCAACGTGACGAGTCGGTTGGTCGGCTCGTCGAGCGCGGAGGCGTAGACGGCCTGCCACACCGACAATCCTACGAAGTAGAGCGACACCATCGACATCGCGAACACCGAGAGCGCATTCTTGCGCTCGTAGCGCTCCGCGGCGTTGAAGCGGGCGGCCTTCACGGTGCGCATGGCCGAGAGCAGCTGGCTGACCGCACGCAGGCCGCCGACATCCGCACGCGGCGCGGCGGGTCGCGCGGGCGCAACGGCCTCGGACGGAGCCACGACCGCCCGCGGAAATCCCTGTCTTCGCTCGGGGAGAGTCATGCCGGACACGCCAAGACGCCATTTTCGCTTCGCGTGGGCTTAGCGTGATTCGGCTGCTTCACGCGTATTCCGGCGCGGCCGGCTCAATGCACCCGGAACTCGCCGCCGACCATCCGCAGCTCCGCCGGCGTGATGAGCTTCCTGTGCGCCACGCGCACGCGGAAGAGCTTGCCGTCGAGGTTGCGCGACCAGAAATCGAGGAACGTGCGCAAACGCGGAAAGCGCGGGTGCTCGTCGTAATCCTGCCAGATGTAGCTCTGCAGCAGCGAGGGATGGTCGGGCAGGCGATACAGAATCTCCGCCGTCGTCAGGCTGAAGCCGGCGAGCTGGGCGCGGAAATCCCGGTCACTGGATGCGGTCATGGATGATCACCTCCCTGCCGCCGATGCGCACCCTGGTGATCGTATGCGCGATTCGCGCCTGATGGGTTGCATCCTTCCCACAGCCTCCGCTTCTCTTCCGCAGCCGGGGACGCACTTCCCGCAGCGCGGCCGCAAGACTGGAACGAAGCAGCTTCGGATGCAGTTCCGGGGGGCACAGCCGCTTGCAGCGGACCGCGCCGCCCGCGCAGGAGCTAGGGTGTCACGAACTTCAGGCCCGCCACGCCCGCCACGATCATGGCGATGAAGGCGAGGCGCGCAGGCTCGGCCGACTCGCCGAAGAGCCAGATGCCCAGCAGCACAGTTCCGACAGTGCCAATGCCTGTCCAAACTGCATACGCTGTGCCGACGGGCAGCCACCGCACAGCGATACCCAGCAACGCCAGGCTCACCACCATCGCTGCCACCGTCCATACGGACGGCCACAGCTTCGTGAAACCCTCGGTGTACTTGAGACCAACTGCCCAGCCGATTTCGACCAGGCCGGCGAGAATGAGAACGAGCCAAGCCATGCCTCATCTCCATGTTGTGATGAGGTCGTCCCCACCCGCGGGTTTTGTGGAAGTGCGGGGTCGTCCCCGCTGCCCACAACATGGGGCCTAACGCCGCGCAGTCAAGGTCGTAGGGCGTCTTTGGCACTCGCCTCTTGACACTGCTAACGACCCTCAAATATAGCTGGCCCCACCCTTTGGAGCGCCCCGGCGGCTCATCCCTGGCAGCGCGCCCCGTCCGGTTCCGAAGTGTCGAAATAACCGTTCTAGAACAGTGAGGTAGAGGTCATGAAGTTTCGCCCTCTGCACGATCGCGTGGTCGTGCGCCGCATCGACGAGGACACGAAGTCCGCGGGCGGCATCATCATACCCGACACCGCCAAAGAGAAGCCCATGCAGGGCGAGGTGATCTCCGTAGGACCCGGCGCCCGCGACGAGCAGGGCAAGCTCGTCCCGCTCGAGGTCAAAAAGGGCGACAAGGTGCTGTTCGGCAAGTGGTCCGGCACCGAGGTCAAGATCAACGGCGAGGAATTGCTCATCATGAAGGAGAGCGACATCCTCGGCATCATCGAGGGCAAGGCGTCCGTACGCGCTGCCGCGTAAGCCGGGGAGAGGGGCCCGCCCCCTTTCTGGCCGTCTGTCTGACTCCCTTCCAGCTTCCTCTCCAGGAGCCCAACCCATGGCCGCCAAAGACGTCAAATTCTCCCAGGACGCCCGGGAGCGCATGCTGCGCGGCGTCGACATTCTCGCCAATGCCGTGAAAATTACCCTCGGCCCGAAGGGCCGCAACGTCGTGCTCGAGAAGAGCTTCGGAGCCCCCCGCACCACCAAGGACGGCGTGACAGTCGCCAAGGAGATCGAACTTGAGGACAAGTTCGAGAACATGGGGGCGCAGATGCTGCGCGAGGTGGCCTCCAAGACCTCCGACATCGCCGGCGATGGCACCACGACGGCGACCGTGCTGGCGCAGGCGATCATCCGCGAGGGTGCCAAGTCGGTCACCGCGGGCTCCAATCCCATGGACCTGAAGCGTGGTGTCGACCTTGCCGTCAGCGCCGTCGTCTCCGAGCTTCAGAGCAAGGCGAAGAAGGTCACTTCCAACGAAGAGATCGCCCAGGTCGGCACCATCTCCGCCAACGGCGACAAGGAGATCGGCGCCAAGATCGCCGAGGCCATGAAGCGGGTCGGCAACGAGGGGGTGATCACGGTCGAGGAATCCAAGAGCCTCGAGACCGAACTCGACGTGGTCGAGGGCATGCAGTTCGACCGCGGCTACATCTCGCCCTACTTCATCACCAACGCCGACAAGATGCTGGTGGAGCTCGACAGCCCCTACATCCTCATCCACGAGAAGAAGCTCTCCACCCTGCAGCCGATGCTGCCCATGCTCGAGGCGGTGGTGCAGGCCGGCAAGCCGCTGCTGATCGTGGCCGAGGACGTCGAAGGCGAGGCGCTGGCGACGCTGGTCGTTAACAAGCTGCGCGGCGGCCTCAAGGTCGCGGCCGTCAAGGCCCCGGGCTTCGGCGACCGCCGCAAGGCCATGCTCGAGGACATCGCCATCCTCACCGGCGGCACCGTGATCAGCGAGGACCTCGGCATCAAGCTCGAGAACGTCGCCCTCAACATGCTGGGCCGCGCCAAGCGCATCTCGATCGACAAGGAGAACACCACCATCGTCGACGGCTCCGGCAAGAAGGCCGACATCGAGGCGCGGGTGAAGCAGATCAAGGCGCAGATCGAGGAGACGACCTCCGACTACGACCGCGAGAAGCTGCAGGAGCGCCTGGCAAAGCTTGCCGGGGGCGTGGCCGTCCTCAAGGTCGGCGGCGCCACCGAGGTGGAGGTGAAGGAGCGCAAGGATCGCGTCGAGGACGCCCTGCACGCCACCCGCGCCGCCGTCGAGGAAGGCATTGTGCCGGGCGGCGGCGTCGCCCTGCTCCGCGCCAGCAAGGCTCTCGACAGCCTGAAGACCGACAACGACGACCAGAGGATCGGCATCAACATAGTCCGCAAGGCGCTGCAGATCCCGGCGCGGCAGATCGTGCTGAACGCCGGCGAGGACGGGGCGGTCGTGGTCGGCAAGATCCTCGAGAGCAACAAGTACGCCTTCGGCTACAACGCGCAGACCGGCGTCTATGGCGATCTCCTCGGCGAAGGGGTGATCGATCCGGCCAAGGTCGTGCGTTGCGCACTGCAGGACGCGGCATCGATCGGCGGCCTCCTCATCACCACCGAGGCGATGGTGGCCGAGCGTCCGAAGGATGCCGCCCCTCCGATGCCCGGAGGCGGTGGCATGGGCGGAATGGGTGGCATGGGCGGCATGGACTTCTGACGCCCTCCGCGACTGAGATCACACAAACGCCCCGGCCTCGCGCCGGGGCGTTTTCATTTCCGTTCATCGCCTCGCGGCAGATTGCGCGATCGTGAAGGAGCGGCATCGATCGGTGTACTGAAACACGCCGGCCGTCTGCGTATGATGCTGCGAACATCCCACCACCGGAGGAGACGGAGGCAGCAATGAGAGGGAGCGCTGCAGGCGGGTTGGCTCTGCTTGGCCTCGCGGCTCTGGCCGCCTCGACGTTCCTGGACGGGGGCGCGAATGCACAGGCGCAGAGCAAGCCGCCGGTTTTCGCCGACTTCAAGTCCAAGCTCGCGCTCGACGGCTATGATCCCGTTGCGTACTTCAAGACCGGCAAGCCCGAGCGCGGCAACCCCGCGCACAAGGCAAGCTGGAACAGCGCCAGCTGGCATTTCGCCTCCGCCGAGAACAAGGCCGCCTTCGAAGCGAACCCGCAGGCGTTCGCTCCACAGTACGGCGGGTATTGCGCCTGGGCAGTGTCGGAAGGCTACACGGCCAAGGGCGATCCCCACGCCTGGCGCATCGTCGATGGCAAGCTCTACGTCAACTATAACGCCTCGGTGCAGAAGAACTGGGAGAAGAACATTCCCGGCCACATCGCCAAGGGCGACAAAAACTGGCCCAACGTGCTTGCCAAGTAGAGCGGGCGCCCTGCCACGTGGCAGCCATGCCGGCAGATTCCGGGCCAATCCGTTGCGCGCGTTCGACGCCAGCGGGTAACATCCCACGCGCAGGCAGACCGGGAGGCCGGCTCGAAGACGCCTGATCGCTTGGCAGCGCCCATGACCGACATCGCTACCCGCGTCTACAATCACAACTGGAAGATCGATCCGATCGTGCGCTCGGTGCTCGATACGGACTTCTACAAGTTGCTGATGGCACAGACGATCTTTCGCCGTCACCGGGACGCCCGGGTCACCTTCGGCATCCTGAACCGCACCACCTCGGTCAAGCTCTCGCACCTGATCGACGCCGGCGCGTTGAAGGAGCAGCTCGACCACATTCGGAGCCTGTCGCTGTCGCGCGGGGAGTCGACTTGGCTCCGTGGCAACATGTTCTACGGCAAGCGGCAGATGTTCACGCCCGACTTCATCGCCTGGCTCGAGGGCTTCCGTTATCCCGCCTATCACCTGGAGCGCCACGGCGACCAATACGAGCTGACGTTCGAGGGACCCTGGATCGAAACGACGATGTGGGAGATCCCGGCCCTCGCCGTGCTCATGGAGCTCCACAGCCGCGCGGTCACCAAGGGGCTCGGGAAGTTCGAGCTGCAGGTCCTCTACGCCATGGCCATGACGTGCGTATGGGAGAAGATCGGGCGCCTCAAGCTGCTGCCGGGCATCAGCATCGCCGACTTCGGCACCCGGCGCCGGCACGGTTTCCTGTGGCAGGACTGGTGCGTGCAGGCCATGATCGAGGGATTGGGACCGGCCTTCCTCGGCACGTCCAACTGCCTGATCGCCATGCGCCGCGAGGTGGAGGCCATCGGCACCAACGCGCACGAGCTGCCGATGGTCTATTCCGCGCTCGCCCGCAACGATCGCGAGCTCGCCGAGGCGCCCTACAAGGTGCTCGCCGACTGGCAGCAGGACTACGACGGCAACCTGCGCGTGATGCTCCCCGACACGTACGGGTCGCGCAACTTCCTGGAGCGCGCCCCCGATTGGGTGACGCACTGGACCGGCATCCGCATCGATTCCGGGGACCCCATCGAGGGCGGCGAGATGGCCATCGCCTGGTGGCAGCGCCGCAAGCAGGACCCGCGCCAGAAGCTCATCATCTTCTCCGACGGCCTCGACGTGGACGACATCGAGCGCATCCACCGCCACTTCCACGGCCGTGTTCGGCTCGGCTACGGCTGGGGCACGCTGCTCACCAACGACTTCCGCGGGCTCGGTCCCGACGGGCGCCTCGATCCGTTCTCGATCGTGTGCAAGGTCGTGTCCGCCAATGGCCGCGCCGCAGTGAAGCTCTCAGACAACCCGGCCAAGGCGATGGGGCCGCCCGCCGAGCTTGCCCGCTATCACCGCGTGTTCGAGGTCGGCGAGCAGGCGAGCCTGCCCGTGGCGGTATAGCCCGGCGCGCGAGGAGCCAGCGATGACGAAGGTCGACGAGCTGAAGCGGATGATCGCGGAAGCGCGGAATGTCGTCGCCTTCACCGGAGCCGGCATCTCCACCGAGTCCGGCATCCCCGACTATCGTTCGCCCGGCGGCATCTGGACCAAGTTTCGGCCGATCGAGTTCGGCGAGTTCATGTCCTCGACCGAGGCGCGGCGCGAGACCTGGCGGCGAAAGTTCGCGAGCGACGAGGTGCTGCGCAAGGCGACCCCCAACGCAGGCCACCGGGCGCTTGCCCGACTCGTCGAGCAGGGGCGAATGACGGCGGTCGTCACGCAAAACATCGACGGCCTGCACCAGGCCTCGGGCGTGCCCGACGACAAGGTCATCGAGCTGCACGGCAACGCCACCTATGCGACCTGCCTCGAGTGCCGCCGGCGCTACGAGCTCGAGTGGGTGCGCGAGATATTCGCCATCGACGAGCGGCTGCCGCTGTGCACTGGCTGCGGCGGCATCATCAAGACGGCCACCATCTCCTTCGGGCAGGCGATGCCGGAGGCCGAGATGGAGCGGGCGCACGAGGTGACGCTGGCCGCCGACCTCTTCATCGTGCTCGGCAGCTCGCTCGTGGTTTATCCGGCCGCGGGCTTCCCGATCATGGCCAAGCGCAACGGGTCCCGGCTCGTCATCGTCAACCGCGAGCCCACCGAGCAGGATGATCTGGCCGACCTCGTGATCAACGCCGAGATCGGCTCCACCATGGGCCGGGCCGTCGGCGTCAACTGAGGCGCGACCCGCGTTTTTTTGCCGCCGTCGACCAATTCTCGTTGCGCGTGAATGCAGAAGCAATCCGCTTCGCCGCGACCATCGCGATAGCGAGCTACACCCAACGCCCGGCTATTGACCCGCGAACGCCTGTTGCGCCCAGCACGGGTAGCCCGGGTCGCCTGTGTCGAATTGTGGATCGCAGGGCGCCCCGCCGCCGTCGATGAAGAGCGTGCTCTGGGTCCCGGTTGCCGGAAGATCACCCTTCAGTGTTCGCGCATCATAGTGGATGTCGTTGCCGGCCAGCCGGGGATTGCTGAGCACAAGCACCGCGCCCGTGGGGCGTGCCTTGTCGCTGAAGACCGAGAGAACGGCATTGGGCGGATCATTCTTGAAGCTGTTCTTGCCTTCACTCCAGTTCCTCAGAAAGAGGTCGTTCCCAACATGACCCACAATTCGCTCAGGGCGTTCCGAAAAGAAGGCGGTCACCGGCGACACATCCTGCAGTGTCAGAACACCGTCCTTGAACGTTACATTCTTTGCGGTTTGAACAAACATGAACTGAGGTGCCTTGGTCTGCGCCGTTGCGAGGTTCACTGCCGCA
>Ga0111538_10011987_pt1 | contig 11459 bp, 8 predicted proteins | sample SoiMethybrSBSTD1_FD_79669 | JGI IMG/M metagenome (GOLD analysis project Ga0111538, IMG submission 79669) | Bulk soil microbial communities from a Populus tree surrounding site in Tennessee, USA - Soil MetaG P. TD hybrid SBSTD1 (version 2)... | ecosystem: Environmental > Terrestrial > Soil > Tree...
AAAAAAACCGATATTTTGCAACTGGTTGAAAAAATGGCACGGGTATTAGTTGAACGATTCTTTGATGGTCAGAAATTTACTTCCAGATTGGATAGTTCTTTTAATTCAATTAAACCGAATGAGGATAGAGGGGTAGTCAAATGGTCAACCATACCTGGAGCATATCATTGTAAGATATCATTAGGACTGCTAGAATTATCAAGGTTAACTAGGAATAATGAATACGTTCGGGTTTCAGACTCACTATGCGAATATGCTAAAAAGATCCAAAAATACAGCGGGGAGTTTATAACTAATCCCGGCTCGGACATTGTATATCTTCATCCACATCTTTATGCTTGTGAAGGCTTGATTTATTCTGGAATAATGCAGTCCAATGAAAGTCATTATGCAGCTGGATTAAACGGTATTAAGTGGGCTATGGATCAGGTGGACTTGAATGGCAATGGAGGATTGTTTCGCGATACTGGAAAAGTATCTGTCGAACAGTCGGACTGCACTGCCCAATTATTGCGACTTTTAATTTTGTGTCATACCGATTTGGAAAAGACCGTCGAAAAATCTAAGTTGACAAAAGTAATTGATAGATTGCATTCGCGACTGTTAGAGTTTCACATTCCAGCCGGCGAGGGTCGCGGTGCGATGAGATACCAATTATCAAAAGAAACTGCATGTAGCTGGTGCACCATGTTCTCTATGCAAGCATTAAGACTATTGAGCTCAAGGAATTCTAGAAAATTGAAATGGTTAGACTACTTTGTTTAATATACAGTTAACCAGCGAAATGTTATACAAATTTTGCAAGACAATTAAAAATCAAACCTAAATAAGGTAAATTCTAATAATACTTGCCGGGATACGGTTTGAACATGTCTGTTAATGCGAGACTTGCACAAAAACAAAAACAATTATAGGTCGCAGTCACTGCAAGTGACTTCATTAAGCATGAGAACACCATACACTTGCTACTATTGTGGAATGACCTCTATGAGACGGGGAAATGTAAGTGCACATATTCAAAGAAAACATCCTCATAGGTACAATCCATTTCCTGACATGAAGCAGAAGCAGTCTGATTGTAATTTTTCCCAACCGAAAAAACCTGAACCTTCGAATACTAGTTCGCCACAGTATGAAACACCGAATTTTCGGGCACCGCGATATAATTTGTCTGATCCTGCACAATTCTTTGAAAATTCGAGAAAGTTTCAAAATGTACTTGAAGAAATTAAGCAATGGAATAGTATAGAACTAATGCTCCTTTTATGTAAAATTCCTAGGTTACCCAATTACAGTCATTTTTCGAATAGTTTGAAAGACCTATTCTTGTAGGTTGTATGGCCCTTAAGGCACCGCAAAAAGTTTATCGAAATATTTTGCTTTTATTTACATACCATACTTTATCGCAAAATGATGAAGGACTGGTACTGAAATATTTCCCGTCGATAAACGATTGACCCACACTTTGGTTATTTTGCTGGCAGTACTTTTTTTTAAGACGGCTATGTAGTAATGGTTAAGATATTAAATATAGCTAGTTTTGAAAAAGTAAAGTGCAAAGTTAATTGGATCTGAATCCCATAGTGTCTCAAAATGTTGGAGGACTCCATCGCGGCAACCTATCCTGCTTCAATTCGATTTCGTAATTGCATATAAAATCTATTTATATCTTATCAAGAGTAAGATACGTAAGATTTCATAGTGAATGCTAACCGTGATTCTAAAATTTTGGTCTGTATACCGGCTTTTAACGAAGCTGGAACCATAGCAGAAATTATTGACAAATCAAGAAAATACGCTGATGATATTATTGTCTACGATGATGGTTCCACTGATAATACTCAAGAAGTCGCAACATCTGCAGGAGCTATTGTCATTAGAAATCCGGAAAACAAAGGCTACGGTGTTGCAATACGATCTTTGTTTCAAGCAGCCAAAGAAAAGGATGCAGACATCATGGTGACCCTAGATTCCGACGGTCAACATAATCCGAACCAAATTCCAGAACTAATAGAACCGTTAAAACATGGATTTGATATTATCATAGGTTCTCGGTTCTTAAATAATAGTGACAAACAAAAGTTGCCTAAATATAGAAGCCTTGGAATAAAAACCATAACGAAACTCACCCAGGCTGCATCATATAACGGTATTACCGACTCTCAAAGTGGATTTCGAGCTTATAACAAAAACGCATTATCGAAAATAAATTTGTTTGAAGACGGCATGGCTGTATCTACGGAGATATTGTTGAGGGCAAGTGAAAAAAAACTGCTAATGACCGAGGTGCCTATAACAGTTCGCTACGATATTAAAGATAGATCCACTCACAATCCTGTAACACATGGGATAAGCGTGGCATATTCTGTTTTCCAATTCATTTCATTGCGCCATCCCTTGGCCTTTTACGGTGTCCCAGGTATCGCATTGTTGGGGATAGCTGCTTACTTTATGAAAAATGCATTGGATCTATTTGCTAAAACTGAATACGTTTCTACTAATATGATATTGATTGCTGTAGGGATAGCAGTTGTAGGTGTGGTCTTGCTTGCCACGGCTGCTATATTGTATACGTTAATAGCACTGCTTAAAGGAAAAATAAAGAATTAGCAGACTAACTTGTAATTGCGCTAATATGATTCCAAAGAAATCTAACAACTATATTACATATTGTTCTTTAACAAGATACCATTTAGTTTGCGTGAGGCGAAAACAATCAGAATTTCCAATATTATAAATATATCCATTATTACATGGGGAGGAATGGCTTAGTGTATTATACAGCTTTGTACCGTTTAATATTGAATTAGATCTTCTAACAAATACTTAATGAGTTAATTTTTACATTTAATTATTAGAGCAAACACATTATTTGTCATGACAAGACGGACATCATATAACATTCTAGTAACTGGAGCGACCGGCTTCATCGGTTCTTCATTAATACCCGTCTTGTTAAGTAAGGGACATCGTGTGATTGCGACAGACCGCTTCTCAAATGTGAAAAAAACAAAATTGAATAATTTATTTAACTGCGAGAATTTCGAACTTGTTCGACTTGATCTCGTTAATTTAGACGATTTAAAGAAAGTAGTAAGAAAATCCGACATGATTTTTCATCTAGCTGCAAATGTGGATGTTAGGAAGGGGTATACAAATACAAACCTAGATTTTTTAGACAATATTACAGCGACAAGGAACGTACTCGAATGCATGAGACTCAGTCGTTCATGCAAGAAGGTCATCTTTACATCATCATCAGTCGTATATGGTGAGAATCCAACAATGCCAACACGGGAAAACTATGGTCCTTTAAAACCCATTTCTCTATATGCGGCATCGAAGCTTGCGTGTGAGTCTCTCATCAGTGGATACGTAGGTACGTTTGGAATCGAAGCCGTGATCTTCAGGTTGGCTAATGTTGTCGGGCCCAACATAAAGCACGGTGTGATATTTGACTTTATTCGCAAACTAAAATTATCTAACGGGAAATATCTAGAGATTTTGGGCGACGGAAAACAAAAAAAATCCTACTTGTATATTGAAGATTGTATCAATGCACTTATAATGGGCCTAAATGAATTCCCATCACGATTAGAAATTTTCAATGTTGGGTCAGACGATCAAATCGACACTAATACTATAGCGAAGACGATAATCAAACAACTCGGATTGCAACCCCGAATAGGGTATTCGTCTAAATCAAAAGATGGTAGAGGCTGGATAGGTGATGTGAAGACTATGTTGCTCTCAACGGACAAACTGAAGCAAATGGGATGGAGGTCCAAATATTCAAGTAAGGATTCGGTATCTCTAACCGTTAAGAACATGACTGGACTTTCCGTATAATGACTAAAAAGCTGGTCGGACCACCATCAAATAACATCTATGCAAAATAATGAAATTGCTGGAGGTCCAAATTTATGCTATCTTGACCAAAAATACTTTTGTAAAGATCTGTACATGAAATAAGTTTCCTTGCTAGGAACATAACCGCATCCTAATGCTAACAATGAGAACATCCAATCTGGCCATGGTAGATCATATGAGAAATTTAGGTGAGAAAAATAGGTATATTCAAATTAGTCGCAGGGAATTAATTTTACTGAAATCCCGAACCATGTCTGAATTAAAATTTAATAAAGGCGCTCTGAGTCAAATAGCTTTACTCATAAGCCTGTACTTTCCTCCTGAGCCCGGTGGCGGGGCAACTACAGCATGGAATAGGGCCATTATTTTGAGCAAGATTGGCTATAGAGTATTTGTCTTATGTGGATTTCCGTCTTACCCAACCGGTAAAGTAAACGAAGGAGATTACAAGGGAAAATTCTTTTACCTGGAAAAAACTGATAAGTTTACTTTGATTCGACTAAGATTGTTGCCTCTTGAAAGTAAAGGTCTCTTGAAACGATTTATCCTATTTATGAATTTTATTTTCTTATCCCTGTTCTGGTTGCCAAAAATATTAAAGATTTCGAACAAAATTGAGTTAGTATACGCACTTGCCCCTAATTTCTTTTCTTGTCTAATTGGATATATTTACTCAAAGGCAACAAAATCCTTTTTCATTTATGAAGTATCTGCCTTTTGGCCTGAAGAGTTGGTCGCATTTAGAATAAATTTTTATTTTATTTTGGCATATTGGGGAAAGGTTTTTGTCAAACTAATATACACGCTTCCAGACATGATAATTGTAATAAGTGAACTTGCCGGGGATTATGTTATTAAAAAGTATAGGTCAAAGGTACCAGTTTATCCATTACCCATAGGTGTAGAACCTAGTAGATTTCCTAGCATGTCGAAAGAGTCCGCAAGAAGGAAACTGATTCAAAAAAAAATACTGCCTAGCGAAATAGATGATAAATTTATTGTGTTATATGCAGGTGTTATGACTAAAATTACAAAGATTGACATTTTGGCCTACGCGGCTGTAGAATTAAAGAATAAAACAGATATTGTGTTTTTAATAATTGGAGAGGGAGAAGAAAAAGAAAAATTAATTGAAATTAGAGAAGCCAATAATGTAAGCAATTTATATGTTCTACCGTTTCAAGCCAGCTCTCTAGTACCTTGTATTATATACGCAGCTGATGTCTGCATAGTTCCACTGTCAAATGAGCCTATTTACGAAACCACAGTACCTACAAAATTCTATGATTATCTTGCTTGCTGCAAGCCACAGATAGGTATTTGTGAGGGAGAGCTTGCCAAGTTAATAAAATCTAATAATATTGGCGTTGCCGTAAAATATGGAGATACGGATAAGCTAGTAGAAGCAATTCTGTCTCTCAAAAATTCTCCATCATCTATTCAGATAATGAAGGAGAACTCAGCCAAGGTTCTACAGGAATATACTTTAGATACCCTCGCGGTAAAATTTAATATTGCGTTAAAAAACCATATTATGTTAAAAAAGAATCAGAATGTGAAATAAAGATCGTTTGCACGTAAAAAATATTGTTTCTGTTACTAAGATAATTACCAACTGGACTTATACCTAGGTCCCTAATAATATGGAATTGCTTCCTACTCGATATTCAGAATCTATATATGACTCCAGTCATTGCTTAGCTGTTCCTTTTCCATATGCATTTTCTTAGTGTTCATTTCTAAAAGCAATTATAATACTTTCTTCTATTCTATATATTCATTTTTTATTAAAGAAAGACTTTTTAACTTATTTAATTGGATAATACTTGTTACCAATGGCCTATAATTCTGTATTAAAAAACTCGCTAGAGGTTAACATGGCTAAAAAGCAACTCAAGAAGATGGGATTGTTCCCTCATCACGGATCTGAGAAATCTTGGGACACTTTTAAAATGATTGAAATTATAAGTGCAGCCGATAGGAATTCTTACATACTAGATGTTGGTTGTAACGGTTCTCCGATTCTCCCTATGCTAAAGAGACTCGGTTTCCGAAATCTCTATGGATGCGATTTCGTGTTGAGACCTCGATACAATGCCACATTCATGAAGATTGCTTGTCGATTCTATAAGAAAGACTATCTTCCGATTGTTCAAATGTATGATGACGATGAAATCAAACTTTCCATTCAGAATCTGGAAAAGACAAATTATCCTGATAAAATGTTTGAATTTATTACGTCACTTTCTGTTATAGAACACGGTATCAATATTAATGAGTATTTTAAAGAGATGACCAGGATACTTAAGAATGGCGGATATTTGTTAACGTCTACCGATTACTGGCCAGAAAAGATTACGAATACAAAAACGGTCATATCAGATAATGCACCTGACACTGTTTTTTGTAGATCCGAAATAGAAAGAATAATAAAAGTAGGAGAAGAATATGGGCTGAAGTTAATAGAACCTATGGATTATACCTACAAAGAAAAAGTTGTTACCTGGAAAAAAACTGGCCTTGAATATACTTTCATCTTCTTTGCAATGAGAAAGGAATAAAAATTTGACGTAAACCTACTAGTGCTGGCGAGTGACTTGCTATTGCTTAATCCCATCATTTTATAATCTTATCTAGTCCTTCATCTAAGGAAGCGATAATATGTTTTTTAATAGTGATTACAGCTTCATTTTTAGCATGTTTAAAAACATAGGAAAAATAGAGATGCTAGCAAATGGTTGACATAGTTATAGTAGCTTCTAATTCAATAGTTCGCCATCCTAGGATCTCAAAAATTGTGGACTCTTTAAAAAAGAAATACAATTTATCAGTATTGGGATGGAACCGCGAAGGTATCTCACCAAAGGAAATCAATAGTTATTTTGTTAGTCTCGCCTTGTTAAACTTTAGAGCGCCGTTTGGGCGACCGTCTCTAATACTGTATTATCCTTATTTTTGGATTTGGGTATTAATCAAGCTGCTGAAATATAAACCACAGGTTGTTCATGCTATTGATTTAGACACTCTATTACCCTGTTTATTCTACAAATTGATACTGAGAAAAAAATTGCTATATGATGTACATGATAGATTTGCCGGGTACGTACCTCTAAAGTTTACGCGTACGCGTATACATACAGTAATCAATTTATTAGAAGATTTACTAAGTAAAGAGACAGATGTATTAGTAACAGTGTCAGAAAAAGTACTCAATACATTTCGACACAAGCCAAAACAAAGTGTTGTAATAATGAATTGCTCTGAGAATTGCAAACTAAATAGAAAGTCTAAAAACGATATATTTACTCTAGTTTATACAGGCGTTATATATAAAAATCTCGGACTAGAGAGGATAACTGCTGCCATAAAAGAACTTAAAGACGTAAGATTAATGATTGCTGGTCGAATAGGTGATAAAGAATTATTCGACGAGATTCTCGCGTTACCTAATATTGAGTACAAAGGTATTCTGGAACGTAATGAATCCTTAATGTTGGAAGCAGGCGCCGACGTAATGGTTGTTCTATACGATCTTAATTATCCAAAAAACAAATTATCAAGCCCTAATAAGGTCTTTGAAGCGCTTATGTGCGGGATACCTTTGATCACTAATATGGAACAAGATCTGGTCTATAAAGAAGTAAAGTGTGGCATTATAGTCGATTATGACGACCTGAAACAGATAAGGGAAGCAGTAATTTGCCTTAGGGATAAGCCGGAGTTACGAAGAATAATGGGACAAAATGGTCGTAAGGCTTTTAAAGAAAAATACAACTGGGCTAGAATGGAACAAAAATTGTATGAAATATATGATAGACTTTTGATAGATTCATAATATTTTTATTATGGGTTGAAATGCTTTATTGCTTGTATGATTCGGTATTAGGGGATTTACGATTTGTAAGCTCGGTATAATAAAACTAATTCTGATCAATAGGTACGATTCTGTACACTTTCCCTTCATTAAACACAACAAAGTACAGGTACCCGTCAGGTCCTACATCCATATCGGTTATTAGACCGAAATTTCCAGCGAATACTAGATTTTGGAGCTCATTGTCGGTATCGGCAATCTTGTCGCGCAATGGCCCGTCAAGAAGTAGTCCGGTTCTGTTTTGATTTAATTCAAAATGGTATATTCTCCCGTTTTCCACATCTGCTACGAACATATCATTCTCATATTGTTTACCTAATTTGTCGGTGGTCATAAAAATAAGTGCGGTCGGACCAACAGTCCTATTCCAGATAAATTCTGGAGAGTAATATTTTCCTTTACCTGCAAAGGTCTCGAGATCAGGTGGATTATGTGTAGCGTTACTATCGTTGGGAATAAAGTCTCCTGCATAAGGCCATATTCCCTGAACTTTATTCCATCCGCCATTGAATCCTGGTTCTAACAGATTGATCTCGTCACCTGTCTCGTGGCTGTTGTCAGTAGCCCATAGTTTCCCAGTCAGAGGATCAAATGCCATGCCAAAACTATTTCTAATTCCATAGGCAAAGTACAAATTTAAAGGATATTTGTTGCCTAGAATACCTCCCTTGATTGGTTGCCCATCGTGGTCGAATCGTAAGATACCGCCTCTTCCGTCAGGCTCGGCACCGGTTTTATTATTGAGGGCTTTATTAGGCACGACTCTATAATCTTGATTTTCAGCATCTCCTACCGAAAGATACACAGTTTGATTGTCCGGACTGATCAAAATGGGTCCACCGTCGTGATGATATCCGGCCGGTACATTCAAGAGTAGTTTGGCATTCTTCAGTGAATTATTCACAAATTCATATCTGTAAACGGTATTTACTACCGAAGAGTCCTTTTGAGCCTTCCCGTTCTGTTCTTCTTGTGCCGTAAAATAGAGATATACATAAGCATGATTACCGTACGAATCAGACTTGTTTGTTTTGTTAATGTGCTTAACCGCAATACCCAGAAGACCGCCGTCCTCGTAGTTTGCCACATCGAGATCAACTAATGGTTTAATTGATTTAACACCATCTACAGTTCTTTGTACGGTACCATCTCTTTCTAATACTAGAAAATCATTCGATCCTAGAAACGCCATACTTGTTGGGAATTGGAGTCCTTCAGAGACAATCTCAAACTTTAAGTCTGAATCGGCAATGAATGGATTAAATTTAGTCAGATTTACATAATCAAACCAAGTATTTGCTTCCTTATCTTTAGATGAGGACCAACCTGCATTAAAAACTGGTCTAATTTTAGTAATATTCTGATCTATTGTAACAGAACACCTAAACTCTGTCCATTGCACAGGACCTTTAATATCGTACGGACATTTTAGAATCTCCTGCCAATTCTTTGAAGTTTTATTAAATCCTTGCAATAAAGTATTCGAATGACTAGCCCATTCATTTAGCTTCATATGTGACAGAAACTCGTATCGATCATCTACATCCACGTGGACTTCTTGACCAATAATTGAGGACCATTGATTCTTAGTATTATTTATGGTAGAGATCTGTAGACTATTTTGGTCTTTCCAGCCTGTAGTGTTGGTCACAATACAGTTATAACTTTTTTCGCATGATTTTTCTCGGTCTTTTAAATAGAGTGGAATATCATAGCCTACAGATCCATTTTTATAGCCCAAAAAAATGGCGCTTTGATTGAAGTTGGTATTCAAGTTGGATGTTGATTCGTTTATGATTCCTCCTTGTTGATAATTGTCAAATCCTATTGATATGGTATCTGATGCATGATGGTTGTCAATTCCAGCTGCATATCGAAATGCCCGCCAATTGTAATCATAGGATAGTAAAAACGCGATTAAAACTACTAGGAAGCCCAACATAACATAGGGGGCAATCATGCTTGTTCCTAATGAAAATTAATAGGTATATATATTGTAGATTGGAAAAGGGGGCTTTCTGAATCCAAGTGGTATTGCAAGGAATAAAGCATGCAACAACATAAAAACTGCAGGACTTAAATTTACACTTATTTAACTAGGCCGTTATAGATATCAATAATAACCTTACAGCATACATCTAAAGACATTTCTCTCACTAATTTTTGGTGAGCAAATTGCCCCATCTCTAAACATTTAGAATTATTTTTAATAAGGTCAATGATACAATTTGCCAATTGTTTACTATCCTTTTCCTCAAAAATAAGACCTGTTTTGCCATGTTCGACGTATTCAGATAGGGACGGAACATTTGATACTATAACAGGTTTTGCAAACGTGTATGATAAAGGTATGACACCACTTGAGGAATACTGAAATTCATGATTATACGGAAGTACAAGAAAAGAGGATTTGCCAACCAAAGCTGGAATTTCAGAACTAAATATATATCTGTTGATTATTTTGATGAATTTCTTATCCTCATTATCTATGTTTTCAAAAAACTGTTTGCCATCAAATCCGGGATACGGTTTACCTGCGATCACTAAATGAAAAATTGGTCCTATTTTATTTTTAACAATCCTCGCAGCCTCTACTAATTTGTCAATTCCCTTCCAAGGTGCAACATTACCAAAGAAAAGTACAGAGTTATTTTCCAACTCAAAATCGCAAGAACTTAAATTATTTTTCGTAATTTCTAATAGATACTGATAATCTAATTGTCGTATGACATGTATTTTTCTTTGATCAATATTTTTTGCGATCAATTTTTGTTTATGCGATAAAGAGTGCACAAAGATTCTATCAACATATTTACCCGTAAAACTAGGTTGTGTAACTATTTTCCGAAATAATATCTGTAATCTTCCATTTATACCTGAAGCGAATAACCGAGTCCAAAGACTAAAAATATCCAGATCATGTATAGTCCAACAGATTCGTTTTTTTCTTAATTTTAAAATAGGAATAAATAAAAAAAAAGCTGGCAAATAATCTTGTATATGTACAATATCGTATTTTGTTCTCAGTAGAGCATCTAGCAAAATAAAAAACAAAATAAATACTCGAACTATACCCTTAATTGACGAATGACCTTTGGGAAGTCTTTTGTTAATATAAACAAATTTTATTCCTTTCTGATTCACTGCACCTGTAATTTTGGGTGACTCGTCTGAAAAACAATATAAGATTACCTCCACATATTTTGAGAGCCCTCTTGCAAAATATGAAGTATAATCTGAAAAGTCATCGTTGTCAAATAATAAGACTTTCAAGCGTTTTTCTTTAGACGACAAATGAGGAATGTTGATGGTCTGTTTTTTAAATGTTTTTCTTGCGGTTATAAGTCATTTAAAGAATATTAGAATTTATAAATTGCCCTACCAGTATTATAGTCGTGGTATTACGCTCTTGAAGGATTCGGTGCCTAGAAAAGACATACGGCGTTTATAAAATGAATTTATTGAGGACTAGATGACAATGAACTACCACAAGTATTGCTGTCCTTCGTGTGGAAAGTATAAATAAAGTCAAAATTGGGGTTAGTCACAGTCTATGGATAGCAATCAGAAACGTCCTAATTTTCATCGGTAGGAACAATCCTATATATTTTACCCTCGTTAAAGACCGTGAAATATAGATAGCCGTCCGGCCCTGTAACCATATCTGTGATTAACCCAAAACCTCCTGCAAAAATTTTATTTTCAAGCTCTCGAT
>Ga0111538_10011990_pt1 | contig 11457 bp, 5 predicted proteins | sample SoiMethybrSBSTD1_FD_79669 | JGI IMG/M metagenome (GOLD analysis project Ga0111538, IMG submission 79669) | Bulk soil microbial communities from a Populus tree surrounding site in Tennessee, USA - Soil MetaG P. TD hybrid SBSTD1 (version 2)... | ecosystem: Environmental > Terrestrial > Soil > Tree...
CAGATCGAGATCGCCTCGTCCTGCCACGGGAACGAAGGGTGCGCCATGATGATCGGCATATCCGGAAAATCCACGGCGACATCGTCGATCGGCATCGGGTTGCCGTACTTCAGGCGGATGCCGCCGCCGCCGCGCATGCCGGTTCCGATGCCGCTGTGGCCGGTGTGGAAGATGACGGGCAGCCGCGCTTCAGCGAACACCTCGTACAGCGGGTAAGCGATCCGATCGTTGGGGAAGAACTCCTGAATCGGCGGGTGAAGCTTCAGGCCCCGCACGACACCCGCCGACACCAGCCGCCGCGCCTCTCGCACTGCCTCGGCGCCGCGCGTGGGATTGATGCTCGCAAATGGAATCGCGATGTCCTGGTTCTGCCGAGCGAAGTCGACGACCTCGTCGTTCGACAGCCTGGGCGTGCCGGTGAGCGTTTCGTCCACTGTGAAGACGACGCAGGCCATGTTGCGCGAGCGGTAGTACTCCGCCAGCGACGCGGCGTCGCGCGGCGCCCCTCCCTTGAAATACGCGGCGGCGTGGCGGTCGGCGTCGGTTTGCTCGCCCGTGTGTTCGAGGTGCACGTGAACGTCGAAGGCGACAATCCGCTCGACGTCGATCGCAGAAGAAGCCGTCATGTGGTTCGCTTGTCGGGGTCCGCACCGCAGACGATGACGTGGGCGGGCGGAGGAGTGAAGTAGAGGTCGTCCACGAGAGCCGCGCGATTGCGCAGCACCGCTTTCTGGTTGAGCGACCCTTTGTCGGTGATCTCGCGTGCGTCCAGTGACGGCGGCACGTCCAGCAGGACGGCGCGCGACACGAAGGTCGAGCTTCCAGTGGCCTGACGCGCGAGCTCGTCGAAGACCATCTGAAAACGTGACAACACCGCCGGGTGCCGGAGCACGTCCGCAGTGGAAGCCTCCGGCGCGTTTCCGGCGAGCTCACGACAGCGGACCGTGTTCGGAAAGACCAGGGCCGAGGCGAAATCACGGTCGTGGCCGGCAATGACGACGTCCTGCGCGTAGCCGGCGGCCTGCACCAGGATCTTCGAACGCAGCGGACCCACGCTGACCCACGTCCCGGTCGAGAGCTTGAAGTCCTCGGCCAGGCGCCCGTCGAACGTCAGCCCCTTGTCCGGGTCCGCCGGATCGACGAACTCCATCGCGTCACCGAGGCGATAGAAACCTTCGTCGTCGAAGGCAGCTCGCGTCATCGAGTCGTCGCCCCAGTAACCCGGCGTGATGTTGGGCCCCCTGACGCGTGCCTCCTTTTTCGCGCCGACCGGCGCGAGCTTCAACTCCATCCCCGGACACGGCAGGCCGATCATGCCCGACATTGCGCCAACGCCGCCCGTCGTCAGGGCAAAAGGCGCGGTCTCGGTGGCGCCGAAGCCGGTAACGATCAGCAACTCCTCGCCACACGCGTCGCGGGCCAGGTCGCGCAACTCGTCCCAGAACCGCTGGCCCAATCCTGCCGCCGCGTAGAAATAGAGCTTCAGCTTCCGGAAGAAGGTTTCCCGGAGGACGGCATCGCTGCGAAGGTGGGGCAGCAGCATCTCGTACGTGCGCGGCACGGTGAAATGCGCGGTCGCCGGGATCTCTCGAAGGTTGCGCAGGGTGATGTCGAAGAGCGCCGGCGTCGGCTTCCCTTCGTCGATGTAGAACGTGCCGCCGTTGTACAGCACGAGGCCGAAGTTGTGATTGCCGCCCGCCGTGTGATTCCACGGCAACCAGCAGCACAGCGTCGGAGGCTCGTCGGCGAGGAACGCCATCACGGTCCGGATCATCTCCTGGTTCGAGCACAGCATTCGCTGGGTGTTGATGACGCCCTTGGGGTTGCCGGTCGAACCCGAGGTAAACAGGATTTTCGCAATCGTGTCCGGTCCGATGCGGCAGCGTGCCTCGTCAACTGCGCCGGTCGGACGGCAAGAGAGCAGCTGCTCGAATGACGTCGAGGGAATCGTCTCCGGCGACGAGGTCGAGACGACGAGCTCGACGCCTGACGGCAGCACGTGGGACAGCGCCCGCTCGAAGGCCGCGCCTTCGGCAGCGAAGACCAGGCCTGGTTGAAGCCGTCCGAATAGCTGCCGAAGAGTGCCGTAGTCCCTCGCCTGCAGCGAATAGGCCGGCGCGATCGGCGCATAGGGCACGCCCACGTGCATCGCCGCGAGAGCCAGGATGGCGTGGTCGATTCCGTTACCGGACAGGATCAGGATCGGCCGTTCGCGGGAAAGGCGCCGCTCGAGGAGTGCCTGCGATACCCGGCTGACGGCATCGAGGGTTTCCGCATACGTCAGCTTGCGCCAGGCACCTGTCGAATCCCGTTGTGCAAGGAACACGCGGCTCGGTGCCTCCCCGGCCCAATGCTCCAACCGGTCGGTGATCCTGACCGGATACGAGCCCAGCACCTGCGGCGACGAGAGGTAGAGCACGCCGCCTGCGCCGTGACGGACCGTCGTCTCGATGGGAGTGATGTTGACGGGTCTGATTTGTCGGGTGATGGCAACCATGGGTCCGCTACGAACTCGCTCCTACGAGCGAGCCGGCGCGGCGCCTATCCAGCTCTTTGAACGTCGTTCCTTCCTGCGCCAATCGCGCCAGCAGCGGAGCGGGCGCCCACCGCGCACCGAACTCCCGATGAAACGCGGATACGCGCTCGTAGATCTTCCCGGGGCCCACTCGATCCGCGTAGAACATCGGGCCGCCACGCCAGGCGGGGAATCCGTACCCGTTGGTGTAGATGACGTCGATGTCGGCAGCGCGAAGGGCCAATCCCTCGTCGAGCACCTGCGCCCCTTCGTTGACGAGCGCGTAAATCGTGCGCTCGATGATTTCCTCATTCGTGAACGATCGGCGTTGAATGCCGCCGGCAACAGCCAATTGCTCGATGAGTGAGAGAACCTCCGGATCCGCGTTGGGCTTGCGGTCCTCGCTGTAAACGTACCAGCCCTTGCCGGTTTTCTGTCCGAAACGGCCCATCTCGCACAGGCGATCGGCCACCAGCGGCCTTCGCGCGCCCGGCTCGGCGAACTGGTTCAGTTCCTGGCGCACCCGCCACGCGACGTCGAGTCCAGCCATGTCGTCGACGGCGAAGATGCCCATCGCCATGCCGAAGCTCGTGAGCGCGTCGTCCACCTGTTGCGGCGTGGCTCCGTCTTCGACGAGGAACTGCGCCTCGTACATGTACGGGAACATCATCCGGTTTCCCACGAAGCCGGGGCCGTTGCCCACCACGACGCCCACTTTTCCGAGGCGCCTGGCGACAGCGAGAGCAGTGGCCAGCGTTTCGGCGCTGGTCGACTTTCCGCGCACGATCTCGACCAGGCGCATCACGTTGGCCGGGCTGAAAAAGTGCAGACCGAGCACTCGTGACGGGCGTTCGGTGGCGGAAGCTATCTCGTCGATATCCAGCGTGGACGTGTTGGTGGCGATGATTGCGCCGGGCTTGATGGTTTTGTCGAGATCGGCGGCGATCGCTTTCTTGAGCGCCAGGTTCTCGAACACGGCCTCCACGACCAGGTCCACCCGGTCGAAGCCCTCGTATCCCACCTCCGCCGAAATTCGTGCCATCCGCTCTTCGACCATCGCGGGGGTGAATCGACCTCGCTTCACCGACACGTCGTAGTTTTTCTGGATCGTGGTCAACCCGGTTTCGAGCGCCACCCCCGTGGCGTCGGTGAGGCGCACGTGGATCCCGGCGTTTGCGCACGCCATCGCTATTCCACCGCCCATCGTTCCGGCACCGACGATACCCACGACGGACACCGGGGTGGCGACCGTGTCTTTTGAGATGCCGGGCACTTTCGACACGCCACGCTCCGCGAAGAACGCATGGATCAGTGCCTTGGCCTGTTCGGACGCTGCCAGTCGAAAAAAGATGTCTCGCTCGCGCGCACACCCCTCCGCGAACGGCAAGGTCGCAGCGGCTTCCAACGCATCGACGACCGCCAGCGGCGCTTCGAGATTGCGGCGGGTCTTGCGCGCGAGATCGCGTCCGGCGGCCAACATGCCCGGGAGTGCATCTGCTGGTGGAAGCTTGTCCTGCCGTTCGCGCGTCTTCGGATGCGGCTCCATCCGTGAAGCCATCTCGACAGCGAAAGCCGCCGCGCCGGCGGCGAGGTCACCCTCCACGATGCCATCGATCAGTCCGGCGCTCAGCGCATCGGGTGCCTTCAACGGCCTGCCGGATACGCACATCTCGATGGCCTTTTCGAGGCCGACGAGCCGCGGCAGTCGTTGAGTTCCCTCTGCGCCGGGGATGATGCCGAGATTCACCTCCGGCTGTCCCATCTGTGCGTCAGGCGTGGCGACCCGATAATGCCCGGCCATCGCGACTTCGAGACCTCCGCCAAGTGCAGTCCCGTGCATCGCCATGACGACCGGTTTGGGCGCATCCTCGAGCTTCTGGAGGAGCTCGTGCATCTCGGGCGCGCCGGACTGGCTGCCCCACGCCAGTTGCTCGAGGCCCTTGATGTCGGCGCCGGCGATGAACGTCCTGCCTGCCCCCATGACGACGATGGCCCGAACGGAGGGATCGTCGGACGCTCGAGCGAGCGCCGCGTCGAGACCCTCGATGACGTCCGGACTGAGTGCGTTGACGGGTGGATTGTCGATGCGAATGAGTGCGACGCCTCGATCGACGCTGAGCGTGACAGCCTGATTCATCTCTTCGTGGAGCGGGCTGCAGCCCGCCAATGGCAGTATCGTTTACGCGTCTCCGGCGTGAAGCCCGGACCACCCATCATATCCCCGCGGACGCGCTTGCGGAGCCGCGCCTCTCGACGTAGCCTCTTCCTGTGGCCCCAATAATCCGATTGCCGTTACGCCTGCTGGTGGCGTTTTCGATCGTGTTCGGGTTGAGCGTTCTGGCCAACGCACAGCGGCGGGACGCATTCGTCGAGTCCAGGGACCATCCGGCCATCAGCTACTCGACCGCGCCAACCACAGACCCGGTGTCCGCGCTGAACGCCAGGCTGCAAAGCGGGGCCGCGTCGCTGAAGCGTGACGAGGCCACCGGCTACCTGCGCTCGGTGCTGGACGCCTTGGGCATACCGGTCGAGTCGCAGATGATGGTGTTTTCGCAGACGAGCTTCCAGTCTTCGCTGATCCGCATGCACAACCCGCGGTCGGTGTTCTTCACCGACACGGTCGCTCTCGGCTACATCCGCGGGGCGACGATCATGGAGGTGGCCGCGCAGGATCCCGCCCAGGGCGTGGTGTTCTACGAGCTTTCACAAGAACCCGCCGCCAAGCCGGCATTCAAGCGCAACAACGACTGCCTGGCGTGTCATCTGTCCTGGGAGACGCTCGGCGTGCCAGGGCTGATGGTGCAGAGCGTCTATCCGTTGCGAGATGAGAACTCGTACGCAAATGGCTTCACCACCGTGCACGGCAGCCCGCTCGAGCAGCGCTGGGGAGGGTGGTGGGTGACGGGCGATCCCGGCGGCGCAAAGCACATCGGCAATGTGTCCGTGATGTACAACGACAAGGGCTCGACACTGCCGAACCCGACGCGGCCGCTGGCATCCCTCGACGGGCTTTTCGACCTGAAGGGGTATGCGACGCCTTACAGCGATGTCGTGGCGCTTTTGGTCATGGCGCATCAAACCAACATGACCAACCTGATCACCCGCACCGGGTGGGAAGCCAGGGTGGCGGCAGCCTCGCCCGGTACGGACGGATCTACGCGCGTCACCGAGGCGGCGCGGGATCTCGTCGACTACATGCTCTTCGTGGACGAGGCGCCGCTCGCGGCACCTGTGAAGGGCGGTTCCGGCTTCTCCGAGGCGTTTGCGGCCAAGGGTCCCCGTGACGCACAGGGCCGGTCGCTCCGCGAGTTCGACCTCCGCCGCCGGCTGTTCAAGTACCCGTGCAGTTACATGATCTACACGCCCGCTTTCGACGCTCTCCCGGCCGCCGCCAAGAATGCGGTGTACTCCCGGTTGTGGGAGGTCCTGTCGGGCCGCGAGACGAACGCGCGGTATCGCACGCTCACACCGCAGGATCGCCAGGCAATCGTCGCGATTCTGCGCGACACGAAGCGCGATCTGCCTGCGTATTTCTCCTCGCGGCTCTGATTCGGCTTGCCTCTAGGCTTTCGGCTCTAGGCCTTCGGCCTACTGTCAACTGTCTATGGTCTCCGGTCCACCGGGATCCACTACCCACAATCCACCATCCACAATCCTCTGTCTCCAGCCTACTAGGCTAAAGTAGTGGCACATGCGGTCTCGGTCGTCTGGTCTGGTTGCGCTGGCATGCGCGGTCGCGGCTGTTGCATCGCTCGGCGCCCAAAGCACCCACTCATTCGTCACGCCGCTTCGGGTTGGCGCCGATCGCCTGATCAAGGCGGCCACCGGGGACGACTTTGCGTGGCGGCGTCTCGCCGAATTGACCGACACGTTCGGCGCCCGCCTGAGCGGCTCTCCGAACCTCTCGCGCGCCATCCAGTGGTCCGTCCAGACCATGAAGCTCGACGGCCTCGAGAACGTCCACGCCGAAGTGGTGTCAGTACCGCGATGGGTGCGTGGCCGCGAAGAGGCGGCCATCGTCGATCCTCCGCATCACGACCTGGCCATCCTCGGCCTCGGTGGGACAGTGGCCACACCGCCCGGAGGCATCGAAGCCGAGTTGCTCGTCGTCAGCAGCTTCGACGATCTGCGCAGCCGCGCATCGGATGCGCGCGGCAAGATCGTGTTGTTCGATGTCGTGTATGGCGGTTACGCCGAAACCGTGACGTATCGCAACGGCGGCGCGCGGGCCGCCGCATCGCAGGGCGCCGTGGCCGTGCTCGTTCGGTCGATCGGTCCCGCGGGATTGCGAACGACCCACACGGGCAGCGTGAACTACGTGCCGGAGGTCCCGGCGATTCCGGCCGCTGCCATTGCCGCCGAGGATGCGAACAGGCTTGTGCGGCTGGCACGCGGTGGCCGCCGCGTGCGGCTGCACCTGCTCCTCGAAGGACGCCGCGAACCGGACGCCGAATCGGCCAACGTGGTGGGCGAAATCGTCGGACGCGAGAAGCCGAACGAAGTCGTGCTGCTCGGCGGCCATCTCGATTCGTGGGACGTGGGCACCGGCGCCTCGGACGACGCCGTGGGATGCATCGTTACCTGGGAAGCCGCTCGCCTGATGATGAAGCTCGGGATGCGGCCTCGCCGAACGGTGCGTGTCGTCCTCTGGACGAACGAGGAGAACGGGCTTCGCGGCGCTGCGGCGTACGCGGAGCGGCACGCCGGAGCGGCGGGCGATCACGTATTCGCGCTCGAATCAGATCTCGGCGTGTTCGCGCCGGCTGGCCTCGGCTTTTCGGGGAGCATGGCCGCCCGCGCCATGATCGGCCAGGTCGCGCAACTGCTCGAGCCGCTCAGTTTTCCGGAAATTGTCGCCGGCGGCGGCGGAGCGGATATCGGTCCCATCGCGCAGGCGGGCCGCGTTCCGACGATGGCGTATATCGGAGACGCTTCGCGCTACTTCGTGATTCACCACACCGCGGCGGATACGGTAGACCGCATCATGCCGGAGGAAGTGTCGAAGGCCGCTGCCGCAATCGCCGTCATCGCGTACGCCGTGGCAGAGATGCCGGAACGGCTGCCGCGGTGAGGCATCGGTCCCGGTCTTCACGGCCGACCGCGGACCGTGGACCCTAGACCGTTGACTGTAGACTTACCGTCAATCTATCTCGGTAAGCGAGACGTCGAGGATTCGTGACTGACGCGGCGCGTGCTGCCACTGAACGAGGATCGGGCTCTGGTATACACCTTCCACGATGGCCGGTGTTCCGTTGTCGGCCGCTGATATCAGCAAGCTGACCGACCGTCGCATCCGGAAAAAGCGCGCAGCCGGAACGGCCACGGTGCGGGCCATGATCTTTTCGAGGATCGACCCACGAAGTCCGAATGCGTCGAGCCCTTTGTTGAGCACGCGCACGAGGTCGTACATTGCGTAGTCCAAGGTCCTCGCCGGTACCGCCAGCGGGTTGGCGAGCGCATGACGTGACTTCTCGGCGACGAAACGCAGCGGGTTCCGGAGCACCTCGGCGAGGTCGTGCTGCATCAGCAGCGTCTCGTATTCGTTCACCGTCAACGCGGAATGCCGTTCGACGGGATCGAGAGCGATTCGCAGGCGGCCCTTCGTCAGTCCCGCCGCTTTGACGAACTGCGTGAGCTGCGAGTAAATGCCGAGACGAGGATCCTTCAGGTTCACCGAATCGATCGGGTGGGCCGATACTGGCACCTCGATGCGGGTGCTGCGCACCACGCGTTCCCGGTTGAAGGCAATCAGGCGCGCCAGCCGGCGCCGCGGCTTCCCGTGATTCATCCCGTCGAGGTCCACCCAGCAGACCTTCTCGCCGTCCCGATTGGGATGCATCACGCACGTGCGTAGTCCGCCCGCGATGAAAGCCAGGTGCGAATCGGCGTTGCGCGGCTCGACCGCCCGTTGCGCCGCGTCGAGATCACCGCGGCGTTCCAGCCGGTCGTGCGCGTACCCGGCACCCTCCGGAAACAGGGTACGGAACGCATCGACGTAGCCGGGAATATGTTGTGCGCTCAGGCGCGCGGCAAGGCTGCGATCGAGAAAACCTGCGGTAGTGTGAAACGACCAGTACAGGCAGTTGCGATATGCGCGAGTAGCCTCGTGCTCGGCTGAAAAATGGGAGCGAAGATCGACGACGTCGAACCTTGCTTTCGGCGCCAGCTCGAGAGTGAGGTCGAGTGGTTTCTCGGCCATCAATCGGGAAAGTCACCCGGCCACGGCGCCTGCATGACCCTGATAGCGTAGCACATCGACATGATTATCGGGCTGGCCTGCCGGCGAGTTTACGGGTCGTCGGCGTAGCATGAGACAGGTTCGATGCGCCGGCGGCTTGTGATCGTCTGTCTCGGCTTGCTGCTGCTCCTGGTCGCCGGTGTGCTGCTCGTGCACACCCGGCCGGTCCGGTCCTATGCTCTCCGCCTTGCGGTTCGCGCGGCGCTCAGTCAGGGGATACGGGTGGAGGCCGCGCGTCTCGATTACAACCTCGCCACGCGCCGCGTTCGCCTCGCCAGCGTCAAGGTGTCGGCAGTGGACGATGCGCAGCCGTTCTTTGTTGCCGACGAAGTTGCCGCGACGGCTTCATATCGGGTCTTTTTCGGAGAGATCGCCTTCGACGACGTGTCTGTCCGCCGCGGCGCCGTTCAGATCGTGCGCCGGGCGGACGGATCGATGAATCTGCCGAAGTCCTCAGGAACTCGAGACGAAGATCCGGCGGCGCTGCCGATCGCGCGAATCAACGCGCCGGACATCGCCATCGAGTATCGCGACGAGCCTGCCGAGTTCGTGTTTCGTGCGCCCGCAGTCTCGGTCGATCTGTCGTCCCGCGGCCGCCTCGCGCTCGACGCTCCGGCCGACGTTCGCGTCGGGTCGAAGAGTACGCGGATCGAGTCGATCGAAAGCGAAGCGGCGTTCGACGGACGCGACCTGCGGTTGTCAAAACTGAGCTTCGCCGCGCCGGAACTTCGCGGGCAGATCGAAGGTCTCGTGGCTCTCGTCAGGCGGCAGCCTTCGCTCGACGTCCGAATCAGCGCCGACAGTGAACTGGAGAACGCGGCAATCTGGTGGGGACAGACCTTCGATCCACCGCGCGGAGGTGTGCACCTCGAAGGAACCGTAATGGGACCGCTGGCCGACCCATCCGCGGATTTACAGGTGACCTCTAACGGGGTGACATGGCGCCGGCTGGAGGTCGAGAAGGTCGCCGGGCGAGTGCGTCTCGACGGCGAGGCGATGGCGGTCGACGAATCTCGAGCCGACATCGCCGGAGGCCGGCTCATCGCGACCGGAGCGATCGGATGGGAAGAGGGGCGTGCGCGCGTGCACGCCACCTGGGACGACGTCGAGGCGGAGCGAGTCGCCGCGGCATTCGGCGATGCGAGCGTCAAGCCCACTGGCCGGACCTCGGGTGAAGTGACGGCCGATGGACCGATCGACGGAATCGACGGGTGGAACGTGAATGCACGAGCGGCGTTCCAGAACGGCGGCCGCGGCCGCGGCCGTATTTCGATACCCGGAGAGACGCGCTTCCACCTCGCGGACGGGCAGTGGATACTCGATGCGCGTCATGTAGTGGGGGAATTGACGCCGGTGGACGTGGCGCTGATTGGCCGCGTGGATGGATCGGACTTCACGAACTCCACCGTGAACGGGACGGTGCAGATGCCGGACACCGATCTGCAGGCTCTCCTTGGCATGGTGTCGGGCACCGGATTGGCGTCGCTCGATCAGGAATTCGTCACCGGATCGATTCGAGGCAGTGCCGAAGTGGAAGGCACCCTTACCAGGTTGGCCGTTCGTGTCGATGTCGAAAGCGACAGGGCGGTGGTGGCCGGTCAGGATATCGCGATGATCCGGGCACGGGGCCGGCTCGACGGGTCGAGGTTCTCTCTCGAGCAACTGTCTGCGGCGCAACCATCTGCCTCGAGCGAGCGTGAAGGCGGGCGGGTGCTCGTATCGGGGCAATTCGACCTTGGCGACGAGACCTACGCCGGCACCGTCGCTGCGACATCGTGGCGTATCACGCCAACGCCGGAGCGCCAAATGTCGGGCGTTGTCGATTTGGACTATTCGGGCCAGGGCCGTGGCCGGATGCTGTTTGGGAAAGCTCGCCTCGCCTCCAGTCTGACCATCGGCAGCGACATCGCGCTCGGAGACATCGTCGCCGACGTGGACCTGCAGGGTGATCACGCTGGTATCAAGGCTCGCGCTCCCGAGTTCAACGCCGTCGCCGACGGTGATGTAGGCCTGAGCGCGCCATACACCACGACGCTCCAAGTCAACGCGCAGGCACTCGACCTCGCGCGCGCGGTGAGCGGCCTCGGCCTGCCGGTCACGCTCGACGGAACGGCTGACATCCGTCTCGAGGCAGAGGGTCCGCTGCAACAGTGGCGCGACGGACGGGCGTCGGTCGACATCGCTGCCCTGAACGCGCGAGTTCAAACTCTTCCCGTCTCCCTTCGCGAACCGGCACGCCTCCGTTACGAGGGCGCGCGCGTGGTCGTCGAGCGGCTGGAAGGATCGGTGGGCAACACGTCGGTGTCCGTTGCAGGCGCGCTTCCGCTGGCTCCTCAGTCCGTCGCGCCCCAGGCGGGGGCAACGGACGCGGACGTGGTGCTGGCTACCGTCACCGGGGACCTGTATGACGTCGCGGTTGCCGCCGCCGTTGCCGCAACGCCAGGACGCCCGTCGGCCGCGCCGCCCATCGCCGCGGGAAAGGGTCCAGTCGTCCTGCTCGCACGTGTGACAGGGTCGCTCGAATCCCCCGTCTACGCCGCGGACGTCGAGGTCGGGCCGGGAATGGTTCAAGTCACGCCGGAGCTGGCACCGGTCGAGAACCTCGTGTTGCGCGCGCATGTCGAACGAGGGCTGCTGGAGCTCCGTGATTTCGCCGGGCTCTATCACGGCGCCAAGGTAACGGCAACCGGAAGTGCGCCTCTCA
>Ga0111538_10011994_pt1 | contig 11456 bp, 8 predicted proteins | sample SoiMethybrSBSTD1_FD_79669 | JGI IMG/M metagenome (GOLD analysis project Ga0111538, IMG submission 79669) | Bulk soil microbial communities from a Populus tree surrounding site in Tennessee, USA - Soil MetaG P. TD hybrid SBSTD1 (version 2)... | ecosystem: Environmental > Terrestrial > Soil > Tree...
GGGAGCAAGAAGGACCGCGACAAGTTCGCGTACGCGGTGATTCCGCGGCACCTCGGGCTGCGCGGCCATCCGCTGGTGCTGTCGCCGGGACTCGCGCACCTGATCGCCGCCGATGCGGACGCCAACGATCTCAGCGATGCGGTGCGCCGCAACGCCCGGCTGGTCGGCTACCTCGACGTGCCCGACGGCGGCGTGATCCGGAACCGGAACACGCCCGACGACGAAACCGGCAGCCGGCCGGCGCGGCGCCGGCCGGCCCGGCGCGTGGTCCAGCGGAAGAAGACGCGCGCGCGTTGAGCGCGCGTCACTCCCGCCCGAGGCACCACAGGCCGCCGTCGCGTTCCTCGAGCACCAGCGCGGTCAGTCGTCCGCCCGCGCATGGCCCGCCCAGGCAGCGCCCGGTGTCGGGCGCGTAGCGGGCTCCGTGCTGGCAGCACACCAGGGCGTCCATCGCGTCGTCGAAGAACTGCGCGTCGCCGAAGTCGAGTGTCAGCGACTGGTGGCGGCAGCGGTTGAGATAGGCGTAGGCCCGTCCGCGCCAGCGGACCGCGAACGCGTCCGACGGCACGCCGTCCACCACCATCGTGAACCGGATGCCCTGCGCCTCGCCCAGCCGCCGGGCATCGGCGAGGACGCGGACCGCCGCGGACGTCACCGGCGGGCGGCCACCGACATCGAGCGTCCCGCGACCACCGAGCGGATCGCCTGCGCGAGCCGCCGTGCGCCCTCGGTCATCTGCTCGCGGTCGATGCCGGTGTATCCGAGCACCAGGCCGCCCGGACGCGCGCTCGGACGGAGCGCGTAACCCGAGATCGCCGAGGTCTGGACGCCGAGCGTCGCCGCTGCATCGTCGACCGCGCAGTCGTCGAGATCCGATGGCAGCCAGCCGACCAGGTTCATCCCGGCATCGGCCGACGGCAGCTCGAGCGGCGCACCGATCTCGCGTGCCACCACGTCGATCAGCATCTCCTGTCGTTCCGCGTACAGCTTGCGCATGCGGCGCAGGTGGCGCGCGTAGTGACCCTCGGCGATGAAATCGCTGACCGCCAGCTGCGCGAGCGCGGGCGGCTGACGGTCCACCAGCTGGCGCGCGGTGGCGAGCACCGGCGCCAGATCCGGAGGCGCCACCAGGTAGCCCATCCGCAGCGCGGGGAACAGCGTCTTGCTGAAGGTGCCGATGTAGATCACCCGGCCGTGATGATCGATGCCCTGGAGCGCGGCGAGCGGACGGCCCGCGTAGCGGTACTCGCTCGCGTAGTCGTCCTCCAGGATCCACGCGCCTTCGCGTTCCGCCCACGCGAGCAGCGCGAGGCGGCGCGGCAGGCTCATCATCACGCCGAGCGGATGCTGATGGGAGGGGGTGACGTACGCGAGCCGCGCGCGCGGCGCTTCTCTCACGCCGGCCGCCACGTCCATGCCTTCCTCGTCGACCGGGACCGGAACGATCTTCAGGCCTTCGCCCTCGAACAGCGCGCGGGCGCCGAAGTAGCCGGGATCCTCCATCAGCACCGAGTCGCCGGGATCGGCGAGCACGCGCACCGCGAGATCGAGTGCCTGCTGCGCGCCGAGCGTGATGATGATCTGGTCGGGTGAGCAGCGGGCCCCGCGTGCCTCGGCGAGGTGAGTGGCGATCGCGCGTCGGACCGGCTCGAAGCCGCGCGGATCGTCGTACGCGAGCGTGTGCCACATGCTGCGCGACATCCGCCGGTTGAGGACCTGGCGCCACAGCTCGTGCGGGAAGCGGTCGAGCGCGGGCATGCCGGAGCGGAACGCGTCGGCGACCACCGGATGTTTGCCGGGACCGAACTGGACGCGACTGAGCCGTTCGCCGCGCCGCGACAATGGCCGGCGCGTCCCGGTCGCGGGATCGGGCGCGCTCGGCTGCGCGGTCGGGCTCATCGCGTGCTCCGGCAGGGCGTCGGCGACGTAGGTGCCGGAGCCGAGCCGGCCCGAGATGTAGCCCTCGGCGCGCAGCTGCTCGAACGCGAGCATGACGGTATTGCGGGACACGCCGCTCAGAGCGGCCAGTTCGCGGCTGGCGGGGAGCCGGGCGCCCGGGGGCAGCCGGCCGTTGAGAATCGAACCGCGGAGTTCGTCGTAGAGCTGGCGATGGAGGGGTTCGCCGAGTTTCGAATCGATCGAGACGGGCTGGAACGTGGAGCTGCGGGTGCGTCGGGGCATAAGGGACTCCTGTCCAAAGTGGCACCGGGAGGTTAGAACAAACCGGCCCCGTACGTCACGTCAAGGGTGGTTGTGTCACAATGCCGCCCGCAACCCGCCTGTGCCCCGGAGCCTCCCGTGGAAGCCGCGAACTCCGCGCCCCGTATCGCCGTATTCGGCAGCAGCACCGCCCGCGAGGGCCAGGTCGCCTGGACCCTCGGTTACGAGCTGGGCCGCGAACTGGCCCAGGCCGGGGCCACCGTCATGACCGGCGGCTACGGCGGCACCATGGAGGCCTGCTCGCAGGGGGCTCACGAAGCGGGTGGCCACGTGGTCGGGGTCACCGTCGACCTGTTCGAGGCGCGCGGTCCGGCCAATGCGTTCGTGCGCGAGCGTGTGCACACGCCCGACCTGTTCGAGCGCCTGCGCTACCTGGTTCACCACGCCGACGGGTTCGTGACGCTGCCCGGCAGCATCGGCACACTGACCGAGCTGTACCTGACCTGGACGCTGCTCAGCGTGCAGGGACGTCCCGCGGCACCGCTGGTGGTGCTCGGCGACATGTGGCGCGACCTGCTCGACGCGCACCGTCATCCCGCCCTGATTCCCGAGCGGTTGTTCACACACGTGCAGATCGCCGAGACCGCAGCCGACGCCGCGCGCCGGGTGCTCGCGCTCGCGGAACGCTCGTGACTCCGGCTCCGACCGGCACCGACGACCGCCTGCTCGGCTGGCGCGAGGAGTTTCCGACTCTCGAACACACGCTGCACTTCATCTCGCACTCGCTGGGTGCGATGCCGCGCGGCGCCGAGGCGGGGTTGATCGAGTACGCGCGCGTGTGGCGCACCCGCAGCATTCGCGCCTGGGACGAGGAGTGGTTCGCGCTGCCGACCGCCCTCGGCGACCGGGTCGGGAGCATCTTCGGCGCGGCGCCCGGCAGCGTGTCGATGCACCCGAACGTGACCTCCGCCCAGGCGGTCGCCCTGTCGGCGATCGATTTCACGCCGCCCCGCAACCGCCTCGTGTGCACGGCCGAGGACTTCCCCTCGGTGCTCTATCTCTACGAAGGCCTGATGCGGCGGGGCGTCGAAGTGGTGCGGGTTCCCGCGCGACCCGACCACACCATGGCCGAAGCGGATCTGTGCGCTGCGATCGACGAGCGGACCGCGGTGGTTGCGCTGTCCCATGTCCTGTTCCGCACCGGGCAGATCCTCGACCTCGCGCCGGTGGTGGCGCGCGCGCACGCGGCCGGGGCGCTCACGCTGATCGATGCGTACCAGTCGGTCGGCACGGTGCCGTTCGACGTGCAGGCACTCGGGATCGACCTGCTGGCGGGCGGCTCGGTGAAGTGGCTGTGCGGCGGACCCGGCGCGAGCTACCTGTACGTGCGTCCGGATCTCGCCGGACAGCTGCGTCCCGCGTTCACCGGCTGGATGGCGCACGAGCGGCCGTTCGACTTCGACGCGGGCCCGATGCAGTGGCACGACGGCCCGCGCCGCTTCTGGACCGGGACGCCGCCGATCCCGGGCATGCTCGCCGCGCGCGCGGGCTTCGAGATCGTGGCGCGGATCGGGGCGCCGGCGATCCGCGAGAAGTCGCTGCGCCAGACCGGGCGCATGCTCGAGCGGGCCGACGAATACGGGTTCCGGGTCGGGTCGCCGCGGGATCCCGCACTGCGCGGCGGCACCGTCGTGATCGATGTGCCGGGGGCCGACCGGGTGTGCGCCGCGCTGCTCGCAGCCGACGTGATGCTCGACTTCCGGCCGGGGGTCGGGCTGCGGCTCGCTCCGCACTTCTACACGCGCGACGACGAGGTCGACGACGTGATGAAGCGGGTCCGCGACGAGGCGCGCCGGATCGGCTGACGCTCCGCCCATCCGTACTGTTTTCGGGCCGGGTTTGGGTTAGATTCAGCCCATCTCACCACAACCGGAACCCATTCCTTTCGGAGCCCACGCATGGAAGCCGCCACCGCCACCTCGCCCCGCCCGCTCCGGACCCTGCGCGAACCCAAGGTCTTCCTGGTCGGACGCCAGACCCTGGTGTCCGAGGAAATCGATCGCTTCCTCGGCGAGAACGCGCTCACCTGGAACACCGACACCGAGGTCGGCGCCGAGGCGCTGGCCGAGATGGCCGGTCGTGTCTGCTACATGTCGTATGGCAAGGGTCGCAAGACCAACCGCGAGTTCCTCGAGCACATCGTCGAAGTCGGGCATGGCTCGGTGCTCGAGCACGGAGTCTGGAGCTTCCTGATCGCCGGGGTGTCGCGCTCGTTCACCCACGAGCTGATCCGCCATCGCCACTTCTCGTATTCGCAGCTCTCGCAGCGCTACGTCAACGAATCCGACTCCGAGTTCGTCGAGCCGGACGTGATCGCCGACGACCCCGAGATGCATCGCGTGTGGTCCGAGGCGGTCGATGCGACACGCAAGGCGTACGACGCGCTGGTCGAGGGACTGCAGAAGCATTACGCGGACGTGCCCGAGGCGACGCTGCGCCGCAAGCTCGCGCGCCAGGCCGCACGCTCGGTGCTGCCGAATGCGACCGAGACCAAGATCTTCGTCACCGGCAACGCGCGCGCGCTGCGTCACTTCATCGAGATGCGCGGCAGCGAGCATGCTGATGTCGAGATCCGCAAGGTCGCGCTGCGGATGCTCGAGATCATGCAGAAGGAAGCGCCGGCAATGTTCGGTGACTACCGGCTCGAGACGATGGCCGACGGCTCGCCGTACGTCGCGACGCCTCATCCGAAGGTGTGAGCGCGAACGACGGCATCGGCGGAGTGGTGCGGCGGCCGGTCACGCGAGTGACCGGCCGTTCGCGTTCGGTGGTCGACGACGCGATCGCGGTCGAGCGCGCCCTCGAGGTGCGCGTCGACGGTCGCCCGCTGGTGGTGACGCTGCGCACGCCCGGTCACGACCGCGAGCTGGCGATCGGCTTCCTGGCGGGGGAGGGTCTGGTGCGCGGGAGCGCGGAGGTCGCCGACGTGCGGGCCGTCGTCGCCGAATGCTCCGATCAGCCGGATCTCGCGGAAGTAACGCTGGCTCCCGGCGTGCCGTTCGACTGGACGCGCTTCGAACGTCACTTCGCCGCGACCTCGGCGTGCGGCCTGTGCGGTCGCGCGCATCTGGATTCACTGCGCGCGGGGCTGACGCGCGTGCCACCGGGCGCACCGCTCGATCTCGAGCGCGTGCTCGATCTGCCGGCGCGGGTGCGGAGCGCGCAGCAGGTGTTCACCGAGACCGGCGGCCTGCACGCCGCAGTCCTGTGCGACCCGAGTCTCGCGCCGCTGGTGCTGCGCGAAGACGTCGGGCGTCACAACGCGGTCGACAAGGTGTGCGGCTGGCGGCTCGAGCAGGGACTCGCCGCCGACGCGATCGGGCTCCTGTGGGTGAGCGGCCGTGCGGGAGCGGAGATCGTGCTCAAGGCTGCGCGCGCGGGGATCCCCGCGCTGGCGTCGGTCGGGGCGCCGTCGTCGCTCGCGATCGAGCTGGCCGAGGCGGCCGGGATGGCGCTGATGGGATTCGTTCGGGATGGACGGTTGAACGTCTACGTGGAAGGTTGAAGCACCGCAGCATGATTGGAACTTGCAGGCGTCCTGCGGGGTGAATAGGATCGATCTCGTCCCGCTCCCCAGGCCGCGCCGCCGTCCTCCGGCGCGCATCGCGAAGGCCGCCGATGACCCATCGTGTGTTCGCAGGCATCGCTCCTGCGCTTGCCCTGAGCGCCGGCATTGCCGCCGCGTCGGAGTATTCCGATTTCCGCATCCCGTCCCATTCGTGGAGCCGGCTGGATCTGGGAATCTTCGGCATCTATTCGCCCTCGCTCGCGACCACCGACAACGGTCAGGATCGCAACACCTACGGGTCCGGCCAGCTGTCGGGCTCGTGGCTCCATGGTCACGATTCGGACCGGCTCCAGCATCTGATCCAGCTGTCGGCCGCAGGGTCCTTGAACAGTCAGACGAGCGAGATCGACCGGACGGATTCCTTCAACACGTTTCGCGATCACATCGAAGCCGAGCGGCAGGAGGCGAACGAGTACTGGCTGCTGGCGGGCGAGCTCCGACACTACCCGCTGTCGATCCCGCTCGGGTTCATGGGCCGCGTCATCGGGCAGGGTGGCTACGTGCAGTCCTGGGTGTCCGAACAACGTTTCGGCCAGAACCTCTCCGACAACGTCGCCCAGACCAACGAAGCGAGCACTGAGACCTGGCGGTACACCTACGATGTATTCGCCACCGCGGGTCTGCCGTGGGGCCGTGTGCGCGACGTCACAGGTGTTCAGCGCGTTCAGTATGCGGAGGATCGACTGGCCCGGGACCGGGTTCTCACCGGTCCGCTGGCACCGGCCACCCGCCGGCGGCTCGCCGAATTGTTCTACACGCAATCGAAGTTCTCGTTCGTGCACGATCTGCCCGACCGCCATTTCTGGGCGGAGTTCGAGCGGATCCTGCGCGAGGATCCGGCCGTGCGAGCCGACCGGATCGACGCCTACTCCATCTTTCACGCGGCGGATCCGCTGGTGGTTTCGCGCGGCTACGGACGTCGGGCGGGATACTCGGCGGGGCCGGTGATCACGTTCGTCCACGAGAACGACGTCATCCGAGCCGATTACAGCACCCGTTTCCGGTATTACCAGGGCGACACGCTCACTTCGCAGAGCCAGTACAGCTCCGGTCAACGGAGGGAACTCGACGACCAGCGGGCGCGTGCGGGGGCCGAGGCTCAGATCGAACAGCCGCTCGGACTGCGCTGGCAGGTGTCGGCGTTCGGGAACGCAACGTCGGACCTGCGGGGGCTGGATCACGATCTGCAGGTCCACTCATCGCTGTCGGTGCGGTACTGGGAAGGCGAGCGCTGGTACTGGGATACCGGTGCGAGTCAGGACCGTCGTACCGGATCGGAAGTGCCGAACTCGGTGCTTGCATGGGCGGTCTCCTACGGAAGCAGCCTCAGCTTTTTCCTCGAAGATCACGTGTCTCTCGACCTCAGTGTGAGAGGAACGCAGGGCCGGCTCAAACGCGGGGACTACACGCGCGTCTCCGAAGTTCGGATTGGACTTTCGTACCGTAGTGGCTCGCTCACGGCGCCGGGATTGTTCGCGCCGGTGAGGCCCGGATCGTGACGGCGACAGTGCGGAATGGGTTGCGATGGACGGCGGTTGTGCTCACCGCCGCGACTGCCGCATGGGCGAACGAGATCCCGCGTCCCATGGATCGCTATCGTCATGTTCCGATCCTGGCCGAGCGTCTCCGCGATGCGACGTCACGCGACCTGCCGCCGGTGCTCGGTCTCGGCTCCGCGGCGGGGCGAAATCCGTCCGGGACCCGGTCGCAGGAATTCGGGACGCCGGCGATCCAGGGAACCGTGGAGTCCGTCGTCTACTGGCATGGTTCCCTGGTGATCGGAGGAAGTTTCAGCTCCATCGGAGGGTCTCCCATCCGGGGCGTCGCCCGCTGGGACGGCCAATCGTGGCAAGCGGTCGGCCGGTCGTACGACGTCCGCGCCCTCGCAGTGTGGCGAGGACAGCTGGTCGGGTCGGACGGCGGAAGTATCGAGGGCTGGAACGGCGCGTCCTGGGAACCCCTGACGCCGTACCTGTCCGGTTGGATTACAACCTTGACGGCGACCGATTCGGCATTGGTGTTCGGTGGCTATTTCAGCGTCGGCAATCTGTACGCACCCCGCATCGGCCGCTGGGACGGAACCCGGATGACGTGGATGGGAGGCACGCTCGACGCCACTCCCAACACGATCGTCGCGTTCCAGGGCGAATGGTACGCGGGCGGGACGCCCGTCATGGAGAATGCGCAGGACGTGCTCGTCCGGTTCGACGGCTCTGACTGGCAGTCGTTCGGCGGACTCGCGTATCCGACCAGCGTCCCCACGGTGCTGGCGATGTCCGTGCTCGACGGCGAACTGCTGGTGGGCGGTCGGTTCGATTCTCTGGGCACGCTTGCCGCCAGCGGACTGGCGCGCTGGAACGGCGTCACCTGGGCGGCGGTACCCGGGGCCGGGCCGTACTCCACCGTGTACTCGATGGCGGTGGAAGGGGACAGCGTCGTTCACATGGGTGGACAGCTGGCCGGAGGATACGGTCTCTACCGCTGGAATGGAGCGGCACTGGCGAGTGAGCCGGGGCCGAACCCTCCGCTCGCGCTGGCCTCGGACGGTTCGCGGCTGGCGGCGGCGGGGCCGTTCGACGAGGCGGTGGACCGGGTCGCATTCCAGGTAGCGGAGCGGGGGCCGAATGGCTGGCACGCGCTGGAGGAATGGCGCGCGCCGATGCGCGGCCTGGCAGGCCCCGGCACGTCGATGGTGCGGCAGTTCGTTTCGTACGACGGTGGCGTCGTCGCGTCCGGAGCCTTCACTGCAGCCGCGAACGACACCGGATGGACGCGCACTCGCACGGTCGCGTCGTGGAAGAACGGCGCCTGGCACCCGATGGAGGGTCTTTATGGAAACGAAGATCTCGTCGTTCACGAAGGCGGGCTCTACGCCGTGGCCGACGGCGCTCGTCATTGGAACGGCGTCGGCTGGGATCTGCTCGGAGGTTCGGTGCCCGGCGCCGGGCAGGGTGCATCGGCCAATGGCACTCTCTACATCGGAGGCTCGTCCAGCCCGAGCTACTTCGGCGGGGTCTGGCGATGGGACGATCCGGCATGGACCGCACTGCCGCGTCCGGACGGAGTTCCCGAAATCGCAGACGCTCTCGAGATGATCGCCGACGGCGCAAATGTGGTCGTGTCGTGGACGTGGCCGGGGGGCGGCCGACTCACGAGCTGGGACGGCGCGGCGTGGACCGCCATCTCCGACGTTTCCGCCCTTCCGATCCGGGTCCTCGGAACGTGGAACGGGCGCTTGCTCGCCGGGTCCGATGGGTGGCAGCAGCCGCTCATGGTGCGTGAGGGCGGTGTGTGGAAGTCCACCGGACTGACCGGATCCGTGACGGGGCTCACGACGCTCGGACCGTGGCTCGTCGCGGCGGGGCGATACCTCGAGGGGCCGGGGGTTCGCGCCGCCGTCGCAGCGTGGGACGGTGCCACCTGGCTGGTGCTGCCCAATCGGCAATACGACGTCCAGGCGGTGCTTGGAGATGGCCAGTCGCTGTGGTCCGGCGCCTTTGCGTACGGTTATGGCGAGGACGGCGCGGTGGCACGGTGGGACTGGGATGGTCGTGTTCCGGTCGTGACGGTGAATTCCCTGGCGGCCGCGACGCCCAATCCGTTCAGCACGTCGGTCACGCTCCGCTTCTCACTCGTGCGGCTCGGCACGACCCGGCTCGCAATCTACGACCTCGCGGGTCACGAGGTCGCGCGGCTGTGGAACGACGTTCTGGGGGCGGGCGAGCACACGCTCACCTGGGACGGTCGCGACCGGCAGGGCAATCTCGCACCCGCCGGTATCTACTTCGCGCGCCTGCTGCTCGACGATCGGTCCGCGCAGTCGCAGCGGATCGTCCTGATCCGCTGATTCCTGCGAAGATCGGTTCCGCCGGCCGCGGAGCCACGGCTCCAGATGGACCTGACCGGGGTATCATCCCCTGTAGCCGTCACGCCGGGCCGTGCTCCCGTGCCGGCGTGCGGAACCGTCGAGGCAGCCGATGATCTCCATATCCCCACTTCGCAAGGCGTTGCGTCGTCCCGTTCAGGTGCTTTCGATGGCGACGGCTCTCCTGGGCCTCGCGGCGCCGGCCCGGGCCGGCTTCGTCCCTCCGTTCACCAGCCCGTGGGAAGGCGTCTGGGATTCCGATGGGTACTGGACCCGCGACTTCGCGGTGCCGGGTGTCGACGGCGCGGTCACCGTGACCGAGGCGGTTGGCGCAGATCTGTATGTCGGCGGCTGGTTCACCCAGGCGGACGGAGTGGAAACGCCCACCCTGGTCCGGTACGACGGTCGTGCCTGGCACGCATTCACCGGGATGTATTCGAGCCAGCCACCGACCGCGATGCTCGCCGATGGTGCGGGTGTCCTGGTGGCTGGACAGTTCTACGACGTTCCGTTTCGCGAACGCCACATGGTCGTTCGCTGGGGTCGTGACGGCACGACCACCACGATCGGCGGGACCTCGATGCAAGGGCAGGTCGTCCGCCTGTTCCGGTGGAACGGCGCAGTGGTCGCCGCGGGTTATCTGCGGTTCGACGAGGACCCAACGGCCGTTCACCTGCTCGCGCGACTCGGCCGCGACGGATGGGAGCCGCTCGGGCCGCGCGGGGACTTCAATGGCGCGTTCCAGGTCCAGGATGCGGTCGTGTTTCAGGGCCGCATCGTGGTGGGCGGACGATTCGGTGCGTTCGGCCAGGATTCGCGGGGGCTCCTGAGCCTGCAGCCAGGCGGCACTGCATTCGACACGCTGGTCACCGGTCCGCCTGTGCAGGCGCTTGGTGTCGAAAAGCTCGAGATCCACAACGGTCGGCTGGTTGCGGCGGGATACTTTGCGTTCGAATCCGACCCGATGACTCGAGTCGCCCACAATCTGATCGCGTGGGATGGCAACACCTGGTCGCCGCTCGACGATGGGTTCTACGGCTCGATCACCGCACTGCGCTCGACCGGGGCGGATCTGCTGATCGGGGGTCGCATGTTTCCCAAATCTCCGCCGCCCGGGGCGGGCGTGCTTGCCACGGTTGCCCGGATCGGCGCGTCCGGATTCGAGCCGATCCCGGGGCTCGATGGAACCGGGGTCCTGACGCTCGCGCATTGGGCGGGACAGGTGGTGGCCGGTGGTCGTCGAATACCGGACCCCGGTGTTACGGCGCCGTTCCTGTCGCTTGCGGTCCATGAACGGGACAGCTGGCGTTCCGTCGGTGTGGGGAGCAGCCCGGCCGCGGGTCTCGACTCGTTCTATGGCATGCCCGGCTACGCGAGCACCCAGGTGTTCCTGGAGGCAGACGGAAAATGGTTTGCAGGTGGACAGTTCGATGTCGCGTGGTCCTCGGACCGCTGGTTGCGCGTTGGACCGGTCGCACAGTGGAGCGGGTCGGGGTGGATTCCGCTCGGTTCAAACGATCTTCGTGGAACGGCGCGCACCCTCGCCCGGTATCGGGACCACCTCTACGCCGCCGGCAGGTTCGACCTCCAGACGGAGAACGGCTACGTCAACACCCAGTTGATCCGTCTGGACGGCGGCGTCTGGCGAGTCGTGGAGGGTGCACCCCCGGGCGATCTCACTTCGCTGGCGGTCATGAACGACCAGCTGATCGTCGGCGGATATCTCTTTGATGCAGCGATGCAGGTGGTCAATGGGGTCGTCGCGTATGACGGTTCCACGTGGTCGACGATCGCCACCCTGAC
>Ga0111538_10011995_pt1 | contig 11456 bp, 9 predicted proteins | sample SoiMethybrSBSTD1_FD_79669 | JGI IMG/M metagenome (GOLD analysis project Ga0111538, IMG submission 79669) | Bulk soil microbial communities from a Populus tree surrounding site in Tennessee, USA - Soil MetaG P. TD hybrid SBSTD1 (version 2)... | ecosystem: Environmental > Terrestrial > Soil > Tree...
CTGCCGGTCTTCGAGCAGGACCCCTCGCGCACCGACGTCGCGCTCGCGCTCGCGTCGCTCGACCGCAAGTCGCGCGACCTGGCGAGCGCTGCGGACGTGCTGCGCCGCGCGCGCGAGGCGGCACGCGAGCCGGCCTATCGCTTTCTCTGCGAACGCGAGCTCCGGGAGCTCGCCGACTACCAGGCGGCGACCGCGGAGGTGCGAGGGCGGCTCATCCACGTCGAGTGCCGGCCGGACGGCGGCCTCCGCTTCACCGTGGACGCGCCGCCGTCGGTGCTGCTGCTGGAGGCTGCCGCGGCGAACGCCTTCATGGTTTACGGCGCCGGCGAGCCGGGAGGCGCCGAGCTCCTCTGCGGGCTGCAGGACCGGCCGCTCGTCGTGCGCTACGAGAAGCTCGAGCCTCCCGAACACGGCGTGCAGGGCCGCGTCGTGTGGCTCTCTCTCCCGCCGCCCGACGAGAGGGCCGGCAGGCCCGGGCCAGCGTCGGGCAGGCCTCGCAAACCGCGCAAGGCATCGAGTTAGCGTTCTTTTGCCGTCTGGCCTGAAACCTTGCCCGTCCGTCCCTCGTAGGTGGTTCCAGGAGAGCGGGGAGCATGAAAGCTCGTGCCACGGCTGTGCTTCCGGCCCTGCTCCTCCTGGCCGGATGCCTGGACGACGCGACCACGCCCTCGGTCGCGATGGGCAGCGAGTTCGTGCTCCGGCCCTCGGAGGCCGTCTCGCTGGCGGGCGCGGACGCGGCGCTGCGCTTCGAGGCCGTGGCGGGCGACTCGCGCTGCCCCGCGGACGCGCTCTGCATCACCGCGGGAGACGCGACGGCCGTCTTCACGCTGACGCGCGGGGGCGCGAGCACCAACCTCAGCCTCCAGACCGCGGGCGAGGGGCGGCGTGCGACCCTCGAAGGCCTCACGCTGACGCTGGTCCGGCTCGATCCCTACCCGTACTCGAGCCGTCCCATCTCGCCGTCCGACTATCGCGCGCTGCTGCGCGCCGATCCCGCCTTCGACCGCTAGCCGAGGCCGGCTGGCCGCGGCCGCGGGATAGAATCGGCCGGTGCCCGAGGGGCGACTCGCGCGAGGCCTCTGGACACTGACGGCTGCCGCGCTCGTCGTGCGCGCGGCCTACCTCGTGCTCGAGCCGCGCTGCGCGCTCACGGGCGACGAGCCGAGCTGGATCGAGCTCGGGCGCCAGCTCGCGCGGCCGGCGGTCGCGTTCTCGCCGCTGCGGAGCGACCTCGTCTTCTACCCGCCCGTCTATCCGTACCTCGTCGGTGCGCTCTACCGCCTCTTCGGCTCGATGGCGGCCGTGCCGTGGGCGCAGGTGGCGCTCGGCGCGCTGCTCGTCCCCGTCGTCGGCCGCGCCGCAGCTCACGCTTTCGGCCCGCGCGCCGCGATTCTCGCCGCGGCCCTCACCGCCTTCTATCCGGAGCTCGTCTGGTACTCCGCCCACTACTGGTCGGAGACCGTGTTCCTGCTCTTGCTGTGGGGCGCGATCGAGCGTGCGCTCGCTGCGGACGCGGCAGCGTCGTGGCGGACGGCCGCGGTCGCGGGCGTGCTGTTCGGCCTCGCGACGCTCACGCGCGAGCTCTCGCTCTACCTGGTGCCGCTCGTCGCGCTGTGGATGGCGAGGCCGTGGGCCGTGGGGGCGAACGCGGCGGGCACGAAGATCGTGCTGTCCCGCAAGCGGCTGGTCGGAGCCGGCGCGCTCGCGCTCGCGACCGTGCTGACCGTCGCCCCCTGGACGCTCCGCAACGCGCTCGTCTTCCGCGCCTTCATCCCGGTCTCGACGATGGGCGGCCTCAACCTCTGGCAGGGCAACACGACGCTGACGCACCTCCAGATCTACGACGTGCTCGCCGGCATCGACGGGCCGGTCGCGCAGGACCGCTACTGCCGGCGCTTGGCGTGGGAGACGATCGCCGCACGCCAGCCCGGCTGGCTCTTCGAGAAGCTCGGCGAGCAGATGCCGGAGTTCTGGAAGGCCGGCAGCGAGGTGCTCGACCACCTCGTGGGCCGCGGCGCCTGCGGCCCCCTCGCGCCGGCTCGCCTCGTGGCGATCGAGCTCGTGCTCGTCCTGCCGTACCTGGCGCTGCTGGCGCTCGCGATCGTCGGGCTCGTGCGCGTCCGGCTCTCGCCGCCGGCCGTGTTGCTGCTCGTGCTGGCGGCGGCCTACAACGCCGCCCACGTCGCCGCGTACGCGACGACCCGCTTCCGCCTGCCGGTGCTCCCCGTCCTCTTCCTGCTCGCGGCCGCCCTGCTGGTCGGCCGCAGCGATGGCACGCTCGCTCCCTTGCGCGGACGCCGCCTGGTCCTTCTCGTGGTGCTGGCGCTCGGCGCCGTCGTCGTGCTGGCGCCGGGCCTGGAGGAGCTCGCGACGTGGCAGCGGCTCACGGGGCGGTCGTGACGCGGAGGGCCGCTGCGCTGGCGCTGCTGTCGTTCCTCGCCGGCTGCGGCGGCTCGGGCTCGGGCCCGACGGCCCCGACGCCGACGCCCACGCCGCCGCCCGCAGCCGAGCAGGACCCGCTCCGGGCCGACGCCGAGGCGAGCGGCCGCCTGATCGGCGCCGCCATCCAGTCACGCTATCTCGCCGAGCCGCTCTACGCGCGCACGCTCGCGCGGCACTTCGACTACGTCACCGCCGAGTACGAGATGAAGTGGGACCCGACCGAGCGCCAGCCGGGTGTCTTCGATTTCGCCGGCGCGGACGCGATCGTGACGTTCGCCGCCGCCAACCGCATGCAGATCAAGGGCCACGCGCTGCTCTGGCACCAGGCGCTGCCCGGCTGGGTGGCCGCGCTCCCGGCGAACGAGCTGCAGGCGGCGATCGAGAGCCACATCGCCGCCGTCGTGAGCCGCTATCGCGGCCAGATCGCGGTCTGGGACGTGGTGAACGAAGCCGTGGCCGACAGCGGCGGCCTGCGCGACACCGTCTTCCTGCAGAAGCTCGGCGAGGGCTACCTGGAGCAGGCCTTCCGGGCCGCGCACGCGGCCGACCCGGGCGCGCTGCTCGTCTACAACGACTACGGCTCGGAAGGGCTCGGCCGCAAGTCCGACGACGTCTACGCGCTCGTGCGCCGGCTGCTCGAGCGCGGCGTGCCGATCGGCGGCGTGGGCCTGCAGATGCACGTGGCGGCGCAGAACCGCCCGTCGAACGCCGACATCGCGGCGAACATGCGCCGGCTGGGCGCGCTCGGCCTGCGCGTGAACGTCAGCGAGATGGACGTGCGGATCCGAAACGTGGCCGGCGACCTTTCGGCGCGGCTCGAGGTGCAGCGGCGCGAGTACCGCGACATCGTCGGGCTCTGCACGGCCGAGCCCGCCTGCCACGCCGTGACGTTCTGGGGCTTCACGGACCGCTACTCGTGGATCGACGGCTTCTTCGGGCCCGACGACCCGCTGCCGTTCGACGAGTCCTACGCCGCCAAGCCCGCCTTCTTCGGCGTGCAGGACGCGCTGCGCGGCCGCTGAGCTTGCCCGAGGGCCGCGAGCCGGAACAAGCTGGGGACTCCCCCTTTCAGCCGAAGGAGGCCCCGATGCCGCGAAAGAGGACGCTCGTCGACCACGTCCACGAGGTGCTGCGGGGCGGCCACGCGCACGAGACCTTCGAGAAGGTGCTCTCGGACTGGCCCGTCAAGCTGCGCGGCGTGAAGCCGCAGGGCGCGCCGCACACCGCCTGGCAGCTGCTCGAGCACATGCGGATCTGCCAGTGGGACATCCTCGAGTTCAGCCGCAGCGCGGACCACGTCTCGCCGACCTTCCCCGACGGCTACTGGCCGAAGAGCGAGGCGCCGCCCGATGCGGCCGCGTGGGACGCGAGCGTCTCTGCCTTCAAGTCCGACCGCGCCGAGATGGAGACGCTCGTCGGCAGCCCCAAGACCGACCCGTTCGCGCGCATCCCGCACGGCGACGGCCAGACGGTGCTGCGCGAGGCGCTGATGCTGGCCGACCACAACGCCTACCACCTCGGCCAGCTCGTGCTGCTGAAGCGCCTGCTCGGCGCCTGGAAGGGCTAACGCCTCAGCCGCGGAACAGGTAGATCAGGCCGACGATCGTGCCGGTGGCGACGACGAGCGTGCGCAGCGTGCTCGCGCGGATGCGGCTCGCGAAGCGGCCGCCGAGGACGCCTCCCGCCACGGCTCCGACCGCCATCACCGCGGCGGCCGGCCAGTGGACCGGACCGAACGCGGCGAAGAGCAGCGCCCCGGCGAGGTTGGCCGCGAAGCCGATCGCCTGCTTGCTGGCGTTCAGGCGCGTGAGCGAGTCGTGGAGCACGAGGCCGAGCACCGCGAGCACGATCACGCCGAGGCCCGCGCCGAAGTAGCCGCCGTAGATGGCGGCGGCGAACACGGCCGGCGTGGCGATCGCCTCTCCGCGACGGGCGTGCGCGTCGCCGTCCGCGTCGCTGCTCGAGCCCGCGAGGCGTTTCAGCAGCCAGCCGCGCAGCGGATCCTGGACGGCGAGCAGCGCCGACGCCCCGAGGATCAGCCACGGCACCAGGCTCCGGAAGAGCGCCTCGCTCGTGTGGAGCAGCAGGTAGCCGCCGGCGAAGCCGCCGAGGAGGGCCGCCGGCGTGAGGCGCGCGAGCCGCGCTCCCTGCCCGGCGAGCTCCCGGCGCAGCGCGACCAGGCCGCCGAGCGCTCCGGGGGCCACTGCGAGCGTGTTGGTGACGTTCGCCGCGACGACGGGCAGCCCGAGCGCCGTGAGCGTCGGGAAGGTGATGAGCGTGCCGCCGCCGGCGATGGCGTTGACGGCGCCGGCGCCGACCGCCGCGAGCGCGGCGAGCGCGAGCTCGGCGGGGGAGAGCACGGGACCGGGCACGGGAGGCCGGACGGTAGCACGCGGCTCGAGCCGCTACAATCCCGGGACGCGTCCTCGCGCGCTCTCGCGGCCCATGCGACTCGCCCCCGACCTCCGCGCCAAGCTGCTGCTCGCGCTCGCCAGCGCGCTGCTGACGCTCGTCGTCTTCGTCCTCGGCTACGAGGCCTGGCAGACGGCGAAGTACCGCGCCTGGCGGGCGCGCTACGACAACAAGGGCTGGCTCGGGACGCTCACGGTGCCGTCGAGCGACCCTGTGCTGATGTGGGAGTACAAGCCGCACGGCAGCCACCGTGGCATCGAGACGAACCGCTACGGCTTCCGCGAGCGCGACTTCGACGCGCCGGGCAAGCCCGCGGGCGTCCATCGCGTCGCCTTCGTCGGCGACTCCGTCACGCTCGGGCTCGGCGTCCAGCCGGAGCAGACCTTCGAGCGGCTGGTCGAGCAGGAGGCCCGAACGCTCGCGCCCGAGCCCGCGCTGCAGGCCCTGAACTTCGGCGTCGACGGCTACAACACGACGCAGGTCGCCGAGCTGCTGAAGACGCGCGTGCCCGCCTTCGAGCCGGACCGCGTCGTCTACGTGATGTGCCTGAACGACTTCGACCGGACTGACTCCTCGGCCGAGAAGATCCGATACTTCCGAAGGCCGGCGAGCTTCTTCCTCGACGACATGCGCGTGCTCTACCGCCGTGTGCGCGGGATCGAGTTCCACCGCTATCACTTCGACAAGAACCGGGCCTCGGCTCTGGCCGACGTGCTCGCGATGAAGCAGGCCGCGGGTAAGCGCTTCCTGCTGGTGGTGCTGCCCGTCTTCTTCGAGGGCCAGCACGACTTCGCGTCCTATCCGCTCCGCGACATCCACGCGGCGGTGCTCGCCTTCTGCGCGCAGAACGGGATCGACGCGACCGACCTGCTGCCGGCCTTCGAGCGCTCGAGCCACGACGCGGCGCAAGACGCGCTCGATCCGTGGCACCTGTCGGCCCAGGGCCACGCGCTCGTGGCGCGGGAGCTGGCGCCGCTCCTCGTCCCGCGGCAGAATGGCGCGCGTGAGACTCGATAGCCGCGCGATCGAACGCGCGCGCCGCCACCTCGGCGGCTGCAGCGACAGCGTGATCGCGCGGCTCTCGAAAGAGATCGGCGCGGTGCCGATGGGCGTGCGCCGCGGCGGCAGCGCGTTCGCCTACCTCTCGCGCGCGATCCTGGCGCAGCAGATCAGCACCGCGGCCGCGCGCTCGATCGGCCAGCGCATGACGGACCGCTGGGGCTGGCCCTGGCGTCCGGAGCAGGTTCTCGCGGCAAGCGACGACGAGATGCGCGCCCTCGGCCTGTCGCGCCAGAAGGCGTCGTACCTGCGCGATCTGGCGGCGCACACGAACAACGGGCTCCCGCTCCAGCGCCTGAGCCGCATGACCGACGAGCGCGTGATCGAGACGCTTACGGTGGTGAAGGGCATCGGCCGCTGGACGGCGGAGATGTACCTGATGTTCCGGCTCGGGCGCGGCGACGTGCTGCCGGTGGACGACCTCGGGATCCGCTCCGCGATGCGGCGGGCCTACGGGATGCGCGGTCTGCCCAGGAAGGAGCGGATGCGGCGCATCGCCGAGGCCTGGAGGCCGTACCGCTCGATCGCCTGCTTCTATCTCTGGACGAGCCTCGACGCTGCGAAGAAGCCGCTGCCGAAGCCGCACCGCAAGGCGCGCTGACGAACCCCCGCGCGGAACCCGCGCTTGCAGAGTCCGCGTAGAATCGAAAGCTTGCGGACATCGCCGGCATTCGAAGTATTGGATGCGGCGCCCCGCGACTCACGAGGAGGATCGATGCGTGGTTTGATCGCGGCGGCCGCTCTCGGCCTGCTGCCTGCCCTCGCCGCCGCCGCGCCCGCGGCGGGCGGCTTCAAGATTCCCATCGCGGTGAAGAAGCTGCCGAACGGCCTCACCGTCGTGGTCTCGGAAGACCACTCGGCGCCTACCTTCGGCATCAGCACCGCCTTCGGCGTCGGCTTCCGGCTGGAGCCGAAGGGCCGGACCGGTTTCGCGCACCTGTTCGAGCACATGATGTTCGAGGGGACGCCCGTGGCTCCCAAGGGCACGCTCACGCGCGTGATCGAGGGCGGCGGCGGCGTGCTGAACGGCTCGACCCGCAACGACTACACGAACTACATCGCCTCGGCGCCCGTCTCGGCGCTCGACGCGATCCTGTGGCTCGAGGCCGACCGCATGAAGGCGCTCGACTTCTCCGACAAGAACCTGAAGAACCAGCAGGAGGTCGTGAAGGAGGAGATCCGCGTCAACGTGAAGAACCGGCCGTACGGGCTCTTCTTCTGGACCGACCTCGTGGGCAAGGCCTACGACAAGTGGGAGAACAACCACGACGGCTACGGCTCGTTCGACGACCTCGACGCCGCCAACATCAAGGACGTCGAGGGCTTCTTCCAGAGCTACTACGGACCGAACAACGCGGTGATCGGCATCGTGGGCGACGTCACGCCCGACGAGGTGTTCGCGAAGGTCGAGAAGTACTTCGGCGCGCTGCCCGCGCGGCAGGTGCCGGCCCGCGCGGACGTCACCGAAGGCATGAACTCGGCCGAGCGCACGCTCGGCCAGTCGGACGCGCTCGCGCGCGTGCCGGCGGTGGCAGTCGGCTACAAGGTGCCGATGAAGATCGGCAAGGACTACGTGGCCCTGGTGGTGCTCGGCGACGTGCTGCTGAACGGCGACGCCTCGCGGCTCTACCAGACGCTCGTGAAGGGCAAGGAGCTGATGCTGCAGGTGCAGGGCGGCCTCAACTTTCCGTTCGAGAGCCCGTGGAGGAACGCGGGCCCCACGCTCTTCAGCTACTTCGGCCTCTACAAGCCGGGCACGGACGTGAAGGCCGTGGTCGACGCCGCCCAGGCGGAGGTCGCGAAGATCCAGAGCGCCGGCGTGCCCGCGGTGGAGCTCGCGCGCGTGAAGAACAAGATGCGCGCGGACTACTACTCGGGCATCGAGCTGCCGATCAACCGCGCCGACACCATCGCACTCGCGCAGCTGCTGCTCGGAGACGCCAACGCGGTCAACACGATTCCCGCGGACATCGAGACGGTGACGTCCGCCGACCTGCAGCGCGTGGCCGCGAAGTACCTGACCGCCGGCAACCGCACCGTGGTGGACCGCAAGCCGGCCGCCCCCGAGGCGAAGAAGGAGTAGCGCCATGAAGAAGACACTCGCCCACGTGCTCTGCGCCGTCCTCGCGCTCGCGCTGCCCGCGGCCCTCGCGGCGTCCGAGAAGAAGCCGCTGCCTAAGGACCTGCCGCCCTTCGGCGCCGACAAGCCGCTGCCGGTCCCCGAGATCGCCCAGTCGAAGCTGCCCAACGGCCTGAGCGTCTGGCTGGTGCGCCGCAGCGGCTTCCCGCGCGCGGCAGTGGTGCTGGCCGTGCGCGGCGGCGGCACGGCCTCCGACCCGAAGAACGCGGAGGGCATCACCGAGCTGCTCGCGGACACGGTGAAGGAAGGCACCGCGACACGCACGAGCCGCGCGATCGCAGAGGAGCTGCAGGGCGTGGGCGCCGAGATCGGCGCCAACGGCGCGCCGGACGCGATCTACGTCACGGCGAGCGGCCTCGGCACCGGCGTGCCGAAGATCGTCGAGGTGCTGGCCGACGTGGCTCGCAACGCCTCTTTCCCGCAGGCCGAGGTCGAGCTCGCCAAGGGCAACGCGCTCCAGGGCCTGGCCGCCCGCGAGTCGACGCCGGAGTTCCAGGCGCAGAAGGCGCTCGCGCGTGCGATCTACGGCGATCACCCGTACCACATCGTCGCGCCCAGCGCCGAGACGATCCAGGCGGCGACGCCAGCGCAGCTCAAGGAAGAGCACGCCCGCCGCTTCCACCCTGAGCGCTCCCTGCTCGTCGTGGTGGGGGAGTTCGACGCAGCGGCGGTGACGGCCGCCGTGACGAAGAGCTTCGGCCCGTGGAAGGGGAGCGCCGAGAACGTGCCGGACACGCCGGCGTCGCCTGCGGCACCCGCGGCACGGCGGCTGCTGATCGCGCCGCGCGCGGGTTCCGTGCAGTCGCAGATCGTGGTCGGCCGCATCGCCGCGACCGTCACCGACCCCGACTACTACCCGCTGCTCGTCGCGAACACGATCTACTCGGACGCCTTCGGCAGCCGGCTGGTCGAGAACATCCGCGAGGACAAGGGCTACACCTACTCGCCGGACGGCTCGATCGCCACGCGCACGAAGGGCGGTCTCGTCACGGCGACGGCGGACGTCCGCACCGAGGTGACCGGCGCGACGCTCACCGAGATCTTCTACGAGCAGGATCGCCTGGGCTCGACGCTGCCGACCGACGAGGAGCTCCAGCGCGCCAAGCGCTATCAGGGCGGCCTCTACCTGCTGCGCAACCAGATCCAGGGCGCCGTCGCCAACACGCTCGCCTCGAACTGGGTGAAGGGCTTGCCGCCCGAGGCGCTCGGCGAGTTCGTCTCGAAGGTGAACGCGGTGACGGCCGACCAGGTGCGCGCCGCCGGCCGCAGCTACTTCCCGTCGTCGCGCCTCACGGTCGTGGTCGTGGGCGAGGAAGCGAAGGTCAAGGAGGAGCTCGCACCGTTCGGCGAGGCGACCGTCCTCAAGCCTTAGCTGTCGTCCGAGCAGTAGGGCCAAGGTCGACGCCTCCGCGGCGCCGGGATCCCGGGCGAGGTTCAATGTCCAACAGGAACCTCTCCCGGGAGCCTCCGGTCGCCGCTATCCGTGGCGACCTTGGCATTGCGTCGACGTCGCTGAGGCTCGAGGCCGTCGCGTCGGCCTCAGCGCATTGCTGTCGAGTGGATGTCGCTCAACTCGGGGCGCCCCGAGTTGAAGACGCAGCGTCGCGCGGAGGCTTCGACCTCGGCCTACTGGTCGGCCACGGTCTTCTTGTTGTTCCGCGCGAGCTCGGCTTCGGCGGCGGCGAAGCCGAAGGCCGCCCACTGCTCGCCGGTCGTCACCTGCTCGAAGGCGGCCCGCGCCTCGTCGGCACGACCGTTGACGAGCGCGAAGTTGCCGACGGCGTAGCCGTAGGTCGCGCGCGCCACGCCGTCGCCGCCGGCGCGCAGCAGGTCCTCGGGCTTGTAGACGCCCTTGTACATGAGCAGGCGGTTCAGGTAGACGCGCGAGTCGCCGACCTTCATGTCCGGGCGGACCGTCTCCAGGAGCGCCGCGGCCTCCTTGTCCTTGCCCTCGCGTCGCAGCGTCATGTACATCCAGTCGGTCACGCCGACGACGCTCTCGTCGCTGCCGCGCGCCGTCTCGAGGCAGCGCCTGTAGGCCTTCTCCGCGGAGGCGAAGTCTCCCTTCAGGTAATGCGCGAGACCGAGGTGGTAGAAGATCCCGTACTGGAGTGTGGTCGTCGCAGGCTTGGTCGGATCCGAGCCCGGCTCGGGCTCGTCCTTCTTGCCCTTGACGAGCTCCGCCGCGCGCGAGAGGTCGGCCAGAGCCTTGTCGTACTGCCGCGTCGTGATGTACCGATGGCCGCGGTGGCGCAGCAGGCGCGGATCGTCGGGGTGCGCCACGAGCCCGCGCGCGAAGGCGTCGATCGACTCGCGGTAGCGGCCGAGGTAGGCGTAGCGGCGGCCGAGCCACACGGCGGCGTCGGCGTTCTTCGGGTCCTTCACGAACTCGGCGGTGGCCTTCGTGAGGTCCGCGTCGAGCGTCTTCTGCCGATCCGCCGAGAGCGCCGGCGCGAAGAGCGGCACGCCGAGGAGTGACGTCGCCTCGGGCTTGCCGCCGTCGGGGCCCGAGCCCTCGCGAGCGGCCGTGACGACGCCGGGCCGCAGGAAGCGGTCGTACCAGGCGAGGTAGCGCTCGAGGCGGTCCTTCTGGTAGCTCGGCGTGCGGATGCCGTGCCACTGGTTCGGGTAGATCACGAGCTCGGTCTCGGCCTTGCCCACGCGGCGCAGCGCCTGGTAGAGCTGCTCGGAGTTGATGAGCGGCACGTTCATGTCGAGCTGGCCGCACATCACGAGCGTCGGCGTCGTCACCTTCTCGACGTCGAAGAACGGCGCGCTGACCGCGAGCCAGCGTTCGCGTTCCTTCCACGGCAGCCCGAGCTCGATCTCGTAGTGGGCCTGGTAGTGGTCCGTGCCGTAGCCGGCCAGGATGTTCGCGATGCTCGCGCCCGTGACCGCGGCCTTGAAGCGCGTCGTCTTCGTGATCACGTGGTCGGTCAGCATGCCGCCGTAGCTCCAGCCGCCGACGCCGAGCCGGTTCGGGTCCGCGACTCCCTTCGCCACGACCGCGTCCACCGCGGCCATCACGTCCTCGAAGTCCTTGTTGCCCCAGTCGGCCCAGATCGCGCGGCTGAAGGCCGTACCGTAGCCCGTCGAGCCGCGCGGGTTCGCGGAGACGACCGCGTAGCCGTAGGCCGCCAGCAGCTGCCACTCGAGGTTGAAGGCGGTCGAGTACTGCGACGCCGGCCCGCCGTGGATGCGCAGGATCGCCGGCAGCTTCTTCGCCTCCGTCTCGCCCGGCGGCAGGGTCAGGAAGCCGTCGACCGGCGTGCCGTCCTTGCTCGTGGCCTTGAAGCGCTCGACGCGGCCGAGCTTCAGGCCCTTCAGCAGCGCGTCGTTCACGTGCGTGACGCGCTCCAGGCCGCTCTTGCCGACGCGCGAGATCTCCGCGGGCTGCTGCGTC
>Ga0111538_10011996_pt1 | contig 11455 bp, 6 predicted proteins | sample SoiMethybrSBSTD1_FD_79669 | JGI IMG/M metagenome (GOLD analysis project Ga0111538, IMG submission 79669) | Bulk soil microbial communities from a Populus tree surrounding site in Tennessee, USA - Soil MetaG P. TD hybrid SBSTD1 (version 2)... | ecosystem: Environmental > Terrestrial > Soil > Tree...
GCCGTAGGATCGAAGTTGCTTAACAGATGATCCCGTTCGTCGATAACGCCGAAGTAGTCCCAACGTAGTCCGAGATTGAACGTGAGCTGGGGACTATAACGAAACGTGTCCTGCAAATAACCTGCGTGTGCGTTCTGAAAAGTGAAGCGGTTTGAGTTGCCACGCGCGGCTCGGCCGCCGCTGAGTGTGCCGGAGAGAAAGTCTTCGAGGGAAGCGAAGTCCAAACGGCCGCGATACCCGGCATCGAAAAATTGATCCACCGTGGTACGTCGAAATTCGTAACCAAACTTCAGATCGTGCTTTGTGAGTTTCCAGGAAAAGTTATCGATCAGTTGATAATTGATGTCGGTACGCGCGCGCGGGACCGAGAGTGTCGCGCCGATGTTGGCGATTCCCAAATCGTCCTGAATGCGAATTTGCGGCAGACCAAAGTCCTGCTCGCTGGTGATGCCGGTGTTGAGTCCGATCGAACGCGGGTCGAAATCGTTGTCTTCCGGAAAAAATCCTTCCTTGAAGCGGTTGAAACCAAATCGCAGCTCGTTGACTTTAGTCGAGGAAAGAAGCTTCAGATAAGAAATCGAAACAAGATGGACCTTCGTTGGAGTCGTTGTGTTGAAGCCCGGAAGAATATTGCCCGCGAGAATGGCGAGTGGAAAAGACTGATCGCTCGTGCCGTAGAAATAGCGACCGGTAAGTTGGTTGTCCTTATTGAATGAGTGATCGATCTTGGCGATCAAGCTGTCGACGTCGTTGGAAGCAGGCGTCGTGACGAAGAGATTCGGTTCACCGCTGTTATCAAAGAGCGGCAATGGGTTGTTCGGCGCGGGCCAGGGATTGCGAGCCAGCAGACGCGTGATAACGGGATTTGTTGGACCACCAAGAGCAGCGATCTCGCGCGGATCAGGAACGCGGGCCGTTGAATTCAGTCCCACTCGTTCGCGTTGGCCCTCGTAAGCGAAGAAAAAGAACGTCTGATCTCGCTTTATTGGGCCACCAATTGCGCCGCCGAACTGATTGTTTCTAAACGCGGTTTGCGGTTCAGAGTCGCGATTGAAAAAGTTGCGCGCATCCAGTTTGTCGTTGCGGAAAAATTCGAAGAGCGAACCGTGAAAATCGTTCGTGCCTGACTTGGTAACGATGTTCACAGTAGCGCCGGAGTTGCGGCCAAACTCGGCTTCGACGTTTGTTTGAATTGCCGCTTCCGAAATGGCTTCGAGTGGCAGGATGGTTGCGGGAGTTCCGAAAACTCCGGCTTCGTTGATCGCCGGCAAGTTTCGGTAGCCGTCGTTCATGTCTGTGCCGTCGAGCAGATAATTGTTTGCCCGACCGCGATTGCCGTTCGCGCTGAACAATCCGAACGAACCCGGAGAATCAGTTGCACCAGAAGGATCGCCGGTGGCGCCGGGAACCATAACCAGGAATTTGGTGAAGTCGCGTCCGTTGATGGGCAGGTCTGCGGCGGCTTTCGTCGTGATTGTGCCACCAAGCGTGTTGCTGGTGGTTTCGACTTGTTCGTTTGTAGCCACCAACACCACTACGTCTGAGCCGGAGACACTTAGAGTCACGTCAACGCGTCGTTCACTGGCCACTTCGACTATGACGTTTGAGACGACTTGCGGCGCAAACCCCACATTCTCAACGCGCACTTCATACAACCCAATCGGCAACTCAGCAAAGGTATAGTTGCCCTCGGCGTCGGCGGTAGTCGAACGCTCGAGACCAGTGTTCGTGTTTTTGACCGTGATCTTCGCCCCGGTGACGAGAGCTCCACTCGGATCCTTGATCGTGCCGAGAATCGTGCCGCGGAATGTTTGTGCAGAGACAGTCAGTGACAGCAGCGAGATGAAGAGGAGCGCAGGAGCAATCCGCATATCGTGACTCCTTTATCCACAGATTACCCAGATTATTAATCCGTGTAATCTGTGGATGCAAGGGTTGGACCAACGATTACTGCGTCGTGCAAGATGTGTCGTCGATTACAAACGACGTTTGCAACGACGAATCCTCAACTCCAAGGAAGTAGATTCGAATAGTCTGTCCCTTGAAGGCAGTAATGTCGAAAGTCTTCAATACGTAGCCGGTTGTCTCGTTAAGATTCGAATAAGTGGCCAGTGTAGTTAACACGGTGTTACTCGAGTTGCGAATTTGGACCTGCAACGTGTCGAAGGGTGTTACGGTTGTAGTTTCGGATGAATTGATCTTCAGCCAGAAGCTGAGCGTCACAGTTGTCGCAGTGGACGGAACAGTGATCTGCTGGAAGAGCGAGTCGGTATGCGTTGTGCCATAACCGTCGAGCCACGCGTAGAAGGAGCCGGAGCGAGGTGTTTGTCCCGTCGAATTGGTGATCACGCCCGCAGTCGCGGTCCAATTGACGGCGCCTGATTCGAATCCACGGTTCAACAGCAACTCTGCTCCCGGAACTGGAGTCGGAGTTGGCGTTGGAGTCGGTGGCGGCGCACCAGTCAGGAGTGAGAAGAGCAGCCGGTTCGGCGATCCCGTACCGGGGTTGCTCACATGATTCAGGGTGGCGCTGTTGATGATAGCTGCCGTGACCGTTGCCGGTGAAGCAGTTGGATTGGTTTCGAGGAATAAAGCTGCTACGCCGGTGACGTGCGGCGTTGCCATCGAGGTTCCGGAGATCGTGTTGGTTGCTGTATCGCTGGTTCTCCATGACGAGGTGATGCTGCTGCCCGGCGCGAAGAGGTCGACGCAGGTTCCGAAGTTTGAGAATGAGGAACGTGCATCGGTCATTGTCGTCGAGCCGACCGTAATCGCGCTCGCCACGCGAGCCGGCGACGTGTTACACGCATCCTGATTTTCATTGCCCGCTGCAATCGCGTAAGTCACACCATCGTTGATCGAGTTTGTGACTGCGGTGTCGAGTGCAGATGAAATGCCGCCACCCAAACTCATGTTCGCAACTGCCGGTTGTCCCGCCTGATGATCGGACGTGACGAAATCCACACCGGCGATGACGCCGGAGTTAGTTCCACTACCACTCGAATCGAGCACACGGACTGCCACGAGCGTGACATTCTTCGCGACGCCATAAGTTGAGCCGCCGACAGTGCCGGAGACGTGAGTGCCGTGTCCATTGCCGTCGTTGGTGCCGAGCCCATCGTTGATGGCTGTGAAGCCGGAGATCACGCGTCCCGCAAACTGCGTGTGCGTCGCGCGGATTCCGGTATCGATGATGTAAGCCTTAACGCCGGAGCCGGTCGCGTTGTAGTTGTAGTTTCCATCGAGCGGAAGATCTCTCTGATCGATGCGATCGAGTCCCCAGGTAGCGCCTGTTTGAGTTGTATTAATCGAGACGACGCCATCCTCTTCGACAAACGCAACCTGTGGATCGTCGGCGAGGCGGAGAGCTTGTTGTTCATTCATGCGCACCGAGAAACCTTTGATTGCCCGATGATAAGTTTGACCGTTATTACGATCGCCACCGAAATCACGCGCGAGACGGTGAGCCACGCCGTCGACGTCGGCGACGTCGTCTTTGAGTACGACGATGTATTGGTTGGCAATTTTTTTGTCCGCGCTCATGCGCCGGAATTTATTGCCGTTGGAATTCTGACCGTGAGCTGCAGTGAGGACTATCACTGCGACCGAAATGGCTACCAGAGCAAAAACCGCAAGCGTTTTCTTCATATGACCTCCAGTGAGATAAGTTTCTGTTTGGGAGCGTCCGCCGCTGAGCAGTCGGGAAATCCAGGGGAAAGACGCGGGCTGGATCGCACGACAATATCGTCAATACTTTTTATCTGGGGTGAACTGAGCCAAACTGGGAGGAACAGCCTTTGGGAGGTAGCTTGTTTCTGGGTGCGGCAGATGATAGAGCCACGATGGACAAAAAGCAAATCTAAATCTGGTGTAACAACTTATCCTGTGAATCCTGTTAATCTTGTCAGTCCTGTCTACATGATTTACAGGATTCACAGGATGAGGAGATCGACATGAATGTGTTTGTGGCGTTGTTGCGTGGCGTCAACGTCGGCGGCAACAACATGATCAGTATGAGCTCGTTGAAGAAGAGCTTCGAGGCGCTGGGCTTTCCGCACGTTTCCACTTACATCAACAGCGGGAACATCATTTTTACGACAAAGGAGAAAGACGCGCGGAAGCTGGAGAAGAAGATCGAGCAGATGCTGGCGAAGGAATATCAGCTCGATTCCAGAGTAGTGTTGCGCACTCTTCCTGAGATGGAAAAACTGGTGCAGAGTTTACCGAAGACGTGGGCCGGCGATCCCAACTGGCGATACAACGTGATCTTCCTGCGCCACACAATTGACTCAGAAAAAATCCTGGACGAGCTCGTGGTCAAGGACGGCATCGAGGAAGTGCTCTATCGTCCGGGCGCGCTCCTTTGGTCGGCACAGGTAAGCGATTTGACCCGCACGCAGATGGTGAAACTCTCCAGCCGTAAGATTTATCAGGACATGACGATCAGAAACCTCAACACCACGCGTAAGCTCAGTGAGTTAATGAAGAAAGTGGCTGAGACAAAGTAGTTAACTCCCAAATCCTGTCGCATTTTCTGAATTTCACGTATGATCCGCCGTATCCGTTCAAGCACTGGAGCGATTCGATGAGCGACCGCAAATACCGGCACCGCGGCTACATGGACAACGATCGCGAACCGCAGCGACCAAAACCTCAGTCAAAACCGCCGCAGGGACAATCAAGACCTCAGGATCGCGAAGGCCCGCGTTCACCAAAGATGATGGCGTTTGGGGAAGCAGTGAAGTGTGCGAACTGCGGAATTCCGGCTCCAGCCACGATCAACTTCACCAGTTCGTGCTCCAAGTGCAACAGCGCGCTCCACAGTTGCCGGCAGTGCACTCATTTTGATCCCAGCGCCCACTTCGAATGCAGCACGAAGATCACAAAACGCATCGTGAACAAGAACGCAAACAACACGTGCGAGCTGTTTGCGCCACGAACGGTGGTTGAGCGGCAAACTTCTTCAGGCGCTCCGACAGATGCTCGGGCGGCGTTCGCAAAACTATTCAAGAAATGAAATACCTAATCATCATTGTCTTCGTCGTACTACTGGCCGGCATTATTCTCAGGTCGACGCGGACTCAGCGTTAATCCACAGATTACGCAGATTCACTCACCCTGAAAGTTTTCGGCGAGCACATCAATTTTTTCGATGCTTGGCGGCTTCGCCAACAGCGTGCTTGCTTTTTCCATCAACGCCTTTGCGACGGCTCCGGAGAGATGAGCGTCCCGTCCTGCATCATCTGGAAAAACGTCGAAGATACCGAATTCGGATTGTCCCATCCGAATAGCGAACCACGCAGTGGTGGCGGGTTCCTGTTGGACCAGCGGTACGGCGGAACGGAGAAACGCTTCCACCTCGGCTTCCTTACCTGATTTCGCTTCCAAACGCACGAGCAAACCTTTGGTTGTCATGAGATCCTCCCTTTGTGCCAGTTTGTGGCTTTTTCATAAGCAAATGCAAATGAGAGTAGTTTTGCTTCGCTGAAGCTCGGCGCAGAGATCTGTAATCCGATCGGCAGATCAGCTCGAGTGAAGCCGCAGGGAATCGAGATCGTGGGCACACCGTACGCATTGAAAGGCCGGGTGTTTCTCAGCCAGAGCTCGCCCGCTGGATCAGGCGACATGTCCAGAGCTTCTCTGATTGTGATAGGCGGCACGGGCGTTGTTGGCGTAATCAGAAAGTCGACTTTCGAAAAAACATCGTCAATCTCACGTCGCACGCGGTCTAAGTGCTGTCGCGCTTCGATGTAAGAAACAGTGTCGATTGCTGCTGCCTGTTTGAGTCTTTCGCGAATCCACGGCAGATAAAGATCGGGCGTGGTCGTGAACGACTTTGCGTGCAGGGCGTAGACTTCCGGCGCTTGCACGGCAGTTGGCGTGGCAGGCAGATCAACTTCCGATATGTCCGGTGCAAAATTGCTGATTTGTTTCAGGGCCTGATCGATGGCGGTCGCGATTTCGGGATCGAGACTATCGAAGTACGGACGTCGCACAATGCCGACGCGCGGCCTGGTCGTCGTCTCGGTCAGTTTCTCAGCGTACGAATCAACCGGAAAGTCGATACACGTCGTATCGAGCTTGTCGTAACCTGCGATCGCTTGCAGCAGCAGCGCCGTGTCTCGCACGTCACGGCAAAGTGGGCCCACGTGGTCCAACGACGCGGAAAGCGGAAACACGCCGCGAACGCTGACGCGTCCATAAGTCGGTTTCAAACCCACGATACCGCAGAATGCCGCCGGCTCGCGGACAGACCCGCCGGTGTCAGTGCCGATGGCCCCGAAGCACATGCCTGTGGCGACAGCCGCGGCCGAACCACCTGAAGAACCACCCGCGATGCGATCTGTGTCGCAGGAATTACGAACAGGACCAAAGTAAGACGACGTCGACGTGCCGCCGTAAGCAAACTCCTGCATATTCTGTTTGCCGATCAGCACTGCACCGGCGCTCTTCAGACGCTGAACGATGTAGGCGTCCTCAGTGGGAACGCGCTCTGCGAAGAGAGCGCTGCCGCAGGTCGTCTTTACACCTGCCGTATCGATTAGATCCTTCAAGCCGATAGGAATACCGTGCAGTGGTCCACGCCAGTTGCCGGCGTTGATCTCAGTTTCCGCTGCGCGAGCCTCCGCAAGCGCGCTATCGTGCATCACAGTTATGAAGGCGTTGATGGTCGGATTGAGTTCTTCAATGCGAGCCAGGCACTTCATGGTGAGTTCAACCGGCGAGATCTCTTTCCGGCGCAGCAACTCAGAAGCTTCCGCGATCGTAGTGTTTTGCATGTGGCTCAGAAAATTCTTGACAGACTTGCTATTGATACTTTATACAAAACAGTTCGCGCGATGAAGGGTTGCGCGTTACAAAAGAGAAACTTCAATGTTGATGAGCAGGACACACAGAGAACACTTAATGCGATGGCAGCGACGCGCCGCCACGTATGTGGTCGTATGCTCAGCCAATATTTTTGGCGGCAAACTCGGACAAGAAACGTCCATAAATAGCCGCAATATCAGGCAATAATACAGCGGGAGCGGCCTCCCGCTCCCAATCTCAAAAAAGTTCACGAGAATTGAAGGAGCGGGCAGCTTCCCTGAGAAGCTTAAAGCCCGCTCCTTTAGTTTTTTGACAATCGAAATACTTTTTGCGGGATGAAGGCAGGGAGCCTTCAACGGATGATGAACTCGGTGCTTGCGAGAGTCCGCGAGTTCGCCATCCTCGGGAGACGTGTGCCTCGAAGTGTGCCTGAAAGTGTGATCGGGGCTTTGTTTCTCTCTGCCTTCATCTGTTTCTAAACGCATGTGTGGCTGAGCAGCAAAAGCTCCTGACTGTAAATCAGGCGTCCCATCGTGGGCTTCGTAGGTGCGAGTCCTACCACATGCACCAGATCTATTTTCAATTTCCAATTGCCGATTTAAGAACGCAGGTTAGGCAAATCGACAATTGGCAATCGGCAATTGGAAATCTCGGAAGGGTAGCCTAACTGGTAAGGCAGTAGTCCCGAAAACTACCGCGCTCGTCGCTTGCAGGTTCAACTCCTGTCCCTTCCTCCAATTCACGGAGGCGTCGCCTAACTGGTATGGCAGCGGTCTACTAAATCGTCGCGCACCGCGAGTGCGCATGCAGGTTCGACTCCTGTCGCCTCCGCCAGAATTTTTGCGGAGTGGCCGAGCTGGAAAGGCGCGAGTCTCTGAAACTCGTTTACGTAGGTTCGAATCCTACCTCCGCGACCAACTTATGCCGGTGTAGCCCAACTGGAATGAGGCGCTAGTCTTAGAAACTAGACTGTGTGGGTTCGAATCCCTCCACCGGTACCAACTTTGCGCGTGTAGCCCAAGTGGCAGAGGCGGCTGACTTAAAATTAGCACAGTGACGAGTTCGAATCTCTCCACGCGCATATGGACCATGGGGATGAACGCGAAATGGAAAGCGGGCTGATTTTCAATCAGTTGATTTGCGAGTTCGAGTCTCGTCGTCCCTGCCAATTCTCAATGCTCCTGTAGCTCAACTGGAAGAGCGCGACGCTACGAACGTCGTAGTTGTGGGTTCAAGTCCTGCCAGGAGTTCCAATTACTTGGACCACGGATCTGTGGCCCGGTCGGATAGCTGAGGTGGATTAGCACGGGTCTGAAAAACCCGAGAGGTTGGTTCGAATCCAACTCCGACCGCCAATCAAGCCCGAGTAGCTCAATCGATGGAGCGCTGGTCCTACAAACCGGAGGTTGAAGGTTTAAATCCTTCCTTGGGCACCAATCTTATCGGGGCGTGACTCATCTCGGCAGAACGGTGACTGTCAGAGATCGTGGAGTTCGCAGAGGCGCGTCGGCCTCACGCCCCGTCCAACTGCGGCCCGCGTTCCCGGCATCGGTCTTCTAAACCGAACCTCCGAAGAGCTGGGCGGAAAGGCACGAGGTTCAACTCCTCCGCGGGCTTCCAAAAAGTTTCGGGCTGGTGATGTAACTGACAGCATAGAAGTCCTGCAAACTTCTCGTGAGGGTTTAACTCCCTCCCAGTCCACCAAATTCTTGCGGCGTAGCTCAATTGGATCCAGAGCACTCGTCTTGTAAACGAGTTGGTGCGAGTTCAACTCTCGTCGCCGCAGCCATCATTGCGGGAATAGAGCAACGGAGGCTCATTGGTCTCATAAGCCAACTAACGCGGGTTCGACTCCTGCCCCCGCAACCATTTTTCTTGTGGCGTAGCCAAGTTGGTAAGGCACCGGATTGTTAATCCGGTTATCGAAGGTTCGAGTCCTTCCGCCACAGCCACTCTTCCGATCCGGAGCTCGAGCGACAGAGCAGCGGCCTTTTAAGCCGTGAGGTGCGGGTTTGAGCCCCGCCGGATCGACCATCGCGGTGTAGCACAATCGGCAGTGCACTCGATCGATAATCGAGCGACGAAGGTTCGATTCCTTCCGCCGCGACCAACTCAACGGGGCATAGCTCAATCGGTAGAGCAGCCGTCTTATAAGCGGTGTTAGCGCCGGACTAGCGCAAGGTTCTGGGTTCGAATCCCAGTGCCCCGAATCTCCTTTTGCAGGATGGTGTAAACGGCAACACGTCGGACTTTGACTCCGAAGTTGAAGGTTCGACTCCTTCTCCTGCAGCCACTCTAACTGCGCAAAAAGTATCTCGATCGTACGACGGTAACTTGGAGGTAAATGAAAATGAAACTAGCTGAAGCACTAGTACTACGCGCTGATTGCCAGAAACGACTTGCGCAACTGAAGTCGAGACTGCTTAACAACGTGAAGATTCAGGAAGGTGATACACCGTCGGAAGCTCCGCAGGAGCTCTTTGCTGAACTCGGTCGTGTTACAGCAGATCTGCGTAATCTGATCAAGCGCATCAACCGAACTAACGCGGCTACTCCGTTCAACGGCCAGATGACACTCTCGGATGCACTTGCAGACCGTGACGTGCTTGCGCTCGAACGGAATATGTACATGCACCTGGCTGAAACCGCTTCGAACACTCGAGATCGTATGATGCGAACGGAAATTAAGTACGTTGCGATCATTAACGTGGCGGAGACGCAGAAGCACGCAGACGAGCTGGCGAAGAATTATCGCGAACTCGACACGCGCATCCAGGAACTAAACTGGCAGACGGAACTGGCAGAATAGCGAATGCAGTCGGTAGTCGGATCGTAGAGGCGAGCACAACCCGCCAACTGGGAAAGTTGGGCTAGCTGCGCTGGCCGCAGCCATGGTGATGTGGGGTCGCGTCAATGGGTTCGAATCCCGCTTACAAATTAGACCCAGCAATGTCACAAGCGTACAGGGCATAGAGCACTGTTACTACCACGTGCTGATCGACGATCCGGTGAGGGTGGGTAAGGGGTAACTGCATTCGCATTGCGATGCCGCCTGCTTTATTCCGGCGCACAAAGCGACTAAAGTTAATCCGAATGAAGCGCTACGGCACGAATAGATCAACCTGTGCTTTTTGTGCCTTTTTGTGGCTTATATGTCTAAGCATTAATGTCTTTGGGCAGGAGCGCACCGGGCGCTCCTACTCCACTCCGGATTTACCGAAGAATCCGCCACCACCCGGACCACAGGCGCCTTCGCCACTGACATTCTCCAGTATCACCCCTCAGTCCGGCGTGAACTTCCGGCATGCGGCTTCAAAAACATCGCAAAAGTATCTGCTCGAAACGATGGGTGGCGGAGTGGCAGTCTTCGATTACGACAATGACGGCCGCATGGATCTCTTCTTTACCAACGGCGCCGCGTTGAAGGATCCGATGCCGAAGGAAGAACTGCCGGATAAGAGTCTCCCGAAATACTGGAATCGCCTTTATCAACAAAAACCCGACGGAACGTTTGTCGATGTGACCGAACGCGCCGGGCTCAAAGGTGTGGGTTACAGCATGGGTGTTGCCGCCGCAGATTACGATAACGACGGGCACGTCGATCTGTTCGTCAGCGGCTACAAAGCGGATTTCCTGTATCGTAATAACGGCGACGGCACGTTCAGCGACGTCACGAGTAAGCTTCCGAACATCTCAAAAGGTTGGTCCACCAGTGCCGGTTGGTTCGATTACGATCGCGATGGCCGGCTCGATCTGTTCATTGCACGTTACATGGACTGGGATTTTGAAAATGGCTCCACTTTTTGTGGTGGTCCAGTCGCGGGTTTGCGCGCGTATTGCCATCCCGACAACTTCAAGGCCGCAGCGAATGTGCTGCTACATCAGCGTGCGGATGGATCGTTTGAAGACGTGAGCAAGTCGTCAGGCATTGGCGATGGTGTGGGAAAAGGTCTCGGCGTCGCTTTCGCGGATTTTGACAACGATGGGTGGACCGATGTGTTCGTCGCGAACGACAGCGTGCGCCAATCGTTATATCGAAACAAGGGTGACGGGAAATTCGAAGATATCGCGGTGATGTCAGGCGCGGCTTACGATGAGGATGGAAAAACGTTCGCGGGCATGGGAGTCGACTGTGGCGACTACGACAACGATGGCTACATGGATGTTTTCGTAACTACGCTGTCGAATGAGAAGTACGCTTTGTATCGTAACAATGGCGATCTGAGTTTCACTTATGCCACCAACACGTCCGCAGTGGGGCAGATCACGTTGCTCTATTCCGGCTGGGGAACGCGCATGGTCGATGTAGACAACGATGGTCTGCGCGATCTGTTTGTTGCGCAGAGTCACGTGCTCGACACGATCGAAAAGACGACGAGTTATTTGAAGTACAAGCAGTCGCCGCTGCTGATGCGCAACACCGGGAAAGGCTTCGTCAATATTTCTGCCACTGCTGGTGCGGCGTTCAACGGGGGTGTTGCGGCGCGCGGGGCGGCGTTCGGAGATTTGAATAACGACGGTCAGATCGATGCAGTCATAGCGGTGCTGGATGATGCGCCTGTGATTTTGCGCAGTCAGGGGACGACGAATCACTGGTTGGGGATAACGCTTTCGGGATCTGGCATTGGCGCACGCGTGACGGTTA
>Ga0111538_10011997_pt1 | contig 11454 bp, 4 predicted proteins | sample SoiMethybrSBSTD1_FD_79669 | JGI IMG/M metagenome (GOLD analysis project Ga0111538, IMG submission 79669) | Bulk soil microbial communities from a Populus tree surrounding site in Tennessee, USA - Soil MetaG P. TD hybrid SBSTD1 (version 2)... | ecosystem: Environmental > Terrestrial > Soil > Tree...
ATAGTAGTATTAGTTGGTTGATAGGCGTTTCTACTATTAATTCCCTCAAATTCAATTTCAGCACCAATGCCAAGGAAAGGTACTGCTTCACGAATTGTTTTATCTTTCCATGCATACGCAAAGTGCCAGAATAATTTTTGTGTTAAAATAAGTGGCGATGCTGCTGATTTTAAATCAAGATCTTGAGTATTTATAAAAACGGGCAATTCATCAGGGATAATAGGCCCTGTTTCAAAAATAGTAGCTGAGCTTTCGGTGGTGTTATCTGGTTGGCCGGTGATAGGATCCGCGGCAAATTGTACACCTTTGAGTCCATATTTATTGTTTGGAATACATTCACGTAATGAAATTTTTTCTCTGCTTCTAATCCATCCGTTGTAACCAATATCAAAGAGGAAGTTATTGTAGGTGTATCCAAACATAAAGACCATATCAACCATTATGCTCACGTGAACATTGCATTCAAGCGTGGTAAAGTTAATAGCAGGAAGAATTTTTTCAGCAAATTCACCATTTTCATCAAATTGTTTTGCTAAAATGTAGCGACTAAAAAAACCATTTTTACAAAAATCAAATGATCTGCGTTGGCGTGCTTTGATGAGATTAATAAAGTTACAATCAACATACATGCCAAGTTCCTGTTCGCCATCTTTTTCCCATAATCTCGTGTGACCAGTGAATCCAATACCAACTTGCCAATTTTTACCACAACCAACCCGTGGTTCAAAGAAAAATATTCCTTTAGGACGTGAGCCTGTTGGTGCAGATGCACGAACATTAAATCCAACGTGTGATGTTTCTTTACGTATAAAATCATAACCAACAACTATTTCCAGTGCTGCTAATCCACCCAGTGTTTGCGCTCCACATATTTTTCCAAATTTAAGTTGTTCAACTTCACCAAAAGGGACACGGCCTTTCATTGCCTGCGTGAATGATTGATACGGTGGTTTAACAACACCAGGTGCCATGTATCCTGCAGGAAATGGTGTATCACCTTCGAGAAGATTTTCTTCTAACATTTTTAAGTTCCATTGAGTCCATACCGCAGGGCCGCGTAATTGTACATATAATCCGTGCACCCATGTATCAAAGCCAATATAGAGGGCCATGTCGAAAATAAAATTACGAATGAGTGGTTTAAAGAATACATTACTTGCAAATGCGGGTGATAATCCAAAATAATCAGCAAGAAGTTCTTGTGTATCTTTACGTCCGGGAACTTCACTTCCTGAAAGTGAGAATGTATCAGAGTTGAATAAAGCTAATGAAATTCGTTCTGGTCGTAATGATTGATTATATTCTGGGGTAAAGCTTAGCGCAGAATAATTTTTTTCTGCATTCCAGCGATGAATATAACGATGCCAATCAACAATATCGCGAGCTGCGTTTCTATCTTGTGAACGGGGACTAAAGATTGAAATGCCACGTAGCTGATCCATTGAGTAGAGAGATGCTGTTGTCAGTGATGTGAGAAGTAATAATACGATATTCTTTTTTATCATGACAGCTCCTTTACAATGTTGTTATTACTGTAGAATTTATCGAAGAGCAAATACAAGAGATGGTATCTGTTACCAACAAACTCCGCCTTTGAGCCAAATTCCCCAGAATGAAAGAGCACAATTGATACATTTATCATCACCAATTGCAGGTGGCGGGCCGGCTTGTCTACCAAATTCCACTTCAGAACCAAATCCAATAAAGGCTTCTGCGCGGCCATAGGTAGTAATTGTATGATTAAAATGGGTAAATATTTTGTGAGAAAATCCGCTGCTTGCAGCGCTATTGATATCAATATCAGCACAACTAATAAACACTGGTTGAATTGATGTATTTATTTGATTTGCCATGCTCGTATCATCAGTGGAAGCAACAAGGCGTTGATTGTTTCCTGCAAATGCTGGTTGTGGAAAATCAATATTGGGGTTTCTATGTGCACGTGTTATTTGTGCAGCACGTTCTGTCGCATCAGAGTTGACACCACGTTTTGGTAAGTTGGTACCATAATTAATGGTGGCAGCAGATTCTGTTGCTGAGAGTGCTACCGGAGTATCAACAGCAAGATCGCCAGGATTGGTGCTTTCTCCAATAAAGCCAAAGATTTGAGCATCACCTTTTATAGCCCATGTATTAAGAGTAAAATCATCACTATTTTTTATTGATATCTGTTCACACCCACGTTTCCATGCGCTGTAACCAAATGTCCAATAATTTTGTTTGTGTGTGTATGAAAACATGAGAGTAACATCAGCTTGGCAATTAATTGATACATCAACATCAAAGGTTGTTAAATTAACAATTGCAGTAACTTCATTATCAAATTGCGCTGCTGCTGGTATGCCATTGCCCGTTAAATTATCGGTAATAATAGGAGTCATTTTTTGCGCAAGCATGTAACGACTATTTGATTTGCATTGTAAATCAAATGATCGTCGTTGATGAGATCTGAAAAGATGATTTACTGTTGCATCAAGAAAAAGATCAATGCGTTCATCGGTTTCATAATTTTCCCAGGCAACAGCATGCGCTGTTACGCCGAGTCCCAATTCCCAATGATGTTGGTTACCAACAATTGGTTCAAATAAAAAGCATGCTTTGGGGCGGTTGCCAAGTGGTGCTGCTATTTGCATTTTTATACCAACATGATGGAGATCATGAATAAAGTGATCGTAACCGAGATTTGCACGTAATTCAGCACAGTGAACGGCTCTCAGTGATCGGATATTCATTTTTCCGTGTACCAAAGGATGAAAGATTGTGTTGGGTATTTCTGGTGTTTGAAGACCGGAAATATAGCAGGCGAATTGCGGTAATAAATTTTCACGCTCAACGCCTTCAGCATTAAAATATCCTGGTGCATAACCATTTTCACCTTCGTTGAGTACCGCTTCTTTTATATTAAGATCCCAATTGGTATACACAATGGGTAAAAATAGTTCAGCATATAATCCTTTTATAACATTATTAAAACCAAAAAATGTTTGTGCTTCCACAATAACATTATTAACGCGTGGTCGAAATCGCACAATACTTCTAAAATCAGTTGGTAGTCCAAAATAATCCGCGAGCCAATCTTTTTGTGGTGCACGGTTTTCTGTTTGGCTGCCAGAAACTATAAGAAAATCTTTCCATTCGGTGTCATGTTTATCACGTCTCACTATGTCTTGGCCAAATAAACATTGGTTGATACGTTCCGGACGAAAAGATGAACTTAGTTCTGCTGATAATGAATAAGTACTGTATAATGCTTCTTTGGTAGGACAGTGTGTTACCGTATCCCAGCCAGAAATTTGGCGCGCTGTATCAAATCCTTGAGAGCGTGGTGCAATAAAAGTAAGAACTTGAGTATCTTGTGCATTGAGCGTGAGTGAAAAAAAAAGTAACGCATGTATAAATTTTTTTTTCATAAATTTTTATTTAAAAGTTGCGCCAGCTTTAATCCATAAACCCCATTGTGAAGTGCTACCTTGTGGTGTATTATCTTTGCACGGTTTGCAACTACGTGAACTATGATGACCCCATTCAACTTCACCACCAAAACCAAGGTATGGTTGCCATTCAATTGGGTCATTCCATGTATATGACATATGTCCAAATAATTTTGACGAAGAACCACGTGTTTCTGGCCCATTAATATTAAGATCATTCATTGTTATAAATAATGGCGGTACTGAGGTTTTGATAAAATTTATTGGGACATTGGCAATATTTTGTGCATAGAGTAAGTTTTGCGGGAGCGCTGGAGCTGCGGGGTTAGTGCGTGCTGGTTGTGGAAAATTAATGTTGGGGTTTTTTGCTGCAGCAGTGATGACTACTGGATCAGTTGTTCCTGTTGCGGGAATATTTTTACCAGCGTGAATAGTAGCGGTGTTTTCTGTTGCCGATAATGCTACTGATGTTGTGGAGTTGGGTAAAAAACCAAATACATGCGCATCTCCTTTGAGTGCGAATGTTTTTTCAGCAAATGATTCAACAGCGCGTAGCACAATATTTTCAGATGATCGTCCCCAATAGTTGTAACCAAAATCAAAACTAAAATCTTTTACTGTTGCATTGAACATAAAAACAATATCAGCTTGTATAGCGATGCTTACATCAACTTTAAGTTTGGTAAAATTGGCAACAGGGAGAAAATTATTATTGAATTGTGCTGCAGGAATATTATTGGTACCTTGTCCTTGGAGGTTTTTTGCGGGAGAGTTCATGGTCATGGCAAGCATATATCTACTGAGTGTACCACCTGTTTTTAAATCAAATACACGTGATTGGCGTGTTCTAAAAAGATGCGTTACATTTATATCAGCATAGAATGACCATTGTGCAGTTTCTTCCTCATTACGCCAGAAGGTATAGTGGCCGTTTGCACCAAAACCAAGTTCCCAGAAATGGCCATTACCAACAATTGGTTCAAATAAAAATTCACCGTGAGGTCGTAGTCCTGTTGGTGCAGCAATTTGTCCATTAAACCCAACGTGAAAATCTGGTTCAGCATAAAAATTCCATCCAAATCCGGTGCGCAATTCACCAAGACGTGATTTAACAAGGCGATTAGTGCTCATTTTAGCAAACTTAAGTTCTTCAAATATTACATTATCAATGTCAGGTACCGCTACTCCGTTAACATAATTGGTAAATCTATCAAGAAGTTTGTTACGTGGTATTTCATTGGGAGTATAGTATCCTTCAGCGCTATTGTTTACACCAGCATTGATGATGTTTTCTTGTATATTAAGATCCCACCGTGTGTGAGCGAATGGTGCATGAAGCCAAAAGTAAACACCTTTTGCCCATGCATCAAGGCCAAGATAAAAACCAAAATCAATAATTACATTATCAATGACTGGTTTAAAATGAACGATGCTTTGAAAATCAGTTGGTAAGTAGAAATAGTCGGCAAGTAAATCCTGTGGTCCGCGGTTATTTACTTGAGAACCAGAAATTTTTAATGATTGACCACAATTGGTATCAATAAGATTACTTCCAAAGAGTGTTTTAGTAATTCTACTGCCATGGAATGTGTGTGCATATTCTGGTGTAATGCTCAGCGCGCCGTAGACTGTTTTGGGTGAACTATCTTTGTTGATATAGTTTGTCCATCCTGCAAGATCGCGTGCTGCATTGCGTGAAATTGAGCGAGTAGTAAAACATGTTGCAACTTGTTCTTCAGCATAATTATATGATGTTATTGCAAGAGATAGTGTGATTGCAGAAAGATAGTTTATTTTCATGTTTAATCCTTTTTTTTAAGCGCTTGCAGTAATACGTTATCAGTATTAGCAGGTTATATAAAAAAAAGGCAACGATCAAAAAAAAAGGCTTAGTTTGCACTAAGCCTTTGTCATTGCATTGTGTTTGCTTGATTTTAATCAAATGAAACACCACCTTTGATTAATACTGCCCACTTAGATAATGCGCAGCTAATACCTTTACATGAATCATTATCATCGGTATTACTGTTACAATCATTGTCACAATCATTATCATCATGACTGGTGCTACCAAATTCTGCATAACAACCAATTCCTAAATAAGGAATCCAGTCTTCACGATCTATCCATGTGTAACTGAGATGAGTAAACACTTTATTAGAAGATCCTCGTGTTTCTGCACCTTCTAAATTAAGATCATCAACCATGATGAATATTGGTTGAATTGATGTTTGTATTTGGGCTGAAGTAAGATTTGGGCTGACACGAATGATATTTGTACCTGTTGCATCGGTTTGTGCAAATTGTGGTCTATCAACGCCAAGGTTAGTGTTTGCTGCAGTATCTGATGTAGTACCTTGCTTTGGAATGTTGGTACCTTGATGAATGGTTGCTAAGCTTTCGGTGCCAGAAAGTGGAACGGGTGTTATCACAGTATTGAGTTCTGCAAAACCGAATGTTTGTGCATCGCCTTTGAGAGCCCATGTATTTATAGGAAATGCTGGTGCGCAATCTGAATCTTTGAGTTCAATATGTTCGTGTGACATTCCCCAAAAGTTGTAGCCAATATCCCATGAAATACCGCGCGATGTATAATTAAGCATTGCAACAATATCACCTTGCACACCAATGCTCACATTTACTTCACGCGTGCTGAAGTTTGCGACAGGGCTATATTCAGAATTAAATTGTGATGAAGCTTGTGTTCCACCAATAGCGCCGCCTGGTGTTGTATTACCAAAAAGATTTGTTGTTGGTTTAAGATTCATTTTTTCTGCAAGCATGTAACGGCTATTTGGTTTGGTTATGAGATCAAAGGTGCGTGTTTGTGATGCATTAAACAAATGGGTAACGTCACCTTCAAAAACAAAATCGATATGTTTTTCATCATCTTCACTACGCCACATTGTCCAATGTGCACTCAAACCTACACCAAGTTCCCAGTGTTTACCATTACCAACTTGTGTTTCAAAAGCAAATTCACCATGAGGACGTTTTCCTGTGGGTGCTGCAGCTTGTATGTTAAAGCCAACATGATAATCTTCATGTAAATAGTTCCATCCTAATTCACCACGTAATTCAGCAAAACCAGTAGTGCTTTGTTTGTGATCAGCTATTTTAGCTTTTGCTAATGGTGCAGCAGTAATGCCAGGAACAGTAATGGTGGTACAACCGTTAAAGAATGAAAGTGCACTGTGCAACAATATATCAGTTGGCACTTCAGTTGAGCTGAAGAATCCTGGTGCATAACCAATAGTTCCTTCTTCTATAATAGTTTCACATGGTCTAAGCGTAGTTCTGTTGTTTACAACAGGACCGTACAGTCTAAAGTAAAGACCTTTAACCCATTCATCAAGACCAACATACAAATTGAAATCCACTAAAAAGTTTTGTACGCGGGGTGAAAAATGAATGACACTTTTAAAATCGCGGGGAAGATAGAAGTTTTCTGCCATCCATGATCGCACAGCTCTGCTTTCAATGAGTGAACCTTCAACTATAATAGCTCTATCACAATCGCTATCACAATTGTTTGGTGTGGAAGCGTTGATTAAGCTATCACCAAAAAGACATTCTGCAAGTCTTATTCCTCTGAATGTTTGATCATATTGTGGTGTCATATTAAAAGTGCCATAAAATGATTCCATGTCATACAAATAAACATGATGGCTGGTGGTGCCTACCAATTTACGTGAAGTGTCGCGGCCTTCTGAACGCCATTGAACAAATGGTGCAACACGTGCATGTAATATGGGTATAGTGATGCATAATGTTGCTGCTAATAATAATAGTTTGCGTAATTGTTGTTGCATGCTTCCAACTCCTTTTTGTGTGCGATACAAATATTTCTTTAGGGCTAATATAGTACGATTCTATGGTACTTGTAAAGGACGGAGAAGGATAAACAAGTTTTCTTTCTTATTCTTTTTAAGGGTACCCGGGCGAAGCGAAGCGGAGGCTGGGTTTATAATTACATGGTACTTGTAAAGGACGAACCAATCAAAAGGCTATATTTAATGTAACCTTTAATTTCTTTTGCGCATGAAGAAATTGTTAGAGCTTGTCGAAGGATACGAACTCATTTAATCAAATAATTTTTTTAATTTTACGATTAATTAAACTAATTTTTCAGATAGCTCTTATTTAAATTCCTTTTTATAGGTATCCAACAGATTAAAAGCTGAGGTTAAAATAAAAGGGCTTAGCATGCGCTAAGCCCTTTTAAGTACTCGTTTTTTTATTTGCTTTGCTTGGTAAAATTTACCTAACTCGCTAATATATGATTTATGTCACATATTAGTGGAAAGATACACCACCTTTAACAAATACAGCCCAGTTAGTTAATGCACAGCTTGTAGATTTGCTGTCGCAATTGTTTGTTGTTGTTGCAGTTGGGCAATCATCATCACCACCGCAATGGCTACCGAATTGTGCGCTGAAACCAACGCCTAGGTAAGGAAGCCATCTTTCATGCTTTGTCCATGTGTAGCTGAAGTGAGTGAACACTTTGTGAGAAAGTCCACGTGTTTCAGCGCCTTCAATGTCAAAATCAGAAAGGGAGATAAATATTGGTGGTACTGAAGTGCTTATAGGAGCAAGAGCAGGGAATGATAGAACACCTGTATTTACTCCACCTGGGTAAATTGCTGTAGCATTAACACCGTTATCAATTGCGGAAACGGTGGTAAAGTTGACCTTGTTGTTTACATCTGCGCCTGTTCCTGCAAAGATTGTTGCTTTGCTTTCTGTTGCTGAAAGATTTACAGTGACATCAGGTAGGCCAGCAGAAGCAACGAAACCTGCTACAGAAGCATCACCTTTAAGTGCCCATGTATTTTCAGTGAATGGTATTATGCCACATTCTGATGGACAATCTTCTGGACAATTATCTGGGCATGAAATTTTTGATTTTGACATACCCCAGAAGTTGTATCCAAGATCCCATGAGAATCCGCGACAGTTATAGTTGAACATTGCAACAACGTCACCTTGTACGCCAATGCTTACTTTAACTTTACGGGTAGTAATGTTAGCAACTGGTGCATATTCATTAGCAAATTGGAATTGAGCGCCAGCATTGCTTAATGCTGGTGTATTTTGTTCACCATTAGCACCCATTTTTTCTGCAAGCATGTAGCGGCTGTTTGGTTTACCAACAAGATCAAATGTACGTGTTTGTTTTGCTCTGAATAAGTGAGTTATATCAGCTTCAACGATAAAGTTGAATGATTTATCGGTGTCTTCACTTTGCCACATTCTCCATGCGCCACCAATACCTACACCAAGTTCCCAATGTTTACCGTTACCAACTTGTGGTTCAAGTGCAAACTCAGCTTTTGGACGTGTTCCTGTTGGTGCTGCTGCTTGAATGTTGATAAGGAAACGATATCTTTCTTGAAGGTAGTTCCAACCAAATTCACCACGTAATTCTGCAAATCCTGTTTTATGATTAGATGATCCGCAAGGGTCATCACAATCATTGTCACAACAGTTATTATTGTTGGTAGTTGGTGTTGTAGCCAAATTGCAACCACTGAGTTTTGCAAATTTTAGCGGTTGAATAGTGACTGATTGAGCGGCATACGCTGGAAGTGTGCAACCACCAAAGAAATTTAATGCTTGGTGGAACAAGTCATCAGCTGCAACTAAAGTCGCTGGATCGAAGAAACCTCGATCGTAGCCTGCTGTTCCTTGTTCTATAACATTTTCACAAGGACGTAAGCTGCTCTTGTTGCGTACAACTGGGCCATACAATCTGAAATAAAGACCTTTAACCCATCTGTCAAGACCATAATAGAAATCAAAGTTAGCCAATATGTTTGAGACTCTTGGAGAGAAGCGTATCACACTGCTGAAATCGCGTGGAAGTATGAAGTTTTCCGCTAGCCATGCTTTTTCATTTCTGTTGTCAACATCTGAACCTTGAATTAAAATAGCTTTACCACAATCATCATCGCAATTGTTGTTTGTAGTAGTGCTTATAAGGCTATCACCAAAAAGACATTGAGCAAGTCTTTTTCCTCTGAATGTTTGGTCATATTGAATTGTTACATCGAAGGTTCCATAATTTCCATCCATATCGTCTTGATATATGGCAAAGTTTGTTTGGCCATATAATTTACGAGCGGTGTCTCTACCTTCTGAACGGTATTGTATAAACGGAGAACCACATCTACCGTTATCGTCAGCGGCATGTAGCATTACCGTTGCTGTGCTGAAAAGAAAAATTAATGAAAACAATTTTTTTGCGTATTGTTTCATAGTCCAACTCCTTTTACTCGATATATATCTGATAATAAATTCCACTACTTTTTTACTAAGTAAGTGCGTGAAATAATATAGTAGACACTACTTTTTTTCTCTTTGATCTCTCCTTTCATTGAATGGTGATATTTATTTTTTATTCAATCATAATTCCATATCTCTGTACAATATAGTACTGCTGTATCTAAATTGTAAAGAAAAATTATCAGTAATTATGCTGTGGAAGGACTTTTACATGTACTAAACGGGCTAAAAAGCTTTTGTTAAAGGGTTTATTTTATAAAATTATTTTATATGCTATCTCGGGATGATCGTTTCAGTTGTTATCAAAATAATGAAATTTTATTAAAAAAAATAGAAAAGGAGTATTGCTATGAATATATTTTTTCGTGAGAGAAGGAATGGAAGTCTTTTTGTTATTGGAATAGGTCTGTATTTATTGGGGCTTCTTTTTGTGATAATTTCCCTTATTTCATATAATCCAACAGATAGTTCATTGGTGTATATTTCAAGCGATGGAGTTAAAACTAATAATGCGTGTGGGCTACTTGGCGCTCATCTAGCGGCATTATTGATTTATTTTTTTGGTGGGGCGGTCTTTTTATTATTAATTCCATTGTTATATGGGTTATATATATATGCCCAAGAAAAGTCGCTCTCTAAAGAGTGGGAGCGGCTTGGAGCTGCTCTTTATATTGTTTTTATTGGTGCTGCTTTTTGTGTGATTAATGGTAGCGATGGTGGCATTATTGGATTATTGTTTGCGCAAAAGCTTGCTTATTATTTTGATACAATTGGTCGAGCGGTATTTTTAGGCACGAGTATAAGCCTTTGTATGGTGTTGTTGTTACGATGGTCATTTATATGGATGATACAGTGGGTGATGGCAGCAGTTTTTTATTGCTATGCGTTGATGCAGCGGTATCATGTTATGAATAAAATTGGTCGGGTGGTAATTGGTTGCGTACACACTATTGTTATTCGTTTACCATTATTTTTTATAACATTTGTTCAATCGCTTCTTAATGGTGATGCATTTAATGATACTGGTTTGGTTGTTCCCGATGAGGTGAGCGATGAATATAATAATGAGAGTATAAAGCTTAATTTTTTTATTATGTCATTACAAAAGCATCAAAAAAAGGCATTTTTAAAAGATGACATAGAATTTTTGTGTATCACACACCGCACAGCATCATCTTTTGATGCGTATACTGGATCTGTGCGCGATCAAGAAGAAGAAACACAAGAGCCACTACCAGGTATTATTAAAGACCCTATTGTTAAAGTTTCTGCACATAAAGTACCGCGGTACACGTTACCACATAAAAATATTTTTATTGCTGAAAAAGAGTTATATGAAGATCAAGATCTTGAAAAGGAATTGCAAGAGCGGGCGCATGTTTTACATGATAAATTAAAACGGTTTGGTGTTGCAGGCGAAGTAGTTGCAATTAAACGTGGGCCTGTGGTGACTTTATTTGAGTATCAGCCAGATGTTGATACAAAGTTAAGTAAAATTATTGTGCTTGAAGATGATCTTGCAATGGCATTACAAGCGATGAGTATTCGTATTATTGCGCCGATACCTGGCAGATCAGTGGTAGGTTTTGAAGTTGCCAATAATAAACGTAATGATGTGTTATTTTCTCAGATTGTTACATCACCAGCGTATACTAATTTTACTGGATCATTACCATTAGTGCTTGGTAAAGGAACAATAGGAGACGTTGTTGTTGTTGATTTGGCACGTATGCCA
>Ga0111538_10011998_pt1 | contig 11452 bp, 13 predicted proteins | sample SoiMethybrSBSTD1_FD_79669 | JGI IMG/M metagenome (GOLD analysis project Ga0111538, IMG submission 79669) | Bulk soil microbial communities from a Populus tree surrounding site in Tennessee, USA - Soil MetaG P. TD hybrid SBSTD1 (version 2)... | ecosystem: Environmental > Terrestrial > Soil >...
CCCTGGATGTCGTAGAGGCGCAACATCAGATTCGCGAACGTCGACTTGCCCGACCCTGAGAACCCGACGAGCCCGACGCGCTCGCCCGGGCGGATGGTGAGCGTGAGGTCGCGAAAGACCTCCATGCCGCCGCGATAGGCAAAAGTCACGTGATCGAACCGGATTTCGCCGCGAGTCACGACGAGATCCCGTGCCTCGGTGGCATCGGTCACCTCATGCGGGCGAACGATCACACCGACGCCGTCCGTAATGTTACCGAGGTATTCGAAGAACTCGAGAAAGCGGCGGCTGAGGTTCCGGACGTCGTTGATGACCAGCAGGAGCAGGCTGGTCACCATCGCGAAGGATCCGACCGAGATCCCCCCCGCCAGCCAGAGGTCGGCCGCGAACCCGATCATGCCGACCTGCAGCGTGAGCCCGAATCCGGCGGCGAGACCGAGAAAATATGCCAGGCCGCGCATCCCGGTTCCCTAACTACCTCGCAGGCGCCGCAACAGGCGGAGTCCCGCCGGGAAACGCGCCAGCAACAACACCAGCCCCCAGAACAGGCGCTTGCCGGCCGATGCGCGGCGCTGCGGCACCACGGCGAACACCATGGCGCGCACGTCGCGATGGCGGGCATCGCCCGCCGCAGCCTCGACGGGAAGCAGGGATTCACGCATGCGGCGCAGCATACCGCGCCGGCTTCAGATTGCGGCGGTTTCCATTTCCCAGGTCGGCAGCGGCGCGCCGCGGCGAATCCAGAAGCCCGCGCCGCTCGGCCTGAACCAGCGTCGCAGCCGCGCGCCGTACCACTCGACCGGACGCAGATGGACGTCGCGATCGGTGCGCGAGCGGTCGCAATTCTGGCGCCAGTCGCGCGTCGTGAGCGCCGACAGGTACAGGACGCCGCGCGTGAGGCGGCCCAGGTTCGCGATGGCGCGCGCCGCGGTGCGGTCATCGAGATACTGCAGCACGTCGTAACAGACCACGAGATCGAACGGGTCGGCGTGCCAGTCGGCCAGCGATCCCTGCGTCCAGCCATAGCGCCGGCACAGGTACTCGCTGAATTCGAGGCCGGTGTAACGCGCACGCGGAAAGGCGCGCAGCAACGGGCCGCGCAGCAGACCAATGCCACACCCGGCATCGAGCAGGCGCCGCACCGGCAACCCGATGTGCTCCGAGTAGGCGCCGATGAGCCGCGCGCGGGCACGCATTTCGGCGCGCGAGGTCACCGCGGTGCGTGAGTCGAAATAGAAACGCCGGTAGTAGTCCCGGTCGAAGCGCGTGCTCATCCCGGCGAACTGGCCGGCATCTTCCCGAGCTCGCGGCGGATCGAGCGCCGCACGAAATAGCCGCCCGCCAGTCCCACGAGGCCGATGACGCTGGCGATGCTGGCGCCTAACCAGTTGTCGATGAACAGCGAGACGCGCGCCTCGGTGGGCCGCTCCGGGCGGTAGACTATGGGCACCTGGGAGCCAATCTCGAAGCGCCTGGTGGCCGCGGACAGCTGGCCGCTGGTGGTCACGATTTCGCCGGTCGCCGTGCGGAAGCGTATCCGCGGCCGGTAGCGCACCTTGTCACCGTCGCGGCTTTCGAAATAGCTAACCACCTCGCCGGTGGCGCTCACCGCATCGCGCGAGAAATTCAGGGTCAGCCAGGAAAGATAAGCCGCTAACAAGAGGCACCCGGCACCGAGCGCGAACAACAGCCTGGCGGCAAGATCCAGGATCCGGAATGCGAGGCGCATGTTTCAGCTTGCGGGGCGGCGGCCGTGAAAGTACGCTCAAGTCTATTCGATGTGGGGAGCACGATGAGCGAGCCGGAGAAGAAAGGGTCACCGTGGCCGTGGTTTTTGGTGCCCGTTGCAGCCATAAGCCTGTTCTTCGTGCTGCGCGAGTGCCGGCAGAATCTGCCGCCGGCCAACACGGCTCCCGAGGCCGAGGTCCCCGTGCCCGCTGCGCCTGACACTCCGGCGCCGGCGGAGCCCACGCCCGCAGAACCCGACGCGGCGCCGGCCTCCACCCCGGCGCCGCAATAGTTACTGCAGCCTTTCCTTACTGATTCTTGAGCTTGAACACCACGCGCAGCCGGTGCCACTGCGCAAACGGCTCGCCATCGCGCGTCGCCCGCAACATGCGCCAGCTGCGCCGCGCTTCTTCGAGCGTGACCTGGTCGAGCCGCTCGAAACCACTGCTCTTCACGATGCGCGCATCACCGACGCGTCCGTTGGCGAGTACGTAGATCTCCACGTCCACACTGCCCTGGTTGCCTTCGCGCCGATCGGTGGGCGGATAAGGCGGCTGCGACAGTGGGTGGCGCGGATCGATCCGCACGCTCTCGAGGGTGGGGACTGCCACCGCACTGCCGCCACCCTCGCCCTCTCCGTCACCAATCATCACGTCCGGGGGAGGCGTGATGACGTCGTCGCCGACCGGATCAACTGGAATCGGGGGCGGAGGACCGACGTAGAAGTTTGGATCGACGGGTGGCACATCCGGAATCACGGGCGGCGGTGGGACATCGGGCGGCGGCGGTTCGTCTATAAAGACGCCCACGGTCTTGGTGAACGTCGGGAGCGGCACGACCCCGAAACTGTGTGCCAACACCATCAGCAACGCCAGGTGCATTCCCACGACGAAGCCCATTCGACCTAATGCACCCAAGGGGTGTCTTGCTGCCGTGCGCGCCACCATGATGACCTCCGCTCGGGCTGTGTGCCCATTTGAAGGGTGAACGCGGGGGGGCTGCCGCATGGGGTTAAGCGCCCATGCGGCCCGAAGGCGAGTGGTTAGATATGTGACGGGGGAGCGGCCGGTTTCGGCTCCGCGATCGCCGGCGCGTCGGGCACCGGGGGCGGTCGGGCGCGCCGGGCCCGTCTGCGCGCCAGCCACACGCCGATTCCGCCACCCACCGCGGATACGAATATCCCGTAAGCCAGCGAGACGGCGAACAGACCGGCAATTCCGCGGAAGCCGGCGAAATCCACGTGGGTTCCCGTTACCTCCAGCAACAGGTTCGAAACCGTGACGAGTACGGCCGTCAATGGCGCCATGGTGAGACCCAGCAACAGGGGGTGGCGCGGGGCCCTATATGACGTAATGAACGCGCCCAGCCCCGCGATATTCATCGTCACGAAGAACATCACGATGATGCCGCCCATCACCCAGTCGGCGTGCGCCTGGGTGAGGATCAGCGCGAACCACACGACGTGCACCAGGAATACGGTTGCGGCGCCCAGAACCCAGCTATTTTTCATTACCGGAAATTCTCGCTGGAAAAACGGTCGTCGGCGCGTACCATAGCGCCCCCTCATGAGCCGCCGCCAGCCAAAAGTCGGGTTCGTCAGCCTCGGATGTCCGAAGGCCCTGGTGGACTCCGAACGCATCATCACGCATCTGCGCGCCGAGGGTTACCAGGTCGCGCCTTCATACGATGCAGCAGATGTCGTGGTGGTGAACACCTGCGGCTTCATCGACTCGGCGGTGGACGAATCACTCGCCGCGATCGGCGAGGCGCTGGAACACAACGGCAAGGTCATCGTCACCGGTTGCCTGGGCGCACGCCCGGAACGCATCCTCGAGCGACATCCCAAGGTACTCAAGGTCACCGGGCCGCATGCGTATGAAGATGTCGTCGGCGCCGTGCACGAACACCTGCCGCCGTTGCACGATCCCTTCATCGACCTGGTGCCGCCGCAGGGCATCCGCCTGACACCGCGGCACTACGCGTATCTGAAGATCTCCGAGGGCTGCAACAACAAGTGCAGCTTCTGCATCATTCCCTCGATGCGCGGCTTGCTGGCCAGCCGGCCCATCGACGAAGTGCTGCGTGAAGGCGAGAAGCTGGCGCGCGCCGGCGTGAAGGAAATCCTCGTCATCTCGCAGGACACCTCTGCCTATGGCGTCGACATCCGTTATCGCGAAGCGGAATGGCGTGGCCAGAAATACGAAACGCGATTCCTCGACCTGGCGCGCGGTCTGGGCGAGCTCGGCATCTGGATCCGCATGCACTACGTGTATCCGTATCCGCACGTCGATCACGTGATTCCGCTCATGGCCGAGAAGAAAGTGCTGCCCTACCTCGACATTCCGTTCCAGCACGGCAGCCCCGCGGTGCTCAAGCGCATGCGCCGGCCCGGCCAGGTGGACAAGACGCTGGATCGTATTCGCGCCTGGCGCGACGTCTGCCCGGATCTCACCATCCGCAGCACCTTCATAGTGGGATTTCCTGGCGAAACCGAGGCCGAGTTCGAAGAGCTGCTCGCCTGGCTGGACGAAGCGCAGCTCGACCGCGTCGGCGCGTTCAAGTATTCGCCGGTCGAAGGCGCTGCGGCCAACGAGGTGGCGCCGCACGTGGCGCCGGAAATCCAGGAACAGCGTCTTGCGCGCTTCATGCAGAAATCCGCCGCGATCAGCGCCGCGAAGCTTGCGGCCAAGGTGGGTCGGAGGATGCGCGTGCTGGTGGACGCCATCGAAGGCAGCACCGCCATCGCGCGCAGCGAAGGCGACGCGCCTGAGATAGACGGCACGGTGCGCATTGCGCAGACCTCGAAGAAGGGTGGCAAACTACCCGTCGGCGAGTTCGCCGAAGTCGAGATCACCGGCTCCGGCGATCACGACCTCGAAGCCAGACGCGTCGCCTGACGCCAGCTCCTTCACGGCGCAGGGAACAATCCCAGGAAGTGATCGAGGATGCAGGCGTGATCCTCGAACAATTGTTCCTCGATCTGCGGTAGCTCGGATATCGGCACCCAGCGGGCGCGCGCGGCGTCATCGCGGCCTTCCACCTCCGGCAGGCGTTCCTCACCGAGATCGAAATGAAACGCGGTGGTGATGATGCGGCCGCGCGCACTGCGCGCCGGATGATCGAAAGTGGCCTGCCCGCGCAGCGCCGCCTTCATGCGTGAAGGCAGCGTCCTGAAGCCGGTCTCTTCGGCCAGCTCGCGCAGCGCGGCGGCATAAAACTGCTCGCGAGGCTCGACGAATCCTCCCGGACACGCCCAGAGTCCATGGCCGATGTCGCCGCCACGCTTGATGAGCAGCACGTGCCCGGCGCAGGTCAACACCGCGTCCGCGGTGAGCGAGAACGGCTGCGTGTACTTGGCTCGATACGCATTGACGGCGCGATGCTCCACGGCGCATTGCCGGTACGCGGGCAGATGCGCCCAGGCCTCGAGGTAACCGCGCACTCCCGCTTCCACGTAGTTGCCGATGACGGTGAGCGCGGCGTGCATGTCCGTGGCCTCGAAGTAGATGCGCCGCAGGTCGGTGGCGCTGATATCCGAGGCAGGCTCCACTTCGTGCAGCTGCCAGCCGGGAAAGTGATCGAGGTACGCCGATGTGTGATCTTTCCTGAAGCCGACCAGCGTCACGTCCACTTTGCCGGCCAGCTTCGCGATGCCGGCGCGCACGGCGTCGTTCCAGCGTTCCTCATCGAAGTAGTCGCGCACCGGCAGGAAGCTCACGCGCGCACGCTCGGCGGCAGACAACACCGCTTCGAACTGCTGCTGGCGCTCCGCCCAGGTGAACGGGTTGTGCGCGTCACGCGCACGCCAGGCCGAGCCAATGACCACCACCACTCTGGGCGCCGCGGCCAGCGCCGCACGCAACAAGGCGACGTGACCCTTCTGCAGGATTTGCCAGCGGCCGATGATGACGGCGACCGGAGTTTCCATTTCCCCGCTCATGAGTAGTGCGCGGCGATGGGCATCTGCCGTCCACTGCCGAAGGCACGGGCGCGCACGCGTAAAATGGGCGGCGCCTGCCGGCGCTTGTACTCGTTACGCGCGATCATCTTCTTGACGCGTGTGATCAACGCGCGCCCTTCCGCGCTGGCGTTCAGTTCACTCATTTTCTGCTCGGCCTGCGCTCGCTCATCGCTGCCGAGGCGCTCGCCTTCGATGAGCACCTTGAGCACTTCATCGAGGACCTCATACGGTGGCAGCGAATCCGTGTCCTTCTGGCCGGGCGCGAGTTCGGCGGACGGCGGCTTTTCGATGATGGCGAGGGGAATGATTTCCCGGCCGGCACTGGCATTGAGATGGCGGCAGAGCCCGAACACTTCGGTCTTGTACAGATCGCCGATCACGCCGAGACCTCCGTTGGTGTCGCCGTACAGAGTGCAATAGCCCACCGAGATCTCGCTCTTGTTGCCGGTGGTCAGCAGCAGGTGTCCGAAGCGGTTGGAGTATTCCATGAGGATGGTGCCGCGGATGCGCGCCTGCAGGTTTTCCAGCGCAACGCCCTCCATCTGCCGGGTGGTCGCATTCCTGAACCCGACGCAGTACAGCTCGACCAGCTCTCGGATGGGATGCGTGTAGAGCCGGATAGCGAGGTTTTCGCACAGACGCTCGGAATCGCTGACGCTGCCGGTGCTGGAGAATTTCGACGGCATGGTAATGGCGACCACGTTGTCCGCGCCCAGCGCCTCGACCGCCAGCGCCAGCGTCAACGCCGAATCGATGCCACCGGACGACCCGACCACGGCATTGCGAAATCCACAACGCCGCGAGTAATCGCGCATGCCCAGCACGAGCTGCCGACGATAGAACTCGAACGGCGGGAGTCCGCCGCCGCTCAGCTTTTCAAGAGCGCGGCCGTGGGCGTCACGGAAGGTCTTGCGGTCCTCGAACGCCAGCGTGGTGATGCTGGCTTCGAAATGGGGCGCTTCGAATACCAGCTCCTTGCCGACGACGACGAACGATGCGCCGTCGTACACCAGCTGATCGTGGCCGCCGACCTGGTTGACATAGACGATCGGAAACCCGTGCCGTGCGCTCGACTTGCCGAAGATCTCGTGGCGGACCTCGCGCTTGCCGACGTTCGAAGGACTGGCGTTGATGGACACCACGAGGTCTGGCGCCGCCTGTTCGAGGCGCACGAAGGGATTCACCTCGTAATCGCGCTGCTCGTCATTCCAGCCATCCTCACAGATCATGAAGCCGACGCGCGTATCGCCGATGTCGAGCACGCGTGCGACGTCGGGCCCCGGCTCGAAATGCCGGCGCTCGTCGAATATGTTGTAGGTCGGCAGGAGCTGCTTGTGATACGTGACCAGGGCGCGCCCGGCCTTGAGCACCAGCAGGCTGTTGTGGAAGCGTTTGCCAACGCCGCTGTTCCGGGTGGGTGCGCCGATCACCCAGTGCAGTTCCGGCAGCGCCTGCGACTCCACCAGCATCCGCTCGATGCCGTCCTGCACGCGCTGCATGAAATCCGCGTCGTCGAGCAGATCTGCCGGGTAGTAACCGGTGAGCGACAGCTCCGGGAAGATCACCAGCCGCGCGCCCTGGGCGTGAGCTTCGCGCGCGGCGTCGCGCATCAGGGCGATGTTGCCGTCGATGTCGCCGATGGTGGGATTGATCTGTGCCAGTGTCAGCCTGAGCATCGGGGACTCCTCATGCCGCCTGCCTGAAGACCTGGCGCAGGTATGCAAGGAAGGTCTCGTCCTTGCACAGCGTTTTGCCGGGCGAGTCGCAGAGTTTCGCCACCGGCTGGCCGTTGCACTCCACCAGTTTCATGACGATGTTGAGCGCCCTGGGCCCGAGGTCATTGGTGAGACTGGTCCCGATGCCGAAGCCGCAGGGCACGCGGTCGGCGAAGTGCTCGTAGATTTCCAGGGCCCTGGCCAGGTCCAGTCCGTCGGAGAACACCAGGCGCTTGGTGCGCGCATCGATGCGCAGCTTGTCGTAGTGCGCCAGCGCCTTCTCCCCCCACTCGATCGGATCGCCCGAGTCGTGGCGCAGTCCATCGAAGAGCTTGGCGAAGTACAGGTCGAAGTTGTCGAGGAAGGCGTCCATGCCGACGACGTCGGTGAGCGCGATGCCGAGATCGCCGCGATATTCCTGCACCCAGGCCTCGAGCGCCGCGCTCTGGAAATGCTTGAGCTGCACGCCCACGGCCTGGAAGGTCTGCAGGTATTCGTGCGCCATGGTGCCGATGGAAACCAGCGAATGCTCGCGCGCCAGCCACAGGTTCGAGCTGCCCTTGAAATACTGCGGGGCTTCCGCCGCGAGGCGCGCCACCACCTCCTCGTGCCAGTCGCGCGAGAAGCGCCGCCGCGTGCCGAAATCGAAGAACTCGAATGGAAAATGCCGCCGGCCGCCGCGCGCAGTGAAGTCACGCAGCTGCTGGATTTTCGCATTCAGGCGGCGCCGGCCTTCCTTGATCACCTCGTGGGTTTCGACGCGCCGGAAATAGAGTTCGTTGACGATGGCCAGCACGAAGATCTCGAAGGCCATGACATGAATCTGCGGTCCGCGTGCCGTGATGATCAGCTGCGCGCCGCGGGGCTCGATCGTGACGTAACGGCGCTGGAGCCGGAAGATGCGCAGGTAGTCGATGAAGTCGCTCTTCATGTAACGCTTGCCCGCGAGATACGCGAGATCTGCTTCGGTGAAGCTCAGTGAACAGAGATGCTCGATCTGTGCCTCGACGTCGGCGGCCAGCTCGGCGAGTGGATAGTCCGGCTGGTTACGGCACACGAACTCGTACACGGCCTGGTTCTGCGGAAAGGCGTGCAGGAAGGCCTGCCACATCGTGAACTTGTAGAGGTCGGTGTCGAGCAGCGACTGGATGATGGGTTTGAACACGATTCGGACTCCCGTTGTCACGCCAGCTCGGCGAGCGCTGCACTACTGGTCATGACACGCGCACCGAGGGCGCGGGCATCGGCGAAAAATTTCGTGGCCTGTGCCTCGAAGGAACCCACCGGGCTCATGCAGTTACCGAGAATCACCACGCGGCGCCGCTCTGCAGCGTCGAACGCCTCGAAGAGATGTTCCAGCGTGGATGCTACGCAATGACTGGCTGCTTCGCCGGCGACCAGCAGCAGACCTTCATCGGGTCGCGCCTGCTCGATCAATGCGCGGTTGGCCAGGGTGCGGGGGTCGCGTTCATCCGGCACTTCGGCCTGCACCGCGCTGTACTGCTCGGTCATCGGGTTGAGGCCCTTGAGCACACGCAAGGCCGTGCGCTGCGACTGCTGCTCCCACTGGGCGAGTTCAGCGGCGACGGCGGCGTGGATGTTGTGCCCCCAGGTGCCGAGCACGCAGTGCACTGGCCACACGATGAGTTTGTAGCGACCGCGATGCTCGAGCGCCGCGAGATAGGTCAGCACTTCCGGCAGGCGCTGCCTGTCGCGCGGCGCGAACACACCGGTGCGAACGTCATTCGCGACGATTTGTGTAAACGGGGCGACGGGTTTTCCATCCGCGGTGGTCCAGAAAGTGGTGCGTTCGATGCCTACTGATGCATGCGAGTCGAGCGTGACCACGATGTCGGTGAGTTTGCTGCGCGCCTGGTTCATCAGATCCGCGAGCCGCCGCATGTCGGCGTTCGCGCCCGGCACCGGCAGCGCGGCGCCCGGGATGTCACAGATATCATTCTGCGGATCGATGATCAGTAGCCTGGCGTGCATGGTGTTCTCCAGCCCATTCTGGGGTATGTCACTTCGTGCGTTTATGCACGAACTGTATCAGAAGCGGCCCGGCTTGCAAGATGTATTTAAAGGCCGGCGTGGCGGCAGCTTCGCATTTCGCGTGTTAACTTAGTGCCCCGATGCCCGAACAATCGCCCGATCAGTCCCAACCCATCGTCACGGTCGACGTGGTGCTGCTGACCCTGCGCGAGGAGGCGCTGCAGGTGGCGCTGGCACGCCGCGAACACGAACCGCATGCCGGTGCCTGGGCGCTGCCCGGCGGTTGGGTGCATATGGATGAGGACGAGGATGCCCTGGCCGCCGCGGTTCGCATTCTCAGGGCCAAAGCTGGGCTGGAGACCCCGTATCTCGAGCAGCTCAAGACCTTCGCGAGCCGCCACCGCGACGGGCGCGGCTGGTCGGTGTCGATTGCGCATTACGCCCTGGTCCCCGCCTAGCGCGCCGCGTCGCAGCTCATCGAGTGGCGCGCGGTGGATTCGATCCGCACCCTGCCCTTCGATCACGTGGACATCCTGCGCACCGCCGTGGATCGCGTGCGGTCGAAGACGGCGTACTCCTCACTACCGGTTCACCTGATGCCGCCCAGTTTCACGCTGAGCGAACTGCAACGCGTCTACGAGCAGGTGCTGGGCATTCACCTCGATAAACGCACGTTTCGTCGTCGTATCGAAGAGCTGGAGCTGGTGGAGCCCGCGGCGGGCGCGCGCAGCGAAGGGGCGGCGCACCGGCCGGCGCAGCGTTACCGCGTCAAGCGCCGCTTCGGTCGCGAGCTGGCGCTGTCCGAGCGCACGCTCGGCTGAAGAGCGCTTGCATTGTAGTCGTCGACGCGTTATCAATTCTCCCGCCGCAACCCGCCACAAATAAAAGAATAAACGGGAGGACTCCATGGGAGCCATCGACGACGCGCTCGGCTGGAACAAGCTGAGCTGGACCAAGAAAATCCTGATCGCCATTCCGATCGTGGGCGCCCTCGTGGGCTGGCAGTACTACACGAAGGGCCAGGAGGCCAAGGAAACGAAGGCCAGGATGCTGACCATGTGCGCGGAAGAAGCAGCGTGCGCGGAAGCCGTGGAAAAATACGCCGCCAGCTGCTTCGACGAGCACTACCACATGGGACGTCGCTCGCAGGGCGTGCTGATGGACGATTTCGTGGCCTGCGTGAACAAGAGCTCGGGCACCGACTTCTTCGTCAGCGTGAAGAAGGAATAGCCGCCTATTCGACGGTGACCGACTTCGCGAGGTTGCGCGGCTGGTCCACGTCCGTGCCCTTGAGGATGGCCACGTGGTACGCCAGCAATTGCAGCGGCACGGTGTACACGATGGGGGCCTGGAAGTAACTCACGTGCTTCGGCATGTGGATCACGGTGACGCCGTCCGAGGCCTCGATACCGGATTCGGGGTCGGCGAACACGATGAGTTCGCCGCCGCGCGCGCGCACTTCCATCAGGTTGCTCTTGAGCTTCTCGAGCAGATCGTTGTTGGGCGCAACGGTGATCACCGGCATGTCGGCATCGACCAACGCGAGCGGACCATGCTTGAGCTCGCCGGCGGCATAGGCCTCGGCGTGGATATAGGAGATTTCCTTGAGCTTGAGTGCGCCTTCCATGGCTATGGCGGACAGCGCGCCGCGGCCCAGGAACAGCGTGTGATGCTTGTCGGCGAAACGCTTGGCGAGATCGTAGATCACCGGATCCAGCGTCAGCGTCTTCTCGATCATCGAGGGGATTTCGATCAGGCGTTGCACCAGGTTGCGCTCGCGCTCGGCGTCGGCGGTGCGGTTCCTCGCGAGCGCGATCACCAGCATGGCGAGCGCCGTGAGCTGGGTGGTGAAGGCCTTGGTGGAGGCGACGCCGATTTCCGGGCCGGCGCGCGTCAGCATCACCAGCTCCGACTCGCGCACCAGTGAGCTCTCGGGCACGTTGCAGATGGCCAGCGACGACAGATAGCCCGCCTGCTTGGCGAGACGCAGTGCCGCCAGCGTGTCGGCGGTTTCGCCCGACTGCGAGATTGTGACGAACAGCGAGTTCTTCGGCAC
>Ga0111538_10011999_pt1 | contig 11452 bp, 10 predicted proteins | sample SoiMethybrSBSTD1_FD_79669 | JGI IMG/M metagenome (GOLD analysis project Ga0111538, IMG submission 79669) | Bulk soil microbial communities from a Populus tree surrounding site in Tennessee, USA - Soil MetaG P. TD hybrid SBSTD1 (version 2)... | ecosystem: Environmental > Terrestrial > Soil >...
AGAATTATTCTCCAAATTGACCTGTATCTACCCAACCTTGTTGAATAAGTGTCCACCAATCTTCGGCCAAGCCCTTAATCACATAATCATAAGGCAAGAACCCATATCCTCCGTCTCCCCATTCTGTACCCCAAGAATTGCGAATAATTATTGCACCCTTGGTAACTTTATCACACATTTCATTTTTTATTGGCGTCTTGTCATCATAACCTACCGCCATAACTGCATGGCCACCATCTATTTTTTCTCCTTCACAAGGATAAGGAATTTTGCCAGTTGACGTACTTTGTTGGATAGAATTGTACACTGTAAACCCAAACATGCATGGAAAACCTTTATCGATATTATCTTTGATTGAATGTAGGAGAACTTCCTTTTCTACCCCGGAAGGATCAAGACGAACATAATTTATTGCTTGATAGTTCTTCGCAAACGAGTAACAAAACGCCGGAGGCTCCTTTTCATAGTTCTTTGTATCATATGGCCAGTATTCTTCTGGGGGAACACCAAATAATGTAAGGGCACCCATAGCTGTCCTCAAAAAAGCACCAGTGTCACCTTTAAAATTGAGCATTTTGCGTGTTACTTTATAAAGAAAAAGTCTAGATGCATCTATGTGTTTACCATATGCTCTTCTTTCAAAATACTCAACGAGCCCAACTGCGGCATTGGCAGTACATGAACCAATTGATTCCTGATCTTCAATTGGAGAACACCATTTTCGGAGGTCCTTCTTTGTTGGAAGTGATACTTTTAGAACTTTAGTTTTTATAGATTCATCCAAATCTACTTTTTTAAACATGTTTGCCACCTTAGTTGTTTGCGGAGTGTAATCTTTGAAGCTAGGATAATCAGGAAGCCAACCCATCCCTTTCTTGATATTTAGATGACTCAATTCAGCACTGTGAGAGATTAAAGTTTATAAATTTATTGATAATCCAAATGCTATCAAAATATCAGCAATCAATAGATGTTTCTGAAAACTGTATGGTTGCACTTTCATAGTGAATTAACAAAATTAAACCAGCGATTTCCTCTGCTAAACCCTTTAAGATGCAATTTAGTCACTTTACTGTAAAAGACCCAAAATGCTTATTTATACGTACGAGCACTAAAAACTATGCGTAAATTATTGGCTATCCTTAAAGCCTTACTCCAGCGGCAAGCTAAAATTGAATCAGTTGAAAAATCTCGTGTTTCAAAAAGTCCTGGAGATGTGACGATGGGCGGACACAACTAACCAGTTTATTTGTGACATCGGCTAGCTTAGGTTAAAGTTTCTAGATTAACGCTTATTCGAAGATAGCAGACTATAAAAGCGAGATTTGGCTCTATTGCCCATTAGTAGTTCTGAGCTCGTGTACAATCGCGCGACTTCAAATGTCTCGAGTCCGGGGACTATTGCTCTTACAACCGGTATTCCCACATTTGGATTAGTTAAATTGACAATTATTACTTTTTTTAATCCCGATTTTTTCAGACGGCTCAAAATAAATTTGATCTCATCCAAAAGATCGTCAATTATATACGACCTGATTTGGGAAAACATAACTGTTTGTTTACTGCCTTTTTTCGAGTTCGGCCTCATAGTTGGCATGAATTGCCATTTCCTTTTGTGTATTTGATCATTTTCCTTATAATGTATTTTAGTGAGGTCATCTCTTGAACCTTGGATATTAATTGCACGTGTTTGTGAAAGTTCTGTTATTGCGCGTATCAGCGCAATTCTACTGTCAACATGTGTTCCGTAACCTAATGCAAAAAATCCATAATCATCTGTTATCCACTCTACACTGCTTGCCACAAAGGTTGGGATTCCAATATCTTCTTGTGTAATGTCCTTTATCAACAATGAAATTCCGTTTTTAGCAAACTTGTCGAACAAGATTTTCGCCGACTCAAACATGTTGACTTCAGAAATATCGACTTCCTGAAAAAGACTTGAATCATCAAAGAAATTAGTTTCAGTAGTACTAGTATTCTTGCTTATACCATAATTCATTTTTGTTAGTAACTTTGTTAGTTCTTGAAGGATAGTGTATGGTATCGAGGATGCACACAAATCAGCTATACTTACTGCGTCTCTCTCAATTACTTCACACAACGCGTGACAGATGGCCTCTTCAAGTACATTCCCAGATGCTAGTCCGTTCGTATGAGAATACGGAAATGCCAGCATGGATGGAAATCTTGCAGAATATCTTGAAAATACAAGCTGGGCTGGAACTAAAATTTCTTGATTACTGAGTAGTTCAAATCCTTTTACGAAATCTATAATTGATCCTTCATTGTAGCTGCTTTGAACAGGCTCTACCACTTCATCTGGGTGAAGTACTTTGTTATATGATTTTGATAATTCCGAATAAGTCCCTTGAATAATTCTTTTGGAGGAATTGTTGGGCAAGGAACTATATCTCTCTATGGATTCCATTAGTGCACTTGCTATAGCATGAGTTTTAGTTGGACCTTTCCCACTATAGACCCAAAAAGCATCCTCTGTACCAGGCAGTACAGCACAATAGTTTGGAATGTACAATTTGTCCAAATAAGTGATGTCACAAAGCCTCGTTACGCCTATTGTGTTACAAATTGGGATAATATTAGAAAGAGTTTCCTGCAGGGATGTTGCCCTAGTTGATATATCACCCTGATCCAATGAATACTTCTTGATACTCTTAAGGCGTAATGGCAATTCTAAGTTTGATTCATACACCGTGACGGGTAATAAGTGACCATTCTTATCAATTTTGCTATCCTGAATATGCAACCATAAAATTAATAATAATTAATCAAAACATTTCATATCGATCTTTCGCGGATCTAAGATCCTGTCCTATAGATACAGCAAAGTATAAACTGACAGTGTGTTGGATTTCAGGCGACATTATGGAATAGTTGAAACTGACGTCAGAACTTCTGTAGAACTATTCGTACTTTTCGTCGCCACCGACAGCAAGAAATATAGCACACGCAATTTATTAACACGTATGAAATTAATTCTAATTGGCGTTATATTGCCCTTAGTATTATTCTTACTTCTTAACTCGAACGGATCACTTGTTGGAGCCAGTTCGTCTTATGGCATATTTACAAAAGAATCTTCGCCGTATCAGACCCCTTATCGAGAATGGATCGGAAAATGGTGGACATGGTGGTTGGGAATTCCAGATAGTCTCCACCCGACAAATAATTACTCGGACACCAAAAGATGTTCCGTAATGCAAGATGGTCCTGTATGGTATATCCCCGATATTATTGTTGATGTAGGAACGGTAACCGCTAATTGTGATATTCCGTTCGGTAAGGCTATTCTGGTTCCATTATCAACAACCATCTGTGAGACAGGAGGGGAACCTTCCATGACAGACACAGAATTAGCTCAATGTGCGGATAACATATTAACGCCTGTTAGCAATATCGACGTTAATGTAGATGGTAGAAAAGTTGACGTCAGCAAATCATTTGACAAGAGTGGCTTTTTTAATTTTACCTTTCCTCAAGACCCTGTACGCTTCTGGGGAGATACCAAACCAGGTCCAGAAAGAGGAATAGCTACTGGATATTTCTTATTTTTGCACGATCTTCCACGAGGAGAACATGATATAAAATTCAGCGTAGTTGATTTACTTCGTGGTAAAGAGGGTCCTCCACCGAGGTACGAAAACGTAAGGGAGGGCAGCTTTAAAATTTCAATACAATAGGCCAATCATAACTTTTATTGATATTATCGCGCTTTGGTAGAATTGGCTTCTTTTTGCTTTTCCCATAATTAACGCATTTTCGACAATTACAATTCTGTTACTTTTTATGGTATGAACTAGTATTCCACTAATCCACGCGCATCTAGTGACCACATTACAATTATGAGTCCATGTTAATGAGAGAGTTTAATCTACATTTATGAATTTGTACGGATTTTCACACTGGTTTTTGTAGCTCAAACGAACATGGACAGCTTGGAATAGTAATGTAGCAAATTCTTATCCTAAACAGATGCACTCTGCTGAATCTTGACTGCGACCACATTGTTGGAAATACATACAAACAAATTTTCTACACATTAGTAAAAATTTTGCATCCTTTTCGAATTTACATATTTGGCTGATCGATCAAAAACTTCCTTTCAATAGATCCTGTAAGCAAATTTATTAATACATTATAGCTCTGAAAATACGCATACCCCTTGCATCTTAATCGTATTGCTAATGATACTGTTGCCAGTTATTTCAATCATATTAGTAAATCAAGCATTTATCTGCTATACAAAGGGTTTTTACATTACCAGTTAATTAGTATTCTTGAAAAGTGAAATGCAAAAGTCAATAAGTTCACAATTTTTTTCCTCTTGGCTAGGCATCATCACAATATCGTTTTTGGTAGTTTTGGTTCAGGTAATTGATTTGAGTGCTGGCGATTCTTGGGCAACTAAACTCAGTGATCGAACATCCTTTGATCACAAAATTATATATTCTGTAATAACAACGACATCCGTGCTTATTCAACTTTACTTTCTTAAAACTTCCACAAGAATCGTTTTTAAGATAAAGAAAGCGTCATCAACTTCGGCTCTAATAATTGCTTACATACACGTTTTATCTCAGATAACGGTGATTATTCTTCTTGTATATCTCCTATTGGAACAATTGGTTACATCAAGATACGATATTGCTTTAGTCCGGTTAATACTAGGAATATCCTTGATAATATCAATACTAATCATGGGAACACTGGCATTTAAATGTATCAATACTTATTTATCCACCAGAAGCAAAATGGCTGCCGTATACTCCTTCGCCATTATATCACTTTCATTACAATTGATTAGTGCTTTTTTTTATGTCGAGGTGCACCTTCAAGACAATCCTCAATATATATATCCAGAAAGGAATCCATCGGCGTCATTTAACTATACGAATTTAAAAAGCCAATTAAGTTCTACATATGAAACTATGAAGATTTTGTCTTTTATTGCAGTGTGGATGGCTTCATTATTGCTTACAAAATCATATTCTCAAAAGATTGGAAAAGCAAAGTATTGGATCACTGTTACTACTCCAGTGTTATACTTCCTACTTCAATTTTCTCCACTGTTACTAAACCAAACAGAAATATGGAACTCTCTACTAATGTCGACCGGATCGATGTTCCTAACTCTTTATAATTTTGTTTTAAATACTGTAAATATTGGGTCAGCCATATTATTTGGAATTTCATTTTTCATAGTTTCCAGATCTTTATCTTACGAGCATATAAAATATTATTTAACAATTTGTGGCGCAGGCATTATGATAATCTTTAGTAGTAGCGTTTCAACAATTTTAATCCTATCGGCCTTCCCTGCATGGGGAGTTGTTGCGGTATCATACGTCTTGCCAGCTTCATTTCTCGTACTTATAGGACTTGATTCCGCAACATTCTACGTAGCTCGAGATACAAGAGTACGTAGTTATTTGAATGAGTCTCGGAATCAGTTTGAATTATTAAGAGCACTAGGTACTGCAAAAGCGTCAGTAGAAGCTAGACATAAAATACAGCAAATTGTCAATCAAATCCACAGTAATATAGAGACTGAAGCCTTATTCACTGCAAAATCTGAATCAGAAGATTTTAAACAATATGTTGGAGAAGTAGTAGAAGAACTGAAGAAAACCCCCTTGAGAAAGGATGATACAAAATTAGATAACAAATCTGATCACGAAAGCAATTAACCAATTTATGAAAAGTAATGTATTACTATCTATAAATCTGAGGATTGACACCAGTGTTACCCGTATGAGTATTTTAAATTATTGAAAACGAAAAAAAAATCAATTCAATTTGGAATCTTTATCAAGAGTCTTAATCGCAACTTTGCTCTCCATTAGCAAATCACTAGATGTGAAAGTATTTCCAGATATATCCTTAACAGAGCTTCCTTTAGAAATGATATTAATCTCATATGATGAATCAGTGTAGAAATTATCCATTCCGTATCCCCCAAATCTTATTCTATATGACGATATTGGTAGATCATGTAAAAGGACGAAATAACCTGAAACTAATGCTGTATGCTTACCTGGATAGTTAGGTTCGTCCATCTTGTTTAGAAACGGATTCTTTTCTGAAATATGCAGTTCAAAAAGCATGGATTGTACTCTATATGATTCTAAATTAGGTACCAACCTAAATGCTTTGTAGTTCTTACCCATTTTTTCAAGAGTAGCCCAGAATGGTCCTGCTGCGTCTACATGTTCTCGGACTGCTTTCCTTAAGTATATTTCACTATTGATGATCTTACCTTTATAGGAGTCGCCCATAGTAAAGTGAGTAGTAACAATTGGAACGAGGATCGCCATCCCTTTAGGTATCTCAATAGAAGAGCTCAGGTAACTCGAATCAGATTGATGATATCCTATGTTTCCACGAAGGAACAAAATATCTCCGTATTGTTGTTCATCAGGATTTTCACTTAGTAACCAATTCTGCCAAGTTGCTATTATGTCACCATATGAAAGACCCCTGTAATTTTCTGATGTTTTGACTATGTATTTACTGTCCAAAACTTTCAACCCCTTACGTGGAGGTATATCCCTTCTAAATTTACTCATTACAATACGCTCTTTATTCCTGATACTGCTTTATGTTAGATACATATTAATTGTTACAAGAAACACGTACAGGAAACTAGAATTTAAAAAACTTCGAAATATTCAATTTCACTTATTTAATCTCCTTAACAAATTTCATAGGATTTTCTTCAGGACGCCCTATGGATTTTGGATCTGAAATATCTTGAAGATTTGATTTACCTTTCTTTACTTCGATATCGTAAACGGACCTTGTGGTATATCTTCCTACACCTCTTCCATAGAAGGCGAGTCGGTATTTGCCTGGTTCTAAGTTATATATGATTACAAAAATGCCTGCAACAACGCCTTGATATGGACCTGGTTCAAGAGGAATTTCAATAGTTTTCCTAATTGAACTAGATTCAGATACTGAAAGTGGAAATAATGGTGTTTCAACGTAGTATTCGTCAAGTTCGTTTGGAACGAGTCTAGTTAAGGCACCCTCGCCTTTTTTAATTTGGGCTCCCACGGCGCCTCCGTTTACTGTGTCTCTCCTTGCAGCATAACGCAAAGATAGTTCGTCATTCATCGTTTGCCCTTGATAAGTATCACCTAGAGAAAGCATGGTACTAATTACTGGTATGAATAAAGCCGTATCATCTTGAATTATTATCCTTTGTTCATTAGTCATCGATGAAAAAATTCTATTCTGTGGATTCTCTGGGTCTTCCTGCTTTCCATATGCAAATTCAACGTTTCCTCTTAGAAATGCCATACTCTTTCCTTCTCGATAAATAATGTCTGGGTACTGTGACATCAAATTATTGTACCAAACGCCTACCCACTGACCATAAGTTAGTCCTCTAAAAACTTCTTTTGGATCTGCAATCTTATAGTCCAAGACTAGGACCCCCATTTCTGTCAATCTTTAGTACAACTTCCTCGATGTAATACGAGATGCCAGACATCAAATAATAATAATGGCACTTACTTATAAGGAATGCTCAATTCCTCATAACTCCATAACCCATACAATGAATCGGCCAGATTAAATCATGAATGTTAATAGCGATCATACATTCTTGGTAATAAGCGTCATTGGCCGTCTGTTAATTCGGTGTTATCTTAGAAAAATTGCTGGCCAATATTTGAAATTCGTTTGCCTGGGATAGATGGGATGAAGTAATATCCTCCCCCCAATGTAAGAGTATCAAACGAATTCTTCGCAGATATGTCTTTACCATAAGGAGTTACTTTGCCCCGGAGTTCATTTGTTTCTACGTGAGAAGACATGTGTTTCGCTATATTTCTTTTCATCACTTCAAATATTTTAATATCATTTTGAAAGCTAATAAACAAAATTCCAGATTTTGGATATTCTATGTAGTCTTCTTCCATATACAGACATCCCCTTCTAAAGATAAGATGTTCCGGTCCGGTAGACTTTCTCGAATTGGTTTTTCTTGCATGCGAGGACTCGGGACATTTTTTATTGATATTCTGATATCGTATATCGAATGAATCAAAGAAATTTTTTGATGGATCTCTTTGTTCATTGAAAAGTTTACTTAACCTAACTTTGGCTTCATTCCGTATGGATTCATCTTTAGAATAAAGATCTGAGACAAGTCTTTTCTCCTCGTCAGGAGAAAGCGTTCCTAGTAATAGTCCAGTAGCTTTGCTTCTTCCCACCCATTTTTCTTGTTCTTCGGTGTTTAGCTTATTCCATTCGATTAAATTGTGTTCGATTTTCTGAAATACCATGTACGTTCCATCCTTGAGTTCTATTTCATCTTCATCTTCAGAAATCCAGATATTATTATTGGATAGTCTGTAGGGATTCGAAATTCCATCATAAAATCCCATTAAGTTTCTTCCATCAGCTCGGTGAAATCCCGTATGGACATCAGCAATTTTTGCCCATCCCTTAATTGTTTCCATTATATCCAAGGGTGCATTTTCTTGAGTGTTCAAATAATGTAGGTCCCTTGTTAGTAAATTTTTATTACGCCTTAAGAAAGTGTCATTATTTAATACCATCTTGTTTACAACATAATTATTTGAGGCAAGTTGCAAAATCATGTCAGTTTGTCGCAATACATAGGGAGATTTGTCCCCTATTTCGTAATGTGGTGGTAATTCATAAAGATTCTTTGGACATTTTTTCAATAGATTTAACTTTTTAAAGAATGTTTTACCAAAACCAATTGTTGCGGTGAACATAAATTTAGTCAGAGGATATGAATACATTCCATCTCCTGCACCAGTATCATCGATTTCAATTATTTCCCGGTCAATCTGATCTAATAAAGTACATAATTTTTTTAGCCCTTCACTAACTAATTTTTCACTAGCGGAACGAACATCTAATCGAACAATAAGCAAGTAATCTTGTTCCCTTGGAGCGGGAAACGCTATACCGGCCTGTCTTCGTTTTTCAGCAACCATCTTGTTTTCTAACTCTGTGTGTCTATTCCCAGATAGGTAAGACGTTGCCTCGTATTTCAATGTCCTTTTTTACATTTTTCACGTACTTAAGGTATGTGCTAATTAGCCCGGCTCTAGCAGAACCGGATAAAAACAAGTTAGTAAATAATCTAAATACAAGTCTTTCAGAATATATGGATGATGTCTTCAACGAATGCCAATATCTATGACGAAAATTCATTTCCCTTTGGATATTCATTTGGTGAATGGAGTGTTAAGTGGTGGCAATGGCTTTTGTCCATACCTAAATCCAATAACCCGATTTTGGATTTGTCAGGCGAAAATGCCGCCATTGGGCAATATGACTCTGACGTCTTTTTTCTTTGCCAGACGGTTGAAAATGTCAATCAACGTCGAACCAGAAATATTTCCGTACGTAAAGGAACAAGTCTATTTTCACCAGTGATAAATTGGGTTTCCAATTTCTATGAAGATGGACATTCGGAAATGGAGCTTATTGAAACTGCAAGACGAAAGATGGATATCATCGGAGATTTGCAATTTTATTTGAATGGGGAAAGGATTCAAGGATTGAAGAAATATAGATTTTTATCAAAATTTTTTAGTGTTGACATGCCAAAAGACAACATTTTCGACTTGCCTTCAGGTAAAGCACGATTAGTTTCAGATGGATATTGGGTATTTATAAAGCCATTAGTTATGGATACTACAATATCCACGTTTGGAACTTGCTCCTCAGGGTTAACTAAAATAGGTGTTAATTATAACATCAAGGTTGTTTAACGATATAGAGCAATAATGCCAGTGAGAAATTATTATGGAATATCGTTTCTTATTATGATATCAGAAATTTATCAACTCATTTGAAAATCAGAGGGCGAATTCTATCACTAGATCAATTTTCTTTTTGGATTCTAGAAGATTTGTAGGATGGTTTAATCCATGACAATTATTGAATATCTATTTGTCAGATTGCTTAAATGCGAATCAATCTTTATGTAGCATCTTACAGCAGGAATGTTATAATAAAAAGAATCACCACAGATATGATTTAGATCAGATATCACAAAATTATTCCTACAAGGGATAGGAAAGGAGAATAGAAATGGGATATGTTAATTATAAATTCAAAATTAGGTTAGTTAGCTTTTCTCCGCTTTGAATTTTTTTCAACATATCTAACGAGCGATCTTAAGTCGTCTCCGAGGTTAAACTGATTACATTCTATGACAGTTTGGCTGTCTCCATCCAGAACTGAAATTTTATATATATAATGATCTGCAGAACCCTTGGGGGCAGACTTTAATGAGAATGGCTTCTTGTCCTCCATGATTTTTCTTGCTGTTTGTAAAAGCCCTGATGGCAAACCATCAGCATCTATTTCATTAGAAACCTGAATTCCTGCCAACCCGCCAGTTCGCTCAACTCTAATTCTCATGAGGTATCAGTCATAAGCTCCGAGATAGTTACTTATTACTATTTCAATGACTTTACTTTAATTCCTACTTTTTCCCAAGCATTTCTAACAGCCTTTTGTTCACGACTGCCTTTACCGAACAAGGTACTGGCGACTTCGTATGTGCTATTAGCAGCTTGTTGAAAATTGGAGCGCTCTCTCAATCTCTCTGTCAACGCAATATACCATATCCTGCCCGCTATTTCCCAAGCAAATCCGCCAAGGTCAGTTGCAGTAAGATAAAAGGCTCGATTTGGGATTCCGGAATTAATATGTACACCTCCATTATCACTTGTTGTATCTACGTAATCTTTCATGTGACCTGGCTGTGGATCCTTACCAATCGTAGGATCATTATATGCAGTCCCAGGTTCTTTCATAGAACGCAATGCAATTCCTTTTACTTTTTTAGTAAACAATCCTTTACCTATCAACCAATCGGCTTTTTCGACCTTTTGTTTGAGTGAAAATTGCTTCACTAATGATCCAAAGACATCAGAGAAACTTTCATTTAATGCTCCTGCTTGACCTTCGTATTCAAGGGCTGCCTCATACTGAGTTACTCCGTGCGTAAGTTCATGTCCTATTACATCGATACTTTTTGTAAAGCGTTGAAATATCTCTCCATCTCCGTCACCGTATACCATTTGAGTACCATTCCAAAAGGCATTATTGTAATCCTCTCCGTAATGCACCGTGGAATCTAGTTTCATTCCCCTTGTGTCGATGGAATTGCGATCAAAGATATCTCTGAAAAAGTTGTAGGTTGAGCCGGAATAGTCATATGCTTCAGTAACAGTTTTGCCACCTTTTGCTTTTCCGCCTTCACGTCTCACAATGGTCCCTGGCAAACTCTCAGAATCTTCAGCGTCAAAAATAGTACGATCAAGTCTATTTGATACTGAAAACATTGAAGACATCAATCCAGTTACTAACCTTCTTCCTCTCAGTTGTTCTGTTAAGATAAGATTCTTCCAAGCTTGTTGCTTCTGTTTCTTAG
>Ga0111538_10012000_pt1 | contig 11452 bp, 10 predicted proteins | sample SoiMethybrSBSTD1_FD_79669 | JGI IMG/M metagenome (GOLD analysis project Ga0111538, IMG submission 79669) | Bulk soil microbial communities from a Populus tree surrounding site in Tennessee, USA - Soil MetaG P. TD hybrid SBSTD1 (version 2)... | ecosystem: Environmental > Terrestrial > Soil >...
CGGGATCACAGCCCGCGGCGGGCAGATGCGTCAGCAGGGTGTCGCCGGGGTCCTTGTACTCGAACTCGGACACGAAGCGGCTCAGCCGCTCGATGAGATCGGGGGGCAGCCCCAGCGCCTTGCCGACCTCACGGGCGGCCAGACGTCCGCGATACGTGATGACGTTGGCGGTCATGGCGGCGCCGAGGCGGCCGTAGCGCTCGTAGACGTACTGGATCACGCGCTCGCGCCGGTCACCGCTGGGGAGGTCGAGGTCGATGTCCGGCCACTCGCCCCGCTCCTCGGAGAGGAAGCGCTCGAACAGGAGCTCCATCCCGACGGGATCGACGGCGGTGATGCCGAGCGCGTAGCAGACGGCGCTGTTGGCCGCCGAGCCCCGCCCCTGCACCAGGATGTTCTCGCGGCGGCAGTACTCCACGAGGTCCCACACGATGAGGAAATAGCCGGCGAGGTCGAGCCGGGCAATGAGATCCAGCTCGCGCGCGATCTGCTTGCGCGCGCGCTCGGCGAGCGCGCGGTCCCGAGCGTAGCGCACGCGCCGGCCCGCCTCGGCGAGATGGCGCAGGAAGCCGATGGGCGTCTGGCCCGGCGGCAAGGGATAGTCGGGGAAGCGATAGCCCAGGTGCTTGAGCGTAAAGGCGAGACGGATGGCGAGCTCGCCTGAGTTGGCCACCGCCTCCGGGCAATCAGCGAAGAGGCGCTCCATCTCCCGCGTCGGCCGGAGATGGCGCTCGCTGTTGTCGGCGAGCAGGCGCCCCGCGCGGTCGAGTGTGGTGTGGTGGCGAATGCAGGTGAGCGCGTCCAGCAACGGGCGCTGGCCGCGCTCGGCCAGGCGCGGGGCATTGGTGGCGAGCAGCGGCAGGCCGCTGCGCGCTGCCTCGCCGCGCAGCCACTCGTTGCGCGTCTCCTCGGCACGGCGCAGGCGGCGCTGCAGCTCCACGAACACGTTGCCGCGGCCGAACAGGCCCACGAGCCGATCGAGCCGTGCTCGCGCGGCGTCCGCGCCGCCCGTCTCCAGCGCCAGCGCCAGGGGCCCGTCACCGCTGCCCGTGAGGCAGACCAATCCGGCCGCGTGCTCGGCAACTTCATCAAGCGTCGCGGCGTTTTCCATATCCGCTCGCCTCGCCTTCGGCTGCGGCTCGCCAATCAACTGCGCGCGCATCTTCATCTTGGTAATCAGCCGGCAGAGGTTCTGATAGCCCTCGGAGCTTTCCACCAGCAGCGGCAGGCGCCCGCCCTCGGCGAGCGTGACCTCGGCGCCGACCAAGGGGTTGATCCCCACGCGTGTGGCCGCGCGATAGAAGCGCGGGGCGCCGTAGAGGCCGTCGCGATCGAGGAGGGCCAGCGCCGGCTGCTCGAGCGCGGCGGCGCGCTCGGCCAGCGCCTCGGGCAACGCCGCCCCCTCGAGGAAGCTGAAGGCGCTCCGCGCGTGGAGCTCGACGAACACGGCCGCCCTCCCGCGCCGCTAGGCCGGCGGCCGGCGTGGCGCGACGTGGGGCGCGAAGGGGCGCGGCTCGATCAGGCCGAGCAGCTCGGCGAAGCCCTCGCGGAGCACGTGGGTGGGCCGCACCTCCGCCTCCGCCCGGGTCTCCGAGCGGATGAGCATCGCAGGCGTCCAGTGCGTGACCCGACGCAGCAGCGCATAGCCGGGCCGGCCGCGCACGTCGCCGTAGCCGGCGAACACGTCGACCACGCCCGCCGCCTGTGCCATCGCGACGTCCTTGACGAGGCTGTCGCCGACGTAGACGGCCTCGCCGGGCGCGGCGCCCAGCTCGTCCAGGATCCCGCGCAGCACCGCGGCGTCCGGCTTCCACGCGCCCGCGCGCGTGTGGCGGTGCACGGTGGCGCCGAGGCGGTAGTGCTCGGGCGGATAGCGGCGAATGGTCTCGGGGGTGGCGCCGTCTGGCAGCGCGTGATCCGGCGGCGAGTAGAGCGTATCGAGCACGCCGTCGAGCCCCAGCGCGCGCACGCGGTAGGCGGCATAGTACGCCAGCGACTCCGTGTAGGCGATCACGCGCGTCCCCGCCGCGCGCAGGGCGCGGAGGGTGTCGAGCACGCCGGGGTAGAGGCGCAGCGTGCCCCGCCGCGCCGCGCGATAGGCCTCGATGGCGCCCGCGTAGCGCGCCCTCAGATCTACATCTGGGTGGCGCGCCCGCAGCGACGGCAGTGCCTGGATGACGAAGGCGTACTCCGTGGTGCCGTGCTCCTGATGGAGCTGGTAGATCTCGCGCTCCAGCGTCTCGCGCGGCACCCCGCTGTCGGCGACCAGGCGCTCGAGCATGGCACCGAAGGCGGCGTGCCACATCGCGAGCCAGTCGAAGAGGGTATTGTCCATGTCGGTGACGAGGACGCCGATGGCGGGCCGGCCCATGCGTCAGCGTGGGCTCCGGCCGGGTGAGCCCCGGAAAGACCGGAAGAACGTCCGCAGCTCGGCGGCGAGCATCGCCGGCTCCTCCGCGGCCATGAAGTGCCCTCCGCGGTCGAACTCCGTCCAGCGGCGGATGTCGGCGTAGCCCCGCTCGGCACGCGCGCGCGGCACGCGCTGCACCGCCTCCGTGGAGAGCGCCGCGCCGGTGGGCACGGCGATGCGCTCTGTGATGCGGCGGGGCTCGCGCGCCCGCTCGTAGTACGAGCGGTTCGCGGCATTGGCGGTCTCCGTGACCCAGTAGAGGGTGACGTTGGCGAGGAGGAGATCCCGCGAGAAATGGCGCTCCACGTCGCCGGCGGGATCCGTCCACGCGCGCCACTTCTCCACAATCCAGGCGGCCAGTCCCACCGGCGAATCGTGGAGACCGTAGGCCAGCGTCTGCGGCCGCGTCTCCTGGATCAGGTTGTAGCCGCTCTCGTCACGGTCCCAGCGCTCCTGGACCTCCGCGTGGGCGCGCTCGGCCTCGCTGAGCGGCCGCGCGTCCTCGCCGATCACCGGCGCCGGGAAGCCCGGCATCATGGTGTGGAGCGCGATCAGGCGCTCGGGGAAATCGTAGGCGAGCCAGCCCGAGATCACCGCGCCGATGTCGTTGCCGTGCGCGGCGTAGCGCGCGTAGCCGAGGCCCTCCATCAGGCCCGCCCACAGCGCGGCCACGCGGCTGCGCGTCATGCCGCGGCCCGGCCGGTCGGAGAAGCCGAAGCCGGGCACGGACGGCACCACCACGTCGAAGGCATCGGCAGGGTCGCCGCCATGCGCGCCCGGATCGGCGAGGAGCGGGATGATCTCGAGCATCTCCACGAACGTGCTGGGCCAGCCGTGCGTGACGAGCAGCGGCATGGGCGCGGGGCCGCGGCCGCGCGCGTGGATGAAGTGCACGCCCAGGCCATCCACCTGGGCCCGGAAATGCGGGAGCGCGTTCATCACCCGCTCCTGCCGCCGCCAGTCGAAGCCCGTCTCCCAGTACGTCACCAGCTCGCGCATGTAGGCGAGGTTGGCGCCGTAGTCCCAGCCCGCGCCGTCCACCTCGTCGGGCCAGCGGGTGCGAGCGAGGCGGGCCCGCAGATCGTCCAGCGTGGGCTGCGGCACGTTCACCGTGAAGGGGCGGATGTCCATTGTGTCCTCACCGGTCAGTCATAGATGCCTTCGAGCACCCAGACCGAGCCGTCGTGTGCGAGCCGGCCCAGGGTGCCATCGGCCAGCTCCACGTCCCATTCGTCGGAAGCCCAGCGGTTCTCCAGCCACCACTCGCCCGAGCTACGCCACGGCCCCGCGCTCGCCACGATGGGGCCGGCGAGCCCGGCGGCGCGGAGATATACGGGCCGGCCGCCGATGAGCCGCACCTGCGCCGGCCGCGGCGGGCGGCAGCGGCGCAGGGCGAGCGTGCCCCTCGCTTCCTCTCCATCCGTGCTCTTGGCTTGGCTCAGCAACGCGGCAGCATTCAGTGGCTCCAGCCGCAGCGAGTCGGGGCGATGGCTGTCGAGCAGCACGGGCACACCGAGATTGCCCGGCCCCACCAGCGCGATGACGCGCGCCACCGTCTCCGCCAGTGTGCGCGGGCTGGGCCGCCCGTCGCCGTCCAGCGGCTCCTGTGAGGCAGACACGCGCACGGACTGAGCGCGCAGAGCGAGCGCGGTCACGGGAGCCGTCGGCGGCTCCGCCGCGAGCGTGGCGCGGAGCACCGCCATCACCGCGCGCGCCTCGTGCGTGGGCACTGGCGGGACGAAGGCACCCTCGACGGTGCGTGGCGTCTCCCCCACCCGTGCGGCCAGGCGACACGACCACTCGAAGCGATCGGCGGCGAGCGCCTGCGCCTCGAGCCGCGCGCAGAGGCGCTCGGCACACTCGGCGAAGAGGCCGAAGAGGGGCTCGAGATTGTCGAGCGCCCAGTCGAGCTCGTGGGTCTCCTCGAAGCGGGGCGGTGGCCGCCAGGGATCGAGCGGGCGCAGATCTTCTCCACGCGCGAGGGCCTGGAGCCGCGATCCCTCGGTGCCGAGCCGCTCGGCGAGGTCGCGGCCGGGCAGATCGGCCAGCTCGCCGAGCGTGCGAATGCCCCAGCGGGCAAAGCGCTGCGCCATCTCGAGCGAGAGATCGAGAAGCGCGATGGGCGCCGCGCGGAGATGGGCGGCGTCGGTGCCTGGCGGGACGCAGACGCACTCCTCCGCGCGACGCGCGGCCAGCCGCGCGGCCACACGGCTGCCCGCGATGCCAACGCGCGCGTGAAGGCCGGCCACGCGCGCCCGCGCGGCCATCCGTCGCGCGAGCGCCGGCTCGTCGCCGAACAGCGCGCCGAGCCCCGCGACGTCGAGATATACCTCGCCCGGTCCCGCCTCCTCGACCCGCGGCGAATGCACCACGCCCACCTCGAGCAGCGCCTGCCGCGCCGCCGCCTCGTGGGCAGGCACGCGCTCGCGACAGATCACCTCACCGGGACGCGACTGCGCCGCCGCTTCCGTCATGCCCGGCAGCACACCGAGCGCACGCGCTTCCGCGCTGGTCTCGATCACCAGGCGCCCGGGGCGCGCCCCGTCGAGCACGGCCAGCGGGCGGCCAGCGAGCGCGGGCTCGGCGCGTACTGCCGCCGCGGCGGCGAAGTGGGGGACGAGGAGACAGCCGATGCGCCTCAGAGCCGCCATGCGAGTGTCCATCGCGCATCGGTCGAAACCGCGGGAAGAAACGGGGACGAGGCGCGCGTTTTCGCGACTTCCACCCGCGAGCCGATGCCCTCGAGCCGTGTGGGCCGCGGCGCCCCCATCCAGCGCGCGGAGCCGCGCGTCACGTTCAGCACGAGCGCGGCCGCGCTGCCCGCGAGATGCCGCGAGGCATGGAGCACCAGCCGCGTTGGCGTGTCGCGCACGGCGCGCTGCAGGCGAATCCAGGTGGCCGCGCCCAGGCTCGACAGGCGGCGCTCGGACGGTTCCGTGGGATCCGTGGAGAGATCGAGCACCACCCAGGCGAAGCCGCCGGAGCGCGCCAGCAGCTCGGCCGCGCGGCAGGCGGCGTCGGGCCGGCGGCCTGCGCGCACCCAGAGCAGCGAGCGCAGGGCGGCGCCGGCGGCGGCCGCGCCGGCGGGATCGAAGCTATCCGATCCGTCGACGAGCGCCACCAGCGCGCCGGCCGCGGTCGCGTGGGCAAGCAGGCTTGTGACGAGGCTGCTGCCTCCCGCGGACCGGGGGCCGACGATCTCGCTGAGCTGGCCTCGGGGAAACGCCTCCAGCAAGGAGGCCGCGCTCCCCTCGAGACCCCACCCTGGCGGGGGCAAGGGCTCTTTCTGTATGGCCATTGATCGGGGCTCGGTCGTGCTGAGTGGTCGTATTACACATCAGGTGTTGAGTACAGACAAGATTCAAGATACTGGGGTCGGACACGTCATGTCCCCCATATCTGGGAGCCAAGGCATCCCTGCACGCCCGAATGGGCAGTGCTACAGTGGGCGCGACTTCCGCCCATGACAACGGACGACGGGCTCGCCCTGCTTGCAGATCGGCCGCTCTCGGCGAACGGTCCCTTCACGGCCCGGTTCCAGGCGGCCGGCGTGCGCGACTTCGCCGGCGCCGCCCGCCATCTCCTGACCCTGCCCTACGGGCGCATCACCGACCGCGAGAAGTTCTGGCTCGTCCTCGAGGAGGGGCGCGGTACGTGTACGACCAAGCACGCGCTGCTCGCCGAGCTGGCACGCGAGCAAGCGATCGACGTGCAGCCCATGGTCAGCTTCTACGAGATGCACGAGCGGAACACACCCGGGGTGGGCCCGGTGCTCAGCGCCCATGGCCTCACCTGCATCCCGGAGGCTCATTGCTACCTTCGTCATCAGGGCCGACGCATCGACATCACGGGCGTGCCGCCGGGCGCGGACCCCATCGAGCATTTCCTCCATGAAGAGCCCATCACGGTGGACCAGATCGGCGCGTACAAGATCGAGCTCCACCGGCGATTCCTGAGCGACTGGATCGCCCGCACCGAGACGGTGCGCGGGCGGAGTCTGGACGAGGTCTGGCGCATCCGCGAGGCGTGCATTGCCGCCTTGAGTGCATGCGCGTGATGGGCACGGCGATGACCAAGCGCGAGCGGGTGATGGCGGCGCTGCGCGGCGACCCGGTCGACCGCGTGCCCCTGGCGTTCTGGCTGCACAACTTCGCCACCGAGAACTCGGCCAAGGGTCTGGCCGACGAGACGCTTCGCCTCCTGCACCGCTTCGACTGGGATTTCTTGAAGCCCCAGTCGCGCGCCCAGTGCTTCGCCGAGATGTGGGGGCTGACCTTCGCGCCGTCGGGGGACAAGGCCCGCCCGTACACGGTGACCGACGTGCCGGTGGCGGACGCGGCCGGCCTCGCCGCGCTGCGCCCCGTGAACCCCGAGCAGGGCGCCCTCGGCGAGCAGCTCGAGGCCCTCCGGCTGATCCGCGCCGCCGTCGGCCCCGACGTGCCGATCATCTGGACCGTCTTCTCGCCGCTCATGGTGCTGCCGATGCTGGTGCGCGGGGGCCGTGAGCAGGCCTTGGCCCTCGCGCGGACGGCCCCGCGCGAGACGGAATCGGCCCTGGGCGCCCTGGCCGTCACCCTCGCGCGCTACGCGAGGGCGTGTCTCGCCGATGGGGCGGACGGGCTCTTCTACGCGACCAACATGGCCACGCGCGAGCTCATCAGCGCCGAGGAGTGCCGCCGCTGGCAGCGGCCTTTCGATCTGCGCGTGCTGGAGGCGGTGGCGGAGGCGCCCTTCAATCTGCTCCACGTCTGCGGCGCCGGGATTCACTTCGATGAGTTCGCCGACTACCCCGTGACGGCATATTCCTGGGCCACGGTGCCCGGCAATCCGACCCTCGAGACCGTGCACGTGCAGACCGGCAAGGCGGTGGTGGGCGGGCTCCCCGCCAAGCCCGAGATCGCGTCGATGAAGGCGGAGGAGCTGATGGCGCGCGCCCGCCGCGCGGTGGCCGAGATGACCGGGCGCTGGCTCCTGCTCGGTCCCGACTGCTCGATCAATCCCGACACGCCGGATACGCTGATGGCGATACGCCCATGACCAGCTTCCACGTCAACGGCCGCGCCGTGCAGGTCACGGTCGACGCGGACACGCCGCTGCTCTGGGCGCTGCGCGACGAGCTGGGGCTCACCGGCACCAAGTACGGCTGCGGGGCCGCGCAGTGTGGCGCCTGCACCGTGCACCTCGACGGCCAGGCCATCCGCTCCTGCGTGACGCCCATCACGGCCGCGGAAGGCCGGCAGGTCACCACCATTGAGGGTGCGATGGGCTCAGGCGCGACGGGCCGGGTGGCGCGCGCGGTGCAGGAGGCCTGGAATCGGCTGGACGTCGTGCAGTGCGGGTTCTGCCAGCCGGGGCAGATCATGTCGGCGGTGGCGCTCCTGACCGCGATCCCCCGGCCCGCCGACGCCGACATCGACGCCGCCATGACCGGCAATCTCTGCCGCTGCGCCACCTATCAGCGGATCCGCGCCGCGATTCACGAAGCGGCGAAGAGCCTGTGACGCCGACCCGCCGCCAGTTCCTCGAGGGCGTGGCCGCCGTGGGAGTGGGGCTCGTACTGGGCTTCCGACTCGACCCGGCGCAGGCTCAGCCCGGCGCGCCGGCACCCGGCGTGCTCGCGCCGAACGCCTTCGTGCGCATCGCGCCGGACAACACCGTCACCATCATCGCCAAGCACATGGAGATGGGCCAGGGCGCGCATACCGGCCTCGCCACCCTCGTCGCCGAGGAGCTCGACGCGGACTGGAGCCAGATCCGCGTCGAGGCCGCGCCCTCGGATCCGACCCGCTACAACAATCTGGCCTGGGCACCCCTGCCCGCGCAGGGCACCGGCGGCAGCACGTCCCTGGCGAACTCGTGGGAGCAGCTCCGGCGGGCCGGCGCCACCGCGCGCGCCATGCTCGTGGCCGCCGCCGCCCAGCGCTGGAGCGTGCCCGCGTCGGAGATCACGGTGGATCGCGGCGTCGTGGCGCACGCTCCGAGCGGGCGCCGCGCGACCTTCGGCGAGCTGGCGGCGGACGCGGCCCGCCAGACCCCGCCGAGCAGCGTCAGTCTGAAGGATCCGAAGGACTTCAAGCTCATCGGGCGCCATGCGTCGCGGGTGGACTCGCGCCCCAAGACGGACGGGTCGGCGACGTACACGCTCGATGTGCGGCGCCTGGACATGCTTACCGCCGTCATCGCCCGCCCGCCGCGATTCGGCGCGACCGTGCGCTCGTTCGATGCCACCGAGGCGCGGCGGGTGAACGGCGTCACCGACGTCGTGCAGGTGCCGGCCGGGGTGGCCGTGGTCGCGAAGGGGACCTGGGCCGCCATAAAAGGACGGCGCGCGCTTCGTGTCGACTGGGACGAGCGGGCCGCGGAGCGGCGCGGCTCCGAGGAGCTCTACGCGCACTACCGCACGCTCGCCGTGCAGCCCGGGGCGGTGGCGCACGGGCAAGGGGACGTGCCGGCGGCCATGGGGAGCGCCGCTCGCGTGCTCGAGGCGGTCTACGAGTTCCCCTACCTCGCCCATACGCCGATGGAGACGCTCGACTGCGTGGTGGAGCTCCGCCCCGACGGCTGCGAGATCTGGCTGGGCTCGCAGGTGCCCACTCTCGATCATCAGACGGTGGCGGCGGTGGTGGGCCTCCCGCCGAGCAAGGTGCGCGTGCACACGATGCTCGCCGGCGGCAGCTTCGGCCGGCGCTCCACCGCGCGCAGCGAGCTGGTGGTCGAGGCGGCGAGCGTCGCCAAGGCCCTGGGCGGCGCGCGGACAGTGAAGCTCGTGTGGACGCGGGAGGACGACGTGCGCGGCGGCTTCTACCGGCCGCTCTACACGCATCGGCTGCGCGCGGGGCTCGATACCGCGGGCAACGTCGTGGCGTGGGAGCACCGCATCGTGGGGCAGTCCATCGTCACGGGCACCCCGCTGGCGCCTCTCCGCGTCCGGGGCGGCATCGACCTCACCTCGGTGGAGGGCGCCGCGAATCTTCCGTACGCCATCCCCAATATGCTCGTCGACCTGCACTCGCCCACCGTCGGCATCCCGGTGCTCTGGTGGCGCGCGGTGGGGAGCACGCACACCGCGTACTCCACCGAGGCGTTTCTCGACGAGCTGGCCGGCGCCGCCGGGCGTGATCCGCTGGACATGCGCCGCGCGTTGCTGGGACGGTATCCGCGACATGTGGCCGTGCTCGATCTGGTCGCGCGCCAGTCGGGCTGGGGTCAGCCCTTGCCGCCGGGGCGCGCCCGCGGCGTGGCCGTGCACGAGTGCTTCGGCAGCGTGGTGGCCCAGGTCGCGGAGGTCTCGCGCGGCGCCGACGGCCTGCCCCGGGTCGAGCGCGTGGTGTGCGCGGTGGATTGCGGCATCGCCGTGAACCCCGACGTGGTCCGCGCCCAGATGGAAGGCAGCATCGGCTTCGGGCTCGGCAGCGCGCTCTGGAGCGAGATCACCGTGGTGGACGGCCTCGTCCAGCAGTCGAATTTCCACGACTTCCGCATCCTGCGCATCGACGAGATGCCGCGCGTGGAGGTGCACATCGTGCCGTCGGCGGCGCCACCCACGGGGGTGGGCGAGCCCGGCGTGCCCCCCATCGCGCCGGCTGTGGCCAATGCCTGGCTGGCGCTCACCGGCCAGCCGGTGCGCCGCCTCCCCTTCTCCCGTCTCGCCAGCGCGGGACGCGCGTGACGTCCCGCGTGCGCCGCGGAGCCGCCGTCGCCATCGCGCTCGCCGTGGGCGCGCTGGCGGCGGGGGCGGGCGCGCAGGACCCCGTCGCGCTGCAGGGCCCCGACGCATTCGCGTCCATCGGCGACCGCACTCAGCGCTCGATGGCCATCTTCACGGAGGCGGGCAAGGTGTTCCAGCACCCGCGCTGCCAGAATTGCCATTCCAGCGACGAGCGCCCGCGCCAAGGCGATGACGGCCGGCCGCATCTGCCCACGGTGCGGCTCGGCGCCGATGGCTTCGGCGCCGCCGGCCTGCGCTGCCCCGCCTGTCACGGCGAGGCGAACTTCGACGCGGTCGGGATGCCCGGGATGACGAACTGGCACCTGGCGCCCGTCTCCATGGGCCTCCGCGGCCGCTCCATCGGCCAGATCTGCGCCCAGCTCAGGCAGCAGGACAAGGACGGCACGCTGCCGCTGCCAGACCTCGTCGGTCACGTCACCCGCGACCCACTGGTCATCTGGGCTTGGGGCCCGGGGCCAGGACGCCGGCCCGCCCCCGGCACGCACGAGACCTTCGTGGCCTTGATGCGAGCCTGGGTGGATTCCGGCGCGGAGTGCCCGGCGGCGGGTCGATAGATCCCGGCGACGACGACGGCCATCAGATGTTCAGCCTGGAGAACCCCGCGTAGCGTCACCCGGCTCCTTTCGGACTCCGAGGGCGATTTCCACTCGGTAGATCTCGCATCATCCGTAGGGGCCGTTCGAGGGCGGAGCCGATAAGTGCGGGCCACTCCTCGACATCGATCGGGACACTCCACGAGTTTGGAGCCGGCATCGCGATTGCTCTAAGTCATCCGACCGAAACCGGGGGTGGGGCGGTGGGCAAGTGCAGTCGAGTCGCGGGCGTGCTCGCTGTCGGTAATGCCCTCCTCCTCGTGCTCGGGCTCGGGCTCCCGTCCCGGGTGACCGCCCAGACCCCAGGGCAGGGACAGACCCTGGCGATCCTCCTGCTCCTCGGCCTCGGCCCTCGGCCGGGCGCGCAGCAGGCGATACAGGGACAGAAGCCGGCCCCCGCGAGCGTGGGCGCCGGGACCGATCGGCGAGCCCTCGACAAAGCGGCGAAAAAGCCTCAGCGCGCCGAAGGCGGCCCCGGCCGGGTCACCTACGACGAGGTGAACGGGCGGAAAGTCGCGCGGACGGTCGAGTCAGCGAGGCCTCCCGCGGAAGGCAAGATTAGCGCTGCCCTTCCCCTCGCCGCTCCCATCCGGTGATGGTCGGCTAAGCCCTCGCCTGCTAGAGCCGGAAGCGGGCCGTGATGTCTTCCGGACGCTCCGAGTAGGGCGGAATCTCCTCGGCGGGATCGAAGGCGATGGGCAGGATGAGGAGGGCCGGCCC
>Ga0111538_10012001_pt1 | contig 11451 bp, 7 predicted proteins | sample SoiMethybrSBSTD1_FD_79669 | JGI IMG/M metagenome (GOLD analysis project Ga0111538, IMG submission 79669) | Bulk soil microbial communities from a Populus tree surrounding site in Tennessee, USA - Soil MetaG P. TD hybrid SBSTD1 (version 2)... | ecosystem: Environmental > Terrestrial > Soil > Tree...
AGTAGAGATCGTCTCCGTCGAGAGCGAGCTGACCCAGTCCGACGAGCCCGCGAACGATGAGCTCGGAGGTGATGGGTGACTTCCAGGAGCCGCACCGGGCGGCGCGGGGGGCGTTTCCGGGCGAGAGCGGCATGGCGCAAAGTTTTTAGCAGACTCGTACCACCGGCTCCGCTGGTTTCTGGGCCCCCCTGGCCTCGCGCGCCTTTACCTTTCGGACCCGGCAGGTGTATGCCGTGCGCCGATGACTCGCTCGGTGCGCACCCTTCTGCCCTTGTTGTTTGGTTCCGGAATGTGCGCGCTCGTCTACCAGATCGCGTGGTTTCGCGAGTTTCGCATGATCTTCGGCGCCTCCACGGCGGCGACGGCGGCGGTGCTCGCCATCTTCACGGGTGGGCTCGGCGCGGGAGGGCTCGTGCTCGGCGCGCGCGTCGATCGGCACCCGCGACCCATTCGCCTTTATGGCCAGCTGGAGCTCTTCATCGCCGCTTTCGCCGCGACCACGCCCGGACTCTTGCGCGTCGCGCGATGGGCTTACATCGCGCTCGGCGGGACGACCGAGCTCGGGCTCGTCAAGGGAACCGTGCTCCGGCTGGCTTTGACGGCGTTGGTGCTCGCCGCCCCGACTTTCCTCATGGGGGGCACGCTGCCGGCCGCGGCGCGCGGCGTCGAAGCGGACGACGATATCGGCCGGCGCAGCACCGGGTTGCTCTATGGCGTGAACACGCTCGGCGCGGTGGTCGGGTGCGCCGCGTCGACGTTCTACATGCTCGAGATCTTTGGCACCCGGGCGACGCTTTGGATCGCCTGCGCGCTGAACCTCGCGGTGGGGCTCATCGCGACCTGGATCGGCACGACCGCCCCTGCCGATGCGGATGAGCGCATCGACGACGCCTCCCCCGATGCGCTCGCCGATCGTCCGACGGAGACGGGTTACCGGCCCGCGGCGTGGTTCACGCTCGCCGCTGCAGGGCTCTCGGGGTTCGTCTTCTTTCTCATGGAGCTCGTTTGGTACCGGATGCTCGGCCCCATCTTGGGGGGCACGGTATTTACCTTCGGGCTCATCCTCGCCGTGGCGCTGCTCGGGATCGGCCTCGGCGGGGCGCTTTACTCCGCCTTTGGCAAGACGCGGCGCGCGACCCTCACGGCTTTTGCGTCCACCTGTCTTCTCGAAGCGCTCTTTCTGGCGATTCCGTACGCGCTCGGCGATCGCGTCGCCGTGCTGACGCTCTTGCTACGACCGCTCGGCGTCTTCGGGTTCTCGGGGATGCTCCTCGGTTGGACGGCGGTGACGGTGCTCGTCGTCATGCCCGCGGCGGTCGTGGCCGGCGTTCAATTCCCGCTCCTCATCGCGCTGCTCGGCGGAGGGCGCGAGCACGTCGGGCGACAAATTGGCCTCGCTTACGCGGTGAACACTTTCGGCGCGATCGTCGGCTCGCTCAGCGGCGGTTTCGGGCTCATCCCCACGCTGACGGCCCCCGGCTGCTGGCGCGCGGTGGTGTGGATCCTCATCGGTCTCGGCACGACCGCGCTCGTTCTCTCGTTTTCCACGCGCGAACGCGAGCGTCGCTGGCTTCCGGTCGCCGCCGGTTTGGCCGGCGCGCTGCTCATGGCGGGCGCGCTCGGCCCAACCGCTGTCTGGCGCCATAGCCCGATCGGCGTGGGGCGCGTGGAACCGGAGTCGACGTCCTCGGCCGCCGCGCTCCGCGGATGGATGAACAACGAGCGCCGCGGCGTGCGATGGGAAGCCGACGGCGTCGAAAGCAGCGTCGCGCTCAGCAACTCGGAAGGCTGGGCCTTCATCGTCAACGGCAAGATCGACGGCAGCGCACGGGGCGATGCAGCGACGCAAGTGATGGGAGGGCTCGTCGGGGGGATCCTCCATCCGAGCCCGAAGAGGGCGCTCGTCATCGGGCTCGGCACGGGAAGCACAGCAGGATGGCTCGGCTCGATCCCCGAAATCGAGAGGGTCGACGTGGTCGAGCTCGAACCGGTGATCAAGGCGGTCGCGGGAGCCTGTCGCAGCGTCAACCGCGACGTCCTGCAAAACCCGAAGGTGCACATCACCATCGGCGACGCGCGCGAAGTGCTCCTTACCACGCGCCAGACCTACGACATCATCTTCTCCGAGCCGTCGAACCCTTATCGCGCCGGGATCGCCAGCCTGTTCACGCGCGAATACTACGAGGCGATCGAGTCGCGTCTCGCCCCCGACGGCCTTTTCCTGCAGTGGCTCCAGGCCTACAACGTCGACGGCCAAGCGGTGCGGACCATCTACGCCACCCTGGCGTCGACGTTTCCCGCTATCGATACGTGGGAGCTCGCCGCCAACGATCTGCTCCTCGTGGCCTCGCGCAAACCGATTTCGTACGACGCCGCCTTGCTCCGCGCGCGCATCGCCGAGGAACCCTTTCGGACGGCCCTCGCATTTGCGTGGCGCGCGGTCGATCTCGAAGCCGTGCTCGGCCATTTCGTGGCAAGCGCACCGTTTGCGAAGCACGTGGCCGAAGCCGAGCAGGGACGACTGAACGTCGATGATCAGGCCCTGGTGGAGTTTGGCTTCGCACGCATGTCGGCCGACACCGTCGCGCTGAGCGGCAAAGACATCCGCAAACTGGCGCGCCAGCGCAGCGAGCACCGTCCCGGAGGATTCACGGGAGCCGTCGATTGGAGCCGGGCCGAGGAGCAGTGGGCGAGCTTTCTCATCGCGGAAGAAGAAACGGACGAGCCCCCCGATTTCCTAGGCCAAGAGCCGAAGGCGCGCCTCTACGCTCAGGCTCAGTTCTTGGCGGGTGACTACGCCAAAGCGACGGCGTTTTGGTTCTCCCAGCACGGCGATCCAAGCACGCCGACCGAGCTCGCCGCGCTCGCCGAATCGCTGGCCAGCGCGGGCGACGATCGAGCGCGCACCTACATCGCGAGGCTGCGTGGCTACCAGCCGACGGAGGCCGATGCCATCGAAGCACGCCTCTTGCTGCGGCAAGGCAAGCCGCGCGAGGCCACGGCGGCCATCGAATCCACCTTCGAGCGGCACCGCCGCGACGCGTGGCCATGGGCCGTCATCGGCCGGCGCGCCATCGAAACGGCCGAAGAGATCACCCGCGCGGACGCGAGCATGGCTGACCGCGTGTACGCCGCGCTGGCCCAGCCGCTGCCCGTCTACCTCTACGAGGACAGACGCCTCGGCGCGATGTTGAAGATCGCGATGCACAACAAGCTCGAGGTGCCCTGTGCCCGCACGCTCGAGCTCTTCGAGCCATACGTGCCCTGGCAGCGCGACGTGCTCGATTGGCGGGCCGAATGTTACGTCGGCGCCGGCGACGCCAAGACGCGCGTCGCGTTGACCGACCTGGCCGAGCTGAAATCGCAGGTCCCGGTCGCCTTCGAAGCGGGTCTCACCCCTTGACGTCGGTGCAGGGGCGGTCGTCAGCGCAACGCTTGTAACGACACGGCGACCCAGCCGCCGCGCGCGACGTCGATGGGCTGCGTACGGGTCGCACTGCGGGCGCTGGCCGTCACCGTGTGCCTACCAGGCGGCACGCGGACCCGTCCCACCGCGACCCGCGCGGGCAATGTTTCCCAGCTACGCGTGTCCGGCGTGTCGAGAGCCGTCAGCGTCGCTTGCGCCCCCAGCGACGCGATGAGGGCGAGCGGGCTCTTGTTCCCCGCCTGTTCGATCCCTTCCCCCACCGCGTAACGGGTCACGAGTCGCGTGATGGCGCTCAGGATGATCTTGCCCTCGATTTTGCGCCACTGCGCGATGACCTCGGCCGACACGTTGACGGCTTCGGTCATGGGGATGGCTTGCCCATCGATCGTGCAGCTAGGCACGCCCCAGCCACCCTGCTCGGGCGCCATCGCCGGGTAGTTGATCCAGGTGACGAGCCCCTTGGCGGCGAGCCGATTCGCGGCGGCACGGTTGGTGGGCTCGATGTTGTCGGCCACCATCGTCAGCGCGAGACCGATGGGGATGCGCTTGGGAATCTTGTGGGGCACCCGGCCGTACCCGACGATGCAAATCACATCGCCCCCGTCTTCGGCGGAGGGACTGTCGACGACCCCTTCCGTTGCACTGATCACTTTGGCGATGCGCGGGCTCTTGTAGCTGCCGCGCGAAGCCAGCTCACGGATGGCGGTAGAGAGCGATCCATAGCCGGCAAAGGCCAGCGCGTCGTCGTACCAGCGCAGGGCCTCGTCGGCGTTACCGCTCTTTTCGTAAACGAATCCGGCCAAGAAGCCGCCGAGCCCCAGGATGGAGTTATTCGGCTCTTTGAGCTCGTCCTTGACGTACCGCTGCATCACGCCGAGGCGCCGCGCCTCGACCTTGGCGCCGCTCAGATCGCGCGTCTCGAGGTAGTTGATCATGTTGAGCGTGTTGATCAGATGCTTCGCGTTCGTCTGATCATTGTATCGGCCCGCCGACCCCGAGAAGATGTACTCGCCGATCGAATCGCCCGCGTTGTGCGCGAGGTCGAGCATGTCGATGGCCTTGTCCGAGGCCTCGAAATCGCGTTCGGACAGCGCGAATTGCGTGAGCGACTGTTGGATCGTGCCGCGGTCGAGCACGAGCAGCGCGTTGTCGCCGGCGAGATCGGCGGGCATGTCCTTGTCGGCGCCCACTCCGAGCTCGTGGTTGATGTACTCGATGGCCTGTCGCGGTTGGCCCGCATCGAGCGCGGTGCGCGCCTGAATCGTGCGCAGCTCGTGGCCACCGCACCCAGCCAAGAATTGGGCAACGACGAAACAGATCCCCCCGCCCGAGAGAAAGCCGAGCCCCTTCACCGGACCATCTTGGTCACGTACGCCTTGTGCTGCCACCTGATGGCACCCGTTTCGATCTCGATGACCTGCATGAAGAAGAAGTACTGTACGCGGCGCGCGTCTTCCGTTCGTTCGTCGGAGGTCTGCACCTTGCCGGTCAAAAAGTACTGCGCGCCGAGCTGTTTGCCGTATTGCGCGACGTGCGCGGGGTTGAACACCGCGTTGCGGTTGCCTTCGATCTCCGCGATGATCTGGTTCTGACGCTCGCGCGCGACGACGGTGACGGCGTTCGACTCGACGAGCCACGTCTCGGCTTCGCCCAGGATGGCGCCGAGCTGCGACTCGATGTGCTCGGTCGTCTCGTTGGAAAAGGGGAAGACCGCGACGATGGTCTTGCCGCCCCCTTTGCGCCAGGTGTCCATCACCGGCGCGACCCGCAGGTTGTTCAGGTTTTCCTGCAACATCTGCTGGATGTCCTGCTTGTCGAGCCCGGTGCTCATGGCGGCCGAGTCGATCCCGGGTTGCTGCGATCCGCGGACGTATTCGTTGCGCGGGCCGCAGCCGGCAGTGAGGGCCAAGAAACCGAGGGTGAAAGGAACGAAGAGCGTACGCGACATGCGATCTCGCTTGGGGCTACGAGTGGGGGGGCAACATACCACGAACCCGTATTCGACGAGATTGGCCTCGGAAAACTTCACCGCCCTGGCCGGTTCTTGGTGGCGTGAGCTGCGGCCGCCTTGTGCGGTCCAGATCCGCCCCATTCACGGTCGTCGTTCTCTCCGGGGCGCATCACACCGGAGCGGCCTACATCACGGCGCGGCGAACGTCGTCACGAGCTCCGCTCCGCCGCCGAAGGGCGAGGGTCGTACGTCGAGCCCCACGAAACGGGCGCGCCCCGTGGACGGTTTGGGGCTATCGGGAGCGTTGATGAGCAGGATGCCGGCGATGGCCAGCGCTCCAATGCCGATACCGAAGGACACGTTGGCGGCGACGATCTTCGTGCGCGCCGCGTCCACATCCGATTTCGCGCACTCGGGGGCGCACGACGAGCGCATTTCGTCGACCTCGCTCGTCCCCTTGAGACCGAGGAAAGCTCCGCCGGCCAGCGCGAGCAACCCGACGCCACCGGAGACGTACATCGCCGTCTCGCGCACGGACATTCCTTCACTGCGGGGCGTTTCGGGCGCGGGCTTCGGTTCGCTCACCCGTTCCGGGCTGCTCTTTTCGGCGGGGGTCACCCGATCGGGCACGCGCGTTTCGCTTCTCGGCGGCTCGCGCCGCTCGATAGGAAACTCGGTTTCGAGCGTCTCGCGGCGCGTGAGAAGCAGGGTCGATTCCACGAGTCGCCCGCGTTCCCCGGCTCTGATCACGATGTTCTGCTCGTGCGGGGCCAGAGCCTCGGCTTCGATGCGCACCAGGTGCGGCCCCGGATCGAAGGGGAAGGGGGACTCGGTGTCCCGCGTGACGAGCTCCCCGTCGACCAAGACGCGGAAATCGGGGACGGTGCGCCCGCGCTCGTCGCGCACGCGAAAGAGGAGCGTGGGGATGGCAGCGTCCACTTCTTTCAGCCACGCCGTGCAGTCGGCGCTTACCACGGAGGGGCAGCTGTTGTGCGCGCAGATGGCGAGCTGCTCGCGCGCCTTGCGCAGCTTTTGTTGATGGCGATAGAGCTGCGCAGATTCGTAGGAAGAGGCGCAGGTACGCTTGTCGAACGCATGCAGGGTGCGCGGTGAGCAAGTGGCGAGCGTCGCTGCCAGGGGCGCGAGCAAGAGCGGCCAGGAAAGAAAGCGGGTGTTTAAAGACACTGCGGCTTGATGCGGCGAATGTGATTCTCGTCGACGACATAAGGAGGATTGCACTCGGACTTCTTGTTCGGCTTTTCCTTTTCCGGCGCTCGCTTGATCGTCTTCTTGTTGGACGAGCTCGGGGCCGAGGCGGGGAGCGTCTCCACCGATTGCGGCACGGGTGCGCTGGGCGCCTCGGCCGTCGGCTCGACGCTCAAGATGGGGGGCGGCACGGTGGGCGCCGCGGCCGGCTGAGTGGCCAGGGCGACATCCATCGACTCATTTCCTATCGGAGCGAGCTGCGGACGCTGCCGCACGACCAAAAGGACGGTGATGAGCGCCGCGCAGGCGACCGCCGCCGACAAACCGAGCCACCGAACCAGCGCCTTGTTCGTGCCGCCCGCGGTGACGTCGTTGCTCGATATCTGCGTGAGGGGCGTGCCCGGGCTGTTGTCGGTCGCCTCCTCCTTCATCGTCACTTGCGAGGAGTGCGTGTTTACAGGCACGGCGGCGTCGGGGCGCGTCGCCAAGTCCGAGGTGGCCGGCTCCACCGACGTCACGCGAGAATGTGCCTCCACGAGCGGCATCGACACCGCTGCGAGCCGCGACTCCGACGCTCGGCTCTCGATTTCGGCGAGCTTCTGCGCGCGCTCGGCGAGCATCGCTTTGGCGGTGCGCTCCACCCACTCGCCCACCTCGTAGATGTGCGCGAGCTGGACGCAATCTTCGATGGCCAGCGCCATCTCGCGCGCCGTTGAAAAGCGTTTCCTCGGATCTTTCTCGAGGCCGCGCATGACGACGGCGTCGAGCCCCGCGGGCAAATCGGAGACGACGGTGCTCGGCGGCTCCACCTCGCGCTGCAGGATCACCTGCGCCACGTTGGTCCACGTCGTATTTTGAAAGAGCCGTTCGCAAGTGAGCGCTTCCCAAAGCACGGCTGCCGCCGCGTAAACGTCGGACTGCGGCGTGACGGCGCCGCGCACTTGCTCGGGCGCCATGTACGCAAGCTTGCCCTTCACCTGACCGTTGATGGTCACCTGCAGTCGGCCGGCCGCTTTGGCCACGCCGAAGTCGAGGAGGCGCGCCATGCCGTCGGTGCCGACCAGCACGTTTTGCGGCGAGACGTCGCGATGGACCAGCCCCAAGAGCTCGCCCTTGGCGTTCTTGACGTTGTGGGCGGCGTGCAGACCATGCAGCATGCCGCAAACGATGGCGGCGGCGTAGGCGGGCGGGATCCGCTTCTGCTCGACGTGCAGCGTCTTGATGAGCTGCGACAGCGTTTCCCCGTGCACGTAGTCCAGCACGAGAAAGAGCTCGTTCTCCTGCGAGACGACGTCGAGCGTCGGAATCACGTTGGGATGGCGGATGCGCGAGGCGAGCCGCGCCTCGTCAACGAACATCGACACGAATCCCGGGTCCGACACGTATTGCGGGAGCATGCGCTTGATGGCCACCGTGCGGGAGAAGCCGATGGGCCCCAGCAACCGCCCGAAATGCACCGTGGCCATCCCGCCGGCCGCAATTTTGTCGTACAAAGCATAACGACCCACGACGGCATGGCCGTCGGAGCCAGGCTCTCGGTCGAGACCCATTGTCACTAACAATACCAGAAAAGCGCGCATTTTCTCGGGCGCCCAACGGCGTCGACTATGCGCAATGGTCCGCGATTGCATGAGCTCCGCGCCATTTCGCGCCTCATGTGGGCCAAGATGCGACAGCCGCGAGAACGGCGTCCCGCGCAGTTAGCAAGACTGCCTCGGTCTTGGCATCGACGGATCGCGCTCGGCAGCGAGAGGTCTGAGGCCGTAGTGTCAGACTTCGATGCCTAGTCGCTTCAATCGATAGTAGAGCGTCGTACGCTGGATCCCGAGCACACGGGCAACCTCGGCTTTGTTGCCGCTGCATTGATCCAGTGCAGCGCACAGCTTGCGCCTTTCGAGATCGTCCAATTGGCTCGGTAAATCGATGGGCTCAGGGTCGGGCGCCGCGGCGTCGCTGGCCGCCTTCACCGACGGTTCGCCGAGCGCTAGGTACGAAGCCCCGACGACGTCGCGCTCGCAGACGAGAACGGCGCGTTCCATGACGCTGGCCAGCTCGGCGACATTTCCGGGCCAATGATGCGCGCAGAGAGCGGCGATGGCTTCGTCGCTCAGCGCGCGCGCCGGGCGGCCGTGCTTCACCGCGCTGCGAACGAGCAGCCTTTTTGCCATGGCCGGCAGATCCGCGAGCCGAGCGCGCAAGGGGGGGATCACCATGTGTGAGCCGGCCAGGCGCGCCGCGAGCGGGGACTGTCCCAGAAAATGCGCGGGATCGCCGCTCGTCGTGACGAGCAGGCGCACGTCGCTCGCCATCTTTTCACCCCCTTCGCGTTGCGTGGTGCCGTCTCCGAGGGCGCGCGCCAGACGCTTCATCACGTCGACCGATGTCGGCGCGAGCTCGGCGAGCGCGAGCGTGCCGCCGTGCGCCAGCTCGAGCATTCCTGCGCGCGGGGTCAACGCTTCGGGGAACGCGCCTTTCTCCCAGCCGAAGAGCGCGCGACCGAGCGCCGCGGGGGCGAAGCTGGGACAGGGCACCAAAATGAAGGGCTTCGACTCGCGCGTCGAGCTGACGTGCAGCGCCCGCGCGAACAGCTCTTTTTCCGTGCCGGGCTCGCCGGCGATGAGCACCGCGCCGCTCTCCGCGGCAAGCTGCTCCATTTGCGATACCGCCGCGCGCATGGCCCGGCTCTCGGCGGCGAGCTCGCCGAAGTCCATTGGATTGCGCTGCTCGGATTCCAGGTAGCCCGCGTAGCGCGCCAGCTCTTCGCGCAGCCTGCGATTTTCTCGCGTCGCATAAAAGCGCTCGATGGATTGCCGCAAAACGACGCTGAGCTCTTTGGAGTCCCAGGGCTTCTGGACGTAGCGGTACACCGCCCCCGAGTTGATCGCCTCGAGCAGGACCGGCAAATCGGTGTACGCCGTGAGGAGCACGCCGGACGCGTCGGGCCTTAGCCGCTGTGCGTGCCGCAAGAGGTCGATGCCGCTCATTCCGGGCATGCGTTGGTCGCTGACGACGACCGCGGGATCGAGTGCGCCAAGGATGGAGAGCGCTTCTTCGCCCCCCCGCGCGTAGGTCAAGGAAAAAGACTTGCGGAAAACGAACCGAAACGCGTCGAGGTTGTCCTGCTCGTCGTCGACGACGAGCACGGGGTAGCGGTTGAAATCGAGCTCGATCATGAGGGGGTGAGGCCTGCCGGCCGTAGCGCGGCGAAGCCAACAGTAGTACCAAAACCCAGCCTGGTGCTAAGCTCGGGCGCCACGGAGGCAGAAGAACCCTGGCCGCACGGCGAGTCCGGTCGTAAAACCACGGTTTCAGATCAAGGAACAGCCGACCATGCTCGACGAAATACTGAGCGACCTCAAAAATTCGATCGCCAAGGCACACGAGGCCTTGAAGCGCGATCTCGGGAAGGTGCGGACCGGCAGGGCGAACGCCGGGATGCTCGACACGCTGCGCGTCGACTACTACGGCCAGTCGACCCCCATCGCCCAGATGGCGACGGTCAACGTCCCTGAACCTCGCCTCATCACCGTCAAGCCGTGGGACAAGAGCGCCGTCAAGCTGGTCGAAAAGGCCATCCGCGACAGCGATCTCGGGTTGAATCCGCAGGTCGACGGCGACCTCATCCGACTGCCCATCCCACCGCTCACCGAAGAGCGTCGCAAGGAGATGGTGAAGGTCGCCAAGAAAGTAGGGGAAGAGTGCAAGGTCGCGATTCGCAAATGCCGTCACGACGCCCTGGATCTGGCCTCGACGGTCGATGCCGAGGGTGGCGCCAGTGCCGACGACGTCGACCGGGCCAAGAAGAAGGCCGAGGACCTCGTGGCCGAGGGCATCCGCACCGTCGACAGCATCATCGCCAACAAAGAGAAGGATATCCTGGAGGTATAATCTCGGTTCTCGTGCTCCCTACATTTATTCCCGATCCGAGTCCGAGAAACGTCGCTTTCCTTGACAGAGCGAAAGCCACGTGAAAACCTTAATTTGGCTCATCTGCCGGCTTTCCGCTGTTCGGGGCCGGTGGGGGGTCGTCCGCTGAAGGGAGCGACCGGGCAATGCGCGCGATCGCGTCGGGTCTCAGTGACGTCGGCCTCCAACGAGAACACAATGAGGACAGTTTCGTCGTCCTCAGCGAATACGACCTGTTCATCGTAGCCGACGGGATGGGGGGCCACCGTGCCGGTGACGTCGCGAGTCGCCTGGCGACAGACACCATCGCCGAGTTCTTCCGCTCGACGGCCACCGAGGACGTGACCTGGCCGTTTCACTTCGATACGAGCCTGTCCGAGGAAGAAAACCGGCTGCTCACTGGCATCCGCATCGCGAACCGCCAGATCTTCGAGCGCAGCGCCAAGTCGCGCGAGTGCCGCGGTATGGGGACGACGGTGGTGGGGGCCCTCTTCTCCCCCAAGAAGAACCGGATGTACATCGGCCATGTCGGCGACAGCCGCTGCTACCGCATTCGGCGCGGCGAGCTGCGGCAGATGACGCGCGACCACTCGCTCATCAACGACTACCTGCTCGCCATGCCCGATCTCACCGAGGAGCAGAAGAGCGAGCTGCCCAAGAACGTCATCACGCGCGCGCTCGGCATGCAGGACCAAGTGATGGTCGACCTGCAGGCCGACGAGCCGCAGCCGGGAGACATCTACCTCCTCTGTTCCGACGGGCTCTCGGGCATGATCGCCGACGACGAGATCCTCGACATCTTGATGTCGACCGGCGACATCGGCGAAGGGTGCCGAAAGCTCGTCGCGCGCGCCAACGAGCACGGCGGCGAAGACAACATCACCGCGATTCTCGTGCGCATCGACGAAGGCGGGCCATCCAAGGGTGATTCGACGAAACCACCGCCGCGCTCGGAAGGGGA
>Ga0111538_10012002_pt1 | contig 11451 bp, 13 predicted proteins | sample SoiMethybrSBSTD1_FD_79669 | JGI IMG/M metagenome (GOLD analysis project Ga0111538, IMG submission 79669) | Bulk soil microbial communities from a Populus tree surrounding site in Tennessee, USA - Soil MetaG P. TD hybrid SBSTD1 (version 2)... | ecosystem: Environmental > Terrestrial > Soil >...
ACTTGGGACGTGAAAACGTTTCGATCTAAATTCATCTTATGAAAATCATTTCAGTCAACGTTGGATTACCGAGGCTGGTCATGCGAAACGGCGAACCCGTCTCGACCGGCATCTTCAAAGAGCCCGTTGCGGGTCGAGTGGCGGTGCGCACCTTGAACCTCGACGGCGACCGCCAGGCAGACTTGACTGTGCACGGCGGACCTGAAAAGGCCGTTTACGCTTATCCGAACGAGCACTACCCGTTTTGGAAACGAGAGCTGCCGGACATGGACCTTCCTTTGGGAATGTTCGGCGAGAACTTCACGACGGAAGGCATGTTGGAATCCGAAATCCGCATCGGCGACAAATTTCGGATCGGATCGGCGGAGCTAATGGTAACGCAACCACGTATGCCCTGTTACAAGCTGGGCATTCGTTTTGATCGGACGGACATCCTCAAGAGATTTTTGGCGAGTGAACGCAGCGGTTTCTATTTTTCGGTCTTGAGCGAAGGTGAAGTAGGTGCCGGCGATGAAATCGAGCTTATCGAGAAGAATACGTCGGGTGTAAGGGTTGTGGATGTCACGCGACTGTATAGCAGCGATAAGCACAACCTCGAGTTGTTGCACCGAGCCATTGCAACTGAGGCTTTGCCCGGCAGTTGGCGTAAGTATTTCAAACAGCGTCTGGCCGAGACGGACCAACAGAAGTTGTAGCGCAAAGACGATGACGCTGACGCTTGAAGACTACCGCAGGTTCTACGCGGATGAAATTCGCTTCGTCGCAAATCTCAACGCGTCGGCGCTGGTTGAGGCCTTCGCGCGCGTACCACGTGAGAAGTTCATCGGGCCTGGACCGTGGCGCGTCGGGTCCGCTGAAGTAAGAGCACTTTCCGCAGCAGGAATCGGTAGAGCGACCTACGTTACGGTTGACGAGGCGCGACACCTTTACCACAACGTTGTCGTGGTCCTTGATGAAGCCGGCGATATAAACAACGGCCAGCCGAGTGCTTTGGCCCACTGGATAAACGGAGTTGCGCTCGAACCTGGCAATCGCGTCTACCATCTCGGGTGTGGAGTTGGATACTACACGGCAATAATGGCGGAGGTGGTTGGCCCGGAAGGATCAGTAGTGGCCACTGAAATCGATTCCGATCTGGCCACGCGTGCCCGAGAGAACCTCTCCACCTACCCTAACGTTGAAGTGCATGCCGTAGATGGAGGTGAGTTTGATCCGGGAAATTGTGATGCGATATTTATCAATGCCGGTGTAACTCATCCGCATCCCTTTTGGCTGGACCGTCTGAGCGAGGGCGGACGGCTCGTATTACCAATCACGCTTGCAACGAGCGAAACATTGGGAGCGGGATTGATGACCAAGATCGTGCGCGAATCGGATCGTTTTTCGGCGCAGCCGCTTTCCCTTGTCGGTATCTATTCATGTAAGAGCATGCGTGACCCGGAACTGGAGCCACTCGTGCGAACTGCTCTCACCACTCAGGCGCTCCTCAAGATTCATTCATTGCGGCGCGATGAACACGAGCAAGACGCTACCTGCCTTTTGCATGGAAAAGGTTTCTGTTTCAGTAGCGCAGAACTAGATACAAAATAGTTATCCCATCAATGATAGTTTTCGCCTTCTCCTTCCGCCTTTAAAAATCGAGTGCAAATTTGCCACTCGCTTTTGGCAATTCATTATTGAAGGAGAAGTCATGAAATCACGTAAAACAATCACAAGGCGCCTCACTATGACTTTGGCTGTGGCCACACTGGCCGCTGCCGGTCTTCTCTGCGGTTCCGTTTGGCTACAACCTGTCGAAGCTCAGACTGGCGATGATAGTGTAAGGTTCACAACCTACGCATCTGTCGGCATCGTCCCTGGAGAAATGATTCGACTCAGTATGGCCAACCCAATAGAGTCGAGAGGTACCCTCATGCTGACATACAGCTTCTACCTGGCTAAGGGGAGTATTTCTTCGTATACGGTTCCGCTTTATGAATCGGAATTGATAAAAATACCGGCAAGCGAATTTCGCTACGTAAATGTCCGGCGGATGAGTTTGAACACTGAAGGCGAATTGACAACGGGGCGCGCACAATTGATTGTGAAAACGACCATCATCGCTCCCGCCGGCAGTAGTCCAGAGGATTTCCCTGCCTCGCTGGAAGTGCTTGAGGATGACGTTCAGGCGGGAAACACGGTGGATTCCAAGTACAGATTGATTATCCTGGCGGCGAAGCGTTCTAAGCAGATGAACGCTCCAATCAGCTTGATGCCCGAACACAGGCTGCGCTACACCCTCTTCAATCCGGACGAAGAGGGCAGCGAAACTGTCCGCGTGGGAACCTACACCTACGACTCGCTTGGCAGACTCACGAGGCAGAGCCCTCCAGTAGTGCTGCGTCCCGGCGAGGTCTGCACCTTCGATGTCAATTACGACGACCTGCGCGTGGCGGCCGACGAGACGGGGCGCGTCCAGGTGCGCTCAGGTATCCAGGTTGCACTTATGGACGGATCGGTGCGTTACGTTAAGCTTCATGCTTCGATGGAACTCGTGGCCAACGGCACGGGCAGTACCGTAGGTGAGGGAGACTATTATGCGGGGACTGTCTCGGTTTCTGGCGACGGATTTTAAGCGAACTAACAGCGTGGCCATTACGTACTGTTTTCGCAAATTGCCCAATCAAACACTGGGAGAAACCACATGCAAACAGAAGAACGCGAATTAAGAGACCTGGTATCCGTTGGTCCAGCTATGCTGGAAGATTTTGACTTGCTGGGAATCAAGTCTGTGGCCCAGCTTCGACGTCGAAGTCCTCAACGAATGTACGAGAACCTTTGCCGTTTGAAAGGACAGCGTATCGATCCTTGTTGTCTCGACGTGTTTGTGGCCGCAGTGGCTCAGGCGAAAGATCCGCAACTACCAATCGAGCAAAGGCAATGGTGGTATTGGAGTAAGGTTCGCAAAGCTGGCGTGAGTGGTAAGTGATTTAAGCTCGCGCTACTTTTCGAGTCCATTGAGTAAAACGGCGGGCACGGGCAACCATTACAACCAACGAAAGTGAAAGAAGAAAGAGGTTGAATGGGAGCCTGACCCATTCATCGTGGGTGGCATGAGTGCAAATCGCACCGAGCATCACGACGGCAAACAGAGCCGCGCCGCAGACAGCCACGCGAGGTATCAAGAGAAGCGCCGCTGACACGACTTCTGCCAGCCCAACTACGATCCGAAACCAGTCGGGGTAACCCCACCGGTGAAAGTCCCGAACCCAAAAGACATTTCCGGTGAGTTTGAGCAAACCCGAACGAATACAGACGACTACTAGCATCACGGTCAGGATCCAAAGCACAATCTCTTTTGCAATACGCGTCTTGGTCATGAGTCTCGCTCTGTTGATAAGAGCCGGATCCGACCCTCAGTATTACCTGTGACTCAAAGCTTTTTATGGGCGAGGAAGATTTCGGCGCGATCCTGGCTCTTAATTAGTGTGGGTTCATGGGCACCGGGAATCAGTTGGAATTGATAAGCTGTGGGCTCCGGTGTCCAGAACCTACGGTCGATCTGCGGAACCTGGATGTTGAAGAATACCCGAACGTTAGTTCTTAAAGCCCTTAGCCCTGACGCCACGCTCAATGAAAAGCATCGCGCCTACTGCGAACTGGTGAAAGCGTTTCAAGACATGGCTTATGCGTATGCGTACGCCAGATTGGGAGACTTCTCGCTCGCGGAAGATGTTGCGCAAGAGGCTTTTCTTTCCGCCTGGCGCAATCTTGGTCAACTTCGCGAGCCTGACGCCTTTCCCGGATGGCTCAAGCGCATATTGCTGACTGAGTGTAATCGTCTGACGCGCAAGAAACGGGTGCCGACGACACTGCTTGATGACGCGGCTAACATTCCGAGTGCTTATCAGCATCCTCAGACGATGATCGAGCGAAATGAGTTGAGGAAGTCACTACTAAAGGACATTAAGCGGCTTCCACTAAACGAACAAACAGTCTTCCTTTTGTTTTATATCCATGAATATTCTCAAGCCGATATCGGCACCTTCCTGGGAGTTCCACCGACAACGGTAACCAAGCGCCTCTATTCCGCCAGAGTTCACCTGAGAGGCATGGTTAAGAGCCTCAGAGCGGACCTAACGGAGCGTCGTCTCTCGCGCAACCAGAATTTTGCGGAGCAAGTGAAGGCAGGGATTTTCGATGAGTACGCGGGGCAATACAGGTTTGCGCTTCGTCCTGAGCTGATCATCACAATCAAAAGAGAGCGCGACCGATTAATCAGTCAGGGAGGTGGGCAAACCCACGAACTCTATGCTAGCGATGTCTCTCAAAACCAGTTGCTGGCGAAAGAATTCGACGGTATGGGGAATTTTTTTCGCGACGCGACGGGCCGCATCTCGCACTTTATCTACTACGAATTCGGAACTGAGATGGGGCGCGCCGAAAAAATAGCTTGACCAGTCGATTTGACATGCCAGATCTGAGTTACTAGACTGCAATCCTCTTCCCAGTTTTCCCCTCAACATCAATTCGGGTTTCCCATTTTCCAGAAGTGTGCGACGAGGAGAGAGGTATGTCAGAGATGAGATCTGTTTCGGGAATTCTTGAAGTCATTGAGAATATTACGTCCAAGCATGAAAGCGGACGGCTCGAGATCGCTTCTTCGGGAACGCGCGGAACGCTTCTCTTCAATGAAGGCAAACTCGTCGATGCGAGGCTCGGATCTCTCAGCGGGTTTCAGGCGGTCAACGCAGCAGTTGCACTGAGGGACGTCGAGGTCGATTTCGATCACGTAACTCCGGCGTCGCATTTGAGCAGCATCACGCCGAGCGAACGTGTTGTCTTGAAGCGCTTCTTCGGGATCGAAACTGCAGAGACGAACAATCCCGCAGCTACGGCTGAGCCTGAGATCGAATGGAACCCGGCACCTGAGCCGGTAGTTCCACTTAGTGAAGCGGCGACGAGCCCGCTCGCATTCTCTTCGGTGACCCGTCTGGCTGTTTGCCTGGCGGTATTAATCGGATTAGCGCTCGGAGCGATTGCATTCCGGTCGAGGTTCAAGGCGCCCCAACCATCAGCACCGGTGGCCATAGTCGGCGAGTCACAACCGAAGCCCGTCACGGAACCCCAACCCGAAGTGAAGCAAGTTGTTCCCGAACCCGAGCAGCACGCCGCGAAGGTTCAAGACCTCACGGGTGAATGGCACGTCATGAACACCGTAGAGAAGACGGCTTACAGGTCTTTCGACAACATGAAGGTCGGCTTCCGTCTGAAGATCGACCAGCAGGGAAAAGAATTCACTGGAAAAGGTGAAAAGTTCTCTGAAAATGGACAAACGCTGCCTGCCGGCAGTCGAACGCCCATCCGCGTGACGGGTTCGGTTGACGGCGACAAGGTCATCGCAACCTTCGTCGAGGATGGCAGCATACGAAGCACTAATGGGCGTTTTGTCTGGAAACTTCAGAATCGCCGTGACCAACTCGCGGGCACATTTGTTTCCACGGCGGCAAACAGCAGTGGTCGATCAGCGTTGACCAAACAATAGTAGAAAACACGTTCACAGCAGCACAAAACCCCGTCTTTGACGCTGCCGCGCCTTGCAACTCGCGCCGTCATAAGGCATCATGACCCCCGATTAACCCTTCTCTCGCGCATCGACGGTGATGCGCTCCGCGCACAAAACGATCAGCGCCGGACGTTTGGATGGTTCGAGAGCAGGCTGGTTTTCACTTACATCGAAGCGCTCTTTTGAGAGCATCCGAACCTGATCCTTCGAACGCTACCGTTCGCCGAAGCCAAATCTGATTCGCAGCTTCTTTTCATTCCCAATCAGAGGAAAGGTATATCTCTATGTCAAAAAAACTCTATGTTGGAAACCTCTCTTTCCAAACTACCAGTCAGGATCTTCAGAAACTGTTTGCTCAGGCCGGAACGGTCGAATCGGCAAGCGTGATTGAGGATCGCGATACTGGACAATCGAAAGGTTTCGCCTTCGTGGAAATGTCCACGGACGAAGAAGCTGCTGCTGCGATTGAACAGTTCAACGGAAAGGACGTCGGCGGTCGCGCTTTGAAAGTCAACGAAGCCCGCCCACGCGAAAATCGTGGCGGTGGCGGCGGGGGCGGACGCGGCTTTGGCGGCGGCAACCGCAGCGGTGGGTTTGGTCGCGGAGGCGGCGGCAGCCAGGGACGCCGGTCTGAGCCGCGTTGGTAATCTCGGCCTTCTATGCAGCGTTCGATCTCCGCATCATATCGATCCCGGAGATCGACACTGCCGTTTTTAATCCTGGCGACGAGCTCAACCTGTGAGCCCGTCACCCACACAAAGGAACCTAATGAATTTTTCTCAGCTAGGATTGGCAGACGCACAATTGCGCGTTTGCGAATCTCTCGGATACTTAAATCCCACACCAATACAAATCAAAGGCATCCCTCTCATTCTCACCGGCGCGGACGTAATCGGCTGTGCTGAAACCGGAACTGGCAAGACGGCTGCGTTTCTGCTTCCAATCATTCAGAACCTGAGCGCACGAACGCGCCCGGGAATTCGTGTGCTCGTGCTTGCACCCACACGCGAACTCGCACTCCAGATCCAAAAGAACTACAACGAACTTAATCATCTGAAAGCAAATCGCAGCGTGCTCGTGATTGGTGGCGCGAGTATCAAAACGCAAATCGCCGATTTGCGTCGCAAGGCGACCATCGTGATTGCTACACCCGGTCGTTTGCTGGACCTTACGGAACGTCGGGCAATCGATCTTTCCACTGTAGAAGTCCTGGTCCTGGACGAGGCCGATCGCATGCTGGATATGGGCTTTTTGCCGGCCATCAAGAGAATCCTCGCGATTCTGCCGCGCGAGAGACAGACGCTGTTGTTCTCAGCCACAATGTCTCCGACCATTGAGAGTTTGGCGCGCTCGACCATGAGACAACCAAAGCTGGTTGAAGTAAGCCCGCGCGGCCGTGCGGCCCAGATGGTTGAGCAAACCGCTTATTCAGTTTCACTGGAAAACAAGACGGCCCTTTTGCTTGATTTGCTCGAGCGGCAAGACCAAAAGGAATCGCTGGCAAAAGTCCTGGTGTTTACGCGCACGCGACGCGGCTCCGAACGCCTGTCACAAATTCTCCAATCCCGCAATCACAAAGTGAATCGCATTCACGCCGACCGAAGTCAGCCACAACGCGAAGCAGCTTTGCGACAGTTTCGCGATGGCCACACGCGTGTGCTGGTAGCTACGGATATAGCGGCTCGCGGATTAGACGTTGATGCCGTCTCGCACGTCATCAATTATGACGTACCTGCTGTTCCTGAGGACTACGTACACCGAGTGGGTCGTACCGGTAGAGCGGGTAAGCAGGGTAAGGCCATTACGATCGTCACGCCCACCGACGAGTTGTCGATGAGGGCAATCGAACGACTGATTGGACAACCGGTAAAGCGCATAGTGCCGGAAGGTTTTGGTGGTTTGCACGCAGGTGTGTCCGCCACACGCAAACCGCTCGTGCCCTTCGGACGAGCTTACAAGGGCGCCGTGCGTTCCTTCAGACCGCAGCACGGTCGCTAATTCGCAAGTGTCGCAGTTTTGTAATTTTCCCGTGCAATCGCTGGGTTTTGTCTGCCTCTGTGTTTAGATAGACGCAGAAACTCAGAGATTGCACAACGCCAGTCCTATTCCCCGTTTTTGATCGCTGAACCAGAGTAGAAAGCAACATGAAGATCCTTCTTTACAACCCTGATAACGGTGTAACACGTAACTTCATGCCACATCTCTGGATGTTTCTTCTCCAGGCGCTCACACCACCTGGCCATGAGGTATTACTTATCGACGGCAACGCGCGCGCGATGACGGAGAACGACCTCGCACATTTCGTTCGCGAACAAAACGTCGGACTTGTCGGTATCGGCGCGATGACCAGGATGATAGCGAAGGCTTACCGAATGGCTGATGCTGTTCGCGCGACCGGAGTTCCTGTTGTGATGGGAGGGCCGCACGTAACGGAAGTCCCGAACGAGGCGCTGGGGCGAGATGGGGGACAACGCCACGCAGACGCCGTGGCTCTTGGTGAGGCCGACGAAACCTGGCCACAGATCGTCAACGATGCGGCACGTGGTCAACTCAAGGAGATCTACGCGCCGCTAGACGACGACGGTAAGGACAAAAAACCCAGCCTTCAGCCATATCCTTCGATTCCCTGGAGGACCATGGACCTGGACCAGTTCAATCTGGTTCCGAAATTAGCAGCCCCGATGCTCAGACGACTGGCGAACGGCTGGGGAACATTCCGACTTATTCCGATTGAATCTGGTCGAGGGTGTCCATACGGTTGTGAGTTCTGCACTGTCACTGGCTTCTTCGGGGACTCTATAAGGTTCCGTTCAAACGAAAGCGTTGTCAGTGAGTTGCTGCAACTGAAAGCTCGCGCGAAAAGTGAGCGCGGCCAAATCGCCGTCTTTTTCATTGACGACAATTTCGCCATCAACATAAAGCGCACTAAATCGTTGTTGCGCGACATCATCGCTGCTGGTGCACAAATGAATTGGGTTGCACAGATTAGCGCCAATCTGTTGCGAGACGAGGAACTCGTCGATCTTATAGCGGCCTCGGGAGGCAAGTGGATATTTATCGGCATGGAGTCCATCGACTCGGCGAATCTTGCTGACGTGAACAAGAATTTCAATAAACCGGGCGAGTACGCGGCGGTCCTGGAAAGACTTTCCAAGCGAAACGTTCATGCGATCACCTCCTTCATCTTTGGGATGGATAACGACACACCGGGTACGGCTGAGCGGACACTTGAGCAAATTCGTAGCTGGCCGCCCGGATTACCTGTCTTTGGAACTCTAACGCCCTTCCCCTCAACTCCTCTTTACAAGAAGCTTGAAGTTGCTGGACGGCTCACCCGACCAAAGCACTGGCTCGACTTCCGGCCGTTCCAGATGGCCCATACGCCGCTAAAGATGAGCATTGAGCAGACTCAAACAGAGGTCAATCACGCGTGGGCCAATTCCTACAGTCCCAAAGACATTGCGAGGGCCGTAAACTCGATCAGTGAAAAGCGTCTGGCACATCGTATAAGCATACTGATTGCGCGCCTTTGTTTTCGGGGTATCTATTTTCCGCAGATGGGCAGATGGGCCTGGACGAAGGTGATCGTTCAGAACCGGCGGACGATTTATAGTCTCGCAAAAGCTGGGGTGGTTACCTGGCGCGCCGGAAAAAAGGCGGAAAGGTTAAAGTTAGCGACGCCTTCAGCGGTCTAATCTGTTTTTACAGCACTGACGATAGATAGAGCGACATGTTGATGACGATCAGCACTATCCAACTGAGAGTCCATTGCCAGCGAAACCCATCGCGGCGTAGCAGTAGGTGCAACGTAATTCCCATCAAGACGACGCTCGCCAGTACGTTGACGATTGAAATCCACACCCACGGTTGCACGTTAAGAAAGTTATAGAATGCTGCCGGCAATAGTGCGATAGATCCGATCAAACAAACCCACCCGAGTCGATTCCAATACCTCAATCTACTTTTTCGATCCAGAAAGACAGCGGATAACGGTAACTGGATGGTCCAGGTAAAGCAGGGGATTAAAAGTCCCTTCGTCAAGACTTCTCGCCAGCTAACAGTCTGGAAGAAGGCTTTTAAAGATGCCGAGAAAACGGCCGTCACCAGGAAAGAGCCGAGGAAGAGGAGAATGATTCTTTTCAAGGCCCAAACTTTAACAGAAACTCGGAATCCTCGGGATGGTTACGTCTATAATGAACCCCCAAAGTAATGATCGACGTGGACAGCTTTTGCTACCGTCACGTCGTCTAAGGAAGCGACACCATGCATCGACAGAGTGTGATTTTCGCCGCTTTGCTAGTCATCGTCATCCTCGTAATTGTGGCGATTGGCTATGCCACAGGTTCGGGACCGCTGGGCGTTTTGAGCAACGGCATTTCACGCCTGACATCTGGAGAACAAATGATCCCTCCCCGAACTCTAACTCCCGAAACGAACGCCCCCACCGCGCCCGAAATCTCCAATGGCATTTGGATCAATTCCGAACCGCTTGCGCTCAAGCGCTTGCATGGACGCGTGGTATTGATCGAGTTCTGGACGTTCGCCTGCTACAACTGCCGCAACACCTTGCCTTCGCTCAAAAAGTGGGACGCGCAGTATCGTGATAAAGGATTGACAATCATAGGCGTGCACACTCCGGAGTTAGACTTTGAACGAGACATAGACCAGTTGCGGCGCGAAGTTGCAGGGTTGGACATCAAGTACGCAGTAGTCACTGACCAGGACTACTCGACGTGGAAGGCCTACGGCGTCGAGGCCTGGCCGACTCTGTTCCTGCTGGACAAGCAAGGACGCGTGCGCTGGATGCACGTCGGCGAAGGCTACTATGACCAAACCGAAGAAGTGATCAAGAAATTACTGGCTGAAGAAGCACCGGCAGTTAAGTCTTAGCCCAACTCAACGACTCACATTGACGCTCCCTCACGATCGGAGTATAAGCACCCACAAGCTCTATATCTCATCACAGGGAGTCCGTTACTAGCATCGTTTCCGGCGGAGACGGCTCAACATGAAGGTCCTGTTTACAACGTGCGGCCTTGTTGTCCTGATCGCCTGCTGCGGCAATTGGGTATACCCTCAGACTCCGGCCCCAGTTTTACTTACACAGGAGAACTCGCCACGCGCAGCCGCCGTCGATTCGGTCACCTTCACGCGCGACCCGCTCGCTGTCGTGAGCCGCGATAATCTCAGCAGAGACCGGCGCACCCGCCTCATACTTTTCGGGATCAATTTGGACCTCTTGCCAGGAGAGAATGCTTCGGCCGTGACTGCTCGGGCCAGAGATTCGCGGTCCAGGAGTTACAACTTGAATGTTGAGTTCGTTGGAAAGGTTCCTGGTTTGGACTCGGTGACGCAGATCGTCGCCAGGTTGCCTGACCAATTGGCTCAAGCGGGCGACGTGTGGATCAGCGTGACCCTCCACGGTCAGACCAGCAACGAAGTGATTTTCAATGTCGAAGTTCAGACCGCGCCCCGGACGGCGACGCTCCTAAAGCGAGCCGTAATTAACGGTGAAGATAATTATGTCGACGCGACGTTTAGTTTTGAGCACGGCATGAACGGTGAACAGGCGCTGCCCTTCACGAGGAATGACTGGGACATTCAGTTCGGGAATTTCCCCGACAGCTTTCACGTGACAATGGTGGTGGATGACTGTAGTCGCATCCAGGATATGGGTGCCCTGAATTGGAATGATGCGTTTCAGGTTCCGGTACTTACCGCGTATCCAGTACCGACCTCCGATCCACCCGTCAAGGCAATAGTCGGTCATATGTACGTCGTGCATACCAAAGACTCGGAGACGGACCTTTACGCTCTCTTCCGCGTCGAGGCTTTGGATCCGGGAAAGAGCGTCACCATCTCCTGGAAGAGCGTGCAAACACCCGAAAGTAATTAGCTGTGAGCAA
>Ga0111538_10012003_pt1 | contig 11451 bp, 10 predicted proteins | sample SoiMethybrSBSTD1_FD_79669 | JGI IMG/M metagenome (GOLD analysis project Ga0111538, IMG submission 79669) | Bulk soil microbial communities from a Populus tree surrounding site in Tennessee, USA - Soil MetaG P. TD hybrid SBSTD1 (version 2)... | ecosystem: Environmental > Terrestrial > Soil >...
CGCCGATGAGCGACGCGAGATCCTGCGCGGAATGATTCTGACCCGCGCCGTCGACAACCGGCTGAAGCAGTTCTTCACCGGCAGCGAGATCCGTTACAAGGACGCGCCGTTCCAGGGCAAGGGGTTCAGATCGCTGGGGCAGGAGGCGATTTATGCCGCCTCCATTCGCCTCCGCCGCGGCCCCGCGTATCACGACGGGAAGAGCGGCTGGCAAGGCGACGTTATCGGACCGATCATTCGCGACGTCGGTGCGGCGCTGGCGATGCGGCCCGAGCGCGAGACCGTTCGCATGATCCTCAACGCGCAGATGGGCAAGGACGGTCCGCCGATGAACGGCCGCGACCTGCACATCGGCGACTTCGATTGGGGCATCGTGCCGGCGACCGCGCCTCTCTCGATCAGCACGATGACGGTCGCGGGCATGGCGCTGGCCTTCACGCGCGAAGGCGCGCAGCGGGTAGCGGTGTCGTTCATCGGCGAGGGCGGCTCGTCGCTGGGTGAATGGCATGAAGCGATCAACGCCTGCGCCGCGCGACGACTGCCGGCGATCTTCTGCCTGCAGAACAACCAGACGGCGCTCTCGACGCCTGTGGACGAACAGTCCGCCGTGCGTGCGTTTGCAGACAAAGCAGCCGGTTACGGCATCCCCGGCATCACGATCGATGGCACCGATCCCGACGCGATTGCGGCTGCATTTGCATGGGCCGCCGATCGCGCACGCGCTGGTGGTGGGCCGACGCTGATCGAATTGATCTGCATGCGGATGTGCGGCCACGCACACCACGACGACATGCTTTATCTGGGCAAGGAACCGTCGCTCTCCTGGAACTACGCGCCGCTCTCGCCAGCGGGGTACGCCGATCCGGCGCAGTACGCGTTCTGGGCCGGACGCGACCCGATCGTGACCTATGCCGCGCGCCTCGAATCCGATGGTGTCATCAGTCCGGGCGACGTCGACGCGTTCAAGCGCGAGGCGGAGACGATGGTCGAGGAGCAGGCGCGCGAGGTCATTGCCGCTCCCTGGCCGTCTCCCGACGGCGCGGGCGTCGGTGTGATCGACGGCGAGCCGCCGCGCGCTCGCGTGGAAGTGCTCGACCCGGCGAGGCGCCTCACGATCGATCTCGAGCCGCCACTGCCAGGCGTCGAAACAGGATTGCCTTTCGACAAGACGGGCCACACGTTTCTCGACGCTATCGCGATGGGCGTGGCTGATGCGCTTCGCGCCGACCCGCGCGTGTTCGTCTACGGAGAGGACGTCGGCGGCCGCTACGGCAATGCCTTCCTCCTGCTGCGGCCACTGCTCGACGAGTTCGGCGACCGCATCATCGACTCACCGCTCGCGGAAAGCGCCGTGCTCGGGCTGTGCATCGGCGCGGCGCTCGCGGGTCAGCGGCCGATCGCCGAGATCCAGTTCAACGACTTCGTGGCCACCGGATTCAATCAACTGGTGAACAACGCCGCAAAGATCAGGTATCGCTGGGGAGGCTCGGTGCCGCTCGTCGTACGGATGCCATGGGGAGGGCTGCGGCACGCGGGCCCGTATCACTCGCAGAACACGGAGCCGTGGTTCTACCGCACGCCCGGTTTGAAGATCGTCGCACCGTCAACACCTGAGGACGCGCGGGCCCTCTTTGCGACCGCCGTTGCCGATTCCGACCCCGTGCTGTTCTACGAGCACATCGCGCTGTATCGCGACCCGCGAATCAAACAGGCTCTCGCAGCCGACCCGCCGGAACCGATGCCACTCGGACGCGCGGCGCTGCGGCGCGCCGGCGACAACCTCGCGATCGTGTCCTACGGCGCATACGTGCACGTCGCGATGCGCGTGGCCGAGACCCTCGCGCGCGATGGCATCGAGGCGAGCGTGCTCGATCTCCGTACGCTCGCGCCGCTGGACAAAGAGACGCTGCTGACTGTCGCTCGTCACTGCAACCGCGTGCTGATCGTCCACGAGGATTCGCGGACAGGAGGGATCGGCGAGAGCCTCGCCGCGATCATCCAGGAAGAAGCGTTCGAATCGCTCGACGCGCCTGTGCGCGTCCTCGGTGCGCTCGATACCCCGGTTCCCTACTCACCTCCGCTGGAAGAATATTTCCTGCCATCGCAGACAGACGTGGAGCGTGCCGCACGCTTGCTTGTCGCTTACTGAAGGAATCAGGAATCAGGTATCTGGATTCAGGGCCGGGCCAGGGATCAGGCCTACTCGTACCGTAGTGCTTCTATCGGATCCATCCTCGCAGCACGCAGTGCCGGCAGGAACGAGCTGACGAGACCGACGAGCACGAGGACGCCCGTGCAGATCCCAACCAGCTCCAGCGACAGAATCAGTTGAATGTCCCCCGTCCGGCTCGCGTCGTCCATGAGCTCAGACAGGAACGGTCGCGGACTCAACATCCACACGAGCACGTACGAGAGCGCGACACCGGCAGCGCCACCGGCGAAGGTCGTGACCAACCCTTCGAGCAGGAACTGCATCAGGATGGCGCGACGGCGGGCGCCAACTGCTTTGCGGAGTCCGATCTCACGCGTGCGTTCGGTGACCGACACGAACATGATGTTCATCACTCCCACGCCGCCGATGGCGAGCGTCAGGATGCCGATGAACGACATCACCAGCTTGAGACCGAGGACGATGCCGCCGATGATCTTCTGCGACTCGGCCGAGCCGAACGTGCGCACCGCGCGCTCGTCCTTCGGGTTGAAGCGCAAACGCTTGCCGAGCACGTCCATCACCTGCCCGCGCACGCGCTCGTGCAGTGTCGGGTCGACCTCCTGAAACACGATGTCGCTCAGATATTCCGTGTTCCAGACCTGACCGGCGGTCGTGTAGGGGATGAACAGGCTCTCTCGATCCGGCCGTCCGTAGTTGGCGAGCTGAATCTTCTGCTTCCCGACGCCAATCACGTCGAATGGAATGCCCTTGATCCGAACCTGCTGCCCCACGGGCGGGATGTTGCCAAAGAGCTTCCTCGCAACCTCGCTGCCAAGGAACACGACGCGACGCTGCAGGCGCACGTCCTCCGAATCGAGGAAGCGCCCCGATGCCACGACCTGACTGCGAATCCGGCCGAAGGCCTCGTTGACGGCACGCGCGCGAAACGTCGCCTGCTTCGTGTCCCAGACGACGTTCAGGTCCTGCATGAACTCGGGACTCCAGGCCTTGACGAGCGGAAGCTCGGCGATCGCCTCGGCATCGGCCATTCGAAACTGGATGCGGCGACCGGCGCGCTCGCCGCCTGCCTGCATGCTCGTCTGACCGGCGAACATGATCGTGACGCCGTCGCTGAACGCGCCCTGGAAACCACGCAGCAGCGCCTGGTTGAAGCCCTCGCCGTACGCCAGCAGCATCACCACCGAGACGATGCCCCAGGAGATGCCGAGCATCGACAGGCCCGCGCGCATCCGATTGCGCATCAGGCCGATGAACGCTTCGCGCCCGATCTCGGCGATGACCTGCCAGCGGCGGACGAAGCGCGAGCCGCCGAGCGACCAGCTTGGGGTCAGCGGGCGAGACGGCGCCGTCGCCGTGTTCGGTGTCGCGAGCGTGTGTTCCATCATTCGAACCGCAGCGCTTCAACCGGAGGAAGCAGCGCCGCTCGTCGCGCGGGGTACGTGGATGTGATCACGCCAATCACCGTGAGCACACCGACCGCTGCGGTCCCCGCCTGCCACGTCAGGAGCATGCCTTGAAAGCGCGCCGGCATCGGCAGCAGGTTCACCAGGGTGCACAGAAGCAGCGCGGCAGCGAAACCGATCGCCCCGCTAATCATCGTGAGGACGAACCCTTCGAGGAAGAACTGCCGCTGGATGTGCGCCATCGACGCACCGAGCGCCTTGCGCACGCCAATCTCACGAGTGCGCTCGCGGACGGCGACGAGCATGATATTCATCACGCCGAGGCCGCCAAGGGCAAGCGTGATCATCCCAACCATGCTGAAGAAGCTCTTCATCGTGCCGATCATCCGTTCGAACATGAGCGACTCGAGCGAGGTGTCCCAGACGTCGATGGCGCGCCGGTCGTCGGGCTCGAAGCCGTGGCGGCGCGCGAGAATCCGGCGGACCTCGCGCTCGAGCGGCCAGTCGATGTCCTCGATTCGACCCGTACGCTGATCGAGGATCGCGGGATATTGCGCAACGACCCACGGCTTCGGAGAGACGATGATGTCGTTGACAATTCCCGGATCGACGCCGAGCCGCGGAAAGTCGCGCGCCATCGCGGCAAAGGGCACGAACAGCTTGTCGTTGTCGGGGCCGCTGTAGTTGCTGTCCTGATCCTTCTTCCGAATCGTCCCGATCACCGTGTAGGGGATCCCGTTCAGCTCGATCCGCTGACCGATGGCGTCACGCGTCGCGAACAACTGCTTCGCGGAGTCGGCGCCGAGAATGGCGACGCGCAGCGCCCCTTCGTTGTCGGTAAAGCGGAACGTGCGCCCGTGTTCGATGTCGAGCGTGCGAATGGCCTGATACTGCGGCTCGATCCCGGTGACGCCGATGGAGGCGGCGTTGTAGGCGCTCTTCACGTTCAGCCCGCGCTGGATCTCCGGGCTGACGACATCGATCATCGTCGACTCGCGCTCGAGCGCGCGGGCGTCCTCCATCGTGAGAAAGATCTGGCGGCCAGCACGCTGACCGCCGGCCTGAAGCGAGGTGCGTGAGCCCCACACGATCGCGATGTTCTTTCCCAACTCCTCGAGCACGTGCTCATTGCCGCGGCGGAACCCTTCACCCGTTGCCGACAAGACGATGACCGAGATCACTCCCCAGAGGATCCCGAACATCGTCAGGAAGGTGCGCAGCTTGTTGGCGCGCAGGTTCGAGAAAACCTGGGCGAAGACTTCACGCATACGGAATGTGCTTATGAGGGAAGAACCAGCTTATCGCCGGCCTTCAGGCCGCTCGTGATCTGAATGCGCGTACCGTTGCCCACACCGACTTTCACCGTGATGTGGCGTCGCCCGTTGCGCTGCGCGGGATCGAGTACGTCGACGAACGCGTTTCGCTTGGCGTCGTAGGTGATCGCCGCTTCAGGCACGAGCAGCGAATCGGCGAATTCCTCCAGGATGATCTCGGCGTTCGCCGTCATGTTCGCCTTGAGCTCCTTGCCCGGGTTGTCGATCGAGACCTCGACGGCGAACGTGGTGACGTTGTCCTTCTCGGCGCCGATCGGGGAGATCTCGGTGACGCGGCCGGTGAAGACGCGGTCGCGGAACGTCTCCGTTGTGATACGCGCGATTTGTCCCAGACGCACGTGGCCGATGTCTGCCTCGTCGACCTTGCCGCGCACGAACACGCGGTCGATATCGCCGAGCGTCATCACCAGCGTCGCGTTCGCGCCGAGATTCAAGATCGAGGAGACGGGGCTGCCGATCTCGACGTCGCGTGTCAGGACGGTGGCGCGAATCGGAGATTTGATCGTCGCGTTGGCGAGCTCTTCGTCGGCACGCTCGACGGCCGCACGCGCCTGTCCGACGTTGGCTGTCGCCTCCGCCACGCGCGCACGGGCGATCACGAGTTGACCGCTGGCCGCACGTTGTCTGTTCTCGGCCTGTTCCAGTGCGCTCTTCGCCTCGTCGAGCGCCGATTGCGACACCAGCTTCTGGTCGAAGAGTTGCTGCGCTCGATCGAAGTTCCGGCGGGCAAAGGCCACGTCCGGCGATTCCGCTTCGATCTCGTTCTTGCGGAGCTGCGCGACTGCCGCCTCGTGCGCCGCTTCGGCCGCCTGCAGGTTGGCGCGAGCCTCGCGCAGGCGTGCAGTAAGATTTTCCTTGTCGAGCTCCGCGAGCACCTGGCCGGGCGTGACGACCTGGTCGACGTCAACGAGCAACTTCTCGATGATCCCGTTGGCCTTCGATTTGAGCTCGACCTTGGTGATCGGCTCGACCTTGCCTGTGGCCACCACCGAACGGACCATCGTGCCGCGCTCGACGGTAGTGATCTTGGCAGGATCGATGTTGGTGGAAGCGCCATTCAGGATCGAATACCCCCACACGCCGCCGGCCACGACGACGACCAGGGCCCCGGCGATGAGGCCTCGTTTACGCGACTTCTTCATTGATTCCTCATGGATGCGCCGACCCGGCGCCGACACCTCCAGATTGACGAACAACGCCACGGAAAAGTTGCCAGATGCCTGATTCAATGTGGATTTTGCGAACGGTGAGCGAGGGACAGCCCGAGAAGACCTTCCGGCTTCTCCCCGGCAGCATCCGAACGCTCGGCCGCGCGACTGGAGCCGACTTCATCGTCGACGCCGCCCTGGTCTCGCGAGTGCACTGCCGGCTCACGGTGCTGCCTGATGGCACCCTCGAAGTTCGAGACCTCGAGAGCACCAACGGCACCTATGTGAACGGCGCCCGTGTCGAACGAGCCAGGCTGCAAGCCGGCGATCGGCTGGGTATCGGGCGCGTCGAATTAGTGGCCCTGCGGGACGCAGAGTAAGTTCGCGGACCTTTATGGTCCGCGTCAACGAGCCGCGAGGTATTCGAGCACGAACGGATTCGTCGTCCGCTCGCGACGAATCGTTGTATCGGGACCGTGGCCGGGGTGAACGACGGCATCATCGCCGAGCGGAAATAACACCTCGGTGATCGATCGCATCAGCACGGCGTGGTCGCCACCGGGCAGGTCGGTCCGACCAATCGAGCCGGCAAACAGCGTGTCGCCGACGAAGAGATGATCGCCCGCGCTCCCTTTGCGCCCGATTTGCAGGCACACGCCTCCCGGGCAGTGCCCTGGCGTGTGATGGACGCGGACCTCGTAGTCGCCGAAGAACAGCGGTGATCCGTCGTAAAACGCATCGACCGGAGGCGGCTGGCGGACCTTGAAGCCGAACATCGCACCCTGGTCCGCTGCGCGCTCGTACAGGAACAAATCGTCGTGATGCAGGTAGACCGGCACGTCGAACGTGTCCCGCGCCACGCCGACACCAGTGATGTGATCGATGTGCGCATGCGTCAGGAGCACGTACTGTGGCTCGACCTCCAGCTCCTGGACCGCGCCGAGCAACTGGTCGACTTCGTCGCCAGGGTCGAGGATGACCGCCTCGCGCGTCCGCTCGCAGCCGACGACGAACCCGTTCTTGTAAAACGGTGCAACGGCACGGACTTCCAGAATCATGTTCGTGCGATCCTATCAACTCCGATGATCCTCTGCGCCATCGACGACCTGATGTTCTCGATCAAGATCTCCACGGCAGCCAAGCGCCTCGGCGCCGATGTCTACTTCGAGCGCTCTGCCGACATGGTGCTGCCGCGCATCCGCGAGAAGAAGCCATCGCTCGTGATCTTCGATCTGAACAGCAACCGGCTGGATCCGATGCAACGCATCGGGGAGATGAAAGCCGACCCGGAACTGAAGGACGTGCGGACGCTTGGCTACGTCTCGCACGTCGACAGCGCGACGATCGCCGCCGCACGTGCCGTGGGGATCGACGAGGTGCTGGCACGCTCGGCGTTTTCGACGCGGCTTGCCGAGATCCTCACGAGCGCGTGAGCCACACCACGAGAGCGGCGAGCACCGCGATCGCAATCACCGCCACAATCAGCGTCGCGGACATCGGTCGAGACGCCGGCTGAACCGCGCTCTCGGCTGCAGCATCCTCGCGCGCGTCGATGATGGGCGTAAGACTGCGCAATTCCGCGGCGAGCGTGGCGGCGCTTTGCTGCCGCGATTCAGGATTCGGCGACACCGCTTTCAAGACCAGTTGATCCAGTTCCGGCGGCACGTGTGAATTCGAGGCACTGGGAGCCGACGCACCCCGATGCATCGGCCGGCGCGTCGTCAGCATCTCGTACAGCACGGCGCCTACCGAATAGACATCCGCACGTTCGTCGGGAGCGTCTCCGCGAGCTTCCTCGGGGGCGTCGTAGTCCAGCAGACGCGACTTTCCCTCAGCGTCCACGAAACCGGCGTGCGCCGCGAGCTCGAACGCGGGAATCTTCGCGTGCCCCTTCGCCGTAATCACGACCGACTCGGGACTGAGGCCGCCATGCAGAAATCCCGCGCCATGCGCCTCCGCGACGGCGTCGGCCATCTGAATCGCAATCTCCACCGCACGACGCATGTTCATCTGCCGACCGGCAATCTCGGAGCGCAGCGACTGCCCCCGCAGGAATTCGAACGCCAGATAGACGCGACCCTCGTGCTCGCCGACGTCGAACAGCGTGATCGCGTTCGGGTGCGAGAGCTGCATCAGGCCGCGCGCCTGCGCGATCAGGCTGGCCCTCGCTCGAGCGTCAGGCGTCAGATCGGCAGGAAGCACCCGCACGGCGACCGTACGTCCGTACCGCGTATCGCGCGCGCGATACAGGTCGCCGGGACCGGCGGGCTCGAGGCGTTCGAGCAGGTTGTAGTGCGCGACGACGCCGATGGGCGCGGGACTGGTCATGACCGAACGACAGGCTAGGCGAGCGTATCGCCCTTCTCTGGCGTGATGACGCTCTGCAGCAACTCCTTCGCGTCGGTGATCTGTTCGATGACATAGGCGATGTCGAGCGTCGGCTTCCCCGGCGTGCGCGTGCTCTGGCAATACACACCGTGCTGGCCCACCATCGCCAACGCGTCGGTGAGCAGATCCAATGCCACAGCCAGCCGGCCACGCGGCGATCCCATCATCGTCTCGTGTACCTCCAGTGCGTCTCGGTGCTTGTCGAAGGCGGACATATGCAATTCAAAATGCAAAATGCGAAATGCCAACAGGACCCTGTGAGGTAATCGCCGGGTGGAAGCGCATCGCTCTCCACCCAGTTGATGTTGCAACGGCGTGTTTGAATTTTGAATTTTGCATTGCTACTTGCGTGGCGGCTGCGCCGGTCGAATCTCGACACGGCTCGGCAGGCTGCGTGACGGATGGGCGACGAGGTCGACGATGACCTGTGCGACGTCTTCTGGAAGCAGTGCACCGGTGGCTTTCGTGTTCGCGAGCCCGCCGAACCCTGTGTTCACTGACCCTGGCAGCACGTACGCGACGCGGATCCCTTCGTAGCGGACTTCCTGCATCAACGCCTCGCTGAACGCGTTCAGCGCCGATTTCGACGCGCAGTACGCGGCCGCGTTGACAAAGGGGTTCTTGCTCGCAAGGCTGCTGATGTTGATGATCCAGCCGCCGCCGCGTGCGCGAAGGTGAGGAAGCGCCGCGTGGCAGCAGTAGAAGACACCCGTCAGGTTCGTGTCGATGACGCGATGCCATTCGTCGACAGACATGTCGGCGACCGAACGGAACACGCCGACGCCGGCATTGTTGACCAGCACATCCAGCCCGCCGAAACGGCTGACGACGGCGGCAACAGCCGCCGCGACTTCGTCGTTCTGCCGCACGTCGGCGCGAAGCGGAAGCACATTTCCCGATCCACGCAAGTCCTGCTCTGCCGTCGCCAGGTGTTCTTCCGAAGTGCCCGTGATTGCGACGCTCGCGCCTTGCTCGAGCAGGTGCCGCGCGGTCGCGAATCCGATCCCGCGAGACCCGCCCGTCACGAGAGCGACCTTGCCGGTCAATGAAGACATGATCATCCTTGGTAGCTGGGTTGCCGGGCGGATGGATAGCTGGGTAAACACTTGTCCAAAGGCCCCGAGCCCGACTTAGCTACCTAGCGACCCAACTACCTAACTGCCTAGAATACTCCGGGCTCGTTGTGACGACCGTCTCGATCATCGGCGCCGGCGACGTGGGGGGCGCGTGCGCGCATGCGCTCGCACGGCGCGATGTGGTGTCGCGAGTGCTGCTCGTCGACGGAACCGCGCGAGTAGCTGCCGGCAAGGCGCTCGACATCCAGCAGTCGGCTCCCGTTGATGGGTTTCACACGCACGTCGAAGGCACTGACGATCCGACGCGGATCGCCGGAAGCGCAGTGTGTATCGTCGCCGACCGCTTCGGCTCACCGTCGACTGAATGGAGCGGCGAAGACGCGCTCGCCCACTTCTCGCGGCTGCGGACATTCATCGGCAGCGCCGTGCTCGTGTGCGCGGGCTCGACACATGCCGACCTGCTGTTGTCGCTGACGCGCGAGGGGGGCTTCCGTCGCGAACGCGTGATGGCATCCGCGCCAGAAGCCATCGGCGCCGCTGTCCGTTCCATCGTCGCGATGGAGGCTGAGTGCTCGCCAATGGACGTGATGCTGACGGTCCTCGGAACCCCGCCAACGTTTGTTGTTCCCTGGAGCGAAGCATCGATCGGCGGTTACGCTCTGGAACGCGTGCTCACACCGCCTCAGGTGACACGCGTGGAAGCGCGCGCGGCCCGACTGTGGCCACCCGGGGCTTACGCGCTCGGCGCCGCCGCGGTGCGGATAACGGAGGCGATCATCTCGAGCTCGCGCCAGACGATGACGGTGCTGACGGTGCTGGCGGGCGAATTCGGTATTCGCAATCGAGTGGGTGCCCTGCCAGTCCTCCTGGGGCCAAACGGCGTGGTACAGGCCCGCGTTCCCACTCTGAACACCCGCGAACGAGTGCTCGTCGAAACCGCCCTCGGCGGCTGATTCCTCGAAAGCTGGTTCATGGCCCAGCCCTGAATCCTGAGACCAGATTCCTGATCCTTGCTGCGTTACGATTGTAAGATGCGCAAGTTGTTCGTTGCGGTGGCGCTCACCGTCCTGACCGGTATCGCCGCCACGACGCCCCCGGAGATCCGACCCGACGCGCTGCTCGAACACATCAAGTTCCTCGCCTCCGACGACATGAAGGGGCGCGCCGACGGAAGCCCCGAGCTCGAGCGCGCAGCCGAATACATCGCGCAGCAATTCAAGGCCGACGGCTTGAAGCCGGGTGGCGATCACGGCGACTGGTTCCAGCCATTCGAGCTGATTGCAGGGCTCGTGGTCGGTCGCGGCAACTCGCTCAAGATCGGGTATCGCGGCAAACAAGTGACGTTGACGCTCGGCGCGAGTTACTACCCGTTGTCCGCGATGGCCAACGAGAACGTGTCGGTTGCGTCAGCCAAGCTGGACGATTTGGCGGTTGTATTCGCCGGATACGGCCTGTCGGTTCCAGCCGCCGGGTATGACGACTACGCGAAGATCGACGTGCGGAACAAAGCGGTGCTGATCTTCAGCCACGAACCGCAAGAGCAGGATCCCAACAGCCAATTCAACGGAACGCGCCCGGTGCCGCAATCAACGCTGCGCGCCAAAGCCTCGCTCGCGCAGAGCAAAGGGGCGAAGGTGCTGCTGGTCGTCGGCGATCCGACGCACCGGGCGGACGAGGCGAACTACAAGCTGTTCGCCGACGATCCCGACGCAACCGACGAAGGCATTCCGGTGCTTCGCATCCGGCGTGATGAGATGCGTCCACTGATCAACGCGTGGGGCCTCGAGGGCCTCGCTCGCCTCATCGACAAGGACCTGGTTCCGCGGTCGCAGCCCCTCGACGGGGCAACGGTCAATTACGAGGAGCACCTCGCGAAGAATCGCCGGACAGTTCGTAACGTCGTCGCCGTCCTTCCGGGGTCGGATCCCG
>Ga0111538_10012004_pt1 | contig 11450 bp, 6 predicted proteins | sample SoiMethybrSBSTD1_FD_79669 | JGI IMG/M metagenome (GOLD analysis project Ga0111538, IMG submission 79669) | Bulk soil microbial communities from a Populus tree surrounding site in Tennessee, USA - Soil MetaG P. TD hybrid SBSTD1 (version 2)... | ecosystem: Environmental > Terrestrial > Soil > Tree...
GTCGTCGCCGCCTGCGTGCGCCACAAGGCGGCCGTGGTGGCGGCGGACGAGCGCGAGGAGCGGGGCGATCGCGCCGTGCTCAACTTCGGGCACACGCTCGGCCACGCGGTCGAGGTGCTGACCGACTATCGCGAGTATCTCCACGGCGAGGCGGTCGCCATCGGCATGGTGGCGGCGGCGCGGGTGTCGCGCGCCCTCGGGCGCTGCGACGACGCGACGGTGGAGCGGCTTTCGGCCCTCCTCAAGCGGATCGGGCTTCCGACCGAGATCCCAGGGGGACTCTCCGCGGAGGCTTTGTCGATCGCCATGCTGAGAGACAAGAAGAAGACCGAGGGACGCATCCGGTTCGTCTGCCTCGAGGGCATCGGCCGGACGGCGTTCGTGGACATCGGGGCGCAGGAGATCGTGCAGAAGCTCTCGTGACGCGTGCAGGCGTCGTGGGGTTGGGGGCAGGAGGAGAGTCATGCGGATCGTGAGAAGCACGGGGATGTGGGCACTCGTTGCCGCGGCGATGCTGGCGGCGGCACCGGTCCACGCATCGAACAACCCGAACGGGGTCGTCTTCCGGGCGGTCGGCTTCGCCTCCGGCGAGGCCGAGATCTCGGGTGGGCAGATCAAGTGCAAGATTCCCGACACCGACGGCGCGATCCGCGACGGCGCCTTCCAGTTCGGCCTGTGGAACACGTACGGGTTCCAGAGCCTCTCGTTCCCGGACGTGAACCAGCCGTTCGCGAACCCGTGCGGCGGCTACCTCCAGGTACAGAGCAACTTGATCGAACAGTCCCTCGTCGTCGAGCGGGTCGAGTTCCGATTCGCGATCCCGGGCGCGGGACGCCTGCGGCAGTTCGTGCCTACGCGCCGCCGGTTCCCGATCGCCTGCCGCGACTTCCGCACGGCGACGCTGTACACCGGCGCGGCGCTGAATCCCGTCGGCTCGCCGGGGAATTCCAGCAGCGGCGCGCCGAACGTCGCCTTCATGCAGATGATCCCGATGGTGTCGCCGCAGCTCCTCAGCTGCCTGCGCTCGGTGTACGCGGGCATCTCCACGGACATGCTCGTGTCCCTGCCGCTGGTCATCAAGGCGACGGCCGTCGGCCGCGCGGACTCGGGTGACATCTATCGCTCGAATACCGTGCGCTACACGCTCACGCTGCGCCATACGTGCAGCAACGGGCGCGTCGACGACGGCGAGCAATGCGATCCGAATGCGCTCGTCGACCTTTGTGACGGCCGGTGCGTCGGCGGTGCCTGCACCATCCCCAACGGCGCCGCCTGCACGACGGACGGCGATTGCGTCCAGGGAACGTGCGTCGCCCCGGACGATCCGTCCGAGTGCACCTGCTCCTACTGAGGTCCTGACGTCCCGCGATTTGCACGGTGCTCCGTCCTGCGCTTAGAGGACGGAGTGCCGCGCACGCATCGACCCGCGAGGATCGCCGCCGTCGCCGGCGCGCTGATCTTCGCTCTCGCCGCCGCACCCGTCGTCGTCAGCGCGGGGCCCCGCCTCGGGGTCGAGAAGCCGGTCGCGGACTTCGGGAGCGTCGAGCAGGGGACGCCGGTGACGTACGTGTTCGGCCTCCGGAACACCGGCGACGCCGTTCTGCACATCTCGCAGGTGAAGAGCTCCTGCGGCTGCACCGCCGCCGTCGTCTCCGCGAGCGACGTGCCGCCCGGGGACGAGGCGCGCGTCGTGGCGTCGCTCGATACCGGACGGATCGTCGGCCGCACGACGAAGGTGCTCAGCGTCTACAGCGACGATCCGCAGGTCCCGGTGGCCGCGCTCACCCTGACCGGCGAGGTGCTGGCCGACCTAGCCGTGTCGCCGAACCCCGTCTACCTCGGCCGCCTGCGCCGTGGTGAGACCGCGAGCCGCGAGGTGGTGATCCGGCCCGGCCGTCCGGGGGGTACCGCCAGTGTGCGAAGCGTCGGGGGCGAGCTCGAAGGCCTCCAGACGCGGCTGGAGGTCGCGCCCGATGGGTCGCAGCGCCTGCAGATCGCGCTCGCGGGGAACACCCCGCTCGGCCGCTTCAGCCGCGAGCTCCGCCTCCAGACGACGAGCACGCGCCAACCGGAGATCGTGCTGCCCGTCTTCGGAAGCATCGAGGGCGACGTCGTGGTGCTGCCCTCCCAGGTCAGCTTCGGCGTGGCGAACAGCGGCGCCTCCGCCGAGCGTCGCGTCCTCATCCGTAACCGCGGCCCTCAGCCGCTCAACGTTCGACGCGTGACGGTCCCGGAGAGCTTCGCCTACGACCTGCGCGTGCTGCAGGAAGGGCTCGAGTACCAGCTCTCGCTCCGCCTGCGCGACAACGTCGCGCCGGGCACGATTTCGGGAGACCTGGAGATCTACACCGACCACCCAAACGAGGAGAGAGTGGTCGTGCCGCTGCACGCGGTCGTGCGCAAGCGAGGGTAGCGAGCCAGAGTGGGCGTCGGGGTGCCCTGCGCGGCAGACCCGGAGGCCCCAGCGCGCACGCCTGCACGTGAGCATCTCGAGGCCCAGCTGCGCGCTGGGGCCGTCGACGGGTTGCCGCGCAGGGCACCCCGGCGCCCACCGCGGCGCTCGCCTTGTCCGTCTGCGACGTCATCGCTATCGTGACGACCCCTCCTGCGGGACCGCATGCCGGCGTCATCGCTCCGAGAACTGGTCGCCGCGCTGGTCGCCGCCCTGGCGAAGTCGCCGTCCGCGCCGTTGCGTGTGTATGGGCTTCGCGGGAGCGCGCCGGCGTTGGCGCTCTCCCGTCTGCAGAGAGAGCGGCCGTCGCCTGTGTTGGTGGTCCTGGCGAAAGCCGCCGAGGCGGAGGCGTTTGCGGCGGACCTGCGGTTCTTCATGGGCGAAGCCGTCGGCGACAGCCCCCTCCAGCGGCGGGTGCACTATCTGCCGGGGTGGGAGGTGCCGCCGTTCGAGCCGTTGTCGCCCGGGCGCGAGGTGCTCGCGGCGCGGACGGAGGGGTTCTACCACCTGCTCGAGACCACGAATCCGGTCGTGGTGACGACGGCCCACGCCTGGGCGCAGCGCTGCCTGCCGCGCGCCGAGCTCGTGAAGGCCCTCGGCTATCTCGTCGCGGGCGAGACGGCGGATCCGCAGGCGCTCGCCGAGCGGCTCGCGAGCTGGGGGTATCATCGGGTGCCGCTCGTCGAGGAGGAGGGGGAGATCGCGCTCCGGGGCGGCATCCTGGACGCGTTCCCGGCCGGATACCGGCGTCCGGTCCGCCTCGAGTTCGTCGGCGACACGATCGAGACCATCCGCACGTTCGATCCGGACGGCCAGCGCTCCCTCGACGAGCTCGAAGACGTGCTGCTCCTGCCGATGCGCGAGTACGCGCTGGCGCACCTCGGCCCCGCGGCGGCGCGTCTGGTCGACGAGCGCGCGGCGGAGCTGGGCCTCGCGCGCCAGGAGCGGCGCGACCTCGTCGAGGCCGTCCGAAGCCAGCTCGTGGTGCCGGGTATGGAGCAGCTCCTCCCGTATCTCTTCGAGGAGCCGGGCGCGCTCGCCGATTACCTGCCGCCGGGCACGCTCGTCTGGGTCCAGGGCGTCGTCGAGGTCGAGACGACGCTCGACGCGGCGTGGGAAGAGGTCCAGGGCCATGCGGCGGGCGCCGCCGCCGCGGGACGCTTCCACCCGCCGCCGGAACGGCTGTACCTCGACCCGGCATCGGCGCGCGAGCGCCTCGCCCGGAGCCCGCGTATCGACGCCGAGGCGCTCGAGCCGCTCGCGGAGGGCGTGCTCGAGGCGGCCACGCACTCGACCGAGGGCGTCGCCCTGCACGCGGCTCCCGGTGCCGAGGGCCCTCTCGGGGCGGCGATCGCGCGACTGACGGAGTGGCAGCGCGGGGGGGCCCGCCTCGTCCTCGTGGCGAGCACGGCGGCGCGCCGCGACCGCATGCGCGCGCTCCTCGCGAACCACGCGCTCGACGCGGCCGCGCCGTCGGCGTCGTTCGAAGGGGCGCTCGCGCTGCCGGGACGCGGTCCGATCGCGCTCGTCGGCGAGCTCAGCCGCGGGGCGTGGCTGCGCGCCGACGGGCTCGTGCTCGTGACCGAGGGCGAGCTGTTCGGCGAGCCGCGCCAGGTGCGTCGGGCGCGGCGCGAGCGCACGGGGAGCTTCCTCTCGACGCTCGCCGAGCTCAAGCCCGACGACTACGTCGTGCACGTCGATCACGGCATCGGCCTCTATCGCGGCCTCCGGCACATGCAGGTCGCGGGAACGGAGGGCGACTACCTTCACCTCGAGTACCTCGGCGGCGACCGGCTCTACCTGCCCGTCGACCGCATCAACCTCGTGCAGCGGTACATGAGCGGCGAGGGCGCCGCGCCGAGCCTCGACAAGCTCGGCGGTACGGCGTGGGAGCGGGTGAAGGCCCGCACGCGCGAGTCGCTGCTCGCCATGGCGCACGAGCTGGTGCAGGTCTATGCGGCACGCGAGGCGCGCGAGCGGAGCCCGTACGGCGAGCTCGACGGGCTCTACGGCGAGTTCGTCGCCCGCTTCCCCTTCGAGGAGACCCCGGACCAGCGGCGTGCGATCGACGACGTGCTCGCCGATCTGGCGCAGGGGAGGCCCATGGATCGGCTGGTGTGCGGCGACGTGGGCTTCGGCAAGACCGAGGTCGCCATGCGCGCCGCGCTGCTCGTCGTGCTCGGAGGCCGGCAGGTGGCCGTCCTGGTGCCGACGACCGTGCTCGCCCAGCAGCACCTCGAGACCTTCCGCGCCCGCTTCGCGGGCTACCCCGTCGTCGTCGACTTGGTGTCCCGCTTCCGCTCCGCGGCGGAGAATCGCGCCACCCTCGCCGGACTCGCCGAGGGGAAGATCGACGTGGTGATCGGCACACACCGCCTCCTCCAGAAGGACGCCGCCTTCAAGCGGCTCGGGCTCCTGATCGTGGACGAGGAGCATCGCTTCGGCGTGCGCGCCAAGGAGCGCATCCGCCAGCTGCGGCCGACGATCGACGTGCTGACGCTCACCGCCACGCCGATCCCGCGCACCCTCAACATGTCCCTGTCGGGCCTGCGCGATCTCAGCGTGATCGAGACCCCTCCGGTCGACCGCCTCGCCATCCGCACCTATGTCACCAAGCAGGAGGACGGCGTCATCCGCGACGCGATCCTGCGCGAGCTCGGCCGCGGCGGGCAGGTGTTCTTCGTGCACAACCGCGTCGCCACCATCGACCGCATCGCGCAGCATCTCGGCCAGCTCGTGCCCGAGGCGAAGATCGTCGTCGCCCACGGCCAGATGCCGGAACGGGCCCTCGAGAAGACCATGCTCCAGTTCATGCACGGCGAGGTGAACGTGCTCGTCACCTCCGCCATCATCGAGTCGGGCCTCGACATCCCGACCGCGAACACGCTCATCGTGGACCGCGCCGACACCTTCGGTCTGGCGCAGCTCTACCAGCTGCGGGGGCGCATCGGCCGCTCGCACCAGCGCGCGTACGCGTATCTGCTGATTCCGGGCGAGCACCTGATCACGCCCGAGGCACAGCAACGCCTGCGGGTACTGCAGGAGCTGGACGATCTCGGCGGCGGCTTCCGCCTCGCCGCGCACGACCTCGAGATCCGCGGCGCCGGCAACCTGCTCGGGAAGCAGCAATCGGGTCAGATCGCGGCCGTAGGGCTCGAGCTCTACACCAACATGCTCGAGCAGGCCGTGCGGGAGATGAAGGGCGAGGCCGTCGACGTCGAGGTCGAGCCGGAGCTCCAGCTCGGCATCCCGGCATACGTGCCGGAGACCTACGTTCCCGACGAGAGCCAGCGCCTGCTCCTCTACAAGCGGCTCGCGGGCATCCGCGGCGTTCCCGACCTGGATGCCATCGGCGAGGAGCTGGCCGACCGCTACGGCCCCGTGCCGGCCGCGGTCGACACGCTCATGCGTCTCATGGAGCTCCGCCGCTGGCTCAAGGATGCACGCGTCGTTCGCGCGCGGCAGCGCGGCGCCCTGGTGGTGCTGGAGTTCCATCCGTCGACGCCGATCGGGCCGGACGCGCTCGCCGCGCTCGTGCAGCGTGAGCGGGATCGCTTCCGCCTCCTCCCCGGCGACGCGCTCGAGCTGCGGCCGGCGGCGACCGACCACGACGGGCTCATCGCGGAGCTGATCGCGCTCTTGCGGAGGCTCTCGGCCGCATGATAGGCGGCGCCGCGATGCCACACGGCGTAGCGCTCCGCGTGGCGGCCGTGATTGCGGTGTTGCTCGCCGGCCCGGCCCGCGCGGAGGTGGCCAACCGCATCGTAGCCACCATCGACGGCGAGCCCATCACCGCGCACGAGCTCCGTGAGTGGGTGAAGGAACGGGGCGAGGGCGAGGACATGGCGCCCGACCAGGCGCTCGAGGCGCTCATCACCCAGAAGCTCCTCGAGAAGGAGATCAAGGCCCAGGGCATCAGCGCCCGCGACGAGGACGTCGAGCGCTACATGCAGGAGGTCCAGGGACGGAGCGGGCTGGACGAGGCGGCGTTCCAGGCGGCGCTGAAGCAGCGCGGGATGACGGTCGAGACCTACAAGATCAAGGTGAAGGAGGAGATCGAGCGCGCGCAGCTGGTCAACAAGGAGATCCGCCAGCGCGTCAACGTGTCCTCGGCCGAGATCAAGCGCTACTACGAGGCGCATCTGAGCGACTACGCCACCGGCGAGAAGGTGAAGGTGCGGGCGATCTTCCTCCGCGTCGACGACACGAGCGACGCGGAGGCCATGGCGCGGGCCCGCGCGAAGGCGACGGAGATCCGGGCGGGCGCGCGCAGCTCGAAGGCGTTCCAGGCGCTCGCGAAGGAGCACTCCGAGGGCCCGGGCGCGGAGCAGGGCGGCGAGCTCGGGACGTTCTCCCGCGGCGAGATGGAGGGCCGCCTCGAGGAGGTCGCCTTCGCGCTCAAGGAAGGGGAGGTGAGCGAGCCGATCGACTCCGGGACCGGCGTCACGCTGCTCTTCGTCGAGGAGCGCATCGGGGGCAGCCATCGTCCGCTCGACGAGGTGAGCCCCGAGATCCGCGAGGCGCTCTACAACGAGGCGCTGCAGCAGCGGTTCCAGGATTGGCTGTCGCGCGACCTGCGCGAGCGGCATCACGTGGAGGTGCTCAACTGAATCCCGCCATCTTTCGCGAGTACGACATCCGCGGCATCGCCGACCGCGACTTCGACGCCGCGTTCGCCCGCTCCCTCGGGCTCGCCTTCGGGACGCTCGTCGCCGAATCCGGGAAGAAGCTCGTCGCGGTCGGGCGCGACTGCCGTCTCACGTCCGACGGCTACGCCGCGGCGGTCGCGGAGGGCGTCCGCGCCGCGGGCGTCGACGTCGTGGACATCGGCATGTGCCCGACGCCGCTCATGTACTTCTCGCTCTTCCACTGGGACCTCGACGGCGGCATCCAGGTCACCGGCAGCCACAACCCCGCCGAGCACAACGGGTTCAAGATCTGCCTCGGGAAGGAGTCGCTCCACGGCGAGCAGATCCAGGAAATCCGGCGGCGGATCGAGGCGGGACGCTTCCGGCAGGGCCGCGGCGGTGTCGAGGCGCGGGCGGTGATCCCGCCCTACCAGCAGTACGTGACCGACTCGATCGGGCGCCTGCCGCGTGACGTGCGTCTGGTGGTCGACGCGGGCAACGCGACCGCGGGCCCGGTCGCGCCGGCGATCTACAAGAAGCTCGGCGCGCAGGTGACCGAGCTCTTCACCACCGTCGACGGACGTTTCCCGAACCATCACCCGGATCCGACCATCCCCGAGAACCTCGCCGACCTCATCCGGGCGGTGAAGGCGGAGGGCGCCGAGCTGGGGATCGCCTTCGACGGCGACGCGGACCGCATCGGCGTCGTCGACGCCGACGGGCGCATCATCTGGGGCGACGAGCAGCTGGTCGTCTACAGCCGCGACGTCCTCGCGCGGAATGCGGGCGCGGTGATCGTGTCCGAGGTGAAGTGCTCGCAGCGCCTCTACGACGACATTGCGAAGCGGGGCGGGAAGGGCATCATGTGGAAGGCCGGGCACTCGCTGCTCAAGGCGAAGATGCGCGAGACGGGCGCCCTCCTCGGCGGCGAGATGAGCGGGCACATCTTCTTCAAGGAGCGCTACTTCGGCTACGACGACGCGATCTACACCGGCGCGCGGCTGCTCGAGATCCTGGGCCGCACCGGGAAGACCGTGAAACAGCTCCTGGCCGACCTGCCGCCGTCGCAGTCGACGCCCGAGATCCGCATCGACTGCCCGGACGACGTGAAGTTCAAGGTGGCGGACCGGGTGCGGGACCACTTCCGCGCCGAGAAGCGCGACATCGTCGACGTGGACGGCGTCCGCGTGCGCTTCCCCCACGGCTGGGGGCTCCTCCGGGCGTCCAACACGCAGCCGGTGCTCGTCATGCGCTTCGAGGCCGAGACGGCGGCGCAGCTCGACGAGTACCGGCGCACCGTGGAGCAGGCCGTGGCCACGGCGCGTGCCGAGGTCGGCGGGTAGGAGCGCGTGGCGGGCAGCATCGTCGTTCGCGGCGCCCGCGAGCACAACCTCCAGGACGTCGACGTCGTCGTCCCGCGCGATCGGCTGGTGGTCGTCACCGGCCTGTCGGGCTCGGGCAAGTCGTCGCTCGCCTTCGACACGCTCTACGCCGAGGGGCAGCGCCGCTACGTGGAGTCCCTGTCCACCTACGCCCGACAGTTCCTCGAGCAGATGGAGAAGCCCGACTGCGACGGCATCGACGGGCTGCCGCCGGCGATCGCCATCGAGCAGAAGGGCACAGGCCGGAACCCGCGCTCGACCGTCGGAACCGTCACCGAGATCGCCGACTACCTCCGGCTCCTCTTCGCGCGCGCCGGCCGGGCGTTCTGCTGGTCGTGCGGCCGAGAGATCGCCGCCCAGACGGTGCAGGAGGTGGTGGATCGCCTCGAGTCGTCGCCGCCCGACGCGCGCCTTTTGATCTACGGGCCGGTCGTCCGGGACCGCAAGGGCGAGCACCGCAAGGAGCTGGACGAGCTCCGGCGTGGCGGCTTCGTCCGCGTGCGCGTCGACGGCGCGCTCCGCGACCTGAGCGAGGACATCGAGCTCGGGCGGACCGGACGGCACACGATCGAGGTGCTCGTCGACCGCCTCCAGATGCGTCCCGGCGTGCGCCAGCGCCTGGCGGACTCGCTCGCCGTGGCCTTCGAACGCGGCGGCGGCGTCGCGGTCGTCGAGCTGATCGAGCCGGGCGGCTCGGAGCCACGCCCCCTCGTGTTCAGCACGCGGCACGCCTGTCCCGTGTGCGGCGTCTCGTACCCGGAGCTCTCGCCGCGCTTCTTCTCGTTCAACAGCCCGCACGGCGCGTGTCCCGGCTGCGCCGGGCTCGGCGTACAGCGCCGCTTCGACCCGGTGCTCGTCTTCTCGCGGCCCGATGCGGCGTTTCCGGCCGCGCTGACCACCGCGGCCGCCCGCGCCCTGCCCGGCGTGGACGCGGCGTGGCGGCCGGTCGCGACGCGGCTCCGCGTGCCGCCGCGGACGCCCGTGTCGTCGTACTCGCCGCAGGCGCGAGAGGCGCTGCTGAACGGCTACGGCGACGCTGCCGAGCGCGGCGGCGGCCCTCGCTTCGAGGGCGTGCTGCCGATGCTCGCGAGGCGGCTCCGGGAGACGCGCTCCGTGTGGCTCCGCGACGAGCTCCAGGACCTCATGACCGAGACGACGTGTCCCGATTGCGAGGGAACGCGGCTCCGCCGCGAGGCGCGCTTCGTCCGCGTCGGGGGACGGAGCATCGTCGACGTCGCGTCGCTCTCGATCGCCGATGCGGCCGCGTTCTTCCGGACGCTCGCGCTGGGGCAGCAGGACGGCGAGATCGCGCGTCCCATCTTGAAGGAGATCGAGGCGCGGCTCGGATTTCTCCTCGCCGTCGGCCTCGAGTATCTGACGCTCGAGCGCGCGGCGTCGAGCCTCTCGGGCGGCGAGGGGCAGCGCATCCGGCTCGCGACGCAGATCGGCTCGGGCCTCGTGGGCGTGCTCTACATCCTCGACGAGCCCTCGATCGGGCTCCATCCACGCGACACCGCGCGCCTCCTCGAGACGCTGCTGCGGCTCCGCGACCTCGGCAACACGGTGGTCGTGGTCGAGCACGATCGCGACACGATCCTGGCGGCGGATCACGTCATCGACATGGGGCCCGGTGCCGGCCTTCACGGCGGGCGCATGGTGGCGGAGGGCCCGCCGGCCGCGATCATGGCGAACCCCGCCTCGCTCACGGGGCAGTACCTCGCCGGGACGCGCGAGGTGCCCGTCCCCGCGCAGCGCCGGCGGGGCACGGGCTGGCGCGTCGGCGTGCGCGGGGCCCGCGGCAACAACCTCCGGAGTCTCGACGTCGCCTTTCCGCTCGGCACGATGGTCTGCGTGACCGGCGTGTCCGGCTCCGGGAAGAGCACGCTGCTGCTCGACACGCTCTACCCGGCGCTCGCGCGGAAGCTCGGCCTCGCGGCCCCCGAGCCGGCCGCGCACGACGAGATCGTCGGCTGGCAGATGATCGACAAGATCATCGAGATCGATCAGACGCCGATCGGACGGACGCCCCGCTCGAACCCGGCGACGTACAGCGGCGCCTTCGGCCCCGTCCGCGACCTCTTCGCGCAGCTCCCGGAGTCGCGCGCCCGCGGCTACGGGCCGGGACGCTTCTCTTTCAACGTCAAGGGCGGGCGCTGCGAAGCCTGCTCCGGCGACGGCCTGATCGCCATCGAGATGCACTTCCTGCCCGACGTGTTCGTCACCTGCGAGGTGTGCGGCGGACGGCGCTACAACCGCGAGACGCTGGAGATCAAGCTGAAGGGGCACAGCGTCGCCGACATCCTCGATCTGAACGTCGGCCAGGCGCTGGAGCTCCTCGGGAACGTGCCGGCCATCCGGGTCCGCCTCGAGGCGCTGCGGGAGGTGGGGCTCGACTATGTCCGCCTCGGGCAGCCGGCGACGACGCTCTCGGGCGGGGAGGCCCAGCGCGTGAAGCTCGGGCGCGAGCTGGCGCGGCGGGCCACGGGCCGGACGCTCTACGTCCTCGACGAGCCCACCACCGGGCTCCACTTCGAGGACGTCAGGCGACTGATCGACGTCCTCGGGCGGCTGGTCGATGCCGGCAATACCGTGATCCTGATCGAGCACAACCTGGACGTCGTGAAGAGCGCCGACTACGTCATCGACCTCGGCCCGGGCGCCGGGGAATCCGGGGGGAATCTGGTGGTCGCCGGGACCCCGGAGGAGGTGGCCGCCTGTGAGCGATCCAGCACCGGGGCGTTCCTCCGCCGGGTCCTCGCAGAGGCTGTAGAGCCCGCCCCCCTGGCCTCCCTCAGCTGAGGATTTTCGCCAACAGATACGCGGCCATTCCCTTGACAGGGCACGGCGTCATGGTTGAAAGTGGACCTGACAGGTCGGGATACTCAGGTACAAGGCTGGGGGAGCGAATGGCGAAGCCCATCTACATGGACAACCACGCGACGACACCCGTCGATCCGCGGGTGCTCGAGGCGATGCTGCCGTACTTCA
>Ga0111538_10012007_pt1 | contig 11450 bp, 7 predicted proteins | sample SoiMethybrSBSTD1_FD_79669 | JGI IMG/M metagenome (GOLD analysis project Ga0111538, IMG submission 79669) | Bulk soil microbial communities from a Populus tree surrounding site in Tennessee, USA - Soil MetaG P. TD hybrid SBSTD1 (version 2)... | ecosystem: Environmental > Terrestrial > Soil > Tree...
GGACGACGTGATGTCGGCCGGGAGCAGTTCGTTGACTTCGTCGTACAGCAGATAGCCCTTTTCCTTGCCGATGGAGATGAGCTGCCTCACTTCATCGTATTTTTCTTCGATCGACAACGGTAGTTCTCCTTTACCTGCCAGCGCCTTGCTTCCGCTTCCAGATGCCATGGTCACTTCGCCATTTCCTGATTCATTGCTTCAATTTGACGTTTCAAGCCAATCTGCTTCGTTCCGAGCTCGTCGATCCGTCCATCGTGGCTCGGAACGCCCTGTTCGAGCAAATTCGCCAATTGCCGCTCGACGGCGGTACGTTCCCGAATGAGACGGTGTTTTCGAAGTTCCAGCACGCAATCGGTCAGGATTCGCGCCGGCGCTTCCGGTTGGACGGAGATCGATTCGACCAATCGAACCTCCTCTGTACTTAGACGCTCGAGGAGCGTCTGAGGTAAGGCTGCCGGCGGACACCCTTGCAGGGATCGCGCCTGCCGCAGGATATCCGCTGTCGCCAGACCGTCCAACTCCCCGTCGTGCAAATCGCCGAGCACCTGGACCGCCTGCTGTGGATCCTTCATGATTGCCCAGATCAAGCCTCGTTCCGCCGGTTTGATCTGTCCCACGGGGGAGATCATCCGTTCCCCGACGGTAGTCTGACGCTGGACCGCCGCTTTTCGTATTTCCGCGCGGACTACCTCTTCCGTAATTCTGGCCTTGTGCGCCAGCCTGTCAGCGAATTGATCCCGAGCCGCCGCGTCTGGGATCCGGGCGGCCACGGCCAACATGGCATTCAAAAACGCGCGGCGGTCTTCGTCCTTTGAAAGATCGTGGCCAATCGAGGCTCGGTCCAGGAGATATTCGAGATACGGTCGTGAATTCTTCAGCCGATCCTGGTAGGCCGCCGCGCCTGATTTCCTGATAAACGTATCGGGATCGTCGCCCGACGGCATCATCGCGACGTTCACCTGGAAGCCCTCCGCCACGAGCAGTTCCGACGATCGCGCTGCCGCCCCTTGACCGGCCGCATCGGGATCGAAACTGAGGACGACTTTCGCGGCAAATCGTTTCAGTAGCCTCGCCTGGGCCGGCGTCAAGGCCGTTCCTGATGAGGCCACGACATTTGTAATGCCCCCCTGGTAGGCCTGCGCGAAGTCGAAATACCCCTCCACCAGGACGGCGTGCTTCGCCCGCAGGATGGCGGGCTTGCTGAGGTGCAGACCGTAGAGCGTCCGCCCTTTGACATAAATCGGCGTTTCCGGGGAGTTCAGATACTTCGGCTGCTGCCCTGCATCCATCGCTCGTCCGCCAAAGGCGACGATCGCTCCATTGTCGCGACAGATCGGAATCATCAACCGGTTTCGGAACCGATCGACAACCGTCCCCTGTTCCCGCTCAACCACCAGACCGCTTCGAACCAGGAGCGGCAGACTAAACCCCTCTTTCAGTAGACGCGTTTTCAGTCCATCTCGCGACACTGGCGCATACCCTGCACCCATTGTCTCGATCGTCTCCGAAGTCAGGCCCCGGTCTTTCAATTGCCGCCGCGCCGCGGCGCCGGCCGGCGTGGCCAGCTGCTCGCGGAACCATGTCGCGGCCACTTCGTGTGCTTTCAGCAGTGAATCGCGATCCCGCTGTTCTTCGCCGTCCTGCTTGGACTGATCCTGTTCTGGTACTGGCAGGCCAAACCGTCCCGCGAGCTGCCGAACTGCTTCCGGAAACGTCAGCTTGTCAAAGAGCTCGATGAACTTGATGACATCGCCACCGGCGCTGCAGCCAAAACAATAGAAGACGCCGCGGTCACCATTGACAGTGAACGACGGCGTTTTTTCCCCATGGAAAGGACAGAGGCCCTTCCACTCCGCGCCGCTACGTTTCAGCGGCACGCGCTCCTGAATGACCTGCACGATGTCGGCATGGGACTTCAGGTCTTCGACGAACGATGCGGGGAATAAAGCCATGCAATTGCTATTGCTGATTTCTGATTGCTGATTGCTGATTTGTACGACTGCTGATTGTCGATTGAGATTGACGACTGCCGATTGCGTGCCAATTACTGCCGGTTGATTTTCGGCCCCTACTCCTTGAATTCGACGACCGTCACGCCTCCTCCACCCTGGTTTTCCGGAGCCGCCGCGAAATTCGCCACGTAGGGATGCGACCGCAGGAACTCGCCGATCGCGCGACGGAGCTGGCCGGTGCCGTAGCCGTGAATGATCCGCACGGATTTCAACTCACTCAGCATGGCTTCGTCGAGAAATTTTTCGACGCGGGTCACCGCTTCGTCGGTATGTGCGCCAATCACGTTCAACTCGGTCAACGACCCTTCCCGAGGTTGCAGGTCAACGTTCACTCGGACCCGCGACGGCTGACCGCTCACGGCAGCGGCAGGCGCAACCACGCGGAGCTCGTCGACACGGGCCCGGAGTCTTTTTCCGCGGACGTCGACGTCCGCCTCTCGATCGTGCAGCGACTGCACGACGCCTTCGAGCCCGAACGCTCCGACCAGCACCCGATCGCCGACTGCCGGTGCACGGTCTGAGGTCGTTCTCTGCACCGTCTCAGAGGCTTGCGGAGCACTCTGCCGGAGGCGATTGCCAATCGCCTCAATGGCTGCGCGCGCGTCGGCCCGGGCGGCGCCGGTATCGCCGGTCGACACCAATCGAGGCGCCATTCGACGCTCGGCCTCCGCGGCAAGCGCGTCGGTCCGTGTCTTCAACCCATTGACGACGTCGTCGATCTCGCGGCGTGCATCGCGAAGCCGCTCCTCGATCCGCTCGTCAAGCTTGCGGCGGAAGGTTTCCTCGCGATTGCGAAGTTCTTGTTCGCGGTGCTGCAGTCGTGCCGCTTCCTCGGCGACGGTTTGGCGTTCGCGGGCGGCCAGCCGCCGTTCATGATCGAGCGACTGCATGTCGCGTTCGATCTTGGCGAGGTGTTCGGCCAGCTGCGTCTCGCGCGCGGTGCGATGGGCGCGCGCCTGGTCGATGACGGCAGCCGGCAGCCCCAGCCGGTTCGCGATCTCGAGCGCGAGGCTGCTGCCCGGCGAGCCGTAGTTCAATCGATACGTAGGTGCGAACGTCTGCGGGTCAAAGCCGAAGCCGGCAGCCATCACCCCTTCCGTCGTCGAGGCATACGATTTCAACGCGTCGTAATGGGTCGTGGCGATCACCGTCGCTCCGCGCCGCCGGAAATGATCGATGATGGCCATTGCCAGCGCGCCGCCTTCGACAGGATCGGTTCCTGCACCCGCCTCGTCGAGCAACACGAGCGAGGGCAGCGCCAACGCGCGGTCCATCGAGACAACGTTCGCGATATGGCCAGAGAACGTGCTGAGGCTCGCCGAAATCGACTGCTCGTCACCAATGTCAGCAAAGATGGATCGGTAAACGGGAATCTGCGATCCCCCGGCGACGGGGATCAACAGCCCAGCCTGCGCCATCAGTGACAACAGTCCCGCGGTCTTCAATGCGACGGTCTTGCCGCCGGTATTGGGACCGGTGATCACCAGAACACCGACAGGCGGAATGAGGACAACGTCGACGGGGACCGGACTGGCGGTGCCGGGATCCGGACTCCGGGATCCGTCGTCCGCGATCCGGGATGCAGTCCGTGTTAATCCGCGTTCGTCCGTGGCCCGCAATCCAGTCCGTGTTAATCCGCGTTCGTCCGTGGCCCGCAATCCAGTCCGTGTTAATCCGTGTTCATCCGTGGCCCGCGATCCACTCCGTGTTAATCCGTGTTCGTCCGTGGCCCGCGATCCACTCCGTGTTAATCCGTGTTCATCCGTGGCCCGGGATCCACTCCGTGTTAATCCGTGTTCGTCCGTGGCCCGGGATCCGGTCCCTGTTAATCCGTGTTCGTCCGTGGCCCGGGATCCGGTCCCTGTTAATCCGTGTTCGTCCGTGGCCCGGGAGCCGTTGTCCGGGGAATCAAGTTGCGAGTCGGGCTCACCGCTGCTCAGGTGACGCCGAACTTCCGCGATGAGCAGCGGATGTCGCGCGCCGCGTAATTCAAGGCGGCCGTCCGCTGCGATTGCGGGCTCGACACCGTCGACGAGTTTCGAAAAACGCGCGCGTGCCTGCAGAATATCGAGTTCGACTGCCGCGTTGACGGTTCGCGTCAGATCGGCGCCGCGCCGCCGGAACGCATTCGTCAGATTCAGGAGGATGCGCCGGATTTCTTCTGCTTCCTGCTGTTCGAGCGCGACGATGTCGTTGTTGATTTCAACCGTGCTGAGTGGCTCGAGAAACAGACTGGCGCCGCTGCCGGAACTGCCATGGACGATCCCGGGGATCGCGGTGCGGTGTTCGGACCGCACGACGAGCACATACCGTCCGTTCCGATCGGTGACGATCTGCTGCTGCAGATATTTCGATGTGTCCTTGCCGCGCAGGTACGATTCGAGCGTCCCGCGCAACCGCGTTCGCTGCTTGCGCAGTCGCTCTCGTACCATCTTCAGCTCCGGACTCGCATCGTCCAGAACTTCTCCGCTCGGATCGATCTTCCGTCGGATGTCAGCGATTTCGGTTTCGAACGACGTGGTTGCGTCAGCGATCCGTCGAAGCGACGGCGTCGCCGCACCCGCTCGCCGGATCGAAGCGCAGGTCGTATCAACCGATGAAAGAAACGCGCTCAACGCGACTAGATGCACGGCGTCCAGCGCGCGTCCTTCAACGCCGATGGAATCGAGAATCGTCTCGAGATCCGTTCCTGCCTGCAGCGCGATTTGATTGTCGGCAAGGAAGCGCGCCGTCTCTGCAGTAGCCGCCAACGCCCCGGCGACTCCTTCCGCCTCCGTGGCAGGCGCGAGGGCTCTAAGCCGCTGCAACCCGTGTGGAGTGAGCGCATAACGGCAAACCGCCTCGACGATCCGATCGAATTCGAGGGCCCTGAGGGCGCCAGCGTGCATCGGGATGTAACTTAGGAAGATTGACCCGGAGGACAGGGTAATCCTTAACTATAGAGGATTTTGACCTGGTTCGGCAAGGTTCTACCAGGTTCGGCGGGGTTCTACTGGTTTGGTCAGATTTACGGCAGATGATTAATCGAACTTGCGACTGCCGCTGCGCCAAATCCGTTATCGATATTGACGACGGAAACTCCGCTGGCACAACTGTTTAACATGCCCAACAGCGCGGTGATTCCGCCGAAGCTGGCCCCGTAGCCGACGCTGGTTGGTACCGCAATCACCGGCACGTCAACGAGTCCGCCGACAACGCTCGGGAGGGCCCCTTCCATCCCGGCAACAACGATGACGACATGGGCGGCGTTGAGACGCGATTGCTCTGAGAGCAGCCTGTGAAGCCCGGCCACCCCGACATCGTAGAGGCGCTCGACCTGATTCCCCATAATCTCAGCAGAGATGACCGCCTCCTCTGCCACGGGCAAATCGGCTGTGCCGGCCGCAATGACGAGGATGGTTCCTCGACCCGCAGGCAACGCGGCGGTGCGCAGTGTAATGGTTCGCGCGAGTTCGTGAAACGATGCACCCGGCACACGGCGCTGGACGGCATCGAACGCTTCACGGGTTGTTCGCGTGACCAGGAGGTTGTGTCCCGCGGCGACGATTCGTTCAGAAATTGCCGCGATCTGCTCGGGAGTTTTGCCCGCACCGTACACCACCTCGGGGAAACCCTGGCGGACGCTTCGATGGTGATCCACGCGCGCAAACTCGAGATTCTCGTAAGGCGAGTGGCGCAAATATTGTAGGAGTTGGTCGTGTGCCGACTCGGGCGCCAGCGCTCCGGACTGCACCTGATCGAGCAGTGATCGCAGCTGAAGCCGGTTCATGAGTTGGCGTTCTGAGGTGCCGGCGTTGATCTCGCAAACGGCAGAGCAGTAATATTATCGTTTGTGTTCTGTGACGGATTCATTCCTATATGACGCCTGTTGAGACGCTGATTCTCGTTCTTTACTTTTTTGTCCTCAGCATCCTGGCCATCTACGGATGGCACCGCTATTACCTTGTGTATCTTTACACGAAACACAAGGACCAGGCGCCTCCTCAGCTGCCGGAACTCTCGAATTTGCCGCGAGTTACAGTGCAGCTACCGATTTTCAACGAGATGTACGTGGCCGATCGTCTGATCGATGCGGTCTGTGAACTCGACTATCCGATGGACCTGCTCGAGATCCAGGTCCTGGACGATTCCACCGACGAAACCACCTCAATCGCAGAGCGCGCCGTTCGCCGCCATGCGCTTGCGGGCGCCAATATCCGCTACATGCATCGCGTTGACCGCACCGGGTATAAAGCCGGCGCGCTCGACGCTGGCCTGGCGGAGGCAACCGGCGAGTTCATCGCCATTTTCGATGCCGACTTCATCCCGCGGGGGGACTTTCTCAAGCGCACGCTCCCGTACTTCGCGACCGATAGCCGCGTCGGCATGGTCCAGGCGCGATGGGGGCATATCAACCAGGATTACTCGCTGCTCACGAAGATTCAGTCCATCCTTCTGGACGCGCATTTCGTGCTCGAGCACGGGGCCCGAAACCGGGCGGGTTGTTTCTTCAACTTCAACGGAACCGCCGGTGTCTGGCGCCGCGAAGCCATTGGCTCTGCCGGCGGCTGGCAGCACGACACGCTGACCGAGGACCTGGATCTGAGCTATCGCGCTCAGCTGGCGGGCTGGCGTTTCGTCTTCCTGCCCGACGTGGTGTCGCCGGCGGAAGTGCCAGTGGAAATGAACTCGTTCAAGTCGCAGCAGCACCGATGGGCGAAGGGATCGATTCAGACCTGCATGAAGCTGCTGCCGCGCATTCTTCGTTCGCGTCAGCCGTTCGGCGTGAAGGCAGAAGCGTTCTTTCACCTGTCGGCTAATTTCAATTACCTGTTGATGTCGCTGCTCTCAATTCTCATGTTCCCGGCGATGTGGGTCCGCTACAACATGGGATGGACGGAGATGCTCATCATCGACGTGCCGCTGTTCTTTGCCGCCACGGCGTCGATTGCTGTCTTCTACGTGAAGGCGCAGCGCGAGCTTTACGGCGACTGGCGTCAGCGCTTGAAGTACTTGCCGTTCCTGATGTCGATCGGCATCGGTCTGTCGGTGAACAACACCCGGGCGGTGCTCGAAGCGCTGTTCCACAAACAGAGCGAATTCGCGCGGACTCCGAAGTACGGCATCGAGCAGGACAGCGATGAATGGGTCGGTAAGAAATACCACCAGACGGTTGGCGTGCAGCCGATCATCGAGCTGGTGCTCGGTCTCTACTTCAGCGCCACCGTGTTCTACGCGCTGGTCAATCAGATCTACGCGACACTGCCGTTCCTCATGCTGTTCCAGATCGGCTTCCTGTATACGGGGCTGCTCTCCATCCTTCAGCAATACACCGGCGAGAGCGTCATGCTCAAAACGCCGGAAGTGGCGAAGTAGCAATCTGAAATTGCTGATTGTTGATTGCTGAATGGGCGGGGTCTAGACCCGCGCCTGATCCCATTCAGCATTTCCAGTATCATTTCTCCATGACCACCGAAGCCAAGCCTAAGGCCGGGTTGGAGGATGTAGTCGCGGCGTCCTCGGCGATCTGTTACCTGGATGGCGATCGCGGGGTGCTTGCCTATTTCGGCTACGACATCCACGACTTGGCCCGTGCGGTGTCGTTCGAGGAAGTCTGCTATCTGCTCTGGCACGGCAGGCTTCCGAACCGCGCCGAGCTCGGCGACCTCCAATCTCAATTGGCCGCCGCACGGCCGGTGGCCGAACCGATTCTCCGGCTGATGAAGCAGCTGCCTGGGTCCGACGGCATGGACATGCTGCGGACCGTCACATCGGCGCTGGGACAATACGATCCTGAGGCTGGCGACAACTCGCCTGCTGCCAACTATCGCAAAGCTGTTCGACTGACGGCGCAACTCGGCAGCATCGTCGCGACCTACGGACGGATGCAGGCCGGCGGCGGTCCAATTCAACCCGACCCTGCACTCGGACAGGCTGCAAACTTTCTCTACATGCTGACCGGGAATCGTCCCAATGCCCTGTCGGTTCATGCATTCGACGTCGCGTTGGTTCTGCACGCGGACCACGAGCTGAATGCCTCGACGTTCGCGGCTCGCGTCGCAGCGGCCACGTTGACGGATCTCTATTCCGCGATCGTCGGCGCGATTGGCACACTGAAGGGACCGCTTCACGGTGGCGCCAATGCCGATGTGATGCGCCTGTTGATCGAGATCGGGCCCGATGCTCCGCCAGAGCGCATCGATGATGCGATCCGCGCGAAGCTCGCGAAGAAGATCAAGATTCCCGGGTTCGGGCATCGCGTCTATCGAACCGAGGACCCACGCGCGACCCATCTCCGGCGAATGTCGAAAGAGCTTGGCGAGAAGGCCGGGACTACCCGCTGGTTCGAGATGTCGCAGCGGATCGAGAACCTGGTGAAATCGGAGAAGAAGCTGAACCCGAACGTCGATTTCTATTCAGCGTCGACCTACTACACGCTCGGTATTCCGATCGATCTGTTCACGCCGATCTTTGCCGTCAGCCGAATCTCCGGTTGGACGGCGCACTGCCTCGAGCAGTACGCGAACAATCGTCTGATTCGTCCGCGGACGGACTATATCGGTCCGCCATATCCGCAGACGGTGGTGGCTATCGATCAGCGTTGATTAATGCCGGGCGCCTCTTCGCGTGCCCCGTGGCCTGCTCGAACGCATAGGCAAGCTGGAGCACGCTCCACTCATCGCGGTGGCGTCCGACGATCTGAATTCCTACCGGTAGCCCTGCAGACGTGAATCCCGCCGGCACTGAAATGGCGGGATTTGTCATGAACGTCACATACCAACACGATCGCATCCAGTCGATGTAGGTCGTCATTGGCTTGCCGTTGATCTGTGTCGGATAAGGAACGTTGACATCGAACGGTGCAACCTGGGTCACCGGCAACACGAAATAGTCGTACCGCTCGAAGAACTGCCGGCTTTGATCGTACATCTGCGACTGCCGGGCAAGCGCGCGCCCGATGTCGGCCGCGGTCATTCGCTCGGCTTCCGCGGCTTCGTACTTGATCGTGTCCTTGACCCATTCCGCTCTGTCGCGAATCAACGCGGCGTTGCGCGGATGATTAGAGGCGTAACGGAGCGCGGGAAAGGCCTGATCGACCCCCGAAAAATCCGGCTCGTCGTCGGTGACTGTGCATCCCAGCGATTCGAACACATGGCGGTTGCCGTCAATCACCGATCGGATTTCCGGCTCGAAGGGGATGCCGCCGAGTCCGTTCCACCACGCGACGCGAGCGCCCTTGAAGTTGCGATCGAGCCGTTCCCGGAAACGCGCGCCATCTCCGTCGATCGAGAGAGGGTTTTGCGGATTTGGACCCGCAATCGCGCTCAGGAACAGCGCAACGTCTGCAACCGACCTCGCCATCGGACCCGAAACCGATAACGGCGACCATGCCGTGGATTCACTGGCGACGACGCCGGGGGAGGTTCGGAACCCAACGACGTTGCAGAAGGCGGCGGGGTTGCGCAGTGAACCTCCAGTATCGCTGCCGTCGGCAATTGGCAGCATCCCGCACGCCAGCGCGACCGCGGCCCCGCCACTGCTGCCGCCGCACGTCTTCGTCGTGTCGTACGGATTCCGCGTCGCACCAAAGACGCGGTTGAAGGTTTGTGAGCCGGCGCCGAGCTCGGGGGTGTTGGTTTTTCCGCACGTGATGGCGCCCGCCGCACGGATGCGGGTCACGATCAGCGCGTCGCGACTCGGCACAAGATCTTTGTAAAACAGCGACCCACGCGTCGTCCGAATGCCGGCCGTGTCGACGAGATCCTTATGCGCGACGGGCAGCCCGTGCAGGACGCCGAGAGCACCGCCGCGGGCCGTCGCTTCGTCGGCGCGCAAGGCATCCGCCATCGCCCGCTCGGCGACGAGGGTCACGATCGCGTTGACTTTGGGATTCACCCGTTCGATTCGCGCCAGGTGCGCGGTCAACACCTCGCGCGCTGAAACATCCTTGCGGCGGATCCTCGCTGCCAACTCGACTGCGCTGAGATCGCATAAAGCTTCCGCCGTTGGAGTGTTTGACGCTCGTGTGTTCATCTGACCAGAGGTTGCGCCGAACCCTTGGAGAGTACTGGCAACACCGAGTCCCAGCGTCTGCCCAAAGGTCCGGCGCGTGATCTTGGCCTCATCCATGGTCGATCAATTCACCAATCCACCAATTGTTCTACGTCTTCTTCTTTGGCGGCTTGAATGCTTCCTGGACCTGCTTTCTGATGTCCTTGTAGTTCTTATTTGCGAGCTTCTCCTCGTCTTTGGTCAGAATGCGGAAGGGCACGCGCACGAGGCTCTTTTCGAACTGAACATTGAGCCAGTGCTGGCCGTACTTGATGCCACCCGGCACTTTGAAATACACCCGGCCCAGGCACGCACGGGTCTGGCTCAATTCCACTTCGCTCCACGACATCGCCGGGCTCTGCAACTCGCTGAAGAAACCGATGCGGCACGCCTGGACAGCATTGGGAGGAAAGTAGTTGATCGAGTCGCGGGCGACCTTTGCTCGATTGTCGAGAGCGGCGAGGTTCGCCTTGCGATAGTCCTCGACGGAAGCGAGCGGCACCTTCGTTCCGTCGGGCGTGTCGAGCGACAACGCATCGCGCTTCAGCCTGTAGTTCGACACACCCTCTCGCAGTGTCGCGCCCATCTCGAGCAGCATCCATTCGTCACCGACCGACATGTTCGCGGTCTTGTAGCCGATGATCGCGTAGCCTTCATTGTTGTAGGCGGCGCGAACGAACAGACCCTCGATGGTCATGATTTGCGGCACGCCGGATTGCGGAATCTTGACTTGCGGTTTCTGTTCCTGGACCCGCGCCGCGACTGGTGAGGTTGCAGGGCAGAGCGCCAGCAAACCCGCCAACGTCAGCGTCAGCCCGGTCTCACGTCTCATAGTTCCTCCTGGGGAAAGCCCAACGGATGTCCTGATATTACCCCGGCGGTGGGAATTATGAGATACCCGTTACACGCGCTTCGCCAGAAAGATGTCCGGCTTCCCGGGACCATTGGCGTCGGGCATGACGCCGACGAGTGTGAACCCGAGCTTCATATAGAACCCATATGGGTGTGGGTCGCGGCCTTTGATCGTCCGAAGTGCGCCCGGCAGGTCACGGTACAGGTCGATCCCACTCAGGCTCGTCTCACCATTCTCGTCGTCGGTTCCGACCCACAACGTGATGCCGCCCTTTTGACGCACGATGTCTTCGAGGTCGCGCACGAGCGTCCGGCCAATACCGTGACCGCGGTGGGCTGCCGCAACAACCAGTGGATGGATCTCCCAAACGTAACCGTCGTAACTCGGTTGCGCCCCGATCCAGCCGATGACCCGATCGGAGTCACCCAGCGCGACACGACTGATCTTCTCTTCCGACATCGACTCGATCACCTCCCGTCGCGCGGAGTCGAGATCCTGCCAGTCGTGAGTCCGGCCACGAAATGCGTCATGGAGCAATGCCGCTGCCTGGTCGA
>Ga0111538_10012009_pt1 | contig 11449 bp, 9 predicted proteins | sample SoiMethybrSBSTD1_FD_79669 | JGI IMG/M metagenome (GOLD analysis project Ga0111538, IMG submission 79669) | Bulk soil microbial communities from a Populus tree surrounding site in Tennessee, USA - Soil MetaG P. TD hybrid SBSTD1 (version 2)... | ecosystem: Environmental > Terrestrial > Soil > Tree...
CAGCACGAACTCCACGTAGTCGCTGGCCGCAACGACGAAGGTGCGCTCCGCGCTCCGCGCGTCGAAGGTCGGCGTGACCAGCGCCGTGCCGAGTAGCCTTAGCCCCTGACGCACCGGTTCCGCCAGCGCGAGGGCGCGCGGCGTTGGTTCGAGACCATGTGCGCCGCGCCGAAAGAGGGGATCGTCGAACAGTGCGCGCAGCTGCGACAGCGTGTTGCTCATGGCCGGCTGCGTGACACCGGTACGGGCCGCCGCCTTCGTGACGCTGCGCTCGTCGAGCAACGCCTCCAGCGCGACGAGCAGATTGAGGTTCACGGACTGGATATTCACGGCATGAATATCGCACACCACGATCATTCGTTGGTGATGAGGGCCCACGTCCACCGCGGCTGAGCGGCCGCCCCCGATGAACGGTCCGACGCGGCTCGGGAACTAAGCCAGAGCGACGGCTTGGGGGCTACCCCCCAGAACGACCCCTCGAACCCCTCGGCCTGGCCGCGCAGCCCCCCCTCAAAAAAAAGTCGGATGCATGTCGAAACCGGCGGGCCTCGTTCGACGTTCTCACAGAGCCAGCGCCCACGACCCGTCGTGACCGACCTCCGACGTAAGTCGCTGCGTTGACGCAGAAAAAGGCCCTTTCGGGGTCCGCGATAAATCCTGACACAAGGGTGACAGTTGCCCTCGCTATCTTCGGTTCGTTCCGTTTCGGAGAAGAAAAATGGCCTTCGCATACGACGTAGAAAACAGGACGAAAGAGAGCGCCGCGCGAGTGGTTCTCTCTTGGCTCTGGACCGTCGCGATCGAGCTCGGAGTCTGGGTCAGCGCGATCTGGAGCCGCGCCAGCCGGCCCGCTCACCCGCTTTCGTCTTCACCCGCGAACGCCGAGGCGTTCGGCCCGTACACCTTGGGGGAGAAGATCGGTGAAGGGGGGATGGGTGTCGTTTACAAGGCCCGGCAGGCGGGGCAGCAGCGGCCCGCGGCGATCAAGCTTCTCCCCTTCGATCGCGCCGAGGGACGTAACGGCGAGCGCTTCGAGCGCGAGTTTCAGCTGACGCGCAAGCTCTCGCACCCCAACACCATCTCGGTCTACGACTTCGGCCGCACGCCCGAAGGCAGCCTCTACTACGCGATGGAGTACCTCGAAGGTGCGGACCTCCAAAAGCTCGTCGATCGTACGGGGCCACAGCCGCCGGCGCGCGTCGCCCACCTGCTCGCTCAAATCTGCGACGCGCTGGTCGAAGCGCATGGCGCCGGCCTGCTGCATCGCGACATCAAACCCGCCAACGTTTTTCTGTGCGAGCGCAGTGACGCGCGCGACACCGTCAAGGTGCTCGACTTCGGCCTCATCAAAGAGTTCGGCCCCCGAGCCGGCCATCCTGCGCAGGCCGACGTCGACTCCGTCGTCGGCACGCCGACGTACCTGTCGCCCGAAGCGATCACCGCTCCGGAAACGATGGATGGGCGCAGCGACCTGTATGCCGTGGGCGCGCTCGGCTACTTCCTGCTGACCGGTGCGCCTCCGTTTTTGGGCAAGACCGTGCTCGAAATCTGCGCGCGCCACCTGCACTGCGCGCCTGTTCCGCCGTCAGCGCGCGCGGCAGTTCCCGCCGAGCTCGAGCGACTGATCATGAGCTGTCTGGCCAAATCGCCGGCCGCCCGGCCTCGCGACGCCGCGAGCCTGCGCGCCGCGCTGCTCCCCCTCGCAGCGCAGTGGACCGGAGACAGTGACATCGAAGTTGCATCGGTCCGCGAAGCAGCGTGAGGTCACGAGGGTGCTGCCGTGATCAGTCGCCGTAGTTGAAGCCGGCGCTCGCCGGTGGAACGAGACCGCGCGCCGCATCGAATTCGCGACAGAACGTCGTGTGATGACGTTCTCCCTCGGTGTCCTCGTAGAACACCGCGCCGCGGACATAGAGAACGGCGCGACCTTCGAGAACGGCTGCACGCTCGGCGTCGGTGAGCGGCGCCAAGCTCGTGTCGATCGTTTGCGACGCGCCACCTTCGATGACGGTCTGTCGCGCGAGATGACCTTGGGGAATCACGGTCGGTGCCGGCGCCGGTAGCACCGCGTCCACGCGTCGCTCGATCTCGAGCTTGACGATGAAGCCTGCCCACTGTCCCCGATTGCGGATCGTGACGGCGAGCGGCGTATCGAGCCCCGCTCCCGGCGCGAACTCCACGCCGAGCGCCGCGCGACCGGTTGCTGCCACTTGGGCACGCCGCGGATGGTCGACGACGATCACCGAGCTCGCGAGGAGCGCGCGCACCGAGTGCGCCGTGTGAGGAGGGACTATCGCGGCCGAACCAGCCGCGATGCGAAAGGTCTCGCCGCCGATCGTCATCTCGAGCTCGCCTGCAACGACGTTCCAAACTTCTTCGTTCGAATGCGCATGCTCGTGGAGCGACGCACCGGCGTCGATGTCGTAATACGCAAAGCTCATCGCGTGGGCGTCGAAGAAGCGGCCGTGCCAGCCGGGTTTGGGGGCGCGGATCGGAAGGGTGCGTGTGTCGATCACGGGCATGGCCAATTGAGACAATTTTTTCGCCGACCGCCGTGCGGCGTCAACGGTTTTGCTGACCATTTAGCGAGGGCGCTGCTACACCCGGTCCTACGGCGATGCGAATTGGTCTCGGGTGCATGCGACTGTCGACGGAGCTCGCGGACGACGAGCCGATCGCATTGGCAACGCTCGCGGCTGCCTTCGACGCCGGCATCGCGCTCTTCGATACCGCGCGCGCGTACGCGGCAGACGAAGCGAACGTCGGGCACAACGAACGCCTCCTGGCGCGCGCTTGGCGGGCGCGCGCGACGCCTCCCGCAGCTCGCATCGTCACCAAGTGCGGGATGAGCCGCGACGGCGGCGCGTGGATCCCGGATGGCCGCGCGAAGAGCATCGCCGACGACGTGGCCGCGAGCGTCGAGGCGCTCGGCGGCCTGCCCATCGACGTTCTGCTCTTGCATGCCCCCGATACGCGGGTACCGCTCGCCACCTCGGCGCGCGCGCTCGCGCGGGCCCTCGACGACGGAAGCGTTCGCGCGGTCGGCGCCTCGAACGTGTCGCGCAAGCAGCTCGAAGAGCTCGCTCAGCACGCACCGATCTCCGTCGTCGAAGTCGCGCTGGGGGCGTACGACGATCTCGCGATTCGAAGCGGCGTCGTCGCTTATTGCCTCGAGCGCGGCATCGAAGTGTTCGCCCACGCGCCGCTCGGCGGCCCCGAGCGCGCCCTGCGGCTCGCCAAAGATCCGGCGCTCGCCGCCATTGCGTCGCGTTTCGGTGCGGGCGCGGCCGACGTGTTCTTGGCCTATCTTTTCGCGGCGGAGCGGCGAATCGTCCCCATCGTGGGCGCGCGTCGCCCCGAGACCATCGCGCGACTTCGCATAGCGAGCGCGCTCGCGCTCGGCGACGAGGACCTCGCCGCGCTCGACCAGCGCTTTCCGCGGCTCAGCGAGCTTCGGCGACCGCGCGTCGCTGGTCCCCGCGTCGTTGGAACGGTCGACGCCGCGGGCAGCGCAGAGATCGTCGTCCTCATGGGGGTTCCCGGCGCCGGAAAGTCGCGCGCGGCCGAAGCGTACGTGGCTCGCGGCTACGAACGTCTGAACCGCGACACGGCGGGGGGCACACTTCGCGCGATTGCCCAGACGCTCGAAGATCGGCTCGCGGCCGGTGCCAAGCGGGTCGTCCTCGACAACACGTACGTGACGCGAGCCAGCCGCAGCGACGTCGTACGCGTCGCAGCGGCCCACGGAGCGCGGGCGCGGTGCGTGTTTTTCGATACACCCCTCTCCGATGCGCAGGTCAACGTCGTCCTTCGCATGCTCGAGCGGTTCGGACGCGTCGTTCCTCCCGAGGAGATGAGCGAGCTTGCCCGCAGCGATGCCGCCGCCATCGCGCCGCACGCCCTTTCTCGCATGACACGCGATCTGGAACCGCCTGCTCTCGACGAAGGATTCGCCGACATCGACATCGTGCCCTTCGCTCGCGACGTTGCGCGAGAAGGCCAACCTGGCGTCGCGATCGCGCTCGATTCATTCGCGAAGCTGGGCGCCGAAGGCGCTCGCCCGAGCGAGCTGGCGCGTCTCTTGGATGGAATGGCGCCGCGGGCCCCGTGCCTCCTTTATGCGTGGAGGCCCCAGGCAGAAACCGCATCCCTCGCTGCGCTCGACGAGTACGCCGCGATCGTTCGCGCGACGGGGCGCCCCGCCGAAATCGCCGTGTGTCCGCATCCGGGGGGACCTCCGATCTGTTGGTGCCGCCCCCCCTTCCCCGCTCTGCTTTTGGCGTTCGCACATCGCCATCGGGTCAAGCTCGCCGCGAGCACCTTGTTCGGCAAAAGTGCGACCGATCGGCGGGTCGCACAGCTGCTCGGGATGTCGTTCGCCGATCTCGGCGCGCTCGCAGAGGGCGGGGACTGATTTAGGTGAGTGACGAACCGGAAAATAGATGTCCGGCGGCTTGCCCCTCGGGCGTCGTAGGGCAAAGGCGTTCGTCCGTAGGGCGGAGTCATTCCGGGCCGAACGGCGGATGCGAGGAGACGCGATCATGAGCGAATTCGTTTTTCTTTTTCGCAGCAACGAGGCCGACTTCGTCGAACACATGGGCACGCCCGAGCGTGCGCAACGCAGCATGCAAGCCTGGGTAGCGTGGATGCGCGACCTCGAGGCCAAGGGGCATCTGAAGAACCCCGGGCAACCGCTCGAGCGCACGGGAAAGGTGGTGCGCCCCAAGGACAAGGTCACCGATGGGCCTTTCGCCGAGGCCAAGGATTTGGTTCTGGGGTTCATCGTGGTCGAAGCGACGGATCTCGATCACGCAGCGAAGCTTGCACGCGAGTGCCCGATCGTGGCCGGAGGCAGTGGAACGGTGGAGATCCGCCCGGTGATGAAATCGCCGTCGCTGTGAAGAAAGGAGGAGACCATGAGCAAACGAAAAATCGTAGCGTTCGATCGTTTGTCGGCTGACGGTTACTTTGCGGCACCCGACGGAAATCTGAACTGGGTCGTCCCCGATGACGCCATCGATCAGGCGGGCGTCGCGGGTATGGCCAGCACCGACACCATGCTGTTCGGGCGGCGCACGTACGACCAATTCGAAAGTTTTTGGCCACGTGTCGCCAGCGACGCGCCGGTCGCTCCCGATCCGCACGCGCAACGGCGGACGTCCCCTGCCCTTGGCTCCATGGCCAAGTGGATCAACGAGAAGACGAAGATCGTCTTCTCCAAAACGCGCAAGGAAGTTACCTGGAACAATTCGCGGCTCGTTCGCGAGATCGATCCTCGCCAGATCGAGGACCTCAAGAACGAGTCAGGCAAGGACATGATCATCTTCGGCAGCGGTTCGCTCGTGTCGCAGCTGACCGAGCACGGGCTCATCGACGAGTACATGTTCGTCGTCTGCCCGGTTTTACTCGGCGGCGGAAAGTCGCTCATTCGCGACGTTTCCAAGGGCGTGCGACTCGATCTCGTCGACTTTACGAAATTCGACTCAGGGAACGTCGTCTTTCGATACGCACGCCGGGCGACGTGAACGAGCATCTTTTCCGGCGTGAAGCGGGGCGCATGGTGGCCGCGCTCACCCGTATCTTCGGAGTGCAGAACCTGGCGCTCGCAGAAGACGTCGTGCAAGACGCCTTCTGCCGAGCGCTCGAGGTGTGGAAGGTTCGCGGCATCCCCGAGAATCCCTCGGCATGGCTCATGGCGACGGCGAAGAACCGCGCGCTCGACATCGTGCGCCGCGAGCGCACGGCGCGCGCCTTCGCGCCGGAGATGGGCCGCTTGCTCGAGACGGAGTGGACGTTGGCCTCCGCCGTCGACGAGGCGTTCGCCGCGCACACCGTCCGCGACGAGCAGCTGCGCATGATGTTTTCCTGCTGTCATCCTCGATTGCCCGAGGAAGCGCAGCTCGCGCTGATACTCAACATCCTGTGCGGATTCGGAGCGAGCGAGATTGCAGGCGCGTTCTTGACGGGGCGCGCGGCGGTCGAGAAACGGATCTCGCGGGGAAAGAGGGCGCTGGCCGGAACCAAAACGCTGTTCAACTTGTCCGACGCGGAATTCGCGGAGCGTCTCTCGACGGTGAGGCGCGCGCTCTACCTCTTGTTCAGCGAGGGGTATCACGGGTCGTCCACCGAATCCGCGGTGCGCGCCGAGCTCTGCGAAGAGGCCGTTCGATTGACGAAGCTGCTCGGCGAGCATCCTCCAGCGGCGACGCCCACGACGCACGCGCTCGCCGCGCTCATGTGCCTTCATGCTGCGCGGCTGCCCGCGCGGATCGACGCGGCGGGCGATCTCAGCGCCCTGGTGGATCAGGATCGATCGCGCTGGGATCGCCGGCTGATTGCGGAAGGGCTCACTTGGCTCGAACGCTCGGCCGTAGGCGATGAGTTGACCGCCTACCACGTCGAGGCGGCCATCGCTGCGGTCCACGCCGGCGCGCGGAGCCTGGAGGAAACCGATTGGGCTTCCATCGTCGGTCTCTACGACCGGCTGATGGAGATCGCGCCATCGCCAGTCACCGCGTTGAACCGCGCCATCGCCATCGGTCAGCGGGACGGCCCCGCGCGCGGGATCGAGGCGCTCGACTCGATCGCCGACCAAGGCAGGCTTGCGCACTATCCCTTTTACCCTGCCGCAAGGGGGGAGCTCGAGCTGCGCCGGGGCAACAAGGACGCCGCGCAGAGACATCTCGAGGCGGCGCTGACCCTTGCGCGCAACGGCGAAGAGCGTCGCTTCCTGGAGAAACGCTTGCGCGGGCTCTAACGCCGCAGTACGCGACGCGCTGATGACGCGCGCTTGACCCCGTGCTGAAATGGTCGGCGAACTGCCGGGCGGGTTCGAATGACCTACTACTGGAGCTACTACCTCGCGTGGATGCTCATCGCGTACGCCATGCGACAGCCGTGGGTGCTCGTCGGCGTTCTCGTGTTCTTGGCGCTGCGCAGGCTCATTCCCGATCCGGCCGCGCTCTTTCGCGCCCTGTCGCGCAGCGGCGCACTGCGCACGCAAGTCGAGCTGAATCCCGCCAACGTCACCGCGCGCCGCGATCTGGCGCAGATCTATCTCGACGTGCGAAGGCCCGGCGCTGCCCTCGCGCTCGTCGAGCAGGCGCTCGGGCGAACGCCGAACGAGCCCGAGCTGCTCTATTTGGGAGGGCTCGCGCTGCACCGGGTGGGGCGTCACGAAGAGGCGCTGCCCAAGCTCGTTCGCGCCGTCGAGCTCGATCCCCGCGTTCGCTTCGGTCAGCCGTACCTCGTGGCGGGGGACGCGTTGCTCGCGCTCGGGCGCAACGAAGAAGCGGTCGATGCCTTCGAGCGCTACCTCGAAAACAACACGTCCGACGTCGCGGGCTACCTACGTCTGTCGCGCGCGCACGGACGGCTCGGGGAGCGTGAAGCAGCGCGCAAAGCCGTAACGGAAGCGCAGAACACGTGGCGCTCGCTCCCCTCGGGCATGAAAAGGCGCGGCTTTCTGCGTGGATATTTGGGACCGATGTGGGCGCGAATCGTCGTGCTGAAGGAACCGGGGGCCATCATCGCGGCGCTGGTCGTCCTTGTAGGCACTGCCGCCGCGTGCATTCAGCTTTATCCCTCCATGGTCAAAGCTTGGTACGCGCAAGGTGCGGCCAGTATCCATCCCGACGAGTACCCCGAAGCGAACGAGCTTTTGGCCGCCTACCAGCGCTGCGGCTCCCAGAGCACGGGCGCATTTGCAGGTCTGTACACGGCGCTCGACCCTCCCCCTTACCCGGTGCCTGCCGACGCGACGGCCGAACAGCGTGAAAACCTGGCGAGGGCCGATCGCGATCGCGCGCAGCAGCTCGAGAATTTCGAGATCGGCCCCGACCGCATCCGCAGCGGCAGTGTGCCGGTCCAAGAGCTCTGTCTCACGCGCGTCGTCGAATCCACACCGGATCGGCTCCGCGCCGAGGCGGTGTGGCATGAAGACATCGATGATCCGGGCGATGCGAGCATCGTCGAGCTGCGCTTGACGCGCGAGGGTGACACGGTGCGCGTGATGGTCGCCACCGAAGAGGGAAAATTCGAGCTCGCCGTTCTCCGCAAGAGGCCCTAAGGCGACGGTTGACGCCGCGTTCCCTCATCGGCAAGGAGAACCATGCGATGGTTCGTCCTTGCCCTGGCGAGCATGCTCGCCGCGTGCACGCCAAAGGGGTCCGACCGCGGCGCCGCGCCGGATGCGGCCAAGTCGTCACGTAACGTCAAAATCATCCGCGACGACTGGGGCATCCCCCACATCCGCGGCAAGACGGACGCCGATGCCGTGTTCGGATTGATCTACGCGCAAGCGGAAGATGACTTCAATCGCGTCGAGACGAACTACCTCAATGCGATGGGGCGCTTGGCCGAGGCCGAAGGGGAATCGGCAGTGTTCCGCGATTTGCGAATGAAGCTCTTCATCGACCCGGACGACCTTCGCGCGAAGTACCAGGGGAGCCCCGAATGGCTCAAGACCCTGATGCAAGCCTGGGCCGACGGGCTCAATCAGTTCCTCGCCAAGAACCCCACCATCAAACCCCGCGTCATCCGGCAATTCGAGCCATGGATGGCGCTGAGCTTCAGCGAGGGGAGCATCGGAGGCGACATCGAGCGGATTGGGCTGACCGATCTCGAAGCATTCTATGGCAAGGGGCCGCTCACCGACGCACCCAAGCTGGACGGCTCGGTCGTGCCCGACAAAGGTGGATCGAACGGCATCGCGATCGGTCCCTCGAGGAGCGCCAGCGGTCATCCGCTCTTGCTCATCAATCCGCACACGTCGTTCTTTTTCCGCGCCGAGGTGCAGGTCGAGAGCGAGGAAGGGCTCAACGCCTACGGCGCCGTCACCTGGGGCCAATTCTTCGTCTACCAGGGATTCAACGAGCGCGCCGGCTGGATGCACACGTCGAGCGGCGTCGATGCCATCGACGAGTACGCCGAATCCATCGTGAAGAAGGACGATGGCTTTTACTACCGCTACGACAACGAAGAGCGAAAGCTCACCGCCAAGACGATCGCGATCCCGTACAAGGCCGACGCGGGAACTCAGACCAAGACGTTCACCGTCTACCGCACCCATCACGGCCCGATCGTCCGCACCGCGAGCGACAAGTGGATCAGCGTTCGATTGATGGAAGAGCCCGTCAAAGCGCTGATGCAGTCGTACTCGCGCACGAAGGCCAAGAATTATCGTGAATTCAAAGCGAGCATGGATCTGCACACCAACTCGTCCAACAACACGGTGTTCGCGGACGCCGAGGGGAACATCGCCTACTTTCACGGCAACTTCATTCCTCGACGCAACCCTTCCTTCGATTGGTCGAAACCGGTCGACGGAAGCAAGAGCGCGACGGAGTGGCAGGCCCCGTTGTCGGTCGACGAAAGCCCCCATCTTCACAACCCAGCCGTGGGCTGGATCCAAAATACGAACAACTGGCCCTTTTCTGCGGCCGGCCCCGAGAGCCCCAAGCAGGCCGACTTCCCTCGCTATGTCGAAACTTTCGGCGAGAATCCCCGCGGCGTGCACGCCGTCCGCGTGCTCGACGGTAAGAAGGATTTCACGCTGAGCACCCTCCTTGCCGCGGCGTACGACAGCTACCTCACGGCGTTCGATCCCCTGCTCGCCGCGCTGTTTGCCGATCACGCCGCGGACAAGAGCCCGCTCAAAGCCAAAGTTGCCGAGCAGGTCGCGATGCTCAAAGCGTGGGACCGCCGGTGGTCGGTTACCTCAGTTCCCACGTCCGTCGCCGTCTTCTGGGGCGAGGAGCTTTGGAAGCAGGCCACGGCCGTCGGCGACCTCGGCGGCCTTTCGCCGTACGACTACATCGCCACCAAGATGACGTCGAAACAGCGCCTCGATGCGCTCGTCACGGCATCGGACAAGCTGCAAAATGACTTCGGCAGCTGGAAGACGCCGTGGGGGGAGATCAACCGCTTCCAGAGGCTCACCGGGGACATCGTGCATCCCTTCAACGACGCCGGACCTAGCATTCCGGTCGGCTTCGCGTCGGGTCGATGGGGCTCGCTCGCGTCGTTCGCGGCCAAGTCCTGGAACGGAAGCAAGAAGATCTACGGAACCAGCGGCAACAGCTTCGTCGCAGTCGTGGAATTCGGAGACAAGGTGAAGGCCCGCGCCATCACGGCGGGGGGACAAAGCGGCAACCCCTCCTCGCCTCACTTCAAAGACCAAGCCGAGCGTTACGCGAGCGGCGATCTGCGCGACGTGTATTTCTATCCCGCGGACCTCCAAGGGCACATCGAGCGGGAATACCAGCCGGGCAACTGATTCGGCGCGCTAAGCCGCGCTCGTCGCGAGTTGCTGGCGCAGCAGCGTCATCGCGCGGGCGAGACGCGACTTGACGGTTCCGTTGGGGATGCCCAAGCGCGACCCGGCGACCGTCGAAGTGAGCCCCTCGTAGTAGACCAGGTTCACCACGACGCCGAGCTCCACCGGAAGATCGGCCAGTGTGCGTCGAACGCGCTCGTTGTCGCCATCGCGAAAATCCGGCGCTTGAAAGCGAGCCATGGTCAGCGAGTCGGGATTGTTGCGAAGGAGCCGGCGGCGTCGCGCCTTGCCCTGTTGCTCGTCGAGCGCGCGCGAACGAACCCTCGTCACCAGCCACGCCCGCACGCTTCCGCGAGCCGGATCGTATTCGCCGGCGCGATGCCAAGCCTCGAGGAGCGCGTCGTGGAGCACGTCTTCGGCGTGAACGCGGTCGCCCACGACGCGCGAAGCAAGGCCCAGCAAAAGAGATGCATAGCGGTCGTACAGCTGCGCCATCGCCGCGCGATCGCCCCGTGCAATCGCCGCGACCAGGGTGGCATCGTCAGCATCCTTGAGCGCGCTCGGCCGCTGGGTCGTGGCCCTATCCAGCCGGACCGTCGCACCTGTTGCAGGCGAACGTTCAGCGCGTGCCATCGGTTGTTCGGTGGTTCGAGAAGCAGGGGAAGTGAAGGAAATTCGGCTCGGCGCGAGCGCCGAAGAAGAGCTCATTTGCGGTCGCATGCCTCGATTGGCCCGGCCCGTTCGAATCCGTCATAGAAATCGGCGCACCTGTTACGTAACAGCGCAGCATTTCGGAATCGGCCATCAGCGGTCGGCGCGCCGCGCCAGGCGCAGGATGGAAGCATCGACGAGGGGCGTCGAAACGGAGGCGACGCGCGCGACTTCACCGATGAAGTAGATGGCCTCGGCGTCGTAGACGAGGTTTCCGCGCCCCAAGTAAGAATCGACAGGATTCGCGAGACTCCCGCCTTGTGCTTCGTCGAGGACTTCGATCGTGCCGTCGCAGCCCGGCAAGATACAGCTCATGATTCGGACCGGCCGCTCTACGCTGCTGAGCGGTTGGTCGGACGGCACCTCGCTCATCCAAAAGAGAACGTCGTAGTCGATCGCGAGCGAGCGGGGATAGTACTGCCGCATCGCCAGCGTTTGACGCGGACCGCTCCCGCTTCCCCC
>Ga0111538_10012011_pt1 | contig 11448 bp, 8 predicted proteins | sample SoiMethybrSBSTD1_FD_79669 | JGI IMG/M metagenome (GOLD analysis project Ga0111538, IMG submission 79669) | Bulk soil microbial communities from a Populus tree surrounding site in Tennessee, USA - Soil MetaG P. TD hybrid SBSTD1 (version 2)... | ecosystem: Environmental > Terrestrial > Soil > Tree...
CTGCCGACCCTCACCCGGGCGAGTGCGGCGGCGAACGTCCCGGTGCCCTGGAGCGATGTCCAGTGCGTCGGGAGATGGGTCCCCCGCGTCTCGAGTGCGGCACGGACGACGTGGCGTGCGTCGAGCACCAGTTCCCGTCCTGGCGCCGTACTCGGGGGTGAACGCGACGAGCTCGTTAGGGTCCAGAACAGGGACTGGTCAAGGGCCGCCCACTCGTGATCCTGGTCAGGGTCACACCCGGTTGCACGGTCGTGGTGGTGCGGGTCTCCTGGAGGCCTGTTGGTCCGAGGTCCAGGGGACCTGCGACGCCGAGGAGCCGAGAGACACCGTCACGGGCGCTGCCGCCCGTGACACCCGATGCCGCCCGTGGTTCCGGCCAGCGGTGCGAGCGCCACGACAGCGGCCATCGGTGCGATCCAGGGGCGGCGACGTCGTGTGCTCATGGCCACGAGCGTATGACGGCCGAATGGCCCGGAGAGGGACCGTGGTGGATCCCGGGCGAACAGTCGGCTGTCCGCCTACCCGCCGGCGGAGCACGTTTCGGTGGCCGATCCGGGCTGGCACTATGGATCATGGCCACGAGGACCGTGGACGAGATCGACCGCCTCGCCCTGGAGCGGGTGGCCGAGATCGGCGCCTCCATGGGCGCGCACATGTCAGAGCTGGTCGGCCTGCTGCACGGAGTGCTCGCCGAGATCAGCGACGAGACCAGCGGCGACCGGCAGGTCCTCGACCTGCTCCATGCCAGCATCGAGAGCAACCTCGAGACGTTGGCGCACATCACCCGCTACGGCCTCCCCGTCGACGCGGTTTCCTCGACGCTCGAGGCCGAGGAGTACGCACGCCGGCTGGCGCAACGGGGCATCTCCTCGACGGTCCTGGTGCGCTCGTACCGACTCGGTCAGCAGCTCGTGCTGGACTGGGTCTTCCGCGAGCTCGCCCGGGGCGAGCCGGACGCGCAAGTGGCGTTCACGGCTTCGCGTCTGTTCACCGACCTGACGTTCAGGTACGTCGACTCGATCTCCGAGCAGGTCGTGGTCGCCTACGAGACCGAGCGCGAGCGCTGGCTCGCACACCGCAGTACGGTTCGGGCCGCCATGCTCAGCGAGCTGCTCGCCGGAGAGAGAGTGGATGCTGGCACGGCCGAGCAGGCGCTCGGGTACCGGCTCCGCCAACACCACCTCGGCGCGGTGATGTGGGGCGCCGACGTGCGCGTGCTCGAGAAGACGCTGAGCGCACTCGGCAAGGCGGCAGGCGCGACGGGGCAGCCGCTGTTCTTCTCCCGCGACCGGTCCACCGGGTGGGGCTGGCTGCCGCTGGGGCGGAAGGCCACCGACCTCGACCTCGACGCCGCCGCGGCCGAGCTCGGTGCGCACGAGACGCTACGGATCACCTTCGGCTCCCCGGTGCGGGCGTCAGCGGGTTCCGGGTGACACATCTCGAGGCGGTGAAGGCCCAGCAGGTCGCGCTCGCGGCCCACGGCAACGCCCAGACGATCACCTCGTACGCGGACCCGGGGGTCCGTACCGCGGCGATGCTCACCTCCGACCTGGAGTCGACCCGTCGGCTGGTGGCCAAGGCGCTGGGCGGACTTGCCAGCGACACGGAGGGAGCCGAGCGGTTGCGCGAGACCCTGTTGATCTTCCTGGGCGAGAAGCGCAGCTACACCGGCACCGCCGAGCGGATGCACCTGCACAAGAACAGCGTGAAGTACCGCGTCGACAAGGCTGTCGAGGAGCGCGGTCGTCCGCTCGACGACGAACGCCTGGAGCTCGAGCTCGCCCTGGTGGCGTGCCGCTGGCTCGGGGCCAGCGTGCTACGGCCCCCCGGCTGAGCACGAGACGGCCCTTTGTGCGCGGGCACCGTCAAGGTGCCCGAGATTCGGTGCCGGGAGCCGATGCGCAGCACCGCCGGCTGGCGGAGAGTGCTCCACACCATCAACCAGCACAGTTCAGGAACCGACTGATGAACCTCGCCACCGTTCTCACTCACACCTCGACCCGGATGCCCGACCGCGTCGCCTTGCGACTGGGCGAGTCCACGCTCAGCTACCGCGAGCTCGATGACGCCAGTGCACGCGTCGCGGCCCTCCTCGCAGACCGCTCGGTGGGCGTCGGCGACCGGGTGGGCGTCATGCTCCCCAACGTCCCTGAGTTCGCGGCCGTCTACTACGGCGTGCTGCGCAGGGGTGCCGTCGTCGTCCCGTTGAACCCGCTCTTGAAGGCCCGGGAGATCGGCTACCACCTCACCGACAGCGAGGCTCGACTGATCTTCGCCTGGCATGCTGCGGCCACCGAAGCCGTGCACGGTGCCGCGACCGTGGACGGCGAAGCCGTCGAGGTCGTCGAGGTCGACCCGTCCACGTTCCTCGGCACGCTGACCTCACACACCCCGTCGTCGGAGGTTGCCGACCGGGTCCCTGACGACACCGCCGTGATCCTCTACACCTCGGGCACCACCGGCCGACCCAAGGGGGCCGAGCTCACGCACGGCAGCCTGCTGCGCAACGCCGAGGTCATGCAGTCGGACCTGGTACACCTCGAGCCCGACGACGTCGTCTTCGGCGGACTGCCACTGTTCCACTCCTTCGGCCAGACCTGCACCCTGAACGTCACCATGGCGGCCGGGGCGACACTCGCGCTCCTCCCCCGCTTCGACGCACGCACCGCGGCTGCGGTGCTGCGGACCACCAGGGCGACCGTGTTCGCCGGGGTGCCCACCATGTACAGCGCCTTCCTGGCGCTGCCCGATCCGCCGGCGCTGCCCGACCTTCGGGTGTGCATCTCCGGTGGAGCGGCGCTGCCTGTCGAGGTGCTGCACCGGTTCGAGGACCAGTTCGGCTGTCAGGTGCTGGAGGGCTACGGACTGTCCGAGACCTCGCCCGTGGCGTCGTTCAACCGGGTCGACCGGGACCGCAGGCCGGGCTCGATCGGTAGGCCCGTCACCGGCGTCGAGATGCGTGTCGTCGACAAGGCCGGCCAAGCCGTCGTGACCGGCGAGGTCGGCGAGATCGCGATCCGCGGCCACAACGTGATGAAGGGGTACTGGCGCAAACCCGACGAGACCGCGGAGGTGCTCGACGCGGACGGCTGGTTCCGCACCGGTGACGTCGGCAAGGTCGACGAGGACGGCTACTACTTCATCGTCGACCGCAAGAAGGACCTCGTGATCCGTGGTGGCTTCAACATCTACCCGCGCGAGATCGAGGAGGTCCTCTACGAGCATCCCGCCGTCGCCGAGGCGGCCGTCGTGGGGGTCCCGCACCCCGAGCTCGGCGAGGAGGTGGCGGCCGTCATCACCCTCAAGCCGGATACCGGCGCCACCGCGGACGAGCTGCGCGGGTTCGTGAAGCGCCAGGTCGCGCCGTACAAGTACCCGCGTGTGGTCCGCATCGTCGATGCGCTGCCCAAGGGACCCACCGGCAAGATCCTTAAGACCGAGATCAGGCAGAGCCTCGCCTCGGAGCCGTCGGGAGGCCCCCGGTGACCGCCACGGACGCCGAGCTCGCCGACCAGGCGGCTCCGTTGGACGCGCTCCTCGTCGATGCCGCCCTGGGCAGCGTGCGCCGGTTCACGCCGGACCTGTCGACCGCGCGTTGGGCAACGGCGCTGGCCCGCCGACCGCTGACCGTTGCGCGGCGGGTGCGCGACCTCGCCTCCGAGGGCGTCGGCACCGCCATCGGTACGTCGACCATCCGTCCCGACAAACGCGACCGCCGGTTCACCGACCCGGCGTGGTCCGAGAATCCCCTGCTGCGCCGGATCGTGCAGCTGTACCTGGCCGGCGGCCGCACGGTGGACCAGCTCGTCGCCGACGCCGAGCTGGACTGGCGCGACGAGCAACGAGTGCGCTTCCTCGTCGACAATCTGGTCGAGGCGACGTCGCCGAGCAACGTCCCGTTGCTCAACCCCACCTCCACCAAGGTGGCGATCGACACCGCCGGGCTCAGCCTGGTCCGGGGCGGGACGCAGCTGGTCAGGGACCTGGCCTCGGCACCCCGGATCCCCGAGATGGTCGACAAGTCCGGCTACGAGGTGGGGGGCAACGTCGCGGCCACGCCCGGCGCCGTCGTCCTGCGGACCGAGGTCTTCGAGCTCCTGCAGTACGTTCCCCAGACCGATGAGGTCTACGAGGTCCCGCTGCTCGTCGTACCGCCGACGATCAACAAGTTCTACGCGATCGACTTGGCGCCGGAGCGCAGCCTGGTCGAGTTCAGCGTCCGACAGGGGCGGCAGATGTTCGTCCTGTCGTGGCGCAACCCGGACGGTCGGCACGCGATGTGGGACGTCGACACCTACACGACCGCGATCCTGGAAGCCCTGGACGCCGTCGAGCGGATCACCGGGAGCGAGCAGACAGTGCTGGGAGGGATCTGCTCCGGCGGCATCCTGGCCAGCATCACGGCCGCCTACCTCGCCAGCACCGGCCGGCAGGATCGGCTGGCAGCGATGTGCCTTGCGGTGACAGTCCTCGACCAGGACCGGGCCGGGATGGCCAGCGCCCTGGTCAGCCCGAAGCTGGCCGCGACGGCGAAAGCGATGTCCAGGCGGAAGGGCTACCTCGACGGGCGCGCGCTTGCCGAGGTGTTCGCGTGGCTGCGGCCCGGTGATCTGGTCTGGAACTACTGGGTGAACAACTACCTGCTCGGCAAGCCGCCGCCGGCGTTCGACATCCTGTTCTGGAACTCCGACACCACGCGGATGACTGCCGGCCTGCACGCCGACTTCGTGGACATGGCGATGGGCAACCAGCTCGCGAACCCGGGCTCCCTCTCGGTGCTGGGGGAGCCGATCGACCTGTCGCTGATCAATGTGGACTCGTACGTCGTGGCCGGGATCGCCGACCACATCACGCCGTGGCAGAGCTGCTACCGAACCACCCAGCTCTTCGGTGGTGACAGCAAGTTCGTGCTGTCCACGAGCGGCCACATCGCGGCGCTCGTGAACCCGCCGGGAAACCCGAAGGCGTCGTTCTACACCAACAAGGACAACGTGGCCGACCCGGACGAGTGGCTGCGCGGCGCCCAGCCGAACCAGGGCACCTGGTGGACCGACATCACGGCGTGGCTCGACGACCGCAGCGGTGCCCTCCGGCCCGCACCGACGGAGCTCGGCCGCCCAGGCCTGCCGAGCCTGGCCGACGCGCCCGGCACCTACGTCTTCGACAACTGAGAGGCATGCGCACATGTTCGACACCATCGGCCGCTCGCGCGGCACCGACTTCTTCCGGATCGCCGACCAGCTCACCCCGGAGGAGCGCGACCACTGGAGTCGCACGCGGCACTTCGTCGACGACGAGGTGCTGCCGGTCATCAACGACCACTGGGAGCGGGCCGAGTTCCCTCGTGACCTGGTCGAGAAGCTGGGGAAGCTCGGGATCGTCGGCGACGGGATCGAGGGCTACGGCTGCCCACCGATGAGCCCGATCGCCAACGGCCTGGTCCACCTCGAGCTCAACCGCGGCGACGGCAGTCTCGGCACCTTCCTCGGTGTCCAGGCCGGGCTGGCCATGCAGTCGATCGCCATGCTCGGCTCCGAGGAGCAGAAGCAGCGGTGGCTGCCGTCCATGGCACAGCTCACCACCATCGGGGCCTTCGCGCTCACCGAGCCGAACCACGGTTCCGACTCGGTCGGTCTGGAGACCTCCGCACGGCGCGAGGGCGACACCTGGGTGATCAGCGGTGAGAAGAAGTGGATCGGCAACGGCACCATCGCCGACGTCGTCGTGGTCTGGGCCCGCGACGCGGCCGACGGCCAGGTCAAGGGCTTCCTCGTGGAGAAGGGCACACCCGGGTACGACGCCCGCCGCATCGACGGGAAGGGCTCGCTCCGCGCGGTGTGGCAGGCCCACATCAACCTGAACGACGTACGGGTGCCAGAGACCAACAGACTGCCGGGCGCGCAGGGCTTCAAGGACACCGGAAGGGTTCTCGCCGGCACCCGCAACGCGGTTGCCTGGGCAGCGCTCGGCCACGCGACGGCGGCGTACGAGATCGCGATCGACTACTGCTCGGAGCGCACCCAGTTCGGCAAGCCGTTGGTGAGCTTCCAGATCGTGCAGGACAGGCTGGTCAAGATGCTCGCGGAGGTGTGCTCCATGCAGCTGTACTGCCTGCGGCTGGGTCGCCTGATGGAGGAGGGTCAGCTGACGGACACGATCGCGGCCATCGCCAAGATGAACAACACGCGCAAGGCCCGCGAGGTCGTCTCGGAGGCGCGTGACCTGCTCGGGGGCAACGGCATCCTTCTCGACTTCCACGTGATGCGGCACATGGCTGACATGGAGGCGCTCCACACCTACGAGGGGACCGAGACGATCCAGACCCTCATCGTCGGACGCGACATCACCGGTGTCGGGGCGTTCGCCTGATGAGCACCCGCGTGCGCCGGGTCGCCGTGCTCGGGCACGGGGTCCGGGTCTCGGTGCGCCCGGGCACCGGGCCCGGACCCCCGCTGGTCATCTGCAACGGGCTCGGAGCCAGCCTCGACCTGCTCGAACCGTTCGTCGACGCCGTCGACACCCGCGTCGAGGTCGTGACGTTCGACGTCCCCGGGGCCGGCGGCTCACCCACACCCTGGCTGCCCTACAACTTCCCGATGCTCGGCTGCTTCCTGCTCAGGCTGCTCAACGAGCTCGGGTACGACCGGTTCGACATCCTGGGCATCTCCTGGGGTGGCGGCCTCGCCCAGCAGGTGGCGTTCCAGCACCCCCGACGCTGTCGCCGAGTCGTGCTCGTCAGCACGGCCACCGGATCCCTGATGGTGCCGGCCAACCCGCTCGTGCTGCTCAAGATGGTCACCCCGCGCCGGTACCGCGACCCCGACTACGCCAGGTCCATCGCCGCGCATCTGTACGGCGGTCGCCTCCGCGCCGAGCCCGACCTGGCCCGAACGCTGCTACACGAGCACTCCCGCCTCGGATCGCGATGGGGATACCTGCTCCAGCTGGTCGCCGGCGCGGGTTGGACGAGCCTGCCACTGCTGCCGTTCGTCCGGCAGCCCACCTTGATCCTGGCCGGCACCGACGACCCGATCATCCCCCTGGTGAACGCCCGGATCATGCGACGACTGCTACCCGACGCCACGCTGCACACCTACGCCGACGGACACCTCGGCCTGGTCACCCAGGCGCACGAGCTGGCACCGGTGGTCACCGAGTTCCTGCTGCGCTGACGTTGGAGCACCTGAGCATGGATGCGTGGAGTCTGAGTGGGATCGGACGTCCTCGGGCCTTGCTGTGACTCCCCCGAGCAAATTCGGGTTCTGCTCGGCGAACCGACGAACCCAGTCCCAGGCGTACTCCTTGGCATAGGGGCGAAAAAGGTACAAACCCGCGTCGTCGTCATGCGGGAAGGACGACGCGATCGAGTCCTTCCACCGGGGGCGACGAGCTCGAGCGGCGAGGCCGGCGCCTGTCGTGCGTGTCGTCGTACATGTAGCTGAACGCGTAGACAGGCGATGGCGACCCAAGCGCCGTCCGGGTCCCTGAACCCCGGGTAGACCTTGGAGAATCCAGCCGGCTTGTAGTCCCACAGCACCCCGGCCTTCTTCCACCGTTCGAAGTCGTGAAGCGTCTGCAGTTGCACGAGGTCGGGCACGAGGGTCTCAGTCGCGACCTGGTTGTCGATACGCACGTCGTGGTACTTGCTGTAGTCGACGAGCAGCGTCAGGTCGATGTCGGGGAACTGAGACAGGAACCCTGCTCCGCGGCATCCTGCTGATCTGCAGTGTCACCGCCGGCGTAGATGACCAACCTGGCACCTTCTCGCTTCGCATCGGCGTACAGATGCTCGAGTGACTTCTTCTCCTCGCGCGCACGCCTTCCTCTCCGTGACGCCTCCCGGAGGCGACTGCCTCGGCACTTCCCGCCAGCGACACTCCCAGCGCCGCCGCGCCGACACTCGCGCCACCTGCGTTCTTACCTGTCTTCTGCTGGGTCTTGTGATCACAACCTCATCTTGATTCGGGCCGGAGCTCATGGGGCCAGGTCAGGTATCGCCCGCCTGCATCAGGAGTCCGGCCGCAACCGAGAACGGCGGCGCGGCCTCGGCCGGTGACCGCCGAGCGTGCCGAAGGATGGCGTCCGGGATCGAGCGGTCGCCGACCTGCCGCGGGTAGGCGACACGAATCGGTTCGGTTACGTGTTCGGGTGGGCCCTCGAACCGTCCGGCGTCGATGAACACCCCTTGATGAGTCAGGTGCGTGAGCAGACCCATCCGGTTGGCCAGTCCCATCGAGCTGTGCAGAGCGATCGCTTCCCACACGCGGTCGATGTCGCCGCCCGAAAGCCCATGTTGTGCCAGAAGGGTCGAAGCGAGGTCCGCGCCTTCGACTTCGAACCGCGCCTTACTCTGCGCGAGCGTCCCCAGTCCGAGGTCGTGCATCACGGTGGCCGCGAAGAGCAGACCCTCGTCGTAGTCGCCGTCGTGCACCGTCCCCTCGAGCTCTGCGACGAGCCGCGCGTAGTAGAAGCTCCGCAGGCTGTGCTCGAAGATCGGCTTGCTCGTCGTCGTCCGCGCCAACCGAAGCGCGGCGTCGAACATGGGACCAGTCGGGAGACGGAGAACCTCTGACATGGGTCTGAGCGTAGGCAGTCCTACACGTCGCCACGAGTGGCCCGAGTGCCTACTTGCGCTAAGATCGGGCCATGCCGGAACCTTCGACGGGTGCGCGGCACCGAGTCATCGTCCTCAGCCTGCCGACGGTTCTGCCCCTTGAGCTCGGCCTCGCGGCACAGATCTTCTCCGCCGACCCGCACTACGAACTCACGGTCGTGGTTCACGGTGGCTCAGCGGAGGTCTCGGGATCGTCGTTCACTGTCGCAAGCCGCACGAGCCTTGAAGCGCTCGAGGCTGCCGGCACCGTGATCGTCCCCGGGTACGCGGACTTCGACGCCGAAGTCCCCCTCGACGTCCTGGACGCGCTTCGCGCTGCCCATCGCAACGGTGCACGGATGGTCGCCATCTGTACAGGCGTGTTCGCGCTGGCGGCGGCCGGCCTGCTCGACAGACGTCCGGCGACCACCCACTGGGCTGCATCGGACCGGCTTCGCACCCGCTACCCGAGCATTGAGGTCCAGCCGAACAGGATCTTCGTCGACGACGGCGACATCCTGACCTCGGCCGGTGTCACTGCGGGAATCGACCTTTGCCTCCACCTGATCAGGATCGACTGCGGCGCCGCAGCTGCCAACGATCGTGCGCGCGCGCTCGTGGCACCGCCGAGGCGCAGTGGCGACCAGGCGCAGTACGCCGATCGTTTACGCGGAGAACCGACCGGGGACAAGCTGGCCTCCCTGCGTCAATGGATGCTTGAAAACCTGTCGGAGTCCATGACCATCGACGCGTTGGCTGCGCAGGCTCACATGTCACGGCGGAGCCTCGTGCGTCATTTCCGAACCGAGACAGGAACCTCGCCGATGGCATGGCTGACCGAGGCACGCATCGACCGAGCACGGGAACTTCTTGAAACCACCGCGGAGCCAATCGAGCACATCGGGCGCTTGGCTGGCCTCGGAAGCCCAGCGTCCGTGCGCATCGTCTTCCACAAACGTCTCGGCACCTCCCCGACCGAGTACCGCAACCTGTTCCGACAGCGGGACGAAGCTTCCGAGGTGCCCGTGCTGCCATCCACCGGCTAACGGACCTGGTAACAGAAAGGCCGTGCCAATACTTCAAGTCGCGCGGGCAAGAGCTTCGTCCGGAGCGGGCTCCCGACGCGATCAACGAGAGCCAGATCACTAGCCCGTGGCGCTGCGGCCGCGAGCCCTCACCACATTCGCTATCGACGCGCTCTGCGCTCACGCCTCCGGGGGCGTGCCGCCGCGACCACGGCGTCCACGTCCAAGGCTTCGATTGCGGCAGCGACCTTGGCAAGCAGGGTTGCGAGTGTCTCCCTCTCCTGTTCGTCGAGCCCGGCGAACTCGTGGGCGTGGAGAGTGGTCACCTCGGCCAGGTAGGCGTCGATGATCGGGTACGCCGCGTCCGTGAGCTCCACGAGCGTGCTGCGGCGGTCGATGGGGCTGCGGACTCGCCGTACCAGACCCTTGCGCTCGAGGGTGTCCACCAGGGACGAGACGCTGGCCCCGGTGATGAAGAGCCGTTCGGCGATCGCTGACTGTGAGAGTGGTTCATGCGCTCCCTCGAGGGTGGCCAGGAGGATGCGTGCGGCGGTCGACAGACCGTGCCGCCGCAGCCCGCGGGTGTCAGCGTCCAGGAAGAGCTCGGACGCGCGTACCAGGTTCTGTGCGCACTCGGTGGCAGTTGCGTCGCCTGAGGGGAACTCGCGCGCGAACGCTGCGTGGTCGACGCGTCGCGCCGCAACGGCGGCCTCTCCAGTCTGGGAGGGACCGCCGTCAGTGGGTGGCGTGTTGGGAGCTGGCAATGATGGCTCTTTCCTCAGGTTCCGAGTATGAGGTACCTAGGGGTGGATCCCGAAGGGCCCCAGGAGGCCGGTGTCGATGCGTCGTGACTCGAGCAGTGCGGAGGCGTTGTCGAGGGTGAAGACGTCGGCGCCGCCCAGGGTGCCGAGGTACTTGTCGACGACGGGGTCGGCGGCCTGCTGGGCTGCGGCGTCGAGATAGGTCTTGAAGATTGCCCAGGCGTTGCCCGCGGGGCCGTACTGCTGGAAGAACGGCGTGGGATCGAGGCTGGAAATCGTCTGCTCCACGCTCGCGTCCAGGTCGCGGATGTACTGCCGCTGCAGCTCGGCGTCGGCTCGCATGCCGAGGCGACCGAGGTGGCCGCCCACGAGGGTGGTCCAGCCGTAGTCGAGGGCGATGTCGTGTGCCCGTACCCAGCCGGGAACGTCCTGGCTCACCGCCAGATTCTTGAACGGCACCCAGCCCGGGAAGATGACGTCGACGACCATCAGGGTTTGATGCCGGGGCGCGTACACGAAGATGTTGTCCGACGAGTGGTTCGGCCCATGGAACGCGAGTTCGAGCCGGTCCCGGCCGAACTCGAGGGTGAGACGCTTCTTGAACGTGAGCTTCGGGGCGGGACGATTCGGGTCGCCGGCTTCGCGAAGCATGCGGCGGGTCTCAACGTGGCCGACCCGCACCACGTCGTCGCCGAAGATCGACGACGCGCCGATGTGGTCGGCATGGAAGTGGGAGTAGACCAGGTGGGTCACCCGCGAGGACGTGCCCGCTGCGGTCGTGGCCTCCTTGATCGCCCGCAGGAGGTTGTGGCCGATGGTCGGCGGCGCGTCCACGACGACCACACCGTGTGCGGTGGCGAGGAACATGGACTGGTAGAACCCGTCCGTCACCCAGTACAGGTTGTCCCGGATCCGGCCCACGAAGTAGCCGTCGGCGTTGGGCGCCGGGCCCAAGGACCGCGGCGGCACAGGCGCGAACGACGGAAGGCCGGGTGTGTTCGCGGCCGCCGACGCGACGAGCGACGGACCGAGAAGGGCCGCCGCCGTCGGCACCGTCGCCACCAACGCA
>Ga0111538_10012013_pt1 | contig 11448 bp, 12 predicted proteins | sample SoiMethybrSBSTD1_FD_79669 | JGI IMG/M metagenome (GOLD analysis project Ga0111538, IMG submission 79669) | Bulk soil microbial communities from a Populus tree surrounding site in Tennessee, USA - Soil MetaG P. TD hybrid SBSTD1 (version 2)... | ecosystem: Environmental > Terrestrial > Soil >...
CCGGCTCCTGCGCTACACGGCGCCCCTGCTGCACGTGGTGCTGGCGCTGACGACGCTCGCCCTGCTCCCGCGCGGCCGCGTGTACGCCGCGGCGGCGGCCTCGCAGGCGGCGGTGCTGGCGGCAGCCGCCGCGGGCGGCCGCGTGCGCTCGCGGCCGCTGCTGGTGGCGCGCTACTACGTGCTCACGACCGCGTCGCTGGCGGCCGGGCTCTACGACTGGCTGCGCTACGGCGCGGAGGTCGGCTGGGAGCCCGCGGAGGGGACGCGATGACGCCGGCCCGCTATCTGGGCTCTCGCCGTAAGCGCGCGCTCGACGTGCTGGTCGGCGGCGCCGCGCTCGTCCTCGCCGGTCCGCTGCTCGCGCTCGCCGCGCTGGCGATCCGCCTCGAGACGCACGGGCACGCGGTCTACCGCCAGCGCCGCGTCGGGCGCGGCGGGCGGCCGTTCGAGCTCTACAAGCTCCGCACGATGGTCAGCGGGGCCGAGCACATGGGCAAGGGCCTGGCCGTCGACGAGGGCGACGAGCGGATCACGCGCCTCGGGAGCTGGCTGCGGCGCACGTCGTTCGACGAGGTGCCGAACCTGATCAACGTGCTGCGCGGCGAGATGTCGCTGATCGGCCCGCGTCCGACGGTGCAGGTGCAGGTCGATCGCTACGACGACCGCCAGCGCCGCCGGCTCGACGCGCTGCCCGGCATCACCGGCTGGGCGCAGGTCAACGGCCGCGCCTCGCTGCCCTGGCACGAACGGATCGAGCTCGATCTCTGGTACGTCGAGCACGCGAGCCTGCGGCTCGACCTGCAGATCCTCGTCCGTACCGCGCGCATGGCGGTCACCGGCGCCGGGCTGTACCGCGGCGAGACCGGCGGCTGGCGCGAGCCCCCGCTGCGCCAGTAGCGATCGGATCAGCGCGTCGTGAACTCGGCGAGCTTGCCCTTGATCGACTCGGCGATGATCGCGCGCCGCGACCGCTCGCCCTTGAGCAGCGCCTGCGCCAGCCCGGACGCCTGCTCGAAGCGGATGTGCGGCGGCAGCGGCGGCACCTCGGGATCGGTGATCACCTCGAGCAGCGCCGGCCGGCCGGCGCCGAGCGCCTCGTCCCAGCCCGCCCCGACGTCCTCGGGGCGGTCGACGCGCACGCCGTGGAAGCCGAGCAGCTTCGCGTACTCCGCGTAGGGGAAGTCGGGCAGCCGCTGCGACGCCTCGAGCTTGGGGTCGCCGCTCATGACGCGCTGCTCCCACGTGACCTGGTTGAGGTCGTCGTTGTGCAGCACGAGCACCACGAGCTGCTGGTTGCTCCAGCGGTCGCGGTAATGCGCGAGGTCGATCAGCGCTGCGTTGCCGAGCATCTGCATCGCGCCGTCGCCGATGACCGCGATCACCGGGCGGCTCGGATAGGCGAACTTGGCCGCGAGCGCGTACGGCACGGCGGGGCACATCGTGGCCAGCGTGCCGGAGAGCGCCGCGTCCATGCCCGGACGGAGTTTGAGGTGGCGTGCCCACCAGTTCGTCGCCGAGCCCGAGTCGGCGGTGAGGATGCAGCGCTCCGGCAGGCGCTCGCTGAGCTCGTGGAACACGAGCTGCGGGTTCACCGGGTTCGCGTCCTGGTGGACCTGCTCGTCGAGGATCCGCCACCAGCGCTCGACGTTCTCCTCGATCTCCGCGCGCCAGCCGCTGTCGGTCTTCGTCGGCAGGAGCGGGAGCAGTGCTCGCAGGGTCTGCGCCGCGTCGCCGACGAGGTTGACCTCGGTCGGGTAGCGGTTGCCGATCAGCCGCGGGTCGATGTCGATCTGGACGGCGCGGGCCTGGCCCGGCTCGGGCAGCCACTCCGAGTACGGGAAGTTCGTGCCGACGAGCAGCAGCGTGTCGCAGCCCTCCATCATGTCGTGCGAGGGCTTGGTGCCGAGCAGGCCGATCGAGCCGGTCACGTACGGAAGGTCGTCCGGGAGCGCCGCCCGGCCGTTGAGCGCCTTCGCCACGCCCGCGCCGAGCGCGTCGGCCACCGCCCGCACCTCGTCGGCGGCGCGCTTGGCGCCCTGGCCGATGAGGATCGCCACCTTCTCGCCGGCGTTCAGCACGTCGGCGGCGGTGCGCAGCGCGCCCTCGGACGGGACGAGCCGCTCGCCGCCGAGCTCGGCCGCGGACGAGTGCACGGCGCCGTGCGCCCGCGGCGGCTCCTCGTACGCGGCCTCTTGGACGTCGTTGGGGACGATGATGCAGGTGGGCGAGCGCGTCGCCTTCGCGATCCGCAGCGCGCGGTCGATCAGATGCGGCGCCTGCTGCGGGACCATGCACGTCTGCACGAACTGGCCGGCAACGTCCTTGAACAGCGCGTCGAGGTCGACCTCCTGCTGGTAGTCCGAGCCCAGTGACATGCGCGCCTGCTGGCCGACGATCGCCAGCACGGGCTGGTGGTCGAGCTTGGCGTCGTAGAGCCCGTTGAGCAGGTGGATCGCGCCAGGCCCGGAGGTGGCCAGGCACACGCCGACCTCGCCGGTGAACTTCGCGTGTGCGCAGGCCGCGAACGAGGCGATCTCCTCGTGCCGGACCTGCGTGAACTCGATCTCGGGGACCTCGTGGAAGCCGCCGAGGATGCCGTTGATGCCGTCGCCCGGATAGCCGTAGACGCGGCCGATGCCCCAGTCGACGAGCCGCTGGAGCATGAAGGTGCCGACGGTCGTCGCCATGCGCAGTCCTTTCGTCGCTCCCGGCAGGGCTACCCGCAGGCCCTCGCAGAGCGCCGGTCTCGTGGTCACCGCACTGACCGTTGACAGGCGCGGCGCGCGGGTAGTGCGAGTTGCGTGCCGCTGATTCTCGCTGCGGACACGCGCGACGCCTACAGCGACGTGGAGCGCCTCTTCCTGCCCCTCGGCGTCGCGGTCTTCGTCGTGTTCACGCTGGCGATCCTGTTCGCGGTGTGGCGCGGCCGGCGCCGGGCCGCGCCCAGCGGGCGCGAGAAGAACACGCCGGTCGAGCTGGCGTACGCGCTCGTGCTCGCGGTGATCGCCGCGATCCTCGTGACCGTCAGCTTCCGCGCCGATGATCGCGAGCGCAGCGCGCAGGCCGGCGAGCGCGTGCGCATCCACGTCGTGGCGGCCAAGTGGCGCTGGCGGTTCGAGTACCCCGACCAGGGCGTCGTCGTCCAGGGCCGCGACGGCGAGATCCCAGAGCTCGTCGTTCCGGCCGGCACCGCCGTGGAGTTCGACGCGGAGTCGCTCGACGTCGATCACGGCTTCTGGATCCCCGAGGTGCGCTTCCAGCGCCAGCTGTTCCCGGACCGGCCGGCGCGGTTCTCGCTGACGTTCCCCGAGCCCGGCGTGCTGTCGAGCGGGCGCTGCTCGTTCTACTGCGGGCTGCGCCATCAGGACATGCGCTTCACCGTGCGGGTGCTCACGCCGGACGCGTTCCGCTCGTGGGCGCAGGCGGCGTCATGAGCGCGGTCGCCGCCCCGCGGGGCGGCTTTGCCGCGCTCGCCGGGTCGACCGACCACAAGCGTGTCGCCGTGCGAATCGCGGTGACCGCGGCCGCGTTCTTCGCGGCGGGTGGGGTGATGGCGCTGGTGATGCGCGCCGAGCTCGCCGAGCCAGGGCTCCAGGTCGTGTCCACCGGCACCTACAACGCGCTGTTCACGATGCACGGCTCGACGATGATCTACCTGGTCATCACGCCGTTCGCGCTGGCGCTGGGGCTGTACCTGGTGCCGCTGCACGTCGGGGCCGGGCAGATCGCGGGGGCGCGCTGGGTGCTCGGCGGCTGGTGGCTGTACCTGATCGGCGGGCTGTCGATGTACGCCGGCTTCCTGACCCGCAACGGCGCGGCCGCCGCCACCTGGGGCGGCTTCGATCCGCTGTCGAACTCGGTCAACTCACCGGGCGAGGGGATGGATCTGTGGATCCTCGGCGTCGCGCTCGCCACCGCCGGAGAGCTGCTGTGGGCCGCGTGCATCCTGCGGACGATCCTGCGCCACCGGGCGCCCGGCATCACGATGCTGCGGATCCCGGTCTTCTCGTGGGCGATGACCGTGACCGCACTCATGGTCATCTTCGCGTTCCCGGTGCTGATCGCGGCGATGGGACTGCTGTGGTACGAGCGCCAGTACGGCGGGGTGTTCGACGGGCCGGAGGGCCCGGTCGCCTATCAGCACCTGTTCTGGTTCTACGGGCACCCGGTCGTGTACGTGATGTTCTTCCCGTACGTCGGCGCCGTCGCGGAGTGCGTGGCGACGTTCAGCGGGCGGCGCTTCTTCGGCTACACGGCGATGGTCGCGTCGCTGCTGCTGTTCACGTCGCTGTCGATGAGCGTGTGGGCGCACCACATGTTCACGATCGAGGGCGTCACGGTGAAGTACTTCTCGCTGATGTCGATCGCGCTCGTCGTGCCGGCGGGGATCGAGTACTTCGACATGATCGCGACGCTGTGGGGCGGGGCGATCCGGCTGACGACGCCGATGCTGTTCGCGCTCGGGTTCCTCGTCCAGTTCCTGATCGGCGGGCTGACGGGGATCTGGGTCGGCTCGACGGTTCTCGACTACCACGTCAACAACTCGTACTTCGTCGTCGCCCACTTCCACTACACGCTGTTCGCGGGCAGCTTCTTCGGGGCGATGGCGGCGATCTACTTCTGGTGGCCGAAGGTCACCGGGACGCTGCTGCGCGAGGGCCTCGGGCGGCTGCAGTTCGCGCTCAGCGTCGTCGGCGCGAACGTCACGTTCTTCCCGATGTTCCTGCTCGGCCGCGACGGCATGACGCGGCGGGTCGCCGACTACCCCGCCGACGCGGGCTGGAGCACGCTGAACGCGCTGTCCAGCATCGGGGCAGCGTGCATCGCGCTGGCGATGCTGGTGTTCGCGGCCAACGTCGTCGTCTCGCTGCGGCGGCGCGTGCCGGCGGGGGACGACCCGTGGGGCGGGCACACGCTCGAATGGGCGACGCGATCACCGCCGCCGCGCGGCAACTTCGCCGATCCGCTGCCGGCGGTGCGGTCCTACGCCCCGCTGCTGGACCGGGGTGAGTCGTCGTGAGGTGGTTCGTCGTGCTCCTGGCCTGGGCGGCCCTGCTCACGCTCAACACGATCGTGCTGATCGCCCTCGGCGGCGACGGCCTCGAGGTGTTCCTGCTGGGCGGAGCGGCCGCGGGCGTCGTCGTGCTCGCCGCGCTGATGGCCGTGCGCCGCGACGGCGAGGCGCCGGAGGCCTCGCCGGCGGCCGTGCTCGCGGCGCTGGCGGTCACGGGCCTCGTGCTCGGCACCGAGCTCGGGCTGTGGCTGGTGCTGATCTCGCTGGGGGTGCTGGCGCTCGCGGGGTTCCGTCTGCTGCGGGAGGGCGTGCGATGGTGATCGCGCCGCTGTTCACAGTCGCCGCCGCGGGACTGGCCTACGGGCGCGCGGTGCGCCGGACGCGGCGCTGGCCGGCGCATCGCAGCGCGTGCTTCGGCGCCGGGCTGGTCGTGCTCGCGGTCGCGCTCGCGACGCCGCTCGAGACGTGGGCGGACCGGCTGCAGTCGGTGCACATGGCCCAGCACATGCTGCTGCTGCTCGTCGCGCCGCCGCTGCTGTGCGCCGGCGCGCCGGCCACGCTCGCGTTGCGCACGCTGCGGCCACCCGCGCGACGCCGTCTCGCGAGTGTCCTGCGGCTCGTGCGCCCCGCGGTCGGCATCGTCGCGTTCGCCGCGGCGCTGCTGGCCGTGCACCTCACGCCGCTGTTCGAGGCGGGCGGCATCGTGCACGTCGCCGAGCATGTCGCGCTCGTGACGGCCGGCCAGCTGTTCTGGTCGCCCCTCGTCGGCGCCGACCCGCACGGCGTGGGGGCGGCAGGCCGGATCGCCGCCGCGCTCGCGGCGATGGCGCCGATGGGCGCGCTGTCGGCCGTGCTGCTCACCACGGGCCGGCGCGGCGCCGCGGTCGTGATGTGGGTCGGCGGCGGGCTCGTGCTCACTGTGGCCGTGCTCGTGCTGGCGGGCCTCGCGCTGTGGCAGGAGGAGCAGCGGATGCGGCGCCGCGAGGCGGTGGGCGCGCGATGAGGGCGACCGCGCTCGCCCTGCTGCTCGTCGCGCTGCTCGCGCCGCCGGCCTTCGCGCAGGACGGCCGCGCGCTGTTCGAGCAGGGCTGCGCGACCTGCCATGGCGACGGCGCCCAGGGCCGTCGCGGGGTCGCGCCGACGCTGCACGGCGCCGGCGCGCAGTCGGCCGACTTCTACCTGGAGACCGGCCGGATGCCGCTCGCCAACCCCACGGACGAGCCGGTCAGGACCAAGCCCGCGTACACCGCGGCGCAGCGCCGCGCGCTGACTCGCTACATCGCGTCGCTCGGCGGCCCGGAGATCCCGCAGGTCACGCCCGAGCGCGGATCGCTCGCCGACGGCCAGGAGCTGTTCGCCTCGCACTGCGCGGGCTGTCATCAGATCCAGGCGCAGGGCGGCGTCGTCCCCGACGCCGTGGCGCCGCCGCTGCAGGACGCGACGGCGGTGCAGATCGCCGAGGCCGTGCGCGTCGGCCCGTACGTGATGCCCGCGTTCCCGGAGAGCCAGATCGACCGCCACGAGCTCGACTCGATCGCCCGCTACGTGCTCTCGACGCACCACCCGGACGATCGCGGCGGCTGGGGTATCGGGCACATCGGCCCGATCCCCGAGGGCATGATCGCCTGGCTGCTCGCGGGGGCCGCGCTGTTGATCGTGGCGCAGCTGCTCGGCGAGAGGAGACCGGCGTGAGGCGGCTGTGGCGTGCGATCGTGGTGCTGGTCGCGGTCGTGTTCGGGCGCCGCACGCGCGCCGAGCCGCCGCCGGAGCCGCCGAGCCTCGAGGAGGGCGTGCCGTTCGAGCGCGAGACCGGCGCGGCGCCGCGAGTCGAGCTCGTGGCGGCTGCGCTGCTCGTCGCCTCGGCCGTGCCCGCGCTCGTGTTCGCGGCCGGCGTGCTGGCGGGCGCCGGCACGCAGCTGCTCGGCGCCGGCCTCGGTGCCGCGCTGCTGCTGATCGGCGCGGCGCTCGCCGTCGGCGCGAACCGGATCGTCCCGCGCGAGCGCGCGATCGAGGACCGCCCGCAGCTCGGAGATCCCGAGGCGCGGGCCGAGGTGCGCCAGCGGCTCGGGATGGTCGGCGAGGGCGTCTCGCGGCGGCGACTGCTCGGCGCCGCCGGCCTGACCGCCGGCGCGGCGCTCACCGCCGCGGTCGTCGCGCCGGTGACCGCGCTCGGGCCCGCGGTGGGCGACTCGATCGTCGACACGCCGTGGAAGCGCGGCCGCCGGCTCGTCGGCGAGGACGGCAAGCCGCTCACCGCCGAGGACGTGGCGCCCGGCACGTTCGTCACGGCGTTCCCGGAGGGCGCCGACAAGCGCGAGCTCGGATCGCCCGTCGTGCTCGTGCACGAGGACCCAGTCACGCTGCGCCTGCCACCCGGGCGGGCGGACTGGGCGCCCGAGGGCATCATGGCCTTCTCGAAGATCTGCACCCACGCGGGCTGCGCGGTCGCGCTCTACCGGCACCCCAAGTACGAGCCGACGAGCTACCCGCCGGGCCTCGCGTGCCCGTGCCACTACTCGGTGTTCGACACGCGCACCGGCGGCCGGGTCGTCGCCGGCCCGGCCGGGCGCCCGCTTCCGCAGCTCCCGATAGAGATCGGCGAGGATCGCGTGCTGCGCGCGGCCGGGGGATTCTCCGGCCCGATCGGCCCGTCCTGGTGGGGAGTCCGGAAGGCGTGACCGACGCGCTGCGCTTCATCGACGATCGCGTCTCCGCGGCCCGGCCGGTGCGCAAGGCCCTGCGCTACGTGTTCCCGGACCACTGGTCGTTCCTGCTCGGCGAGATCGCGCTGTACTCGTTCGTCGTCCTCGTCGCCACCGGCGTCTTCCTGACGCTGTTCTTCGAACCGAGCTCGGACACGCGGATCTACGACGGGGCGTACGCCGCGCTCCAGGGGCACGAGGTCACCGCCGCGTACGACTCGGCGCTCGGCCTGTCGTTCGACGTGCCGGCCGGGTTGCTCATGCGGCAGACCCATCACTGGGCGGCCGACGTGTTCGTCGTGGCGATCGTGCTGCACCTCGTCCGCATCTTCTTCACCGGGGCGTTCCGCAAGCCGCGCGAGCTCAACTACGTCGTCGGTGTCACGCTGCTCGGGCTCGCGGTGTTCGAGGGGTTCCTCGGCTACTCGCTGATCGACGACCTGCTGTCCGGCATGGGCCTCGCGATCGCCTACGGGGTCGCGATGTCGCTGCCCGTGATCGGCGGCGACGTGGCGCATCTGATGTGGGGTGGCGAGTTCCCCGGCACCGCGATCCTGTCGCGGCTCTACATCGGGCACGTGTTCCTGCTGCCGGCCGCGATCGCGACGCTGATCGCTCTCCACCTCACGCTGATCGTGCGTACCCGGCACACGCAGTTCGCCGACCCGCCGGCGGATGAGCGCCACGTCGTCGGCACGCCGATGTGGCCGGGCTACGCGCTGCGCTCGCTCGCGCTGCTCGCGCTTGTCGCGGGCATCCTCTTCACGCTCGGCGGGCTCGTGCAGGTGAACCCGATCTGGCAGTGGGGGCCGTACGAGCCGTGGCTGGCCACCAATGGCGCGCAGCCCGATTGGTACCTCGGCTGGCTGATCGGCGCGCTGCGGATCGCACCGCCGGTCGACGTCGTGATCGGCGGCTACACGGTCATCCCCAACCCGTTCTGGGGCGGCGTGCTGTTCCCGGCCGTCGTGTTCGGCGTGCTCTACGCCTGGCCGTGGCTCGAGCAGCGCTTCATCACGCGCGACCGCTCGCGCCACGAGCTGCTCGACGCGCCGAGCGACAACCCGCGCCGCACCGCGATCGGCTCCGCGTTCTTCGCCTGGGTCGTGACGGTGTTCGCGGCGGGCGCCGCCGATCGGATGTTCCTGGCCGTGGGCGTGCCCTACACGACCCAGGTGTGGCTGTTCCGCGGGGCGTTCTTCGTCGTGCCGCTGTTCGTGTACGTCGTCGCCCGCCGCGCGCTACGGGTGCCCGATGGCCGCCCGCAGGGTGGCTAGCGCGCCGATCAGGATCCGCGACACTTGCATCTGCGAACAGCCGACGCGCTCGGCGATCTCACGTTGCAGCAGGTCGTCGCGATAGCGGAGCCGGACGACTTCGCGCGCCCGCCGGTCCAGGACGCGGCAGGCCTGCTCGAGCTCGATCGCCGCGTCGGCCGTCGCGTAGTCGTTGCGCGCGTCGGCGGTTCGCTCCAGCACGGTGCCCGTCGAGTCCTCGTCGCGTCCGAGCGGCTCGTCCAGCGAGGGAGCGCCGCGCAGGTCGCCGGCCTGCAGCGCCTCGGTCACGTCCTCGACCGTCGCGCCCACGTGGGCGGCGACGTCGCGCGCCGTCGGCTCACGGCCGAGATCCTGCACGAGCCGGTCACGTGCCTTGCAGACGGCGAGGTATCGCTCCTGGACGTCGCGCGGCGGCCGCACCAGCCACGAGCGATCGCGGAAGTGGCGCCGGAGCTCGCCCAGGATCGTGGGGACCGCGAACGTCGAGAACGTCGTCCCGCGCTCGGGATCCCAGCGGTCGACCGCCGCGATCAGGCCGACGTAGGCGACCTGCTGGAGGTCGGCGAGCGGCTCACGGCCACCGCTGAAGCGCCGCGCCAGGCTGTCCGCCAGCGGCACATAGCGTTCGATCAGCGCCGTGCGGGCCGCGCCGTCCCCCTCCAGATTGCGCCGTTGCTGGGCGCGGTCCCAGCGGGTGGAATCGTTGTGCAGCACCGATTTTGAACGTCTCACCGAGCGCGGGCGACTAGTCCGTGCCTGTCACGGCCGTGACCGTAGGTCACGCGGTCAGTCCGCTTACGGAATCACGCTCGCCTGTCAATGCGCGGGTACGGCGGACCGCATGGGCTATCTCGTCTACGGCGTGGTCATCGCGATCGCCGTGGTGTTGTTCATCTTCACCGGCGTCTGGGGTGGTCTGGTCTGGATCGTGCTCGCGGGCATCGCACTCGCGGTCGTGCTCCTCGGCAAGGCGAAGACCGTCCGCCGAACTCCGACGGACCCGTCCGGCGTGACGCGGAGCAGCACGGGCTCCGGCGGCACGGCCAACGAGCGCGTCGGCCAGAGCTAGATCCGCCGTCCCAGGCCCGTGAGCAGCTCACGCAGCCGCAGCGGGCCGCCCGCGCGCGGCTCGAGCGGCGGCGTGGGCAGGCCGGCCGGCGCGCGCATGCCGTCGAGCAGCTCCATCAACGCCTCGGTCGCGGACCGGCGCGGCATCCAGCCGAGCTCCTCGCGCGCCCGGCGCACGTCCATGACCGGCACGGCGAGGCCCATGTCGAGCCAGCCGGGCGGCGTCGGCTGCAGGCGGGCGCGCCAGGTCACGTCGGCGAGCACGCGCAGCGGCCGCTCGGGGATGCGGACGCGCCGCGCGCGGAAGAGGTTCGCGAGGCGGGCCGGGTCGAGCACCGGGTCGGCGGCGATGTTGTAGGCGCCGCGCGCGTCCGCCGACAGCGCGGCCAGCCGGTACGCGACGCCGACGTCGTCGCCGTGGACCGCCTGCAGCACGAGGCGGTCCGGCAGCGGCAGGAGCGGGACGAGCCCGGGCCGCAGGAGCCGCGCCGGGAGCAGCGGCCCGGCGAACAGCCGGCGCACCTCCGGTCCGGCCTCCCGCTTGAAGATCAGCGCGGGCCGCAGCCGCACCGCGCGCAGGCGTGGATTGGCGGCCTCCACCGCGTCCAGCGCGCGCTCGGCCGCCGCCTTGTGGCGCGAGTAGAACGACGTCGGCACGCCGTCGCGCGGCCACGACTCGTCGACGGGCCGGTCCTTCGGGCCTTCCGAGTAGACGCCCACCGAGGAGGCGTGCACGAGCGCGGGGACGCCGGCGTCGGCGGCCGCTTCGAACACGCGCCGCGAGCCGGCGACGTTGACGCGCTCGAGCTCCGCGCCGTCGCGGCTCGGCTGGATCAGCCACGCCAGGTTGATCACCACGTCGGCACCCGCGAAGTGCGGGCGCAGGTCGTCGCGCGCGATGTCCGCCGACACCCATCGGGTGCGGGGCCGCTCCCAGGCGGGCAGCCGGCGCGCGATCCCGACGATCTCGGTCACGCGATCGTCGCCGGCCAGCGCCTCGACGACGCTGGTCCCGACGTTCCCGGTCGCACCGGTGACGACGATCCTCACGGCTGCAGCAGCACCTTGAAGCAGCCGTCCTGCTTCTTCTGGAAGATCTCGTACGCCCGCGGCGCCTCGTCGATCGGGAGGCGGTGCGTGGCGAACGAATCGACGCCCAGCGGATCGTCGTCGCCGCTGACGAGCGGCAGGATGTCGTCGATCCAGCGCTTGACGTTCGCCTGGCCCATGCGCAGGTTGATCTGCTTGTCGAACATCTGGATCAGCGGCATCGGGCTCACAGCGCCGCCGTAGACGCCGGACAGCGAGATCGTGCCGCCGCGCTGGACGAGCTCGATCGCCGTGTGGAGCGCCGCCAGCCGGTCGATCGCCGCCTTCTGGATCACGG
>Ga0111538_10012015_pt1 | contig 11445 bp, 10 predicted proteins | sample SoiMethybrSBSTD1_FD_79669 | JGI IMG/M metagenome (GOLD analysis project Ga0111538, IMG submission 79669) | Bulk soil microbial communities from a Populus tree surrounding site in Tennessee, USA - Soil MetaG P. TD hybrid SBSTD1 (version 2)... | ecosystem: Environmental > Terrestrial > Soil >...
ATCGGTCCCGGCCCAGCCGCAGCGTGTAGACCTCGAGGTAACGGAGGTGTCGGAGGCCGCGGAGGCCGGTTTGTCGCGAGGCGCAGCCATGATCAGCCTCCGTGACCTTGATTCTTTCCTCCGTTACCTTGATCCTTTTCCTTCGTTACCTCATCTTGTCTCTGATCGCCTTGAACTCACTCGTCGGTGCCCACTCCGGGTACTTGTCCGCATTCGCCACGCGGTAGCCGACGGCGAAGAGCAGTTTCCCGTCCTCGGCGGCGCCGGCCAGATCCCACCAGTCCTTCACCTGATCGGAGGGCTGGTGGTAGTCCTTCTCGGTCCACTCGTCGCGTTTCTCGGCGCCGTAGGTCGCCGGCTTGCCGAGGAACTCGGTGCCCGAGTCCGGGTTCAGCGCCGGGACGCCGGCCTTCGCGAAGTTGAAGTGATCGGACCGGTAATAAAAGCCCTTCTCGGGCTCGGCGTCCGGCGTGAGCGTCCGGCCCTGTTCTGCGGCGGCCTCGCGCGTGTACGTGTCGAGGTCTGAGGCGCCCAGGCCGATGATCGTCACGTCCTTCGTGCGTCCCCAGACGTTGATCTCGTCCATGTTGATCTCGGCCAGCGTCCTGGCGAGCGGATACAGCGGGAACTTCGCGTAGTACGCGGAGCCGAGCAGGCCCTGCTCTTCAGCCGTGACCGACAGGAACAGAATCGTGCGCTTCGGCGCCGGCTTCACGGCTTTGAACGCGCGCGCGAACTCGATCAGCATCGCCGTCCCGCTCGCGTTGTCGCGCGCGCCGTTGTAGATCTTGTCGCCGTTCACCGGATCGCCAATGCCGAGGTGATCCCAGTGCGCGGTGTAAACGACAAACTCGTTCTTGAGTGTGGCGTCACTGCCCGTGATCTTCGCGACGACGTTGGTGGAGTCGATGGTGCGCATCTTCTGCGTGAACGACATCGACGCCGTCATGCCCAGCGCCACCGGTTTGAAGTCGCGCGTCAGCGCCTGCGCCTTCAGCTTCTGGTAATCCTGGCCCGCGGCTTTGAGCAGCTTCGTCGCCGCGTCGAGCGAGAGCCAGCCCTGAATCGCGGCGCGGCCCATGTTCTTGTCGGGCGTGACCAGATCGAACCGCTCACCGCCGAAGCCCTGCACGACGTTGAACGGATAGCCGGCGGGTCCGGTCTCGTGCACGATGAACACGGCGGCCGCGCCAAGTTCCGCGGCCTTCTCGTACTTGTAGGTCCAGCGCCCGTAGTACGTCATCGCCTTGCCGCCGAACGTCTTCGGGTCGAGCGATGCCGGATCGTTCGGCGCGGGCACCGGCGGATCGCTCACGAGCACGATCAGCGTCTTGCCCTTCACGTCGAGCCCCTTGAAGTCGTCCCACTGGTACTCGGGCGCCTGCACGCCGTAGCCGGCAAACACGATCTCCGAGTTCTTCAGATCGATCGCGTCGGTCACGCGCTGACTGAACGCCACCACGTCGTCGTGTGGTTTGAACGAGAGCGTTTGCGCGCCCTTCTTCGCGACGAGCGGCGTCTGCTTCTCGGGCTCGAGGCCGACGAGCGGGACCTTCTGAGTCCAGGAACCATCCGGATTGCCCGGCTCGGCACCGGCGGCCTGAAACTGCTTCGTCAGGAATTCGACCGTCTTTGTCTCGCCTTTCGAGCCAGGCTCGCGGCCCTCGAAGTCGTCGGCGGAGAGCGTCTTCGTGTCGGCAAGCACACGGGCCGTGTCGATCGCGGGCATCTCGGCGAGCGTGAGCGGCTTCGGCGGCGCCGGCGTACAGGCTGCGGCGGCAACAAGCGCGGCAGTGACGATCAATCGTGTGGTGACGTGGGCCATAGGGAGGAATCTACCAGTAACGACCAACACGAAGGAAACGATGAAGCGAAGCACACGGTCTATCCTGCCGCTTTCGCCAACGCCCTCACTGACTGCACCATCGACATCAACCCGAGGCCCTTGCCCATCGAGATGTTCTGTCGAAAGATCCGCTCGACGATTTCCGGATCGACCTGCGCAATCTCTGAGGCCGGCAGTCCGGACAGCGTGCGATCGAGAATCGCGGCGAGCGCCTTAGCGGACACACCCGAGGGATTCTCCACCGCGAAGTACAGCTTCAACGTCCCGCCCGGTTGCCTGACGGCCCACGCATACGCTTCGGACTCGCAGTGCGGCACGAGGTGCGACCGGTCGAACGGGCGGACCGCCACCGTGGGCGGCACCTCTTTGAACTTGTCGGCGTAGCTCAGCAGCAGATTCGTCCGATCCGTCGGATCGTCGAACATCGCGAAGGTGTCGAGCACGGACTCGAGAGAAGACAGTGACAATGTCAAATCTAGAAAGTTAAAGGGGTAATCGGGTGTGCATCACATTTCCCATTCGACATTTGCGCTTTCAGATTGACTATTTCTCTATTGGCAGTCCCACTGAATTGCCCCACTCGGTCCAGGAGCCGTCGTAGTTGCGCACGTTCTTGAAGCCCAGCAGGTACTTCAGCGCGAACCACGTGTGGCTGCTGCGCTCGCCGATGCGGCAGTAGGCGATCGTCGGCTTGGCTTTGTTGAGCTTGTTCATCTTCACGTAGAGATCCGTCAGCTCGCCGGCGCTCTTGAACGTGCCGTCGTCCGGATTGATCGCGCGTGCCCAGGGAATGCTCTTCGCGCCAGGGATGTGGCCACCGCGGAGGGCGCCTTCGTTCGGGTAGTCCGGCATGTGCATGCGCGTGCCGGCGTACTCTTCGGGACTGCGCACGTCGACGAGCTGTCCCTTCTTCTGCTGGTGCGCGATCACTTCCTGACGGAACGCGCGCACGGGCTTGTCCTTGCGCTCGGGCGCCTTGTACTTCGATGCCGTGATCGACGTGACGTCGCGCGTGAGCGCGCGGCCTTCCTTCTCCCACTTGAGGCGGCCGCCGTCCATCACCTTGGCGTTCCGGTGCCCGAACAGCTGGAACACCCAGAAGGCGTAGCACGCCCACCAGTTGTTCTTGTCGCCGTAGAACACCACCGTCGTCTTGGGCGTGGCGCCGATGCGCGACATCAACGACTCGAATCCCTTGCGCGTGATGTAGTCGCGCCGGACCGGATCGTTGAGGTCGTGCGTCCAGTCCACATGCACGGATCCCGGCAGGTGTCCTGACGCGTACAACAACGTGTCCTCGTTGGACTCGATGATGCGCACGTTGGGATCGTTGAGATGCTCGGCCACCCACTCAGTGGAGACGAGCACGGACGGATCAGCGTAGCCGCGCGAGGCGATGTCAGACATAAGGGATACTGTATCTGTTCGATCGGCCGACGGATCATGTCTCTGTTGCTCGTCTTCGTGCTCCTGCTGCAGCGTCAAACAGCGCCCGCGCGGCCTGCGCCCCCGGCGGCTCGTCCGGCCACGTTCCAGAACCCCTACTCGCTGGACGAGATGCGCGGCAAACAGGCCGTCGTCGAGACCTCCGCGGGGAATTTCGTCATCCAGCTTTTACCCGAGGCGGCGCCGAATCACGTCGGGTTGTTCATGAAGATCGCGCGCGATGGCGGCTATGCCGGCACCATCGTCCACCGCGTCATTCGCTACGGCATCATTCAGGCCGGCGATCCGCTGTCGAAGGATCCCGCGAAGGCGACTCAGTACGGACAAGGCGGCCTCAATCAGCTCAAGGCCGAACCGAACGCGGAAAAGCACACCGCGGGAGCCGTGTCGGCGGTGCTGATTCCGAACCAGCGCGACAGTGCAGGCGCGCAGTTCTTCGTCTGCGCCACCGATCAGCCGGCGCTCGACGGTCAGTACGATGTGTTCGGCCGCGTGGTGGACGGATTGGAAATCGTCCAGCAGATTTCGGCCGTCGAGGCATCGCCGCAAGGCGCGCCGCTTTCGCGCATCACGATCACGGCAGTCACGATCCGCGACACGCCGCCCGAGCCGTTCGTGAACGACACGCCCGCAGATCTTGCAAAGTACCGCGCGACGCTCGACACGACGATGGGGGCGATCGAGCTGGAGTTTCTGGCAGACAAAGCGCCAGAGACGGTGCGGAATTTCCTGCGGCTGGCAACCGCCGGCGTGTTCGACGGCGTGGGTGTCCATCGCGCCGTGAAAAACTTCGTGATTCAGACGGGCGCGCTGGCCTATCGTCCGCCGCTCACGCTCTCGCAGCAGAAGCTCGTCCACAACCTGGTGCCCGAGTTCACCGACACGCCGAACGTACCGGGCATCGTGTCGATGGCGCGCGGCGAGGCGCCTGACAGCGGCACCACCTCCTTCTTCATCTGCGCAGGCGAGTGCCGATCGCTCGACGGCAAGTACGCGGTGTTCGCGCGCGTCGTGAACGGCATGGACGTGGTGACGCGCATCTCGAACGTGGACGTGGACGGCGAGACGCCGCGATCGCCAATCACGCTGACGCGCGTGACCGTTCAGCCGAAGCGCTGATCCGGACGGCGGCGGCTTCGGCGACGTCGAGCAGCCGCGCGATTCCCAGCCGGCCCGTCGCATTGCCCGCCAGCGCGAGCCAATTGGGCAGATCATCCACGCGCGAGCGCACGTCCAGGATGGCGGAGCCGTACACAGGCAACGCCGGGGTGTGCCTCGTGACGTAGATCTCGATGGGCTGTGCGCGCGCGCCCGTCAAGTGTTCGCGATCCTCGCGAACAACGTCTGCCGTACCCGCGTCGGAATCGAGACGATGATCCTCCGACGCGCCGTAGATCCAGGTCTCCGATCGCCAGGCACAGCGGCTACAGAAAATCTGCGAGTTGAAGAGCACGCCAAGGGCCTGCACGCCGCCGCCGCGCGGAAAGAGCACGCCGAAGCCGGACAGATCACGCGCGTCCGTGGGGTAGAACGCGGTCGCCGACACCATCGATGTCATCGTGATGGAGCCGAGCGCGTCGGACAGCCGCGGCGCGTCGGTGACGAGCAGCCGCGCCGCATCGCGCGCGTTCGTGCAGATGACCGTCGGGGTGCGCGAGTCGAGCGCGCCGATCGTGCGATTGAACTCGAACGAGACGCCGCGCGCACGCAGACGCTCGTACAGGCGCATGACGAACGTGCCCATGCCACCAGGCGGCGCCGCGAGCCGGCGTCCCCGCGGACGCGGCTCGCCGGAGAACACGGCCTGCGCCGCCAGCGCGTGCGGTGGCGCGCCGTAGATGCCCTGCAACGCCGGGCCGACGAGCCACGACGTGGCCGCCTGTCCCAGCACGCGATCGCTGAACGCCGCCACGCTTTCGCCATCGCGCGGCCGATTGCGCCGTGCGAGCCACCGCACGCCGAATCGCGCGCCCATCGCGGCGGTCTCGGTCACGGTCAGCGGCCAGCGCCTGGGCCGCCCGCGAAAGATGTACTTGCGCCGGCTCGTGTCTTCGGCGAACTCCGGTTCGAGACCGAGGGTGGCAAACCATCGCGCCGTGGTGTCGGTCCAGACGAACGCGTTTGCCGCGCGCTCCACGCGGCCGTACGGCGTCTCACGCGTCCCGATCAGGCCGCCAGGCGCCGCGCCGCGCTCGACGACGTGCACCGCCAGCCCCTCGTCGGCCAGACACCACGCGGCCGCCAAACCGCTGATGCCGCTGCCGACGACGAGCGCGGTCGTCATGCGGAGGTGGAATAGACGGGACGCGACGGTTCGGTGTGCTGAAAGTACTGATCGAAAAACGTGGCGGCGTTTCTGAGAAACGGCCTGCCGGCCGGCGGAATCACCAGCGCGTGACCGTCGATCGCCACCAGGCCGTCGTCGATGAGCGGCTTCAGCACGCGTGCGGCGGCGTCCATTTCAGTCGTTTCCAGCGGCGCCTGAAACGTCGTCATCAGCGTGGTGATGCGCTGGCGGCGTCGCTGATCTTCGGCCGAGAGCACGTGGCCGCGATGCGTCGGCACCTCACCGGCTTCGACACGCTTCACGTACGACGGCAGGATTTTCTCGTTCTGGTGGTAGCAGTCGGGCGTGTCGGAGATCGCGCTGACGCCGAGGCCGAGCATGGCCGTCGTGTGCACGTCCGCGTAGCCCATGAAGTTGCGATGGAGCGCGCCGGCCGCGGCCGCGCGCGCCAGCGAATCATCCGGCCGGGCGAAGTGGTCGAGGCCGATTTCCACGTACCCGGCGTGGAGCAGCCGCGTGCGCACGATCTCGTACAACGCGCGCTTGGCGGCGCCAGCCGGCACCTGATCGTCGCGGAACTTCCGCTGCGCCGGTTTGATCCACGGCACGCGCGCGAAACTGTAGACGGCCAGGCGATCGGGCGCCGCGGCGACGATCTCAGTGGCGAGCCGCGTCATCGAGTCCGGCGTTTGACCGGGCAATCCGTAGATGAGATCGACGTTGATCGATTCGTACCCGAGCTTGCGTGCCGCCGTCATCAGCGTGGTCGTCATCGCCATCGGCTGCATGCGGTTGACGAGCTGCTGGACGTTCGGATCGATGTCCTGCACGCCGAGCGACAGGCGCCTCACGCCCCGAGCGGCGAGCCCTTCCAGGTGCGCGCGCGTGGTGACGCGCGGATCGACCTCGACCGAGCCTTCGAAGCCGGCCGCGCGATTCGGCAGACGCGCCATCACGCCCGCGATCAGTCGATCGAGCGAGGCCGGCGAGAGAAACGTCGGCGTGCCGCCGCCCAGGTGCAGCTGACGGACCGACGTGTTCGAGAGCTGCGGCAACCGGCCGAGGTAGATGTCCAGCTCGGCGAGCAGCAGATCGACGTACGGCCCTTCGCGCGAGTGGTCGCGCGTGATCACCGTGTTGCAGCCGCAGAACGTGCAGAGCGATTCGCAGAACGGCAGGTGGAGATAGAGCGAGAGCGACGCGCCGTCACCCTGCAGCGCGCGCGAGAGCGATTCGATCCACTCGTCCGCCGAGGGCGCTGCATGCCATTGCGGCACCGTCGGGTAGCTCGTGTACCGCGGCACCGGCACGTCGTACTTCGCGAAGAGCTCCGCCTCCGTCACGCGAGCCTCCGGCGCACGGTGCGCACGAACGTGCGGACGCTCGACTCGGGTGTGGCGGGCAGCACGCCATGACCGAGACCGCAAATCCAGCCGCGTCTGGCGGCGGGTTCGATGGTCCTGAACGGCGCGAGAAAGTCTTCGAGCGCGCGATCGAGCGCCCGGCCCGTGAGGTGCAGAAGCGCCGGATCGAAGTTGCCCTGCACGAAACCGCGCCGATCCGCCGATGTCACGAGCGACGCCAGATCCCAGCGCCAGTCGACGCCGAGGCCCGCCCACGGACCCGGCAGCGCCGCGCCGCGATCGAGATGCGCCGGGTGCAAGCCGCGGGCGTAGTAGCCGACGCGTCCGGGCGCCGCGTTCGCGATGGCCGTCAGGTCCGCCGTCACGTGCTGCCGGAAATCCGCGGGCGTGAGCTCGCCGGCGGCGGTGTCGAACACCATCACGAGATCGGCGCCGGCCGCGAGTTGGCGTTGCACCTGCGCCGAGACGAGCGGCACGAGCACGCGCGCGAACCGCCGGTACAGCGGGAGCGCCGACTTGGCCCGCGCGAGCGAGCCGCTGTGCGTGCCTTCCATTGCGTACACGAACAGCGTCCACGGGCCGCCGACGAATCCGATCAGTCCTTTGTCGCCCGGCAACGCGCGCCGCGTTTCGCGAACGGCTGCCGCCTGAAACTCGAGATCGCGCAGCGCGCGATCGACCGGCCGGAGGCGCGGCAGCAGCGCCGGCGTCAGCCGCTTGCGGAGGTGCGGGCCGCGATCGTCGTACGACAGGCCGAAGCCCAGTGCGTCGAGCGGAAACAGCAGATCACTGAAGAGAATGGCCGCGTCGAAATCGAAATCGGCGATGGATGCCAGCGCGACCTTCGTCGAGAGCGCCGGCTCGCGGCACAGCGCTTCGAAAGAGTGTTTGCGCCGCAGCGACTGATAAGCACGCTGATAGCGGCCGGCCTGACGCATGCACCAGATCGGCGGGATCTGCTGGGCCTCGCCCGCAAGGGCGCCGAGGAATCGGGATGAGGGCACCGCCGCGACCTTGCTCACGCGCACAGATCGTCCCAGCCCAGCGGGTGCAGTTCCTCGCGGACGTGGTACGCGTGCGCCAGGCGGCGGATGTCGGCGCGGGCGGCGTCGAAGGTGGCGCGGCCGGAAGACGCGGCGTCGCCGGCATCGGCGAAGAGATCGTCAAGCGTGACGACCGGTCCGCACGTGCGACAGGCCGTGCGCGCATCGGCAGGCCGAAGGTCGATGGTCTTCGCAATGCGGGCGTACGCGCGGACCACCGCGTCGAGTGGTGCGGCATCGACGGGCGCCGCGATGACGAGCGTGGCCTCGCGCGCCGGCGGATCGTCCGGCCGATCGCCGAACAGGCGGTACCGGCGTGCCGGCGACGCGGAGGTCATCACGTCCGGGCGACGGCCCCACTGCTCGACCGTTCGTGATCCAAGTGCGTCCAGGATGGACGCGGCCAGCGCGCCCGTGCCGATGACCGCGACGTGCGCGCGCGGATCGATGTGCGCGATTGCGAGCGACGCATACGAGTGCGCGCCGACACCCTGCAGGTAACGCCGGCGGATGGTTTTCACGTCGGCGAGCACACGCTGGCCGAGCTTCCGCAGGCCCGCGTGGCGCTCGGCATCGAGCGACTCGAGAAACGCTTTGAACTGCGCCTGCACTTCGGTTTCGCCGATGAGCGGCGAGCGCAGACCGGACACGACTTCGACCAGCAGGCTGTACGCGTCCGCGTCCGCGATCACCGCGTGCGGCCCTGATGTGGCGGCCGATCCGACGAACACCACCTCGCGCAGACACGTCCGCCACGCCACCGCGCCCGCCGGAATCGGCGCGGTGTCAGGTGATTGATGAATCAGCCGCAGGACCACTGACGGCCATCTTACGAAGCCGGGTCCGGCGAATTGTCACTGGTTTGTCCGCGGCGCCGTCCATTGATACCCGATGCCTCGGACCGATCGAATCAGGTCGCCGTCGGCATCCTGAAGGGCTTGTCGCAACCGCACGATCGCGTTGTCCACGGCACGTGGGGTGGGGAACTGATCCTCGCCCCAGACCTGATCGAGGATCTCGGATCGGTCGACGGCATTCGGCGCGGCGCCGATCAGAATCTTCAGCACGCGGCCGTCGCGCACCTGAAGAAACGTGCGTGTGCCGTCGGGCGCCACCACCGTCAGTGCGCCGAGGTCGATGGCGCGCTCGTGCACGCGAATCACTTCCGACACCCGCTGCGTGGCGAGCACGTGCCGTACCCGCAGCATGAATTCCTTCAGATGAAATGGCTTCGGCAGGTACTCGTCAGCGCCGATCTCGAAGCCCTCGAGCCGGTTCTCGGCCGAGTTCAGCGCCGTCATGAACATCACGGGGACGAGCGACGTGCGCTTGATCAGCCGCGCCAGTCCGAACCCTGATCCGTCCGGCAGCTTCACGTCCACGATCGCCAAATCCCAGCCACCCTGGGCGAGCGCGGCCTCGGCCTCGGCGACGGTTCGCACCCACGTGACGTCGATGCGTTCCTTCTCGAGACGCTCCAACAGCGTGCGGCCAAGCGAGACGTCGTCTTCGACGAGCAGCACACGCGCCATCACTCGGCTCCCGGCAGATCCAGTTCGATCGTGAACCCGCGCTGCGCCGCCAGGCCCGGCAGGAACCGGAGAGCGCCGTGCATCCGCCGGACGAGCTGGCCGCTGACGAACAAGCCCACGCCGCTGCCGCTCGTCGGCGCGTGACGTTCGAAGGGCTGTCCCAGACGCGCGATCACATCCGCCGGCACGCCGCTTCCGTCATCAGCCATCGTCACGCGCACGCTGCCCGCCGGCAGCCGGCGCACGTCCACGCGCACGTCACGTGCCCCGCCATGGACCACCGCGTTCTGCAGCAGATTCCGCACGACGACTTCGAAGCCGCGCGCGTCGGCAATGGCCTGGCCCGAGCCCGTGACCTGCACGTGAAGGCTGGGCCAGTCGGCCGCGAGCCGCTTCACGTCGGCCGCCACGTCGATGCGCTCGGCCAGCAGGCGTCCATCGGGCTGCGCGACGAACAGCGAGTTCTCGAGCTGGATCTGCAGCCGCACCATTTCTTCGAGCAGTCGGGCGACGGGGACGCGCGCCGTCGGGTCCGGCCAATCTTCATGCAGGCCTTCTGCCTGCAGTTGAATGCTCGCCAGCGAGGTCTTCAGGTCGTGGGTGAACGACATGAAGAACGCGTCCACGGCGCGGCGGCGGATGTTCTCGCGACGGATCGCCAGCGCCATCGCAAGTCCGCCGGCCACGAGCAGCGCGATGAACGTCGCGCCTTCCCACACGAACATGCGGCGGAAGTCGCCTTGCGGGAGCAGCACGCTTCCACTGTGCACCTGGTTCGCCAGATCCAGGCCGACGACCAGCCACCAGACCGCGAGCGACACGGTGGCGGCCAACCACACCGCCGCGATGACGTACGGCAGCCGGTTGGACGGCGGCGCCAGACTCATTCGCGCTCCGCGTCGGCCGCGGCTTCAGCGAGCGCCGTCACCGCGCGTGCCAGCACGCCGTTGTCGTGCGCCATCGAAAGAAAGCCGACCTCGTACGACGACGGCGGAAGGTAGACGCCGCGCGCCAGCGCGCCATGAAAGAACTTCGCGAACCAGGCCGCATTGCCGGCCGGAATGCGATCGGGCCGCCGGACGGGCGATTCCGAGTGGCGGCGAATCCAGAAGATCGAGGCTTGCGCGACGACGTCGAGCGGCAGCCGCGCGTTGGCGAACTCGCGCGACAGCGCGGTGACGAAGTCGGCCGTACGCCGCTCGAGCGTCTTCCACCCGTTGCGCTCGGTCATCTGTTCGAGCGTCGCGAGCCCGGCGCACATGCCGATGGGATTCGCACTGAGCGTGCCGGCCTGGTACACGGGACCGGCTGGCGCGACCAGATTCATGAGATCCGCGCGTCCGCCGTACGCGGCGGCGGGGAAGCCGCCGCCCATCACCTTGCCGAAGCAGACGAGATCCGGCCGCAGCCCGAACTCGCCCGCGGCGCCTTCACGGCCGAGCCGGAATCCCGTGATCACCTCGTCCATGATGAACAGCGCGCCGGCATCTTTCGCGCGCGCGGCCACGTGATGCAGCCACTCGCGCCGCTGTGGCAGCAGGCCGTAGTTGGCCGGCACCGGCTCGACAATCACGGCGGCAAGATCCTGGCCGTGCGCGTCGACGATCGCATCGAGCGCGCGTTCGTCGTCCAGCGGCGCGACAAGCGTGTGCGAAATCGTCTCGGCAGAGACGCCGGCGCTGTCGCTGGCGGCTTCGCCCGCGAGTCCGCTCCCCGCGCGCACGAGCAGCGGATCGGCGTGCCCGTGATAGCAGCCTTCGAACTTCAGCACGTGCGCGCGCTTCGTGGCCGCGCGCGCGACGCGCAGTGCAGACATCACCGCTTCGGTGCCGGACGAGACGAACCGCACGCGCTCGACCCACGGCAGGGCGCCGATGATCCACTCGGCCAGCGCGAGCGAGTACGGCTCGCATGTGCCGAACGTCCA
>Ga0111538_10012016_pt1 | contig 11445 bp, 9 predicted proteins | sample SoiMethybrSBSTD1_FD_79669 | JGI IMG/M metagenome (GOLD analysis project Ga0111538, IMG submission 79669) | Bulk soil microbial communities from a Populus tree surrounding site in Tennessee, USA - Soil MetaG P. TD hybrid SBSTD1 (version 2)... | ecosystem: Environmental > Terrestrial > Soil > Tree...
GCCCGATCTGCGCGCCGGCGACGCCGCGGAACACGACGTCGTCGCGCCGGATGCGACGATCGAGCAGCCAGTCGGCGGCGAGCAGTACCGGCACGACGAGGATGACCGCGAAGACCAACTCGAAGAAGCCGCGCCGCGCGTAGTCGGCATAGGTCAGATCCGGCGTCACCTGAACGAGCGTGTCGCCGCCGAAGAGATACCGGAACTGCACGATCACGAACACCAGAAACAGCAGGTCGATCGCTGCCAGTGCCGTGGCGACTTCGGTTATCCCGAGCGAAGGCTGTTTCGACAGGCGAAGCCCTTGGCCTTCGGTTGCAGGCGGGCGATCGCCGAGCGACGGTAGCTCCGTGCCCGTCAGAAAGCCGCGCAGGTAGCCCGTCGAGAGCCACGCCGCGATCGAGAACAGCAGAATGTGACTGGCGATCTGCTCGAAGTCGAAGCGAAACACATTCGTCACCAACTCCGCGAACACGGCGTCGGCCGACATGAACAGCGCACCGAATATCAAGACGAGCGGTGTGGCAATCGCCAGGCCGCGAAGGACGGCGACTGCTCCGTTCCAGCCGGACGCGCGCCCGCCTTCCATCGGCCGCGTGGACGGCATCGCATCCAGGAATGCAAGCCCGGTCGCCGCCCAGGCGTGCAACGCGCCCAGCGCCAGCGCTTCGGCGTATCGCAGCACGCCCGCGCGGCGTACCCACGACGCGTCGAGACGATGAGCCGCCAGCGCGAAGGCCAATGTCGCGCAGGCGAGCGCGAGCAATTTCAGTGGAGGGGCATCGCGCCACGCGAGTCCGGCCGCGAACGCGACGCCGATCAGCAGCCACGTGACGCGCTCGAGATCGAGCGCGAGCGCCGCGCGGCGGTGCAGTACGAGCGCAGCGACCGCCACCGATGCGATCCACAGTGACAGGTTCAGCGCCGGCGGGCCTGGAGCGCGGAGGAGCGCATCTCCCACCACGCCGAGGACCACGCCTGCCACGAGCAATGCGGCGACGGAAACGCGTGGGACGGGATAGAGGCGAGTCGCCCCCGCGAGCAACTGACCGATGACGCCGTCGGCGTACCCCACACCCGCCGTGCCCGAGTCGTTCCTGCGCGCTCGGTCGCCAGGCCACGTGCCCGCGTCGTCACTCATGCGCTCCGTCCCATCCGTCGGTCTTCCCGAGGGTGGGTATACTTTACAACAAAAAGTTCTTTGTGTCTAGCGCGTCACTTGCTCGGACCGATCGTGGCCGTTCTCACCTCAGCAAGTCGGTCACGTGGCTCGTTGACTATTACCTGACGATCGCCCGGAGGATACGGGCTCATCTCCTTTCATCGTTCGCGCTGGCGATCGTGACGGGGAGATCCTGATCCACCACGTTGCCACTGACGTCAGCTGCCCAGCCGCGAAGAATGTAGTCGCCCGGAGGCAGCGAGCTCGTATCCCAGAAACCCTCGGCAGTCTCGCCGCGCTCGAGCCGATTCGTCACGATATAGAGATACCGAGTGCGCCGGCCGCCATAAAACGGGATTCCGCTTCCGGCGCCGTACACCTGATGCGGCGCATCGGGGTTTGATCCAACGCGATCGAAGCGGAGCGAAGGCCGTCGCGTGTCGAAGCCGGCCCTCGGCGATCCGTCGGCCTGCAGCACCTGATACCCGAGCTCGTACGGAGCCAGGCGCCGTGACGGCGCGTTGTCATCTGCCTGGTCCCACGCGTCGATCACGACGCGCACATGGCCCGACACGAGCAACCGGTTCCGCACGCGCGTCGTCAGCTCGCGCCACGATTCGTCGTAGACGTGGATCCCGTCGCGTGGAATCGTCGGCGCTACGGTGTCCTCGAAGCGGACGAGCCGGAAGAGCAGCGGATTGCGTTCCTCGCCCGACCAGCCGACGTTCAGGTGCACGTGGTTGAACCGGTTGACCGTGCCGATGACATCGCCAGCGGCAAATCGCGCCCCTCGCTTCACACGCAGGCGCAGCAGCTTCTTGCCGTCGTAGTTCGCCGCAAAGCGCAACGAGTCGAGCAGGGCGTCGCGTCTGCGGCCGGCGCGGATGTGGACGTAAGTGAGCTCGCCGATGCGAAGCCACTCGTCGAGCGCACCGACGCCGTTGTTCGAGATCGGACTGGACACGATGCCGTCGCGCACGGCGTAGACGCGTGTCCCCTGTTCGATGCGAACGTCGACACCGCGATGAAATCGCTCCTGGTTGTCGCCGCGCACTTCGCCGAAGGTGCCGGCGATCTCGTGTGGACCCTCAAACGGCGCCACGGGCCAGAGGAGCGGTGCCCCGCCGAACGCCTCGGCGTCGAACTGCGGGCGAAGCAGTGGAGATGTCGGCGGTTGCAGCGGGAGCTGTGAGCTGGCCGCGACCACGCGCACGAGCGCATTCGCGGCGTCGGTCACCACGAGGTGCCCGGGGCGAACCAGCGCGATGCCCGACGGACTGCGAAACTGTGCGCCCCGGCCCGCACCATCGCGAAATCCGATCCCGGCCCCGGCAAGCGTCCGAATTGCGCCATCAGTACGAATCGCGACGATGCCCCCGCCCTCGTCCGCGACATACAGCTCGCCATCGGGTGCGACGGCAATGCCGAGCGGACGAACGAACCCGTCGCCATTCGCCCACGACGGCGTGGTCACGCGCCTGTTCTGATCCACGATGCGCACGAGGCCGTTTGCAGTATCGGCGACATAGACGATTCCGCGCGAGTCCACGGTGATCCCGGCCGGTGTGTCGAAGCTCGCGCCGTCCGCGGCTCCGTCAAAGGCACCCGGCAATCCCGATCCTGCCAAGGTGCTGACAGTGCCGCCGAGATCGATCACACGGATGCGATCGTTGTATGAGTCGGCGACGACGATGCGGCCATCGGGCGCGACGGCCACACCGATCGGCCCATTGAAGCGAGCCTGGTGTGCGGGACCGTCTGCGTAGCCTGGAGTACCGTCGCCAGCGATCGTCGAGACCTGGCCATCGGGCGTGATGCGGCGAATGGCGTGATTGCCCGTGTCCGCGACGTATAACGTGCCGTCAGCGGTGAGCGCCAGGCCGGACGGCGTGCTGAACATCGCGCGGGCGCCGGCGCCGTCAGCGAATCCGCGCGTGCCGCCCGTCAGGGTGGAGACGTTGCCCTCGGGAGAGATGCGGCGTATTCGGTGCGCCGCCCCCGCGTCCGCGACGAAGATCGTGCCGTCTCGAGCGGCCACGATTCCGAAGGGCTCAGAGAACCGCGCGCGCTGCGCGGTTCCGTCGATCGTGTCGTGGACGCCGTCGCCCGCAAGCAGCGCCACCGTAGCCTGCCAGCCTTGTTCGAGCGGTGGGGTGCGCGGCGGCTGCAGTCGTTGCCACACATAGGCTGCACCGACCGAGACAGCCACGACGACAATCACGAGAGCGGCGACAGCGCGGCGCACGAAACGAGTGTACGGCACGAACGACGTCGCGCCTGTGTGCCGATCTCAGTCCGGAAATGGGCGGCTCGCGCGGGCGGACAGGCGAGCGGCGTCTAGCTTCGGGTCGTCGTGCTACAGTCCCGCCCGAGGAGCGAGCGCGTTGTCGAACGCACGTCAGACCGATGGCAAGGACAGGGCCCAAGTCGGCCGGCGGCGCGCCGAGCGGACGTGGGAGCAGGAGTCGGCAGAGGACGATTTCAGTCGCTACCCGCATCGGCTCGAGTTGCGCGGGGCACCGCAATCGCTGACGTGGCCGGATGTGTGCGCACACTGCGGTGCTCCGGCGACGCAGCGCATCCGTGTTCGCAAGGCGTTCTATCGATACGGCCGACGACGGTCTGTCGGTTGGTTCGGTTACCGAGTGGTTTCGGCACGCCTGCCGTTCTGTGACTCATGCGGCGCGCGTCACCGTGAGACGGTCCCGCGCGCCTCGTGGCTGCGTCGCTACGGATGGTTTATCTTGAATCCCGCGCACATCGCGACGATCGGCTTGTCGATCGTCCTTGCGATGACGCTCCCGAGTGCTTTACAAGTTCCACTGATGTCGTCGGATGGCTCGGTGGCCTGGGGCATCCCCGGCGTCTGTCTGCTCGGCATCGTGTGGACGATCGGCGTCACGTGGTGGATGACCAGGCCGAACCGGTTCGAGCCGCAGAGCGAGATCACGTCGGCCTGCGCCATCAGCCACGACGTCAGTCAGTTCTTCGAGGGACGCCGGCACATCTACGCCTTCCGAAACCAGACGTTCGCCGACGCCTTCGAACGCGCCAACGCGTCGCGGGTGTGGACCGAGCGTGATCAGTCACGGATGTGGAAGAAGTCGGCCGTCGTCACCATCCTGCTCATCGTCGTCATCGGCGGCGCTCGCCTGCTGCTCTGGTACTACGAGGGGCGATAGCTAGTGGACTGTATCAACTGGAAGAGTACCGCGCACAACCAGCCTCGACCGAGATCTGCCGGCCGCGACAACGGAGCGGCCGGTCCCGAATTTGGGGCAGTACACACCACTAGTGGGCGATCATCATCGAGTCGTGAGAACTGCGGGAGCCAGTGTCGCGGCCGCTTGAGTCACCGTGATGTTTTGTTCGGCCACGAGGATCGTACCGGCTCGCGCAACGTTTCCATTCGCTGTGACGCTGAATGCAACCACTCCGCTGCCTGAACCGGAGGCGCCGGAGGTGATCATGATGAACGGCCACGTGGTCATGGCCGTCCACGCGCACCCGTCCGCGGTCGTGACGGTCAGGGTCGCAGACGATGCCGTCGCGGGCAGGTTCACACCCGTCGGTGAGATCGTGTACGTGCACGGACCTGCCGCCTGCGTCAACGTGAACGTCTGTCCGGAGACGATCAGCGTGCCGGTGCGCTGCGGACCGGGATTCGCCGCGACGTTGTAGGTCAGGGTCGTGTTTCCCCTGCCGGTCGTGGGAGTCGGGAATGGGAACGTCAGCCACGGCTGGCTGATGTTGCCCGCAGTCCACGCGCAATCCTGGCGGGGCGACACGATGACGTCAAACGTGCCCGTCGACGCTGTGTGTGGCGCAGTCGCGCTGGACGGCGAAAGCGAGAACGTGCACGGCGGGATGGGCGCCGCTTGCGTGACCGTCACGGTCTGGCCGGCGATCGCGAGCGTTCCCGTCCGCTGCGCCCCCACATTCGAGAAGATGTCGAATGCGACGGTCGCACTTCCCGAGCCGGTCGCACTCGACGGCCGAATCGCGACGAACGGCGCACTACTGGTTGCCGTCCACGTACATCCGGCTGTGGTCGTGAGGTTCACGAACCCGGCGGCCGAGCTGGCATCGAAGTTGAACGTCGTCGGTGAAATCGAATAGGTGCACGAAGCGGCGACCGCAGCCTGTGTCACGGTGAACGTCTGGCCGGCGACGGTGAGCGTTCCTGCTCGCTGCGCGCCGCTGTTCGCCGCAATGCTGTACCCGACGACGCCGTTTCCATTACCTGTCGCGCCCGACGTCACCGAGATCCACGGCGCGTTGCTCGCAGCGGTCCACGCGCAGCCGGATCCTGCGGTGACGGTGATCGTGCCTGTGATCCCCGTTGCGGGCGCATCCTGATTGCTCGGCGCGATCGAGAACGTGCATGCCGGCGCACCCGCTGCCTCCTGCGAGACGGTGAACGCGTTGCCGCCGATGGTGAGGGTGCCGCTGCGCGTCGCACCAGTGTTCGCCGCAACGTTGAACGTCACCGATCCGTTGCCAGTACCGCTGTCGCCGGTAGCGAGGGTGAGCCACGGGGCATTGCTCATCGCAGTCCATCGGCATCCGCCCTGCGTGGTCACTGCCACCGTCCCTGAGCCACCAGCGACCGCGACGTTCTGGCTGGTCGGCGCGATCGCGACGGTGCACGCGGGATTGCCGGTCTGCGTGACGGTCGCGCGCCGGCCGGCAATCAGAATGGTGCCGGTGCGCTCGTTGCTACCGGGCGCAACGGTGAAATTCACCGTAGCACTGCCAGTTCCGCTGAGCGGTGGTGACAGCGTGATCCAGTTCACATCGGTGGTCGCGGTCCACGGGCAGTCGCTGGTCGCTGTCACTGTGACGCTCGCACCTCCGCCGTTCACACCGACGTTCTGACTTGGGGGCGCGGCGTCGTAACGACATCCCGCGCGCTGTGCGACGCGGGTACTGCCGTTGTTCACGACGATCTCGCCATCGCGCGCCGCGTCGTTGTCGTTGGGTGCAATGCGGAAGTCGACATCGCGCGAGCCTTGTCCTGATGCCGGGGAGAATCCTGAGATCCAGTTCGCTGATGTCGTCACATCCCACGCGCATTCGGGCTGCGCCGTGACTGAGAACTTGCTTGCGCCTCCGACCGCATCCATCGCCGGAGGTGTCGTCAATGAGACCTGACACTTGACGGCGTCTGGACTGCTTTCATTGACAGTTGAAGCGCTTTCGCAACCGGCGGCGATCACGCCGGCACCTAGAAGGACTGGCAGGGTCGCCAAACGGACGCTGCGGCGGATACGGGCGACGTGCAACGCAGGCCTGAGCATGATCGCGACTTCTCCGATCGAGTGCGGCGGCAAGCTGCGCCGTTCGACCACCTCGACGGAGCAAGTGGTATTCCGAAGAAACCCGTATCGCGATCCTCATCAGCGTCGATCGTTTCCGCTTTTGCGCCACCGATCGGCGTACATGAGTTTGAGGCGCTCACTACGTGTCCCAGCCTACGGCTGTGGCATTTTTGCTCTGAACCTCCTGGTGCGCGCCGCAACCGTCGTCAACCACGCGAGCTCGAGGTTCACGCTCGTGCGGAAGAGATCGATCCATGCCGGCGGCAGGACGGAGAAATCGATCTTGTGGCGTCCCCAGTCGGGACGACGGCCGTCGTAGTCGGTCACGCCGTAGTCGCGTGCAACGTCCCAGGAGCTGACGAGCGTTCCGGTGCGGTCACGCACCTTTGGATCCGCGGCGAGCGCGGCGATGGCGCGACCGATGAACAACGGTGACTCCGACACGAGAAAGTTCGGATCCTTCTTGCCCGCGTCGCGCCAGTTGGCTTCGGTGACCCCGAAGTATTGGAGCACGGACTCCGAGCGCAGAAAGCCAGGCGTCATGGCCAGAGCGGCGATGCCATGCGGCGCAAGCTCGGAAGCCCAGAGCAGCGGCAGCACCTTCTGGCCGATCTTGATCGCCTGCGACATCGGATTGCCGCCGCCCCAGAGCATATCGTTTTCGGTGACCTCGATGATGAGGCCACGTTTGGCGGGCATCATCGCCAGAGCGGCCTGCTTCGCGGTGATGATGCGCGAGGTGAGCCCCTGGCGAAAGACCGTGTCTGCCTCCGCGAGATCGGCCTCCCAGAACATTCCGTACTGCTTCATGAGCGGGTCTTCACCCGCCACGCTGTCGACGACGACGTCGATGCGTTTGTGGGCGCGCATGATGCGCCGAAACAGCGCCTTGACCTCGTTCTCGTTCGTGTGATCGACGCGAAGCGCGATGGCGGTGCCGCCGGCCGCCTTGATCATCGCAGCGGTCTCGTCGATCGTTTCGGGCCGCCCGTACGGCGACGGCTGGCCTTTGATGCTGCGGCCAGTGCAGTAAACCGTCGCGCCGGCTTCCCCGAGCGCGCGTGCGATGCCGCGGCCGGCCCCGCGCGTCGCTCCGGCGACGAGCGCCACGCGTCCGATGAGCGGCTTACGGGACAACGGCTTACGGGACGATGGTTTCCTCGGCATTGGTGAGCGGCTCGTTGTCCCTCAACAGGACTGTCTCATATATACTCTCAGGTGAGCTTTCTGAGCTTCCCGCCATTCAGACGGGTTCCTCACCAAGGCCACCGAGGGCGGGGGGAACCGTTGCGAACCGCGACACGCGTCGCCGCTCACGGATCACGAATGTTTGGCACGTCGCGACGCATGTGTGGGCGCGACACATGGTAGAGGACAGAGTTATGGCATACGGGCCCGGCGACCGAGTGATGCACGAGCAGTACGGCGACGGTACGATCGTCAGCACGAACGAGTACCACACCGTGATCGACTTCGATGGGCACGGCCTGCGGACGTTCTCATCGCCGCGCGTCACCTTGCGTCCGACGTCGACCCCGGCGCCGCCGAAACCGGTTCGACGCACGCGTGCCAAGAAGGCAGCCAGCTCGTAGCCCTGACGGTGAAAGCGACTTACTTTGGCGAGGAGGACTCTGCCCGTGCGCCGGATTGATCGAGCAACCGTCATCGCCACGCTGTCGTCCGCTGCGCTGTTCGTCTCGACCGTCTTCATCGGCGCACAGGCGCCGGCTGGTTCGCCGCCGACGCCACCCCCGGCGCCTCAGGCCGCGGCGCCTCCGGCCGGGCGCGGTGGGTTGCCCGGCACCGAGAGCGGTTGGGCGACGTTTCAAGGGCAGTGTTACGGCTGCCATCGCAACGAGTCGCCGGACGGCACACCCACCGCCTCGAGCATCCGGCAGTTGACGCCCGAGCGCATCTTCGAGGCGTTGAAGGGACGCAATCACGGCGGCGTCGAGCTCAGCGACATCCAGAAGCAACGCGTCGGCGAGTTCATGGGTGGTCGTCCGTTGGGAAGCGTCGGCGCGGGTGAGGCCTCCTCCATGCCGAACCGATGCACCACGAATCCTCCCATGCGCGATCCGGCGAGTGGGCCATCGTGGAACGGGTGGGGCAACGACCTGGGCAACACGCGCTTCCAGTCGGCGGCCGCCGCGCGGCTCACCGCCGCCGACGTCTCAAAACTGAAGCTGAAGTGGGCCTTCGGCTTTCCGAAGGGCGTGACGAACAACTCGCAGCCGACCGTGGTGTCGGGCCGCGTGTTTGCGTCGGGCGACAACGGCTACACCTACTCGCTCGATGCGAAGAGCGGCTGCGTCTACTGGTCGTTCCAGAACGGATCGATCGTGCGCAACTCGCCGATGGTCGGCGCGGTGAGCGGTCAGGGCGCGGCGCGATGGGCGGTGTTCTTCGGCGACGGCCACGCCAACGTGTTCGCGCTGGACGCCCAGACCGGCCGTCAGCTCTGGAAGACACGCGTCGACGATCACGTCGTCGCGCGCATCACCGGCGGCGTGAAGTATCACGACGGGCGCGTCTACGTGCCGATCTCCGGCTCCGAGGAGTTCAACAGCGGCAACAAGGATTACCCGTGCTGCACCGCACGCGGCGGCGTGGCGGCGCTCGACGCGAGCACCGGCAAGGAACTCTGGAAGACCTATCTCGCCGATCCGGCCAAGCCTTGGAAGAAGCCGGCGAACGGTGCGCAGCTGTATGGACCCGCGACCGGCGGCGTGTGGAATTCGCCGACGATCGATCCGGTTCGCGGTGCGCTCTACGTCGGCACCGGCGATGCGGTGACTCCGCCGGAGTCGCCGCTCACCGACGCGGTGCTTGCGCTCGATCTGAAAAGCGGCAAAGTGCTGTGGGCGCGTCGCGCCACCGAGAACGATCTGTTCATGGGCGGGTGCGGCGGTGCGAATCGAAGCGAAGCGTGTCCGCCCGTGTTGGGGCCCGACTTCGACATCGGCAACTCACCGATTCTGGTCACGCTGTCGAACGGTAAACGCGCGCTGCTCGCGGGCACGAAGGGCGCCGACGTCATGGCACTGGATCCCGACGCCAACGGTGCCGTGTTGTTCCGGGTCAATCCGGCAGGGCAGGCGGTCGGGTTCACCGGACGCGGCCGCGGCGCGATCGTCTGGGGCGGCGCGACCGATCAGCGTCAGGCGTACTACGGCATGGGCGCCGCCGGTCTTGGCGCTGTTCAGTCACTCGACGGCAGGACGGCGTGGATCTTCACGGCACCAGGCCCCGGCGGCCGGGGCACAGCCGGTCTCGGCGCTGCGCCGACCGCGATCCCCGGCGTCGTCTTCCAGGGATCGGGCGATGGCCGGCTCTTCGCAGTGTCGGCCACCGACGGCAAACAGCTGTGGGAGTTCAACACCGCGCAGGACTTCACCACGGTAAACAAAGTGACTGCACGCGGCGGCGCGATCGCCACGGCCGGCGCGGTCGTCGTCGACGGGATGGTGTACGTCGCGTCCGGGTACGCCATCAGCAACGGCGCGCAAGCCGGTAACGTGTTGCTGGCCTTCGGGGTGGAGTAGCGAGCCTTGACCGCGATCTGCTGGCCGCGAGAACGCAGCGGCCGGTCCTGAATCGCGAAGTATGCTCCAAGGCATGCCGGTGATGTGGCCCACCTTGACCGTGCGTGATGTGGAACGGTCGCTGTCGTTCTATCGCGATCAGCTCGGTTTGGAGCAGGACCTGGACTTGCGAGACGAGACCGGAGTGCTCTTTCTCGCGAGCGTCGAAGTCGACGACACAGTGATCATGCTCAGCCGGGGGCACACGGACGCGCCATTGCACTTACAGGCGTCGGGGATGCGGCTGACGCTCCTCTTCGACCGAGGCCACGACATCGACGTCCTGCTTGAACGTCTGACCACCCGCGGCGTTGCGATCTGCGCGCCGATCGGCGATCGGCCGTGGGGCCATCGCGATTTCACGGTGTTCGACCCTGACGGCTACCACATCACGATCGCGCGTCCGCTCGACGCATAGCCTCATGGCGTGAGATTCAGAACAGCGCGGCCATGTTCGACGTCTGCCGGAACAGACACATGGTCGTGCACGATCAGCCAGACGTCATCGATTCTGCGGAAACACGCTGTCCACCGTACCCAGACGTCGGTAACGTGACCGCTCGCCACCGTGCCGGTCACGTGGTTGAGGCTGTGAACGACCGCGAGCTCGTCATGCGTCGTCACGTCCAGTTCGTGGAAGTCGTAGGCGATCGGGCCGGTAAACGCCGCGAAGAATTGTTGCCAGGCCCGACGCTTGTTGTCAGTCCCGGAGTATCGCAACGGCGGACCGACATCGAACGACACGAGGTTGGATGCATAGAGAGACATGACACCGTCGATGTCTCTCGCACGAAGCGCCTTCGCGCAGTCCTCGACGCGCTGCCGAATGACGGCTGCCGTCGCCACCTTCTCTTCCTTCACCGGCGACATCGCGTGCCACGCGTCAGGCTTGCGGCTTTTCTTCCGGTCGAGTGGAGCCCGCGGCAGTCGGGGGCACGCCGAGCGCGCCCGTGCTGCCAAAGCGTGGCTGTCCCGGGTACGGAAGCGGTTCGCGCCGGGTGAGCGAATCGGGAAGGTTGTCGTCGTACGTGACGGTTTGCTCGTAGTCGCGATGCCACAGCCGTTCGCGTGTGCGCTTGAACATCCGTTTGGCGACGTCTCTGAGCAACAGCCCCATGGCCAAGCCGAGCACGAAGGCCGAGCCGGCCAGCACAACGGGATGTTCGTCGGCACTCTGCATCACATAGAGCCGGCTCCGGCCGATCCTGCCGTGTAGATTTCTAGGCATCGAGTCCCCCTCTTTTGGCGCACAGGATTGGCATTCAAATGCCACGCCGTCTTCGCGATTGCCGTTCGCCCGACGATCGGCCTGGCGTCCGGAGTCGTTCTCGATCCAGGTGAGCAAAGGTTGCCTGATCCGCACGATACCGCGGCGAAC